>Ga0308417_1000536_pt1 | contig 27615 bp, 16 predicted proteins | sample HotsprSampleOS65_FD_203528 | JGI IMG/M metagenome (GOLD analysis project Ga0308417, IMG submission 203528) | Hot spring phototrophic mat microbial communities from Octopus Spring, Yellowstone National Park, Wyoming, United States - 20090730_OS65 ...
GCCGTTGAAGTCGTCCCCGAGGTGTTCGTCAACGACATCTTTGCCATTCCAGCGGTGACAAATCGGCAATTGACCGCGGTGGTAGAGATTATGAATGCCGGCGCTGCCGCGCGCACGGTGGAGGTGGCTGTAGCGGTGCAGGAACTCGATGGCAAAGAAGTCAAACGCCTCCCCTCGGCGCGCGTGAGCGTCGCGCCGGGCGCGGCCCACACGGTGCGTCTGACCGCGTCGTGGCGCAATCCGCGCCTCTGGTGGCCGCACGATCCGCACCTTTACAGGCTTCAGGCCCGGCTGACGTCCGACACGTCCGACTTGTTCGACACCTTTTCCACCCGTTTCGGCTTTCGCGATATCGAAATCAAGGGCATTCACACGCGGCTCAACGGCAAGCGGCTGATGCTTCGCGGCTTGAGTTGGGTCGGGCGAAACACAAACAAAGAAGAGGTGAAAACGTCGTTTGCGAGATACAAGAACGACTGGCACTGTAATGCGCTACGCTTTCACATCACCCCCGGCACCCGCGCCATGTACGAGGCGGCGGACGAGGTGGGCTTGCTGATCTCGGTTCAAGGCCCGCTGGCCGCGGGGCAGGGACACATCACGGCGCCGGAGTTCTGGCAGGCAGCCGAGGAGCTGTGGCTGCGGCACGTGAAGCGTTATCGCAACAGTCCTGCATCGGTCATTTGGGCGGTGGATAACGAAGCCGGTGGCATGGTGCCTTGGAATCCCACGCCAGGATCGCCCTTTCTGGCGCAGATGATCCGCAAGACCAGGGCTCTGGACCCGACCCGACCCGCCACGTCCAGCCACAATTACACCATGCTCGGCGCCAGCAGCTTTCTGGATATCGGTCTGCAATGGGGCTTCGAGTTCAACACGACGTTTCCGATGGCGGCGCGCCAGTGGTATTCCTATGGCTACGGAATCCTGCCCGAATGGCGCAAGGATCCCTCGAATGCGCCGGCCCCTATCTTTGATGACGAGGAGGCTGAGGGCTACAATGTGGGGTCAGCCTCGGTGGTGGTAGGCGACTGGGCCTGGCAGTATCACCAGGGCAGCGGCGATTTCCGCCACGATTTCGGACGACTGGCTCAGGGCTATTCGACCTACATGGAACTCCTGGAGCTGCGGCGTCAGCCGATTTTCGCGGGTGTTCTTCCCTTTGGTGACCGCTGGGGGACGCACGCCCCGATGCCGGACGTCGCGGCGATCTACCCGATCCTTCAAACGATGCTGGATGTCTGGCGTCAGCAGAATCCCGGTAAGGAACCGGGGGTCTATACCTTCTGGGGGCCGCCCTGGGTCATCGAGATGGATAGCAAGGCACTTGGACCCACTGCCGTGGCTCCCAAGGAGTGGAACGGCGGGGCGTGGGCGGGAAGGCGATATCAGCGCGAGTTTATCCTGATGAACGATAACTTCTTCGACCTTTCGTGCCGTCTGGAATGGACCGTTCTCGACGCACCCTGGTCCCTGGTGGGCCCTCTCATTCCCGGCAAGGGCATAACGATGCTCAAGACTCTGGACGAGATTGGCCGCGATCGGGTGGTGGTCAGGGGAAGCCGGTCTTTTTCGGTGCCGGCCGCCACGCACCGGGACTTTACGCTCACGTTCGATCTGCCCAGAGTGGCCGCACCCGCGGATTGGACGCTGCGGCTGGAGGTCAAGGACAGGGCGGGCCGTGTGCTGTGGAAAGATGATCATCCCTTAGCCGCGATCCCGGAACCCGCATGGCAGGCGCTCCAGGAGGTCGTGATTTGGCCGGGGGCGGGTTCGTTTGCCGGGCTGAAGCGAATTCCGTTTCCGCATCGGATTTCCGCCGAATTGCCCAGCGACCGTCATCGGGTCGTCGTTGTGCCGCGGGGAATTTGGCTGACCGACGCCCAGTGGGCCGCGTTGTGCGCGTTCCTGCACAAGGGCGGAGCGGCGCTGATCTTGGCCGATCGCTCATTGCCGCCCGTGCTGGGATCTACCCCACTGCGGGCCGGCGAAGCCTCCGTCATTGCGCATGTGCGTGACCCTGGCCATCCCGTGGTTCAGAAATTGCCTCTCGGGGCGTTGCGTTACTGGGTGGGCGCGGCCGGCGAGTTCATCCACGTGTTTACCCTCAAACCCACTCCGGCATTCTATGTGGCCGATCCGGCCTATCGGAAACCCGACATGGGGAACCGGTGGCCTTTGATTGACGCCGGGGTAAGCGGGGAAGATAAAGGATTGATTCTAGCCCCGTTGATCGAGCTGCGCGTCGGCGAAGGGCGAGCCATCGCCAGCAGTCTCCTTTTGGCGGAGGGACTCAAGACGGACGAACCCGGCGCCGCCTGGCTTCTGGTCCAATCGCTGACCTATCTTCAGGATCGTCCCCAATGGATCGGGGGCCCGCTCAAGCCGGCCAAGGTCATCGGAATGGATCTTTCTGCTTTTCCGATCGAGACGACCGACACACTGGAGGAGGCCGGGACGGTGATCGTCGGGACCTCCTCTCCGGAAGGCCGGGGGATCCTGAGCGATGAGCGGCAACTTCAACGGTTTCTGGCGTTTGTCGAACAAGGCGGCACGTTGATGCTTCACAACCTTTCGGCCGACCAGGCCGCGGCGCTCCAGCAGCCGCTGGGTGTGAAACTCGAAACGGCGCCGGCGGTTCAGAGGGACCAGCCGTTCCGATGGCGCCTGGACTGGGTGAGCGATCATCCCCTGCGCCGGGGGCTGAGCCTATTCGATGTGAACTGGACGTTGGTGGGCGCGCGGGAAACACGCAATAGCGAACAGCAGATCGTGGCCCTCACCATCAAGGGGGAGGGCCCGGGCGTTATCAATCTCACGGAGCCGGGCGCGCTGGTCTTGATCCCCCGCGGCCAAGGACGGGTAGTGATCGATCAGGTTCTCTGGGATGCGCCGCCGGGCGCCGGCCGTGCCGGCCGCGTGAACAACGATCAATGGTGGGCTTCGCCGTACAAGGTCTTTGGTCCGGACGAGGGGCCGCGGCCGTGGGTGCGTCCTTCGATTCAACAGCGGGCCATGGGCTACATTTCGCAGCTTTTGGCCAACATGGACGTGCGGTTCAAGCCCGTGCCGGCACGCCAACCCGTGCCGGGCGAATCCCAAGCCGGGGACGACACTCTTGGCTTGTGGCACTTCGACGACTTCGAATCCACCGTGATTCGAGACTACGGGCCCGGAGGATATGATCTGGCCGCCGGCGATAGACCGTTCCGCTACGGTCCTGGGAAGTTCGGCACGGCGCTCGAGATGGACGCCAAACGCCGCATCTTGCTTTCGGGCGATAACCATCGCCTGCTGGATCATCTCCAGCATACCGTAAGCCTGTGGGTGAAACCGGCCGCGATGGAATTGATCAAACCTCAGGTGATTTGGATGGGCGACAATCGGCCCTCCTGGGTGTTGGCCTTGCAGACCAATCGAACGGTGACCTTTCATTGGGTTGTCGGCGGTGGGGGAGACGGCTTGGTCTCCTCGAAACCGCTGCCGGCGGAGGAATGGACCCGCATTACCGTGGTGCGGAATTTTGGCCACGAAGGCGAGGCCAACAGCATGACCCTGTATTTCAATGAAGAAGTCGTGGCACGCCGGGAAGGAAACTGGGCTCACGAAGGCCGGGGCCGCCTGTGGCTGGGCATCGCCCACGGCATCCGGCAAACGGAGTACGAGCAGTTCAACAACGGATTCGACAGCTTCGTCGGCGCGGTGGACGAACTCGAGATCTTGAACCGGGCGATCGGCCCGAAGGAGGAGTAACGCATGCACCGGATCTGGATCGGCATTGTCATGGCAGGGTTGGTCGTTTCGGCCGCGGCACGCGGCGCGGGCGAACGCAAGACCATTGACTTGATGGGCCAGTGGAAGCTGCTGCCCGTCGAAGGGACGGAACTGGGGCAGGAGGTTCCGCCGGTGGACGAGCGATGGCTGGACTACACCGCACCCGCTTTATGGACCGACCAAAAACACGATTCGGCTTGGATCGTTAAGGAAGTCGAGATTGCGCCCGAGGACGCCAACCAGGTTTTCAAGTTCGTCTTCCATGGCGTGTACTTCCATGTAAGGCTTTTTGTCAACGACCGGCAGGTCGCCGAGCACGTCGGCGGCGAGGTCCCCTTCGTCTGCACCGTGCCCGACGGCGTCTTTCGGGCCGGCAAGAACCGCATCGCCATCGGCATGATCAACGCCTCCGTGGTCAGGCGCGACGGCAAGCGCATCTGGAAGGACGGCGCGGGTGAGGGCTGGCTCTGGTGCCACCCCGAGCACTTCATGCCCTGCTCCGCCAACCAGGGCAAGATCGGGATCTGGCAACCCGCCGAAATCCTGATTCTCCCTCGTGTCTATATTGACGATGTTTTCGTCCGCACCTCCACCCGCCGCATGCATCTGGACGCCGACGTCGAAGTCGTGAACGCCACCGACAAGCCGCAGCTCGTGTACGTTCGCGGGCGGGTTTTCGACCTTCAGGAGGCCAACCCCGAAGCCGAGAGGCTCGCTCCGCAGATTGCGGTCCCGCCCGCCGACGCGAAGCCCGCCAAGGCCTTCTGGCCGATCTACCAGACCCTCCAGCCCGGCGAGCGGCGCGTTATCACCGTGGGCGGAAGCTGGAGCGACCGGCCTCTGGTGGGCGAAAGAGCGCCTCAGTTCTGGTCGCCCGAAACGCCCAAGCTCTATCACTTCCAGGCCGACCTCTCCATCGAGGGCGAAAACGGCCCCTCCTGCGACGCCTGCCTCACGCGGTTCGGATTCCGGGAGGTCTGGATCGAGAACGGCAAGATCATGCTCAACGGAAAGCCGACGTTTCTGGGCGGCACGAGCTTCTGGGAGCACGGCAATCCGGACACCCAGGGCGTGTTCAACTCTCTGCGGTGGCACAAGCACCGCCTCTGGATGAACGCCCTGCGGGCGCATGTCAACTGGTGGCAGAAGACCACGCTGCAGGGGGCGGACGAACTGGGCCTGCTGGTGTTGATACAGCCGCCCATCGCGGCGGGCGCCACCTGTGCCCCGCCCGATTTCTGGGGTCATGTCAAGCGCATGTATCTGGAGTACATCAAGGCATACCGCAACTGCCCCTCCATCCTGATCTGGGCCACCGACAATGAGTGCACCTTCACGAGTGGGATGCCGGACCTGTGGGCGCCTTCGATTCCGGCCCTGACGGACTTGATGGACGCGATCCGCAGGGTTGACCCCACGCGGCTGGTGACCAGCTCGCACGGCTACGACTTGCGCGGGCGCGGCGATTTCTTCGACGCCGGCTACAACAACCACGCCTACTGCACGCGGTTCCCGTCGGACATGTACCAGTACAAAAGCTGGTACTTCGATTTCAACCAGGCATGGGACCGCGTCAAGCCGATCGTGGTTGACGAATGGGGCGAGGGCTTCGGCGCCGACGTGGCCAGCGCCGCCTTCGGCGATATCGTTTTCCGCCCCCCGCACGAGCATATCGAGTTCCAGGACATCCAGGACATGCGCAGCCTGTGGGTGCGATACCACCAGTCCTGGGCGCAGTACATCGGCCTTATGGAGACGCGCAAGCAGGGCGCGGTCTCGGTCCTGATGTGTTTCGGCGATCGCATGGGTTACTGGAACCCGAGGCCCGACAAGATGTACAACTACATCAGCCTGCCGGAGGTCGTCTGGGACTGCGCGCACAAGAACTTCAACTCCATCGGCGTGTATCCCTCGGACCTGTACCGGGCGTATACCGCGGGGCGGAGAATGATCCGCCCGTACACCGTCATCAACGAGAGCGGAAACGACCTGGAGGCGGCGCTGAGGTGGACACTCGTCACCGGCCCGGAAGTCATGGAAATCGGCGACTCCGGCCCCTGGCAGATCGACAAGCAGGCCGCCCAGGTCCTCGCCTCCGGAGAAATCCCGGTCCAAGTGGGCGCGGGCCGGCGGCGGACCTTCGACGTCGCGGCCGATCTGCCCGAAGCCAAGGCGCCCCAGGCGCTCAACCTTCGCGTCGCGCTGGTCCGCGACGGGAAGACCGTGTACAGCGACAGTCAGCAGTACGCGATGTTCCCCGCGGCGAACCTCGCGCGGGCGCCCCGGTTCGCGCTCATCGGCGGCGGCGAGTCGCAGGCGTTCTTCAAGGCGATGCAGGCGAACTGCGAGGCCCGGGACGTGGCCGGCGCCATCGCCTCGCGGCTGCCCATCGTCGTTGGGCGCGACGCGAGCATTTCGGCCGAGGAATGGAAGCAGCTCGAGCGGCACGTCTCCGAGGGCGGCAAGCTCCTCGTCCTGGCGCGCCGGGGGTTGCCCGATTTCTTCCTGAACGTGCCGTTGATTGACAGCGGTCAGGAACTGACCTTTGCCCATCCGCGCGCCAGACAGCACCCGATCATCGCGGGCCTCCCCGCGGTGTCCGCCTTCTGGTGGCCGGAGTGGAAGGGCGACGAGCGATACGACGATTTTATCGTCGCGCAGGACACGCTGGGCCGGCCCTACCAGGGCAACTTCCGCATTCTCATGGATGCCGGCATCGGCCAGCTTGACGCCGGGCAGGGGCTCTCCCTGGCCCCGATGCTCGAAGTCGTGGCGGGCAAGGGGCACGCCGTCTTCTGCTCGCTGATGCTCCAGGAGAAGGCGACGCTCTCGCCCGCCGCGGCCTGGTTGCTCAGGAAGAGCATCGAAGACCTCCAGCGCGAAGGCCAAGCGCTGAAGCCCGTGGTCGCGCTGGGCCTGGACCTGACCCGCGTGCACGCCGAGCAACTGCCCGCCACGACACCGCTCGATCCGGCCAGGGTCGCAGCCGTCGTTGCGGACGGGACGAGGCCGATTCCGGCCGACCAGGCCGAAAAGCTCGTCGCCTTCGCGAAGGCCGGCGGGACCGTCATCGTTCACAACACGCAGCCGGAGACCGCCGAGGCCATCGGCCGCGCCTTCGGCATCGCGCTGAAGGCCTATGTGGCGCCCTTGCATGGCGAGTTCTGCCGTGCCTTCGGCATCGCGCTGCCGGAGGGAAAATCGCTGATTCGTTGGGCGGCCTTCGATCCGAGCGCCAGCCCGCTTTTCGACGGCATGAGCCATTACGACTTGAACTGGACCTGGAGCAGCGGATTGGGGCGGTTCAACGAGAAGGGCGTGCTCGCCGACGTGACGCTCGCCAGCGACTCGTCCGGCGTCGTCGAGGCGGCCAGGCCCGGCGTGCTCCTTGTGCTTAAGCTCGGCCGGGGCACGGTGCTCTTCGACCAGGTTCTCTGGGACGTACTCGGAAAAGGCGCCTATGTTCAGGCGCGGGCGGATGAGTATATCGCTCAACTTCTGACCAATGCCGGCGGCAAGCTCGCGCCGCCGACCACCGTCGGCGGCAAGATCTCCGAGTGGCTGATCCTCGGCCCCTTCAAGATCCCCAACGCCGGCGCAGGTGCGCAGAAGGTCATGGAACTGCCCAACGAGGCCGCTTACGAGGCCGTGGAGGGCCAGGACTATCAGCGGAAACGCGACGACGGGGCGATCGAGACGCGGACATGGACGCGGGCCAAGCTCAACGTCCGGGCCGGGGCGGCGAACAACCTGAACAGCCACTTCGGTCAGTCCGACTGGACCCGCCCCACCTGGGACTACTACGTCGCCTACGCCCAGGCCTACATCGTCAGCGCCGATGACCAGGAGGTTCTGCTCTGCGGCGGGGCCGACGACTCGCTCAAGATCTACCTCAACGGCACACTGCTCGAAACCGAGGAGAACCTCGGCAACCTGCGCAGCGACGAAGACGTCCAGATCAAGGTGCGTCTCAAGAAGGGCAAAAACCGCGTCTTCGTCAAATGCGCGAACTGGCTGGGGCAGTGGGGCTTCATCGTCAAGGTCAAAAACGCGTCCGCCCCGGTCAGCTTCTGTGTGGAATGACGCGGCACGCCGAGTCTTGACGGAACTGAGGCGAAAGAGATAAGGAAAACCCGATGAAATGCCTTGAGTCCGCTTTTGCGGTGCTGTGGAGCGCGGGACCGGTCAAGGGGACCGTAACCGCGACCGGCTGCCGGCTGGCGGCGCTGCGGATGGCGGCGGCCGTGGGCCGGGCCGATGGAGCGCGGTTCGACATCCGCGCCCGCGGCCCGGCACGCATGGACATCCGGATCGCCGATGCGCGGCTGGACGTCGGGGCCCACGCGGCGTCGGTGCGGATTGCGGCGGGAGATCGGTCCTTTTCGTTTCCGGCGCGGGACGTGACGACGCGCTGGCCGATTTTTCTGCCGGCGCTCGGCGCGGCGGTCGTGCCGGCCGACGATCCGCGCGACTATGCCGCGGTGGCCGATGCGGTCCGAGCCCTGGGCGCGCGGTCCGGGCTGCAGCGGATCGAGGCCGAACCGGAAGAGACCCTGGAGCAGGCCTGCCGGACGAACCGCAATCTCATCTGTCCCACCTGGCTGGGGCTGGGCCGCGACATGCGGTTCTTCGAGGTCGGGTATCGCACGGAGTTCGGCTACTGGGGCTACGTGCAGCCGCGCTATCACAGCGTACCGCAATCCGGCGCCATCCAGAACGTCGAAGGGTGCCCGGGCGCCTATCGGCTGGAGTTCGTCATCGGTCCCGGCGCCTCGTGCCGGGTGGCCATCCGCCGCCGTCTGGAGGACGGCGTGTTGCCGATCCTGCACGCGGTGCAGGAGGAGGACGATATCGAGTACCGCCTGCTGGCCTTCGCCACGCTGGAAACCCGCCCCCTCGGCCCCGACGCGGTGCGCGGCACCGACTGGCGGCCGGCGTACGCGCACACCGGCGGCAACATGCTCACGCCCGAGGAGAAGGCGGCCCTCCGGCCGGACATCGAAGCCGAAACCGTCGGGCGGGAGGAAGAGGTTGTCCTGTGCGTGCGGGTGCAGGCCGTCAATCGCGGCCAGGTCCCGCGCTACGCCTGGTTCCAGGGGCCGAAGCTGCAGCCCGCGGCCATGCAGGCGGCGGTTCGCCCGCCGGCGGCGGATGAGGACGCCCTTTTCGGGCGGCTGAAGGACGGGCGCGTTTTCAGCGTGCAGCGGCTGAACGGCCGGCCGCTGCCGCAGCCGGAGATGGCCGTGCTCGTGGCCCCGGGCGATGCCGCCGTGTTCGAGATGCTGCTGCCTCACGGCCCGCTTCCGGCGGCGCGCGCCCGGCGCTTGGCGCGGCTGGACGTGGACGAGCACCACGCGGCCTGCTGCGCGTTCTGGCGCGAGAAGCTCGCCTCGGCCGCCCAAATCTCCGTGCCGGAGCTGGCGGTGGACGAGCGACTGCGGGCCGGGTTGCTGCACTGCGATCTGGTGGCGCTGGGCCGCGAACCCGACGGCGATGTTCTGGCCACCATCGGCTGGTACGCGCCGATCGGGTCGGAGAGCGCGCCGATCATTCAGTTCTTCGATTCGATGGGCTGGCACGGGCTGGCCGAGCGCTGCCTCCAGTTCTTCCTGGACCGCCAGCGGCCGGACGGGTTCATCCAGAACTTCGGCGGCTACCAACTGGAGACGGGCCCCGTGCTCTGGACCCTGGGCGAGCATTACCGCTACACGAGGAACAAGGCTTGGGTCCGGCGAGTCAAACCCAACGTCCTGCGGGCGTGCGACTACCTGCTGGCGTGGCGGGAGCGCAACCGGCGGCCGGCCCTGAAAGGCATGGGGTACGGGCTGATCGAAGGCAAGATGGCCGATCCTGAGGATTTCTTCCATGCCTTCATGCTGAACGCGGTGTCGCACTTGGGCCTGCGGCGCGCGGCGGAGATGTTGAAGGCCGTCGGCGCCCGGGAAGCGCCGCGGCTCGCCCGCGAGGCGGACGCCTGGCGGCGGGACATCCGCGCGGCGTTCCGCGAGGCCCTGGATCGCTCGCCCGTCATGCCTCTCGGCGATGGAACCTGGGCGCCGGATCCTCCGCCGTGGGCCGAATACCGCGGCCCCCTGGCGCTCCACGCGGACGGAGGGGAGTGGTTCACGCACGGCGCATTCGGGTGCCGGGATTCGCTCATCGGCCCGCTCTGGCTCGTGATTGGGGAAGTGCTCGACCCGGCCGAACGCGACGCCGCGTTCGCGCTCGCGACGCATCACGAGCTGTTCACGGTCCGCAACGCCGGCCTGTCCCAGCCCTATTACGCGCGGCACGACTACCTGCACCTGAGGCGGGACGAGGTCAAGGCGTACCTCAAGACCTACTACAACCAGATGGCCGCGCTGCAGGACCGGGAGACGTACACGTTCTGGGAGCACTACTTCTTCGTCAGCCAGCATAAGACCCATGAAGAGGCCTGGTTCCTGATGCAGACCCGCTGGATGCTCTGGCTGGAAGAAGAGGACACCCTGCATCTTCTGCGCGCCGCGCCGCGCGCGTGGAAGGCGGCCACTACGACGCCGTGCGCGAAACGATCGTGGTGGCCCCGTTCCGCGGGCGGGCGGAGGTTGCGGTCAGGTTCTGATTCGAACGAGGCGCTGAAAGGTGACGAGGCGCGCGGCGAAACTGGCGGATTGAACTGCTCTTTCCGGGCCAATGCGGGCGTTGCCCTCAACCCAAGTGTGTGAGTATGTGCGTATGTGGGTTTGTGAGTGGGAATGCTGTTCCTCACACACTCACGCACTCCCACACTCACTCACCAGATCTTTGTTTTCGTCGCAGTTCCCGGCAGATAAGGCACTAACAGCTTGAGGGAAAATAACAAAAACACAGGAGGTTGTGTAACGATGATAAAGATACCCTCTCGACAGGTCCATTTGGATTTTCACACGTCGGAACATATTCCCGATGTGGGTGCGGCCTTTGATAAGTGCCAGTGGCAGGCGGCCCTCAAATTGGGTCGCGTTAACGGGATCAACATCTTTGCCAAGTGCCACCATGGCTGGAGCTATTACCCCACCAAGCTGGGACGTCCGCATCCCACCTTGCGCCGCAATCTGCTGGGCGAGCAAATCGAAGCCTGTCACGAGATCGGCGTCAAGTGCCCGATTTATTACTCGATCGGATGGTCGCAGCAGGATGCCGAAGCTCATCCCGATTGGTGCTTTGTGTTGCCCGACGGCCGCTTCTGGGACACCCTTCCGGCCAATGCCAAACCGACCGACCACCGCCCGGAATTTTTGTGGCGGAATATGTGTCCCTCCGGTCCCTATCTGGAACTGATCAAGGCCCAGACGGCCGAAATCTGCGAGCTCTTCGAGGTGGATGGCTTCTGGTACGACATCTGTTGCTACCACGGCTGCCGTTGCCAACGCTGCCTCGCGCGCATGGCCGAGGAGGGGATCGACCCGAACGACCACCAGGCCGCCACGGCGTTTTCCGTTCGCATGTGGCAGCACCTGATGCGCGAACTCAATGCGATCATCCACGCCAAGTGGCCGAACGCGACGATTTTTTACAATGGCGGTCCTGGAAACGGCGGCGGAGCGATGTACGCGACCGATTGGCATCCCTACTCGACACACCATGACCTCGAGGATCTGCCCACCGCCTGGGGCGGCTACGATCGGTTTCCGATTCGTTCCCGCTATTTTGCCGAGCGTTCCAAGCCCTTTGCCGCGATGAGTGGAAAATTTCATGGAAGCTGGGGTGAATTCGGAGGGTTCAAGTACCCCGAGGCGATACGCTACGAGGCGGCCGCCATGATCGCGTACGGCGCTCGGTGCAACTTCGGCGATCAGCTTCATCCCAGCGGCCGGATGGAAATGGCGACCTACCGGAACATCGGCGAGGCCTATCGGTATGTCCGTCAAATCGAAGCCTATGGCCTCGATGCCCAGCCGGCCTCCAACCTGGGGCTGTGGTTGTCGGGCCCCGGCGCCAATCACGACCAGGGAACGGCCAACATGCTTCTCGAATCTCAAATGGATTTCCGTGTCGTTCCCCCCGATGGCGACATTTCTGGTTTTCAGACCCTGATTCTTACCGGGAATGTCCGTTTGAGCGAGGACGAGGCCGAAAAACTGACGGCGTTCGTCAAAGGCGGCGGAAGTCTGCTGCTGATGGGGAAAAGCGGTTTGGATGCTGAGGGCCGACGGTTCATGCTCGACGTCGGGGCCGACTACCTTGGTCCGGGCGCTTACGACGTGGACTACGTCGTTCCGGGCAAAGAGCTCGCGCGGCGGCTGCCGGATGCCCCCATCCTCTGCTACACCGCCGGAGAGCGGGTCCGTGTGCGCGACGGACGTGTTCTCGCTTCGATTCATGAACCCTACTTCAGTCGCACCTATGAACGATTCTGCGGCCACCAGAACACGCCCTTCCGCCTCGAGAAGGCGGCTCATCCCGGGGCGGTGCAGAAGGGACGCATTCTTTATCTGCCCCATGCCCTGGGAGACCTCTATGCGGTGCATGGCGCGCGCGTCCACCGGGAGCTCTTCCTCAACGCGCTGCGGCGAATCTATCGCCGGCCCAACTGCGTGGTGACCATGCCCTCGGCCGGGCGGGTGACGTTTGTGCGTCAGCCCCAACACCGCCGCTATGTGGTGCACCTGCTCTACGCTACGCCGATGCAGCGGGGGAAGTGCCAGATTATCGAAGACCTGGTGCCGCTCTACGACGTGCCCGTCGCCGTCCGGGTTTCCGAAAAAGTCCGACGCGCCTACACCATTCCAGAGCGAACGAATCTCCGGCTCGAACGGAGCGCAGACGGCACCGTATGCTGTGTGGTTCCTAAGGTCCAATGCCACGTGGCCGTGGTGCTGGAATATTGAGGGCGGCAGGCAGAAGATTGGACGATAGCAGATCGATAGAGATATTGTTATGCATTCTGTAACGCTGTCGCCCAAATACATGGCGCCACGCTTTGGACGCAGGACGCTCATTTCAATTGGTCCAGGAACCCAACCCGCCATGGGCCTGGAGACGGCCTTTCCACGTGGATTTCGCGTACACCAGGACGATTCGAACGCCGGCTCCGCCGCCTGACCAATTTCCCCCCACGACCGCCGTTGGCGTGCAGAAATCCGCGCCCCGAAAGATTCTGGCATTGGATATAGATGCCGCCCCCTGAGCCGCCGCCGGAGCCGTCCCAATTTCGATCACCAGACTCATGGCCGTCTGCTCCGCCGGCGGAAATGGTCCCATCCAGCTGCGCATGGGTTGCGATGATCCAGACCAGACCTCCGCCCGCTCCGCCGTGAAGGGAGAAGTAGGGGGGGGACCCGCCCCCGCGCTTCCCGGCCATGTCGGCTTGTTGGTGGGGCCGTATTCGATGCCGCCGGCTGAGGAAGGGAGCTACCCATTCCCATCCCGGCCGCCATGGCCACCTCCACCAGGGTTTTTGGACCCCGCCGCGACCTCACCGCCACCGGGGCCAGCGCCCTTTCCCGTCCCGAGGGGCTGGAACCCTTTGGCATTTACATCAATGGCTCCATAGGTGGCTAGCGGGAAGTTGGGACAAACAATGTACACCCGCCCATCCACCTGCCAGCCATCGGTGTCATTCGTGTCCGAGTTGATCACATGGGTCACGGTACCCCCGCTACAGATCGTGTCGGATGTGACGTCCACGACGGCAGCCAGATTGCTGAAGATCAACGTCGCGCCTTGGGTGACCCACAGGTCCTTGACTTTGGCGGCCTGCGTGAGCATGACCTGACTTGAACGACCGGAAATGACGACCGTGTCCTTGGGCGTGGGCACGCCGGTCGGCTTCCAGGCGGATGGGGTGTTCCATGTTCCCGTGCCGTCTACCCACGTTTTCACATTGGCCTGAGGAACCGAGGGGGCATCTTCGTCCGGTAGAAAATCCACGGCGCACCGGAAGCCGATTGTGGCGCACCGATCCAGCCCTGGCCACATGAGCAGAAATTTGGCGGCATAGCGGGTGGGCGTTGGTCCTCCGTCGGTGTACCATCCACGAACCGTGGGCTTTGAAATACGAACCGCTGCGGATGATGCAGAATCGGGTGCGGCCGTTACGGCGCTCGCTTTCCATCCACTCCCACGTGTTGCCGCACATGTCATAACATCCGAAAGGCGAACGCCCCTCCCGATAGGCCCAGACGCTGGTCGTGTCTTGCGTGTTCGAACCGTCGTTACAAACGCCGGGCTTCATTTCGTTGCGCCACGGATATTTCAATGCGGTGGGACCCTGAGCCGCGTATTGCCACTCTTCCTCCGTCAGCAGCCGTTTGGCGGCCCAACGGGCATATGCGCGGGCATCGCCCAAGTCCACGTAGACGACCGGATGGTCTTTCTTCTCTTCCGGGATTCTGCCGTCAGTCCAGTGTTTGAGGAAGTTGTGGGCGTGTCGGGGCTTGTAGCCCGTCGCGCGGAGGAATTCTTCAAACTGTTCGTTGGTCACCGGCGTGACGTCCACGGCATAGGGCGTAAGTCTGACCTTGCGGCGATGGGGCGTCTGATAGGTTCCGCCTTCGCGGGGAGTAAAGGTGACCGCAATCTCGACCTCGCCCCCTTCGATCACCACCATCCCCTCCGGAAGGCCCGCCGGAGCGTAAAAACGAGTTCGTTCAACGGGCTTCAGCGTTTCGGCGCGAGCCGAAAACTTGGTGCTTGCCTCGCGTCGCCTGTACACCTCCGCCTGCTGGTGGAGGAAACGGCGGAGTCCCCTGTCGGCCTGCGGGGTTGCCAAAAAGGAACCGATCCATCTCGGCTCGATCTCCCCTTCCAGCACAACACCCTCATCCGTCGGTCGCACCCTCAATTCGATTCCCCGGACGAGGCGAAGTAGCGGTCGCCCGGCCGATGCGGCACGCGCATCAGAGGCCCTTTTGGGATTGCGTGTCGCGGTTGACAAGCGTCCACAGCCATACGCCCTGGACCTCCCAGAGACTGGCGTACACGTTGGGTGCCAGGGTCTCGACCAGCGGCGTCCATCCTTCTGCGGAAAACAGGGGAGTATAGCGCCGTTGGATCGGCGTCATGGAACGGAGAATGGACCGATCGCGCGGAGTCCACCCTTCCCAGGCGCCGAACACATTCTCCCAGACCACCATGCCGCTGCCATTCATCCAGGCGCTTTGAAGATCCCACGTATGATCTCGGCTCAAGCGGCTGACATGGTGCTGAATGTGGCGCCATTCGAAGTACTTGAGCATCAAAACGCCGGGCACGGAGCTGTCGCCAAACCCCTGAGCCCACGACATGTATCGAAACCGATTCTCGGGTAGGCGTGCCAGTACAGGATGCTATCGAAACCGCCGTACTCGTGCCGCCCGTAATCTGCCAAGCGGTCGGGTTAGTATTCCCCGGGCCTTGAGTCGTAGAGGGTCTCATCGCACATCATGGCGAAATAACACACAAAGTTGGAAGGACCCATGCAAATTCCGGCCGTCGGTAGTGCCGGTCGTCATAACTCAGCGCCTTTTTCTGCTCCTGGCGCCAGGCGCTCAATTGCTCGCGAAAGCTTGGCCAAAGGGCCGGATCCGAGGGCGCAGTCATGAGGTGTTTGACGTGCACGACGAACGGCAGCGTTGGATTTTCCTCGGCCGTCGCCGGGGTCGCCGCCCTCAGCCCCAGCGCCACACCGAACACTCAGCGTCCGAGCGCGCGATAGGAGAGAAGGTCCATGGTTGACCCCTCTTTTTCCTGCCGCAAACACTCTCAGATCGCTAACAGCGATGAACGAGAACAGGCGACGATAGGGTTCACCGTTTTAGCCGAATATGTCCGAAACTTTCCAGCCGATGGAATGTTCCGGTGCCTGTCGGCGACCAGGCATACAGGTTCCAGCGGTTTGTGCCGTTGAAATCAATGCGAAAGACGTTAAGGCCAATTCCCCGATCGGCCGGTTGGGCCGGTTTCATTTCGCCCTCCAAAGGAATCCAGAACGTAGCTTCCCACACGTTGGAGGCGACGCCTGCCCGGGTTTTGGGTTGGATCGGTGCCGTCCATCCGACCTCGGATAACGGCTGGCCCCCGTTATAGCGCACTGCATTGTCGAAGACGATGCCGGCCGAATTGATTTCGATTTCGTAATAGCGGTCGGTGGCCAAGTCGGGCTGGTAGTACACGGCGACCAGATCGCCGTAATAGAGGGGATCGTCATGCCGAATGCCAAAGGGCCGATCGTCCGAATCTTCGATCCGGAAATCCACACGGAGACGGTGGGGATGTTCCCAGCGAATTTTGACGGTGGTCATGTGAATCGGGGGAATGGGGGTGCCGTCATTCAAAATGAGCGGAAAGGTATAGGAGGAACCTTCGCACCAAAGGGCGAACCCCGGCGGCGTGGGGGGAGGCACGGCGGGCAAGGGGGAATGGGGTCCGAGGAGGGCATCGGCCAACGCGGCGGCGATCACCTCCTGGCCATCGAAATGGGGGTGGATGGTGTCAGGAAAATATTCCGGTTTGTTGGACAACAGGCTATCAAGATCGGCGATGGGTTGATGGTGGCGTTCCGCCACGCGTCGGATGGCGGGGATAATATTCTGCCGGATGATCATGGGCTGGATGCCCCAGGCGTTGGAGAAGGCCGGCGGGGGAAGAATACAGAGGATGCGAGGAGCCGCCGGAAGCGCCAGGAAACGCCGAAGCATCGTTTCGTAGTCGGCCTCGAAGTCCTCCTGGCCTTTCCAATTCTGGGTTTTGCTGTCATTGGTGCCCAGCATCAACAGGACCCAATCCGGATCGAAGGCAAGGGCATTGGTGAACGCCTCCGTTCCTTCGTATGGAACATCACCTGTTTTCTGGGCGGTCGTGCTGCTGACGCCGAAATTGCGGACATCGTAGACACTCCCTAAACGCTGGCCCAGTCGGAACGGATAGGAGTTGGTGCCCCATCCTGCCGTGATGCTGTCTCCGACGCAGGCCACCCGAATGCGGGCGTCCCCCCACGTCGGGCAAGGAGCCATCGCCACGCTGAAGACGAGAGACAAAAAGAGTAACGAATGCTTCAACGATCGCTTCATGATGACGGTGTGGAATTAAAGGAGCGAAGAGCAGGGGCAAATATTCGCTGCCGCAAGAGGAGAGTTGGCTTCTCGACGGCCAGGTACATCAGGGCGCCGAAGGTGATCGGAATGGCGGTGTAATACCAAAACCCGACGTTCAGCGGCATGATCGGCCGGGTGGTAATATGAATCATGTGATTATAGAGATAGATCGAATAGCTGGCGCGTCCGATGGCGCCCAGGGAGTCGGAAAGCCAGGCGATTTCGGCCAGGCAGGGGTGGTCCAGGAGAATCAGCAGGAGGCCCAACGTTCCCCCGAGGAGAAAGTCCAGGAGTTTGCCTTTATGGAGATGCGTGCTGACCCACGGGTTGAAAAAGCCGTGAAACAGGAGGAGGGCGATAAGGACAATCACCAAAGGGTGTTGAAGCGCGCGGATCCACCGGTGGCGGAGGTCGTACAGCACCATGCCGAAGACGAAGAGCGCCAGATACGAAAGCATGCTGTACTTCCACAGATTTGGATTGGGCATTCGAGGCGCGACCCAGGCGTTGATCCACCAAGCGAGCAACAGAGCCCCGGCCAGGGCTACCCACCGCTGTCGGCGGTAGAGGGCCATGACCAGCGGCATCACGAGGTAGAGCTGCATCTCTACGGCCAACACCCAGAAGACGCCCGAGACCGAATAGAGCGTCGAAGGGTGGAGATTGTGCATAAAAAGCATGTGCGTGATGACGTCGAAGGGAGAGGTCCGGGCACGCACGGCGCCCAGATCTACTCGACTTTCCACGAAGCACCAGACGGCGATGGCCACATAGTAGGGGGGGATGATCCGCCAGAGGCGTCGTTTGAGGTACTCGGTATAGGAAATCGGCCCCGACCGAGCCATGGCCTGCCAGGAGAGCGCCATGCAATAGCCGGAGATGACAATAAACAGCTCGACGCCCACATAGCCATAACGGAACAACCCGCCAAAATTGAATCCGGCCGCATTCACGCTCCAGCCTCCGTAGAACTGAAAGACGTGGTACATGGTCACCAACAGAATAGCGACGGCACGGACGAAATCCACGTGTTCCAGCCGTCCTGGGGTCGGACTGAGGCGAGCGTCGGCGGCAGTCAGTGGCATGGGCGGAGCCCCTTTTTTAGTACGCTAACGGAGTTTCGGGTCTTTCGACAACTCCCTTTTTGCGTAAAAAAAGTGGCCGTTTGCGCAAAAAGAGGCCGGCCGCGGCCTGTGCGTCAGGTTTCGTCGGACAGGGGCGGATAAAATCGGTCAATTTCTCGTCGGGCGATTTCGACGGCTCGGCGGGCTTTGTCAAGGTTGCCGTGAAGGCTGTAGACGTCGCGAACGACGAATTCCGTGGGCAGGCCGCGGGGGGCCGTCAGCTCCAGGGTTTTCCGGATTTCCTCGGCCCAGGCCTCTTCGTCGAAAGCGGCGCTGACGCCCAGCAGGTTTGGGTTAGGCTTGCGCGAGAAAACGATGGATCGGCCCTCGAGGGCTTCGGCCATGTAGGCCTGATTGGCCCATCGGGAGATGGAGACGGCTCGAAGATTGGGCAGTTGGCTGATGGATTTTTCCCAAATGGGGTCCACCGGTTCGCAGCACCCCCAATAGACGAATCCGAACAAAGCGGCAATGTCCCGGTAGTAGGGGAAGATCATCTCATGGAACAGATCCGGCGAGACGCCGACGGTCTCCTGACTATCCATGCCGGTCCACAGATCGGAGAGCTTGACCTCTCCCGGCTTGACGGGCCGCTTGGGCAGCTTGGTTGTGAAATTGAAACAGGTGCCGCATGTGCACTGATTGCCGTTGTTCAGGACCAGGAGTCCCTCCCGTTCCGCCCAACGCCACAGGTTGATCGCGTTGTCTCGCAGGTAAGCCATAAGGGCATGAACCTGATCGGGGCAATCGTAGAGGGCCATAAAAAAGGTCTCCATGCTCATCAGCCGAAGGGCGCGCTGGGTCAGAGAGTTTCGCCCATAGGGCCCTTCGCGAATAACGACGGGGAGGAGATCTCCGAACAACTCCTCCAGAAAAGCTTTTTCGGCCAATGTCCCTTCACGGTCCACGCCGTAGGTGGACGGTTTGAGCATCGCGAAGCCGTCGCAGAGGTTCTGGATGGGGTGTTCGAAGCGGTAGGCCATTTCCACGCCCTCAGCGTCTTCGGCGTGGTGCTCAGGGATTTCGATCCCGAACTCATCGCACCACGTATGCCAGGCGATGTCGAAGGTGTCGGGGCAGACGTGGTCGTCCCCGAGGATTTCATGATGACGAATGTGGCGGAGCAGGGTGCGTTCGATCCGGCGGCCATAGTCGGTCCGGCACTGCAGGAGGCGATCCGGAAGGAAATCGCGATCAAAGGTCCACGTTTCGATGGCAAATGGCGGACGGGTGCCTCGGACTCCGTCGTTGATATCGATCCACAACTGACGGCGTCGGCGCATAATGGGCAGGGCGGCCAGCTCGGCTTGACGCCGGGCCAGGCTCCGTAGCCGTTGGCGCTCTTCAGGGGGTAGGGAATAGTAGGCGGGTGGTGTCATAGCTCTCTCTCAGAAGGGGGACGCCCCTTATTATCGCCGAGGTTCGACGTCGAAGGCAAGAACCCTTTGCCGTTCTGCGCAAAAAAGGAATAAAAATGCGCAAAATGTGACTATCGCCCGCGGCCCTCTTCGGTTATAAATCCTGCACCCATGATGACCTCGCGACAACGCGTTCATGCCGCCCTGCGTCGGGAAGCCACCGATCGGATTCCCATCTTCATGTGGTTTCACCCGGAGACGGTGCAGCGGCTGGCCTGCGCGCTGGAGATACCCGCCGAATCGGTGCCCGACGTCCTGGGAAACGATGTACGACAGACCTGGGTGGGCAATAATGCCTCTATGGAGGGAGTTCGTCTGCCGCGCGAGGGGGACCTCTATCACGATCCTTGGGGGATCACATGGGTTCGGGAAGGGCCTTTCAATCAGCTTCACCACTCCCCGTTACAGGGAGCCGATGATGCTACCGTGGCCGCCTACCGTTATCCCGTGGAGGCGATTCCGGCATTGTTGGCCCGCTTGGATCCCCTACTTGCCGATGCCTCGTCATCCTTTTTGGGCGTGGATGTCTCGCCCTGTGTCTTCGAGATGGTCAATCGGCTGCGGGGCATGGAAGAGGCCCTGTTGGATCTTGTCGCCAATCCCGAGCTGGCCTTCCGGATGGCCGCCGCCGCGGCGGATTTTGCGGTGCAACTGGCCGAGGCGGCGTTGCGCCGCCATCCGTTCGACTGGCTTTGGACCGGAGACGATGTCGGAGGGCAGGAGAGCATGCTGATGAGTCCGGAGAGTTGGCGGACGGTGATCAAGCCCCATCTGGCGCGCGTGGTTCAGGTGGGCCGGGACCGTGGGGTCTGGGTCGCGTACCACTCCTGCGGAGCGATCCGCCCGATCATTCCCGATTTGATCGAAATCGGAGTGCAGGTATTGAATCCGATTCAGACGAACTGCCCGGGGATGGATCCCTTCGAACTCAAGCGCGAGTACGGCGCCCATCTCGCCTTCATGGGTGGATTGGATACGCAGGAGTTGCTGCCCCGGGCGTCGGCGGCGGAGGTCTATCGGGAAACCCGCCGCTTGATCGAGGGCATGACGTCGGACGGAGGGGGCTACATTCTGGCGGCCTCGCATACTGTCCCGCCGGAAACCCCCCTGGAGAATATTTTTGCGATGTATGAAGCCAGCGGCCTGAGCTGCCAGGCCATTTACGACTCGGCGGCCGATATTCGCGCTCGCCGGGCACACACGTGTCGTGATCGGAGTGACGAATGACCATGACCCCTTCCTCGCTGAAAGCCCATTTGGAGGCGCTGCCCCCTGTCCGGGCCGCGGTTGTTGGCGATTTTTGCCTGGATGCCTATTGGACGGTTGACGATCGCCGCTCGGAACGATCGGTGGAGACCGGTCTGCTCACCCAGCCGGTTCGCGAACACCGCTACTCGCTGGGCGGCGCAGGAAACGTGGCCATGAACCTGCGGGCCTTGGGGCTCCGGCAGGTGGACGTGTTCGGAGTGACTGGCGATGATCCCTTTGGCCAGGAGATGCGCCGGCTGATGGCCGAGGCGGGCCTTGGGATGCCGGGATTGCTGATGCAAACCAGCGATTGGAACACTCACGTCTATATCAAGCCTTACCGCGAGGGCGCGGAGCAGCCGCGTTTCGACTTCGGCAATTTCAATGTCCTGGCGGACGAGACGGCGCGCGATCTCCTTCAACGGCTGGAAGAGCGCCTCCCGGGGTACGACGTCATCGTCATCAACGAACAGGTGCTGACCGGGATCCACGGAACGGCATTTTTCCGGACGGCTTTGAACGCGCTGATTCAGCGGCATCCGGATCGTCTCTTTGTGCTCGACAGCCGCCATTATCACGAGGCCTATCCGAACGTCCTGCACAAGATGAATGCCCACGAGGCATTGCGTCTATGCGGCGCGGCGCGTGAAGCCGATGCGGTCATTCCCCGGGAGGAGGTCATGCGCGCGGCCCAGACGCTTTACAGCCGATGGAACCGGCCCTTGTTTGTGACGCGGGGACCGCGGGGATGTCTGGTCTTTGACCCGCAGGGAGCCCATGAAATTCCCGGCATTCAGATTCTCGGGCGCATCGATCCTGTGGGCGCCGGCGATGCTTTTTTGGCGGCCGTCGCGGCCGTCCTCGGCGCCGGCCGGGACAGTGTTTCCGCCGCGACCCTCGGCAATATGGCCGCGACGGTTGTCGTGCAAAAAATCTTTCAGACCGGGACGGCCACCCCCGCGGAGATCCTGGCCGTCGGATCCGATCCCGATTACGTCTATGAACCGGAATTGGCGGAAGATCCCCGTCGGGCCCGTTATGTGGACGATTCGGAAATCGAAATCATCCGGCCGCTGCCCCCCGCCGTGCGCATCACCCATGCGATTTTCGATCACGACGGGACCATCTCGACCCTCCGTCAGGGATGGGAAGAGGTGATGGAGGCCATGATGATCCGCACGATTCTGGGCGACGCGTATGCCCAGGCGGACGAAACCCTCTACTTCAAGGTGGTCCGTCGCGTGCGCGACTACATCAACAAGACAACCGGCATTCAGACCATCGTCCAGATGAAGGGGCTTGTGGAGATGGTTCGGGAATTCGGATGCGTGCCCCCCCAACAGATCCGCGATGCCGCCGGCTACAAGGCGATCTACAACGATGCCCTGATGGAAAAAGTGCGGCAGCGCCTGGCCAAACTGGAACGGGGAGAACTCGAGGTCCGCGATGTCACGATGAAAAATGCCGTCGCCTTTCTTCAACGCCTCCATACGGCTGGGGTTCGACTTTATCTGGCCAGCGGCACCGACGTCGAGGATGTGATCCGAGAGGCAGAAGCCCTGGGTTATGCGCCGCTATTCGAAGGCCGGATCTATGGGTCCGTGGGCGCCGTGGAGCGCGACGCCAAGCGGGTCGTGTTGGAACGCATCCTTAATGACATCGGGCCCGAAGCCTCTCGCCGCCTGGTCACCTTTGGAGATGGCCCGGTGGAAATGCGCGAAACACACAAACGTGGCGGTGTAGCCATCGGGGTCGCCAGTGATGAGATCCGACGGTTTGGCCTCAATCCTTCCAAACGGGCCCGGCTTATTCAAGCCGGCGCCGACCTCGTGATTCCCGATTTCTCTCAGATGGACCGGTTGTTGGTTCTTTTGGGATTTGGTTCAACGAACGCTAGGTGATCCCGAATCATGCCTCGAGAACTCCTCGATCGAAGTCGCATTCGGCGGTACCCGTTGGCGGAGCGCCGCAATCGTGTCCATCTGCCGGACGATGCCGTTTCACCGGATGAGTCGCCCCGCCCGTTGACGCCGGCGGAGGAGGAACGCCTAGAGGAGGTGGTGGCGCGAATTCGAAGGGCCCGTGAGAATCGCAGCCCGATCGCCCTTGCCTTCGGGGCCCATACGATCAAAAATGGCCTTGGCCCAGTGTTGATTCGTTTAATGGAATCGGGCTGGGTGACCCATCTGGCGACCAACGGGGCAGGCATCATCCATGACTGGGAACTGGCCTTCCAGGGCGCCACGAGCGAAAATGTCGCAGAAAATGTTCGGCGGGGCGCCTTTGGTAACTGGGAAGAGACTGGTTTTTATATCAACCTAGCTCTGGTCATCGGCGCCTGGGAGGGCAAAGGGTATGGGGAAGCAGTAGGGGCGATGATTGAACATGAGGAGTTGACCGTGCCTTCCCCGGACGAGTTGAAAGCGTGCATGGCTGCGGTCTTGGAGACGGATCCGGAACAGACTGCAGCGGCAGCCGATCTGCTGGCCACGATCCGAAGGTTCTCCCTGGCCTCCGGTCGGATGGCCATCGTTCATCCCTGGAAACGCTACAGTGTTCAAGCGGCCGCTTTTCGGCTCGGGATCCCCTTTACCAGCCATCCCATGTTTGGGCATGATATCATTTACAATCATCCCTTGAATCACGGGGCCGCCATAGGCCGGTGTGCGTTGCGCGATTTCCTGACCTATGCCGCCACGATCAGCCGGCTGGAGGGCGGCGTCTATCTCTCAGTAGGATCGGCAGTCATGTCGCCGATGATCTTCGAAAAATCCCTTTCGATGGCGCAGAACCTGGCCATTCAGGCGGGCCGTCCCATGAGCGATTATTACATCTTGGTCGTGGATCTGGCGCAATCCACGTGGGACTGGAGCCGGGGAGAGCCGCCGGAGACGGATCCCGCCTACTACCTGCGGTTCAACAAGAGTTTCAGCCGTATGGGCGGCACGATGCGTTACCTTTCCATGAACAACCAGGATTTTTTCTTGCACCTTTGGCGCCGCTTGAAGTCTGTTGAAGCCGGGTAGGGGCGTCTGTGACAGAAGAAAGATGTGTGTGGGTGTGTGGGTGTGTGGGTGTGTGTGAAGGGGGATTGGCGTGGTTAAGCATTTCAGGGAACTGAGGGTATACCGTGAGGCGTTTGACGCAGCCATGCGGATCTTCGAATGCTCGAAGACGTGGCCGAAAGAAGAGCGCTACTCGCTCACCGATCAGATCCGGCGTGCGTCACGCTCGGTCTGCGAGCAGATCGCCGAAGCATGGCGAAAACGCCGCTATATCTCCCATTTCCGCAGCAAACTGACCGATGCAGACAGCGAGGCGGCTGAAACACAGTCGTGGCTGGAGTTCGCGCTGCACTGTGGTTACATCACGCAAGAGATCTTCAATGAATTGGATGCGGTCTATGAGAAGGTGAGCGGGGGGCTGGTCACCATGATGGCTAATGCCGAGCAGTGGTGCATTTCAAGCAACCACGTGAAGGAGGATGGGGTGGAATACGAGGTGACCGAAGGCCTCACATACCCACAACCTCACACACCCACAAACTCTGGAGACAACCGCCTATGATGACCTCCCGCGAACGGGTCTTGCGCTCGCTGGCCTTCGAACATCCCGACCGGATGCCCCGCGATTTGTGGACGATCCCATGGGCTGAAGAGAATCGGAAAGAAACGCTGGAGGAACTGCGCCGCCGCTGGCCTTCCGATTTCTGTCACGCGCCGAACGTCTACCGACCTTCCGCCGTGAAACAGGGCGATCCCTATGCGATCGGGGAGGCGGTGGACGAATGGGGGTGCCGGTTCCTCAATCTTCAGAGAGGGGTGCATGGGGAGGTCAAGGAGCCGCTCGTGGTCGACCTGTCCGATTGGCGCCGTGTGCGCCCTCCGCTGGAAATGCTGCCCGAGAATAGGACGGCGGCGCGAGACACGGTGGCCCGGGCGCACGAGCAGGAGGCGCGGTTCATGTTTGCCGGCTGCTGTCCCAGACCCTGGGAACGATATCAATTTCTTCGTGGCACCGAAAACGCCATGATGGACATGATGGACCCAACCCCTGAGATGCGTGCTCTGCTTTCCTTAATTCACGAATTTTACCTTCGGGAGTACGAATTTTGGGTGACGACGGCCGTGGATGGATTGCCGTTCATGGATGACTGGGGCTCTCAGACGGCCCTGCTCATTCCGCCGTCGGTATGGCGAGAGATGTTCAAACCCCTTTATCGTGATTACTGTGAAATGGCGCGGAGCCATGGCAAGGCGATCTTCATGCACTCCGATGGGTACACGCTCGAGATCTTGCCGGATCTCATCGAGATTGGCGTCACGGCGCTCAATTCCCAGCTCTTCTGCATGGACCTGGCGGAGGTGGCCCGCATTGGCAAGGGGCGAATAACCTTCTGGGGCGAGATGGATCGCCAGCATGTTTTGCCTGCCAAGGATCCAGAAGTTGGGCGAAGGGCGGTTCGTGAGGTGGCCCGCCATCTCTACGATCCCGCTGGCGGCATTATTGCGCAGTTCGAACTCTCCCCCGGCTCACACGGCCCGACGGCCATCGCGATCTTCGAGGAGTGGGACCGCGTCGAGGCTGAATTGCGCAGTGGGAGGGCAGTATGAGGCAAAACGTTGGGGCTCACCAACCCGTATCTGCGGTGTGAGTGGGCGGTTGAGATGGCCCCGAAAAGGGATCCCAGGGACACCTCTCTTCTTCTCCCTCCGAAGGCCTTGCCCTTCACGAAATCATGATCAACGAATCATGATCAGCGTGCCCGCCGCCGGAATCTCGTACAACTCCACGATGCCAGGGGCCCCATTGGTCGAACGGCCTTGGTCGCCCGTGCTCCCAAGCACCGAATCCGGTTCCTGAATGGCGGTCCCAGTCCAATTGTTGCCATTCACTCCGTACCCAATCGCAATCCGGCCCCCGCGCCTCCTCCTCCGTAACCCGATCTTCCATTGCCTCCGGTAGCATGATCAAACCGGCGCCTCAGAAGATTTTGCACCAAAGCAAAACACTTCCTCCGCTGACGCCGCCGCAGGATTCCACGTTTCGGGAAGCCTTGCCGGCAGACGCGTATACCGGAGGCATTGACGCTGCGCTATTTTATCAGAATCAAAGTCCCGGAGGGAGGAAGTTCGACCCAAACCACTGTTCCAGTGCTGGCAAGGGGAATATAGCCGGAACCGTATGGCGTCCCAGGGGCGACGGAATCCGGGTATGACAGCGAACCAGTCCACTCGTTCTTGCGGTACCAAACGGCGATCCGGCCGCCCGCGCCCGCGCCGCAGTATGTGCCAGCCTTGCTTCCTTTCGCGGTAATCGTACCGGCGCCCTTGAAGGTGTGGCAATACAGATACACGCCACCCCCCGAGCCACCACCGTCGAAGGAGCCCGGATCGGTTGCATCGGCGTTGATTATCCCGTCAATCTGAATGGTCCCGTTGGCCTTGAAGCGCACCAACCCACCTCCATTGCCGCCCTGCCAGGGACCCGATCCATGCTTTGTGTACCCGCCGCCGCTGCCGGGCAGCACGGGAGCGTTGGATGAGCCATACGAGGCTCCGCCCGGCTTTTGCCCCCCCTGTCCGCCGGGACCGCCGTGACCGGCGCCGCCCGTGTTCCAGTAGCCTGGCGCTCCGCCCGGTCCGAAACCGCCTTGGTTACCGTAGCCCTCGCGATCGCCGGCAAAACCCGTGCCTTTGGCATTGATCGTTGCTCCGGATGCCACCAGAAGGTTGCCTACCTCGAAGCGCACAGAACCTCCGGCATTGGTCCGCAGAGGTGGAAATTGGTAGGAATACGGGATAATCGTCCCGCCGTTCGTCACCACCACGGCGCCGTTCACGCGCACCAGCTCCTGATCGTCATCGGCCACCTGATTGGTAATCCCACTGCGAAGGATCAGGCTGCCGCCGGATACCCGCAGGTTGCCTCCCACGCTCAGGAGCGTGCGGGGCGTATCGCCGGCCGATCCTCCTAGATCGAGACGGGAACCGCTGCCGTAGATAGCAAGGTCGTTCGTCACGAACAGGCGCACATTGGGCAGGCTGCACGCCAGACGCGCTCCATTCGTCAGGGTAAAAGAATCGAAGTATAAGTCGCTGACAGGCGCAAACAACCGATACCCGGAGGCATTCAAGACCGGCTGCACAATTTCCGTGCTCGAGGCGTAAAGCGAGCCGATCCCGCCTGCGCATGTGGGCGGGTAACCCAAGTTGGGCGCTCCGTTGGCGCCATTGGCCTGCACGATGCCGTTCCAGCTCAGCGTGTCGTAAACAAGCGCAATCCGGCCGCCCGCACCACCGCCTGCGTAATTCCCACCCGTGCCACCGTTAGCCCGGATCGTGCCGTTTCCGGAAAGAGTCCCACACCGAATGTAGATGCCTCCCCCCGATCCGCCCCCTGTTCCATCTGTGGCGGTGTAACCGTTCTTTCCATTCGCGGAGATTGTGCCGTTGATGGTTGCGTTGGTTGCAAAAATCCAGACCAGTCCGCCTCCGGCACTTCCCACCATGCTGTAATTGTACGATCCTCCCCCGGCGCTGCCGGGCCACTCTGGGGCATTCGTTGATCCGTAGGCAGGCCCGCCAGGCCGACCTCCATTACCTCCCGCGGCGCCGTAACCAGCACCGCCGGGATTCTGCCCTCCAACAGACATCGAACCACCGCCCGGTCCCGCACCCCTGATGTAGCCGATGGGCTGAAACCCTTTGTAGTCCACATTAATGGCGCCATCGGAGGCCAGAGTGAAGTTCGAGCAGACGATGTAAACCCGGCCATCCACCTGCCAGCCGTCGGTCTCATTCGTGTCCGAGTTGATCACATGGCTGACTGTGGCACCGCTGCTGATCGTGACTGTCGTTGCTTCCACCACCGCGTCCAGATTGCTGAAGGTCAGCGTTGCCCCGTTGGTCACCCACAGGGCCTCGATCGTGGTGGCATTGGTGAGCAGCACGTGGCTGGAGACGCCAGCAATCACAACCGTATCGCCAGAGCCAGGGACACCCGCTGGATTCC
>Ga0308417_1000537_pt1 | contig 27597 bp, 20 predicted proteins | sample HotsprSampleOS65_FD_203528 | JGI IMG/M metagenome (GOLD analysis project Ga0308417, IMG submission 203528) | Hot spring phototrophic mat microbial communities from Octopus Spring, Yellowstone National Park, Wyoming, United States - 20090730_OS65 ...
AAACCCAGGAAAAGGCCGCCGAAATCGCTGCCGCCCCGGCTGGCGGTCAGGAGCCGCTCGCGTACCGACTCGAAGCCGAAACCGCTCGCCCGGGCATCGAGTCGGGCGTGCAGCACGGGGCGGAGCCGTTCGGTGAGTCGTTCGAGAGACTCGCCCGGGACCGGGGCCACGCGGATTGAGGTGACAGCCCCGTGGCGACTGCCGAAGAGCCGAACCGCTGTCGCGAGGTTCACGTAGGCCATCGGCGTGGCCTTGTTCAGGGAGTTGAAGAAGGTGCCCCGCGGGTGGGGGGGCTTGTCCGGTACTCGCTCCCGGATCCGCGAGGCCGGCAGCACCGGCGGCAAGTCGATGCGGTAGAGGTCGGCGTTCGGGTCAGTGACCCCGGCGATTTCTGGTGTCAGGTTCTTATCACGGGCCGGCCCGGCGAGCGGAAGATAACCGTGCGGGGCACGCAGGGTCAGTTCGGCCGTCTTGAGCCGACCCTCCCCCTCGACCTCGGGATCGTAGTACGTCAGCAGCAACCGGGTCCGGTCGGGAAGGCCGGCGAGTTCTGAGCCTTTCCAGTCGAGCAAGATGACCTCGTCGTCGCCGAGCGAGTCGAGACCCGGTGGCAGGAACGGTCCGAGGGGCAGGGGGGCCGTGACGTTCAACCCTGCGACCACGGGGTAGGGGATTTCTCGGTCGCCATGCTTCAAGGATTCCGCGATGTAGACCACGGTCGGCTCGGCCCTGACACCGAGTTCGCGGGTCGCGGACAGGACCGCCTCGACGATCGGGGGTGAGATGACGAGTTGGTCCGACTCGATGCTCAGATACTCATTCGCCCCCGGAGGCTCACGTCGCTCGACCTCCCGGAACTTCAACCCGAAGTCCTCCGGGGTCAGAAGTGGCTTCAACGCCGCATCCCAATCGGCAGCCGTCTTCCCCCCGCGTGTCAGGAACAGGTTGGCCAACGGTTCGGCCGTGCCGCGTGACCGAACCGTCGAGTCCCGCGGACGGACCATCTCGGAGAGGGTCGCGAGCGGGACATAGACGTTGAGCGGGGCGGCCGGGTTCGGGGACAGGTTGAAGTCATTAGCGGCCGAGTCGTCGGGCAGGACCCCGGCGACGGTGTATCGGTCCGTCACCGTGACGTCGTCTTTGCCGCGCTTCGCCAGTGCCGAGGAACGCGGCAAGCGAGAGAACCGTTCGGTGGTTAACTGGACTTCATCCCCGACGCGCACGCCGAGCTTAGCCGCCACCCGCCCAGAGAGGACGATCTGCTTCTCCCGTCCGTCCCAATCGATTAGCGACGCGGATTCGTCCCCGATCGGAAAGCGGCGATCCACGCCGAGGATCGTGACCCGTCCCAGGAATGCCGCCGAAGGACTGCCGGTATCACCACGTTGGAGCGATCCGGGCAGGGAGAGTGCGGGGGACACCTCTCCGGGCAGACGGGCCGCCAGTGCGGCCGGCAGTGGGCGGGGAAGTTGGGCCGCCGTGTCGAACCCGAGCAGTTGGAGTTCCACACGCGCCCGCAGGCTTGCTCGTAACGAGTCGCCGACGAGCAAGGCCCCGCTCAGCACGGCGGAGCCGACCGCGACCCCCAGCAGCACGGCGAGATTCAAACGCCCGTGGTAAGTGAGGTTTCTTAGCGCCAGAAGGGGCAAACTCAACGGCATCGGATCGTTCGTGAACAACTGGTTGGTTGAGATTCAGCGGTCGGTGCGGTGGGCGTTAGCACTGTCAAGCCGGCACCAGTGTGCCGTCATTCATTTGCCAGCATTGGGGGAAGAGTTTGGCCAGTTCGCTGGAGTGCGTCACGACGATCAGGATGTTGTTCTCGTCCCGGTGCAGGTTGAGAAGCAGTTCCCCGACGACCTGGGCGTTTTTCCGATCGAGGTTTCCAGTCGGCTCGTCAGCGAGGAGCAGCGTCGGTCTCAGGACCAGGGCACGGGCCACGGCGACCCGCTGACGTTCCCCGCCCGACAGTTCAGCCGGTCGGTGGTCGAGGCGGTCGCCCAACCCGACCCGCTCCAGCAACGACCGGGCATATGCTTCGGTCTGCTGTGGGTCGGTCCCCCGGCTGACGAGCGTCGGGATCAGGACATTTTCCAGGACCGAACACTGGGGGAGCAAGTGGTGGTCCTGAAAGACGAACCCGATCCGCCGGTTTCGGAAGGACGAAAGCTCGGACTCGGTCAGGGCGAAGGGGTCGGTGCCGTCGAGTGTCACTTGCCCACTGGTCGGTCGGTCCAGTGTCCCGAGGAGGTGCAGGAGGGTACTCTTTCCCGAGCCGGAAGGCCCCATGATCGCGACCGCTTCGCCCCGGTCCAGTGTCAAGTTGATGTCACGGAGTACGGAGAGGGGGCCGCTCCGGGTCGGGTACTCTTTCGCGAGTTTGGCGGCCACCAGCGACATGACGGTGTCACTCCCCGAATAGTGTCGGGGCGTCAATTTCCGAGTTGCAGCGCGGCGAGGGCGAGTGTGCCGAGGCCATAGAAAGTGTATTCCACGTCGCACTGTTCGTCCCACAGGCCGCCGCGGAAGCCCCCGTTCGGTCGTTCGCATTCGAGCACATAGTCCTGAACTCCTGGCCAATCGACCCTCCCGGCCGCCCCGAGTTGGTCGAGGGTCCAGCAACTGGTGAAGGTGGAGAGTAGATCGGCGACCGGTATCCGATCGTTGGCACGATAGCCCCCCTCGAAGTCGGACCGCATCGCGGCCAAGAAATCAGTAGCCTGGGCAGCCGTCAGACCGTCGAGTGCCCCCAGGACCTGAAGAAGTCCGACACCGGCGGCCGTGGGATTCGTGCCGCTTCGTTTCATGGCGGCGATTTCGACGAAGCCCCCATCCGCCCGTTGACGTGACCGCGCGAACGACACCAAGCAGCCGTGTTCGGAAACGGAACGGCCGAGGAGTTGCAGGCACAGTGTCACGAGAAAGCTGGTGTAGGTACTGCCATGTGGGGAGCCGGGTGTCCTGCCATAGCCCCCGTCCGCCGTGCGATAAGTTTCGAACAAATCCGTGACTCGGTCGCGCCAATCGGACCTGAGGTCGGCCAGGATGTCGGGTCCGCCGCCGAGCGGTACCAAGTAACAGCTCACCAGCAAGGAAAAGAAATCGACGACCCCCGCTGTTCCCGTCATGCGTGACTTAAGGAACTCGGCGGCGCGGCCACAGACCTCGGGGTTCAGCCCGCGGACGATCGCCAGGGACCGCAGAGCGAAGCCGGTGTAGTACAGGTCGGAGCCGCCCTCGCGACCCGAGAAGCCGCCGTCGGGGTTCTGGGACTGTAACAGGTAGGCCGTATTCCGCTCGATCAACTCGGCCGGTAAACGTTCCACCCCGTCGAGCAGACGGCTGGTAAGTCGGGTGAGGTAAGGTTCTTCGGCGTCCACCGTCACGTCTCCAACTTGGTACGTATCTCCGGTGGGATTTCGAGCGACTCGATCTGATCGGGAGCGGTGGTGCGGCAGAAGACGCTGGTGAGGCGACCGACCGCGATCGGTTCCCCCCGTTGATTACTGAAGTGGAATAGGTAAGTGACCGACTTACGACCGACCTTTTCGACCGTCACGGTGATGGTCAAGACGTCCTCGAAGAAAGCGGGGGCACGGTACTCACACTGGGCCGAGACCCGGGGGAAACCGAGCTTGCCGCCGGATTCCCTCCAATGCACGGTCAGCCCGCGTTCCCGCAGGAAAGCGGTCTCGGCGGCCTCCATGAAGCGGAAGAAGTTGGCGAAGTGCATGATCCCGGCCATGTCGGTATCTCCGAACTCGACACGACGGGTCACGGTGAACGGGGTCATGTGCTTAGTCTATTGCGGGTGGAGCGTGATTGACTGGGGTGTCGCCGACATACCGGCTAAGTACGGCCAGCGTCTCGCGTGCCATGACCTCGGCGGTGAAGCGCTCCCGAACAGCGGATTCACCCGCCCGGCCGCACTGCCGACGGAGTTCGTGGTCTTCCAGCATCCGACGTAGCCCTAAGGCAAGGTCGTCAGGATCGCCCGGGGTCACCAACAGCCCACCTCCGGTCGATTCGACCAGTTCCACGAACGAACCGTGCCGCGGCTGCACGACCGGCACGCCGTTTGCCCAAGCTTCCAGGACGTAAAGACCCTTAGGCTCCCGATACTCGGTCGGCACCGATAGCACGTCGAGTGATTGTAGGAACCGCACCTTCTCGGTGTGCGTGGGGCAGGGTACATACTCGAAGTCGGCCGCGAGATGAGCATCACGCAGGGCCTGCAACTGTGCCGCAAAGAACGGCTTGTGGTTTTCCCCGAGCCAGCCGCTCGCCTTGAGTTTGGCCCGGGGGGCTCCCGCCTGAGCCCTCAGGCGTATGAAGGCGTCGACGAGGTTGTGGAAGCCTTTTTCCGGGCAAATCCGGGCGAAGTAACCGATCGTCGGTCGCCAATCCGAACCGGATTCGTGTGGCTCGTTTCGACCGTGGCCCGCCAGGTTGAGACCGGGGTAGACGACGTGCATGCGGTCCCGCGGCAGGCCGAGGTACACGCTCATGAAATCGGCATAGTAACGGCTCGTGCAAATGAAATGGGCACCTTCACAGTTCAGACGGATCAACTCGAAACAGCGCTGCCGGTCCATCTCGGGCAAGGCGTCGAGAAAGATGTCATCACCCTGAAGGGTAACGAAGGTCGGAACGCCCAGGTCGTTGCGTAACGCGGGCAGAATCCCGGAGAGCAGGGCGTTCGTCAGGACGACGATTTGCGGCTGGGCCACCTCTCGGAGCCAGGTCACGAGCCGCTTGACTTCCTTCCGCTGACGCCCCGAGAGGCCCTGAAGCATCGAAACGGTCAGTTCCCCGAGTTCACTGTAGCGGGTGCGGGCGGCGAAGCGTGATGCCCAGCGAAGGAGCCTGCGGGAGTTGAGCAAACGGTCGAGGAACTTGGGGGTATGCCGGAACAACCAGAATTTCTGTTCTAAGTAAACGTTGATGCCCCCGAAGAAGACCTGGGGTTGGCTGACATCCGGCTCGTCGGTGCTGATCGGAGTGTACGTCGGGATCAACAGGGCCTCGTGCCCGAGCCGCTGCAGGGCGGACACCAGCGTGTTGTCGCGCATGCAGCTTCCGCAGTACATGCCGGCTGCTCCGGCGGTTATGTAAGCAATTCGCATAGGCACATGACGTATTCGATCGCTCGTTCGGGGGATCGGCTTCAGCACGGGACGGGGACCGGCACCGGGAGGGAAGTCTTCGTGACGGGCAGGCACCTCGGGGGCATGTACCCGTGGGGAAAGCGGGCGTTACACCGGGAAAGTTGTGTTAACGAACATCACCGGGCGTATCCGCTCGCTATGTAACACTGTGGAAATCGGTCAACCGTAGGCAATGGGCATGACCATTAAAACTTCACAGAAGCTCGTGGCCGAACTCCGGCGTCTCGGTTTGTTGACCGACGAAGCAGTCGGGCGGATCGCCTCGGCACCTCTGACCAATACGGAGCAATTCGCCCGGCTTCTGATGGAAGCCGGTCTCACCCGTTTCCAGACACAAGTCATTCTTAGCGGGCAGGCCTCCCGTCTTCTCTTCGGGCCGTACATTTTGCTCGAGAAGATCGGCGAGGGCGGCATGGGAGTCGTGTACAAGGCCCGTCACGCCCGGCTCGGCCGGATCGACGCCCTCAAGGTGCTTCGCGTGGACAAGATCGGCTCCAAGATGTTCGCGAAGAGGTTCCTCCGCGAGATCGAGCTGACCTCGAACCTGGAGCACCCGCACATCGTCAGGGCCTACGACGCCGGTAGCGTGGGCAAGCAGTTGTACCTGGCGACCGAGTATGTCAACGGGACTGACCTGGCAACCCAAGTCGTGACCCAAGGCCCCTTGAGCGTGGCTGACGCCTGCCTGGTCATGTACCAGACCGGACTAGCACTGCAACACATCCACGAAAAGGGGCTGGTTCATCGTGACCTCAAGCCGTCGAACCTGATCCGGGACCGCTCGACACACGTTGTCAAGGTCCTCGACCTCGGGCTGTCCGGGTTCAGTCGGACCGCTCTTGAAGCCGAAAACGGCTTGACCCTGACACGGGACGGGGCCGTGCTCGGGACCCCCGATTACATGGCACCCGAACAGGTCCAGAATCCCCACGGGGTCGACATTCGAGCCGACCTCTACAGCCTCGGTTGCACCGCCTACTTCCTGATGACGGGGCGACCACCGTTCGAGGGCTCGCCGGTCGAGAAGATGTACTACCACGGCTTCGCCCCGCCCCCCGCCTTGATCTTGCCTCACGGTCTGGTGCCGCCCGCGGGTCTCGCCGAGATACTCGGCCGGCTGATGGCCAAGCGACCCGAGGATCGTTTCCCCTCGCCGCAGGAGATGATCGATGCACTACTGGCCTTAAGGCCGAGTCATCAGTCGCCACCTGTCCCCGTGGCCGTGATGCCGGTTCCGTCCAACAGCCAAGCAACGCAGGCACCAGGTAAGCAGACAACGGACAGTCCGGCGGTCTTGTTCCAGAACCTCCAGAGCGAACTCCTAGGCCCGGCCAAGGTCTCCCCGAGCGGGCCAGGAGCTTCCCGAGTGTCAAAGACACGAAACCCTTGGCTACTGCTCTCCGTCGGGTTGCTGCTCTTCGGAATCGGTCTCCTTACCTCAGCCGCGATCCGGGTGTTGAGTCGCTAGCCCGCGCTTGTGTGTCAGCGATCGGCTTGCACGATCTCGGCCTGCATAATCAGTGCGGGCACACGGCCCGATCGCATCGCGGCATGCAAGCCCAGTTTAGTCTCAAGGCTCGGTTCGACTCTCGGTAAGTCGGTCGAATTCCGGCCCGCGGTGTGCTGCGGTGCGGATCGATCGCAACCCCCGCGTGTGTCTCAGAGCCCCTCCGTCTCGAAGCCCTTGCGGTATTTCCGCCGAACGAACTGATTCGCCGGCTCGTGGTTGGTAAACCTCAGTGTTCCGGCGTCCCACTTCAGGTCCGTTTTGGGAAAGCGCGTGGCCAGACACCCTAGTAACACCATTTCCGTGAGAGGACCAGAATAACTGAAGGGGGCCGAGGTGGTGCCGTTACCGCGAACCGCACCGACGAATTGCCCGTAGTGGTTGTCACTCTCCAGCTCGGGCATCTTGAAGTCCTTGAATTTCTCGGCCGGCAGGAGCAGGGGTGTGTTTCCGGAATCGTACTGGGAGTAAAGGACACCTTCGGTGCCGATGATGATCGAGCCTTGCGAGTCGAGTGGTAGTCGGCCGATGTGTCGGGTCACTTCCTGAGGGGGGCGTACATTGCCGTTGTACCAGGTGAGTTCAACGGGGTCAGTGGTGAATCGGGTCCCGGGGAAGACGAACTTGACCTGGACGTCGAGGGGCCAGTTATAGCCGTTTGGGCCGGGCAGCTCGCTACGGATCAGGGAAGGGTTCCCGACACCGATCGCACCGAAGACGGGATCGAGGATGTGGCATCCCATGTCTCCGAAAGTACCCGTCCCGAAGTCCAAACGCTTCCGCCATTCGCCGGGATGATAATAACCGGCAATGAACGGCCGTTCGGAAGCAACGCCGAGCCAGAGGTCCCAGTCGAAGCCGGCCGGAACCGGGTCGGACCTGTCGGGTTTGGGCTTGGGGTCACCCCATGATTTACCACTCCAGGAGTGTATCTCTTTGACCTTTCCGATCGTCCCATCCTGGACGAGACGTACAACCAGTTTGTGTTTTCGAGCCGAGTGTATTTGGATACCCATTTGGGTTACGAGTTTCTTCCCGGCGGCGACCTGGCTGAGTCGTCGGGCCTCATAAATGGTGTGCGTCAGGGGCTTCTGGCAGTAAACATGCAGCCCGCGGTTCAAGGCCCGCATGGCGATGGGGGCGTGCATGTGATCCGGGGTCGAGACGTTCACCGAGTCGAGTTGCTTTTCCTTATCGAGTAGGACACGGTAGTCCGAGTAGACCCGGCAGTCGGGGAATTGCTTTTTGATGTTGGCGATTCGTGACTGATCGACCTCGGCGACGGCGATGAGTCTGAGGTGTTTGGAGGCCGTCAGTGCCGCGATGTCGGAGGCAGCCATACCCGCCGCACCAAAACTGGCATGAAGTAGCGTTTCGCTGGGGGCCGCATGGCCGTGTTTCGTCCAGACGAAGGGGAGTCCCAGGGCTGAGGCACTTTGGCGGATGAAGGAGCGACGGGAGAGTTGAGGCACGGCGGTCACCTGTGGCGCGAGGTAATCGGATCAGCGGTGGGGGCCAGCTGCTGGAGGAGGATAGGGCATAACTTCTGCGGTGGCAAGAACCTGTGTACAGGAACTTGTGCACATCGGGGCTTCGAAGGGCGAAGTAGAATGCGGGGTATAAAACAGTACATAATTGACATTATCGGACATTGTGGACGTACCTTTCTGCGTCGTGCTTGACTATTTCGCGTGCTTCGAAACGCGTATGCTTCCGATAATCTAAGTTATGTATTGTTTGTAATCCCCTCCGAAAGGCTGCTGGAAGCCGGCCGCGTTTCCCATAAAGTTCCGTCCATGACACCCTCCGTTAACCACTCGCGGCAGATCACAGCCGGCATGGTCGGTCTGGGCATGATCTTTGACGAAACCTACCGACCGTTTTTCGAGTCTGCTGCGCGGCAACCGATCTACAGTCCCGAAACCGGACCGGTGACGGTGGTCCTGACCGACGTTGCCACACGCACCGGCGTCCGGGCCGAGCGCTACCTCGCGGCACGTCCCGCTTACATGCCACCCTTCAAGAATCACTCAGGTGCCGACGCGGCACGACTGCTCCTGAACTCACCGGTCCAAGTTATCTGTGTCGCCACGCCCGACGATCGCCACTACGAACCGTCCTTAATGGCCCTTCAAGCCCGGAAACATCTGCTCGTCGAGAAGCCTTCTGTGCTGTCGCTCCAGCAACTCGACGAATTGGTCGAAACCGCCCGACGTTCCGAGGTACTCGCCAAAGTCGTTTACCACAAGCTCGCCGATCCTGATCACAAGAAACTCCGCACACTCGTACAGGACGGCGTCGTTCGACATGTAAACAACGGCTACTGTACGCTTCTCGAACCGAAGTCAATCAGCACGGGACAGTTCGCCGAGTGGGTCAAGGGACGCAACCCGGCAACATATGTTGCCGTCCACTACCTCAAGCTCATTGACTTCACCTTCGGTCCGGGTTGGAGGCTCGACCGCATCACGGCCACCGGGCAACGGGGCATCATCGCTCCCGCAAACAGCACAACTTGGGACTCTGTGCAACTACAAGTCGTCTACCGCTACCCCGACGACCGCGAGGCCGTCTTCGACATCCACACCAGTTGGGTCAACCCCGACAATTACCCCGGTTATGTCGAACAAGAAGTACAGTTCCGCTTCGATAACGCCGTCTGGAATGCCCACCAACGGAAACGTGGGGTCGAGCTGACAGTCGAGGGCCGAACCCCGGTTGAGTTCAAACATACACCCAATTATCATTATAATGGTACATTCCTCGAACCTTGGGGAGAACGTTCGCAGCGGGGCTACGGCATCGAAGTGATCGAGCGGTTTTTCCGTGAAGTGGCCTACGTCGAGTACGGCGGTCCAGAGGCCGAGCGCTCCAAGCGCCTCCACGAGATGCAGAATCTGAGCTATAACGATTTATCGGCCGACCGGAATTGTATCGCCATCGTGCAGGCCCTTGAAGCGATCCTTGCCCGCGCCGCCGAAGGCGTCCCCGGTTGCCTCGTAAAGGTTAACACACCCGAAGGCGGGTTGGTGCTTTACGAACCGGGGTCGGCAACCCCGAAAGTCCTTTACCCGGGTCGTGTCTAATTCCTGTCACACGTCTTGCCTTCGCTGAGGCCGGTGCGACTCCTGTGCGTCAGCAACCCGTCACTCGCACCCGAGCGAGTCCGAAGCCCGGCCTCCCCTGCCTTCGGTTATGATGCTTGGGTCATGATGTCGCGGTCATGAGTTTGGTGGTCCCGTTTTAAATCGGTCCCCGGGCGTTTGACTTGCCGAACTCGTCTCGTAGCGATACCTTCGGGAGTTGTTTCCGGAGAAACGACATGCACCGCATCCACCACCCGGCCGAGCCGGTGGGCAACCAGTCCCGTGACCACTTGAATTCGCTGGAACCGCGTTGCCTTCGCACCTTCACTCCCACCCAGGCCGTCATCGCGCGCAGTGCCGGGATCTATCACTGGACCCCTGACGGAAGACGCCTTTACGACTTCACCTCCGGCGTGCTGGTGTCGAACCTCGGTCACAATCCCGCGTCGTGGCTGAAACGTTTTTCCGAGTACATGGGTTGGTCCTCCGTTGACTTCGGAGGCACGGGCTACGCTCCGGCCGTGCCGATGACTTCGTACAACGCGATTACCCCCGTCGAGATCGAGGCCAGCCGTCGCCTGATCGCTTCGTTGTGTCGCTCTCCGGGCGGCGGCCGCATGGAGCGGGTTCTGTGGGCGGCGTCCGGTTCCGAGGCGATCCAAAAGTCACTCTGGGCGGCGATGGCCTTCGATCGCTCCCGGCCGATGATCCTGGCTACCCGCTACGGCTTTCACGGCAAAAAAGGCCTGGCTAGTGCCGTGACCGGTTCGGAGACGGATGCCGAGCGAGACCCGCGGGTGCGGTTCATCTCGTTCCCGATGGCCGAGTGTCGTGACATCTCACTCCGCCACGCACCGTTCGACTGTACCCCGTACCGCCAGGAACTCGAGGCACTTCTGCACCAATTCGGTCGCAAGATCGGTACCCTCATTACCGAGCCGTATCTGGGCGGTGGCGGCTCGTACCACCCCCCGCGCGAGTACTTGCAACTGCTCCAACGCTTCTGTCGGGAAAACGACATTGTCTTCATTCTCGACGAAGTCCAAGCGAACTTCGGCCGCACGGGAGCCATGTACGCCTTCGAGACATACGGCATCGAGCCTGACCTCGTTGTGCTCGGCAAAGGGCTGGGTAACGGCGTGCCGGTGGCGGCCGTGGTCGGAAGGGCGGACATCCTCGGGTCGCTCGACTATGGTGAAGGCTCCGACACCTGGAGTGCCAATCCGCTCTGCTGCGCGGCCGTTCTCGCCACACTCGACGAGTTTGAATCGCGTGATGTTCTCAAGGCCATGAAGCCGGCCTCGGAGGTCCTGGAACGCGGGCTTCTCGGCCTAAAAGACTTCCACTTCGTCGCCAACGTGCGAGGCGAGAAAGGAGGAATGGTTTGGGGCATCGAGATGGGTGACTCCGCGGGGCGGACGGCAGCGGAATGGGCCAATGCCTTCGTCCTGGCGGCTTACCTGGGAGAGGGACCGGGCAGCGACGGCGTTCACTTGCTCGGCCCGCTCTCCCGCAAGGTCGTTCGGGTGTCACCCCCTCTGGTGATCACTCCAGACGAAGCCGCCCGGGCGGTGGCCCTGCTCCGGCACGCGGCCGCCCGACTCGTTACACAACCCGATGCGATCGCCGTGGCCAGTTGAATTGCCCGTCCGACGCGACCTCCGTTGGTCAGCTACTCCGCCCCGCCCGGTTCCGGTTCGTGTGACCTCTGACCCCAACGAACTCACCGAGAATCCTCATGCCTGTCGAGTGGCTAGCCGAGTTCGTGACCGTCCTCGCGGACGCCGCCGGTACGGAACTCTTCGTCGTCAAAGGTGTGCTGGCGATCCTTCTGGTCTGCTCGATGTGCGGTATGCTCGGCTCGATGGTCGTCGGTAACCGGATGGCGTTCTTTTCCGACGCGATGGCCCACTGTGCGTTCGCCGGGGTCTCGATCGGTTACCTCAGCGTACTTTTGCAGGGCTGGGATCGTGACACCGCCTCATGGGTCGTGCCGTTGGCGATGGTCGCCTTCGGTGCCGTCGTGGGGGTCGGCATCGTTTATGTCCGCGATCAGACCGGTTTAGGAAACGACACCGTGATCGGTGTCTTTTTCGCCCTGGCCATCGGCTTCGGGGCCATGGTCTTCCAGGCCCTCTCGGCCGTCAGCGCCCTGAACCCGGAACACTTCTTGTTCGGGAACTTGGTGCTCATCCCGGAGGAAGATTTGTTCTACCTGATCGTGCTGGTCGTCGTGGCCACGCCGCTGTTCGCCTGGCGCTACAACCAGTTCGTGTTCGCCAGCTTCAACCCGACCCTCGCCCGGACCCGGGGTCTGGCAGTCAACCTGAACAACTATCTGTTCATTCTGATCCTCGCCCTGGTCGTGAATTTGTCGATCAAGGCCGTCGGGGCACTCCTTATCAATGCGATGCTCGTGGTGCCGGCCGCGACCGCCGCGAACCTGTCCCGTAACCTCCGCCAGATGTTCTGGCTTTCGGTCCTCTTGTGCGTCGGAGCCGGGCTTGTCGGCTTCGCCCTGAGGAACAACTTCGAGCTGCGACTCGGCCGCAGCGAACCGGTCCAGTTCGGTGCCAGCGGACTCATCGTGGTGACGAGCGTGCTGATGTTCTTCGGCTCGATGCTCTTCGCGGCAGTCTGGAATCGGTTCGCCCCGGCCCTCGGCCTGTCACAACTCCCGCTCCACCGGAAGTACCATGTCCACGGCGAACACTGCATCCACGACCAGGGCCTCGGAAATTGCCCGTGAGCAGGGGCGTTGCTGTGCGAGTGAGCCACGCCTGGAACCGGGGTCCGGCCTGGTATTAGCCGGGCACGGGTCAGCCTGACCGTGGCCCCAGTCGTGTCGGCTTGACCGATCGTAGACCGAGGGATTCGTGCTTCATGGCACCCGAGTCCGGGGCAAAGGTCCGCGGAGACGAACCCGACCCTGGCCGGAAGCGTATGACAGATAGCCTTCCCGAGGGCCCATCAGGTGCAGGAAATCTCCAATTTTTTGACCTTGTTCAGCTCGATCCTCTGGGAGGCGATGCCGTTCATCGTCCTCGGCGCGCTCGTGGCGGGTGTGCTGGAGGAATTCCTTCCTCAACAAGCAATCACGCGCTTCCTGCCGAAACAGGTCGTACTCTCGGTCATGATCGGCGGGATACTCGGCATCGTGTTCCCGATGTGCGAGTGCGGCATCGTCGTGGTCATGCGACGCCTGCTGCGCAAGGGTCTTCCGCTCTCGTGCTGCGTTGCTTACATGCTCGCCGGACCGATCATCAACCTCGTCGTCATTTTCAGCACCTGGGTCGCCTTCGCCCCCCACGGTATCGGGCCTGAAATCGTTGGCCTTCGCGTCGGCTTCGGTTTCCTGACCGCCTGCTCGGTGGCGCTGATCACACACCTGGTTTACCGAAAGCACGGTAACAACCTGCTCACCGCGATCACCCAACCCCCGAAGACCAATGCGACAGCCCCGCCGCGCACCTCCACGAGCGACTCGGCTCATAAGAAATCGGTCATGACCCGGGTGTCGAACATATCGGCCACGGCCCTACACGACTTTGTTGACATCACGGTGTTCCTGATCCTCGGAGCGGTCCTGGCGGCGACCGTGAAGATGCAATTCGGTAACGACCAGATCGACGCCCTGTCCCGCGAGCAGCCGGTCCTGGCGATCCCGGGCATGATGCTCATGGCCTTCCTGATGTGTCTCTGTAGCGAGGCCGATGCCTTCGTGGCGGCGAGTTTCACCAACATGCACGTCAGCTCGAAAATCGCCTTCCTGGTCCTGGGTCCGATGCTCGACGTGAAACTCGTACTGATGTACACGAGGGTCTTCCGGACCCGCTTGATCCTGACCATCGTCATCAGCACCGCCACGATCGTCCTGATCCTCTGTCTCAGCCTGCATGCGTTTTACGAGTTCAACGGCTGGAGCGGGACCCCCGCCGGCCGGCCGAGTTGACTCGCCATCGACCCACGGGAGGCGGTATGGGCCACGGCCATCATCACCACGGCCATCATCACCACGGCCATCATCACCACGGCCATCATTACCACGGGGAATCACTCCGCGATTACTTCACCGAACAACTTCTCACGATCCTCGTCTGCGGGCTGTTCGGCTTCGCGGCCGTGCAGATGTACCGACTCAACATGCTAGAATTCCTGGCCCCGCAGTTTCGGGCCCCGGTGCTGTATGGCGGCGCGGCCCTTCTTCTGCTCGTTGTTGTCCGGGCCGTCGCCGTTTGGAAGGAGGCCGGTGAACTCCAACACGAGCATGCGGACTGTGCGCACGACCACGCTCACACCGGCGACCATCACCACCACGCAACCGACCCCCATCACCACCACGCGGCAAACGAAGATCCCGATCTCTCGGGGCACGAGCACAGCCATAGCCACGACATGTCCTGGACGTTCGCCCGGATGCTCATTCTCGTCTTCCCCGTGGCTCTGTTCTTCCTCGGTCTACCCAACGCGACGTTCAGCAAGGACCGACAACTGGCCATGGCCGGCACGGACACGGCCCTCGGTGCCCAAATCCTTAAGGAGTTGGCTGCCGAAGCCACCGTCATCGAGGAAAAACCGGCCGGAGACGGTGTCACCGTGCGCCTGTTGCGAACGCGAACCGGCTTGAAGATCCGGGAAACAATCACGAGCGGTGAAGAACCCAAGCTCGAGCTTGTGCGCGAGGAAGGGACCACGATGCGGTTCAACGACCTGAACGACGCGGCCTACGACGACGCGAAGCGGAAGAGCTTGAGCGGGCAAACGGCCATCCTTGAGGGACGGTTCAAGCGACTGGCCGACAAGGAATTCACCTTGTTCCGCATGAAGATGACATGCTGTGCCGCGGACACGGTGATGCTCAAGGTACGGATCATCGTTCCCCAGGCACTGAGTGGCTTCACCGACTTCGACTGGGTTCGCGTGAAGGGCCAGATTCAGTTCCTGCCCGACGTGACCGGTAAAGGTTACATACCGGTGCTGATGGTGGCGGACATAACCGACGTGCAGAAAGGCGAAGCCAAGAATGAGTATGAGATTTGAACGAGCGGCCGTCAACCGAATGGTTCTCCGTGACGTCCGCTCGTCAGGTGTTACTTGCTTACCGCTCGTAAATAAGCGAGGAGATCGGCCACGTCCTGCGGTGTCAATTCCCTCTCGAGGCCCACAGGCATCAGCGACAGCGAAGTGCCCCGAATACTGCTGATCTGGGTGCGAAGGACGGTGTCCTCGTGCCCTTCGGCCCGACGGATCGTGACGTTCGACGAGGTTTCCGCGACGACCAGGCCCGTGAGGACTCGCTCGTCGGCAGTCACGACCTGATAGGCGTGGTATCGGGGATCGACCTCACGGTTCGGATCGAAGATGGCGACGAGGAGATCGTCTCCTGATTTGCCGCCGAGAACGGCGAGCAGGTTCGGTCCCACGTCATGGCCCACCCCCTCGAGTCGGTGGCAGGCCGAGCAATGCTTGGCGAAAGTGGCCTTGCCGGTCTGAGCGTATCCTTTCAGCCCGAGAGCGGCCGTGTAGCGCTTCACCACAGCGGCCCGGTCCTGATCAAGGCTTTGTTCGAGTACGCTGGTGGCCCTGCTCCGCACGGTCGGGTCCGGATGGGTGCGAAGTTGTTGGACCTGTGTCGCGGTGAGGAGCCCGGCCGGGAGCCGTTTCTTTTCGATCGCCGTCAGCAAGGCGAGTGTTCGATCAGTTCGCACGAGCAGAGCGTCGAGTGCGGCCGCTCGTGTGGACGGACTGAAGCGTGTCAACCCCGCGAGTAACTCTTCCGTGACGCGGGGGTCAGTAAAGGTAGCGAGGGTGCGGACGGCCGCGAGTTGGACCTCCCCCGGGATTGACGGGGCCAGAAGTGCGAGGAGTTTCGCGTGCGACTGCTCGAACGGGAGGTGGGCGAGTAGCCGCGTGGCCGTGATCTGGGCGGAGACATCGGCCGCTTTCTCCGGCAGTGCGTTGCTCGCATCCTGGATCCGCCGGCGTACCGCCGCCACGGCGGGTGTCACGGTCCCGGTGGGTACTGCTTCCAGTCCTAGCAGGCGGGCGAATTGACCGCCGCGCATCCCCTGCCCCAGCCCCTCAAGACCGGCCAAGAGGAGGGGCAGTGGGACTTTCTCGGACGCGATCAGCGACAGCAACCGGTCCACGTCTTCCGCTTTACCGTGGGCCCCGATGAGTCCGGCGAGCCGCGCGACGACCCCGGGTTGCGGACTGTTCGACCGCAAGAAGTGTTCGAGGACCGTCACCGGGAAGTCAGTGACCGAGAGCAGTGCGGCGGTGACGGTCCAGGGGTCGTGGGCGTCCCGGTTCAGGATCTCGGCCACGACACGGGCCGCGGTCGGACTCGTCAGGGCATGAGCCGAGAGGGCGACCTGGAAGCGAACACGCGGGCTGGGGTCGGCGGCCAGGGCCGCGATCGCAGCCTCTAACGGTTTCGATTCCTTCAGATAAGACTCGGCCAGTCGCACGGCGTTCTCTCGAACCCCGGAAAGGGGGTCGGTCGTGGCCGAGCGAACCTCGTCAGGGGTCAGCTTTCCGAGGGCGTGCAAGGTCCACAGGGCGTTGACTCGACCCGGTTTGCCCGGGGACGCACCCAGACGGGCCGACACTGCCCGGGTCACTTCTCCGGGGTCACGGGTCAGTAGCAAACGCTGGGCGGTCATCCGTCGCCACGGGTTGCTGCCGAACAACTCGTCCGCCAACTCGGGAATCGAAAGGCGTGTGAAGTCTGGTAAACGACCGACCGGAGCGTTGTGTGGTGCGATCCGCCAGATCCGCCCGCGTCCCCGGCTCTCCAGGTTGAGTTGCCGTTTGAGGTCATCGGGAAGTGATAGCGGGGTCTCGATCACTTCCCGGTAGAAGTCGAGGACGTAAATGGCCCCGTCCGGCCCGAGGGTGAGACTAACCGGGCGGAACCAGGTGTCCGTGGATGCCAGGAATTCGCGGTCGGCATAGGCGCGCACGGCGGTGAAAGCCGCACCTTTTTCTCGGAGTATCTCACGGTGGATCAGGTTATTCGCCGGGTCACAGACGAAGTTGTTGCCGTAGTATTCCGGGCCGAACAGATCCGCAGTGTAGATCAAAGGGCTGCAGGCCGAGGTCATGTAGCCCCCGGGCACGAGTTCGTTGGCGGGAAACCGCTTGGCGTCGGCCCCCCCTGCCCTGCGCGTCGTTCGCTCGACACGCCACGGCTCAAACGGTGAGATGCGGAAGACCCTGGCAGCGGCCCCGTGTTCGGCGATGTCGGCAGTGACCGCGCTGACCGACAGAGACGGGTTCCGTCGCAGGTAATGATCAGGAAGAATGATTTGCCTCAGGTGCTGGCTGTTCGTGGCCGTGAACCACCTCTGATAGTCGTCCGCGGTCAGTCCGTACTGCCCTCCCCCGCTCGTCGGCTCGAGGCTGCCCGGTCGATCGGGCATGAACCGGATCCCCCGGTTCCGTAAGACGACTGCCGGCGTTTCAGGCTTCTGCGGGCATGTGATCGTGCCGCCGTCGCTTCCGGCGACCCCATAGACCCAGTTATCGACGCCCCACTGCAAGCTGTTTACCATCTGCTGGATGTTGGCGACATTGAATCCGGTGTAGAGTACTGCGGACCGGTCGGCCCGGCCGTCCCCGGTGGTGTCCTCCAAGTAGACGATGTCCGGTGCGACGGCGACGATGACGCCCTGCTTGTAGGGGGTGATACCCATCGGGAAGCGGAGGCCGTCGGCGAAAGTCTGACTCGTCTCGAACCTGCCGTCGCCATCCCGGTCGATCAACAGGCGGATGCGGCCCCGGGTTTCCGGGCCGGTGCCCACGCCGCCGTTCGGATAACCCCGCATCTCACAGACGAAGAGCCGGCCTCGTTCGTCAAAACACATGGCGACCGGATCGACCACGTCGGGTTCACACGCCACCAGTGAGACCGTGAACCCGTCGACGATCTGAAAGGTCGCCAATTCCTCCGTGGGCGAAAGCGGCCCGGCTGCCTTCGGCAGAGGATCGGCGGCCCCCGCATGAAATGCGACGGCCAAAAGCAGCCCCAGGGTCGTTACACCGCCAAATCCACAAGCCGGTCGGATCACTTCTTCTTCTCCGCCTTAAGCAGTTTGCTGATGGTCCGCAGGAGCAGTTCCTCGGATTCGGGGCCGACGAGTGCGACGGTCGGTTCGTATCCGCCCTCGAGGTAGGCCTTCGCCGTCGGGATGTAACCAGGCCCTCCGTCCCCGTAAGCAGCGACGTTCACGAACGCATCGGGCCTGAACTTTTGGGCGGCGAGCTGGTACTCGACGAACGCTTCCCCGGGCAGAAACAGGTTAAGAACGGTCCCTGCGAAATCGAGACAGTTAACTTCGATCGGGGTCTTGATCCGCTTGAGCCAGGCGATTTGGAAGGCGGCATTATTGCGTCTGGCCACGGTCGCCTTCGGGTCTTCGAGAACGGCCCGGCTGGCCACGGCACCGAACGACTCCTCCTTGCGGGGCGGAAGTTCCACCGGTTCGAATCGCCACTCGAAGCCTCGCACCGGGATCCGCCGGGTGTTCTTCCAGGCCGCGTCCATCGCGGCAACGATTCGATCGCGAAGGACATTGCGGTTCTCCTTCGCACCGTCGTTGTATTTGCCCGCCGTCACGTTGCCGCCACACCCGTTGAAATAGACCTGAAAGACCCCCGTGTCCTCCTGTCGCTTCTGGCGGGCCAGGCCGCAGAAGTCGGCACTCACCCGACCGTCGCCGTAATAACTCATGGGGTGACAGGCGTAAAAAGACAGGGCGGCCAACGGGGTCTCGCCGTCCCAGAAGCTGAGAGTGCGGAGCTGCGGGTCGATAAGCCCTTCCGGCTGGTCGCGGATTTCCTGGGATGCGGTCGCACTCGTGCGGGTGAACTTGACTCGTCCGTCGGGGCCGAGGATCCGGCGATTGGAGGCCACTTGCTTCACCTCCGCGGCACCGGTACCGATGTGGGTGAACGGTACGGCCCGGGGTAATGCGGCCCGCAGGGCGTCGGCGGATCGCCGGACACAATCTTCAAAGAACTTCAGATCCAGAGATGAGCTGCCCTTGGCAGCGGCGATCAGCTTCTCCGCCTCCACGTCGGCGAAGGGCGTGTTGTGCGGGTGTACGCAGTGCAAGGACACGTGCTCGGGTGTCGTGTGGGCGGCGTCGGCCAGTGACTTCCGCCAGATGCGAAACGCCTCATTTCGTAAACCGGTCCAGTCGACGGCACAAAGTACCACGGGCTTGGCACCACCGAGCAGGACCACGCCGAGCGCTCTCAAGGGGTCATCGACCCCCCGAACGGGAAGGATCCAGCCGCCGCACAGGGGGTGTCCCTCGGGGGGAGTTACATCACACGAGAAGCTCGCGATGTGCAACGCTGGCATGACCGCTGCGCGACGGGCTGGGTGGAGGTCGTTATCCCCGATTCAATCCCGATTATGCCAAATCGCGTTGCAAAGTCTTCAGCGGACTCGCCGTTTTTCCGATAGGGAATCGGTCGAGATCGAAGTGAGGACGGGCTGGTGTGTCAGGCCGCACTTGTGGTCGCGAGTTGCCGGAGCAGAAAGTCCGCGGCCCGGTCACACGCTCCCGGAACCACGACCCGGTCTCGAAGGGCGGCAATGACCGCGACCTTAGCGGCTCGTGACCGGGGGTCCTCGAGCCATTCGAGCACGAGGCGGGCGATCTGGTCGGATTCATCGGCAGAGGTGGCGATCTCCGGGAATATCGACTGCCCGGCGAGCAAATTCACGAGCGTGAAGGAGGGCAACTTCACGAGCCGACGGGCCAACCAGAGTGCCAACGGACTCATCCGATAGACGATCACCGAAGGCTTGGTCCGGTACATCAGTTCCAAGCTGACCGATCCGGAGACCGCGACACACACCTGAGACAGCTCGATGATCTCGGGAGTGCGACCGACGTGAACCTCGACCTCGAAGCCGGCCCGGGCTGAAAAGTTTCGGGCCACCTCGGCCTGACGGCTGTTGAACGCCGCCACCAGGAAACGCACGTCCCTGTGGGCCGTCCTGATCTTCCGTGCGGCGTTCAGCATCATCTCGAAATTCGCCGCCACTTCCTGGTCACGGGAACCGGGCAACAGACCGACGATCGTGCCGCCACAGCGACTTTGGCTGCTCAGAAAAGCTGGGTCGAGTTGCTGACGGGCGAGTTCGTCAAAATAGGGGTGGCCGACGTAATAGGTGTTCACGCCACGGCTCCGGTACCATTTCTCCTCGAACGGCAGTGCGGTCAGGACGGCTGAACAGCACTTGCGGACTAGCCGCACGCGACCTCTACGCCAGGCCCATATCTGGGGCGGAACGAAGTAGTAAACCGGAGTGCCGATCCTCTTGGCACGCTGTGCCAGTGCCAGGTTGAAACCGGGATAATCGACAAGTACGAGCGCTTGGGGGCGATGCCTGCGGAGGTGACGCTCGGCCAGATCGGCTAGCCGAAAGAACTCGGGGAGGTGGCGGACGGCCCGGCGAATTCCCATCACCGCCAGTTCCGTCATGGGGTACAGCAACTCAGCCCCGGCCGCGGCCATGCGCGGCCCACCCAAGCCGGTGATGGCGACTCCGGGCTGGCGAGTACGCAACGCTCGTATCAGGTTGGCCGCGTGCAGATCGCCACTCGGCTCCCCGACGCTAAAAAAAATCTTCATTCGGGCATCCTTGCCGAGAGGAATGTGATGGTTGGCGAATCGGTCCGGATCAGGCTTGCGAATTCGGACCGGCTCCCGTCGATCCCGAGACGCCCGATTCACGCCGGCCACCCGGCAATGAGGTCGGCTCAGCGACTCGTCGATAACCGAGTGAGTGAAGCACCTCCAGTACCTCGCTCCAGGTCGGGAACGGACGACGATTTTCCCGCTTGTAGCGGTCCATGGCCTTCATGAACTCGGCTTCTTCGTCCGTGTAGTCCCGCTCACAGGTCGTCGGATCGATCAGCCGCCGTCGCTCGCTGTTTTTTCGTTTTTCGGCCGCGTTCTTGGCTCGCCGATCACTCGCAACAGGGATGTTCCGCTTTCGACGGTCGTTCGGATAATTGGTCACGCCGGAACCGCCGGAGGGTGCAGTGGAGTTCGCCGCAGCAGGTAAGGTGGCATCAGAGTTCGACATCGGGGCGGTGCCTCTCAGCCTGTAGGGGTTGGGCTGGGAGCCAAGCCGCACGGCCAAACCGGGCCGAGCGTCGTACAACGATCCTAGGGGATGAACGGGCGTTGTAAAACTTACCCGACCAGGTACGCAAGTCAACTGGTTTTCGACAACCATTCGGCCTCGTAAGGCGAGGCGGCTCGATCCTACCGGCCGGTTCGCACGGCCCGGTCGACCCATCCGAATCAGTACGTAAGGAGGAAAGAATCGGTGTTTATGATCGGGCAAACTCTACCGGGTGCGATCCGAAACGAGTTGCTTTCTCAGATCAGCTGTTTTGCAGGCGGACGTTCGTCAAGGGTCTGGGCAAGAAGCGGTCGTTTGTTCACGCAAAAAGTATTGCTGGGACGAACTTGTCGTCGCCGATCATGCTCTTTCCCGAAAGGGCACTAGCAAGGTGGCAGGGATCGGCTATAAAGGGAAACAATTAGGAGAGGTGGCTGAGTGGTCGAAAGCACCGCTTTGCTAAAGCGGCGAGGGGGTAAAACCCCTCCGCGGGTTCGAATCCCGCCCTCTCCGCTAAACGCATGTGCAGTATATTGCGGTGATTCGCACGGGGTGGCACAAGTGGCCGCTCCGTCGCCGTTTACGCGATCGGTCTGCGAGTCGCCACCATTCCCCGCCGCTGCCTGCTGCACCGCTTTTTGCAGCGCCAGTGCGTCGGATTCTGCAGCGCGCGACGCCCGCTCGAAGTGCTCGTCGGTCGTCTGGGCGTAGTGCTTCAGGCTCACCTTCGCGTCGTGCCCCATCCAGAGCGCGACGACGTGAACCGGGAACTCTTCGAGCAGTTCCGTCTCACGGCTCGACCGCAAGTTGTGGAACAAACGGGGCCACGGTTCCAGCCCAGCACGCTTCACCAGCTTGCCGAATGTCGTTCGCAGGTTGCACGACTTCCAGCCCGTCGGCCGTGTGGCCTTCGCCAGGTGATCGCCGCCGATGACGTGCGTCTGACCCGGCTCGGCCAACTCGAAGGCCTCCTCCAGGTACCTCCGCAGTTCTGGGAAGAGTGGGATCGTCCGCGACTCTTTGCCGTCGTAGCGGTCAGTCTTGGGCGACGGGACCGTCAGCCGCCCGCGCTCCCAATCGACGTGCCGCCACTCCAGCGACAACACCTCGGACGGGCAGCGCAGCCCGCCGAACCGGGCCAGGGCGATGATCGTCCGCCAGGTCGGGTTCGCCGCATCGAGTAGTTTCTGAACCATGTCGCGGTCGATGAACCGCTGGCGGGCACTCACGTTGGCCGTGGGGATCTTCACCTCGCAGAACGGGTTCTCGTCGATCAGCTTGTGCTTGCGGGCAACATGGAGGAAGGTGCGGGCAAACGACAGCCGCTTGGCCACGGTCGCCGCCGCGAGCTTCTGGGTGAGAAGCCACGCCTTGAACTGGTCGCCGTCGCCGGTGGTGATGCTCCGCAACGGTTTGTCCGCGCCGAAGAACTCCGTCAGGTTCCGGCACGGCTGCTGCCAGACTTCCAGCGTCGCGGGTTTCACGTCAGGGCGGGACAGGATGTACTGCTTGAGGAACTCGCCGAGCAGCATCCGCTTTGGAGCCTCGACCAGCCCGACGGCAGCGAGCCGGTCCCGCAGCTTGGCCCCGACCCCGGCAAGCCAGACAGCCGTTTCGCGGGGGATCGGCTGACCGGTGAGCTTGGCCCCGAGTAGGGCTTCGACGTGCCGGCAGATGCTCTCCGCGCTCTTGCGGTCGATCTTGCCCAGCCGGATCGTCTTGCGGGCACTGTTCTCGTCCACGAACTGGATGTAGCGGTTACCGCCGCGCTGGGTGGTGATGCTGGCCATATTCTCAAATCCTCTTCAGTGTTCTTGGGTCAGTCCGGCAGCCGCTCGCCGTCCGGGTCGTCAGGGTTGTTGAACCCGAACGGGAAGCTGGTCGCGTCATCGTCGAAGGTGGCCAAGTTGTCCACGTTCTGGCCGAAGGTGGCCAAGTTGTCAGTTACCTGGCCACCTTCGGTGAAATCCAGGCAATTCCGGCCTGTTTCGCCCGTGTTTTCCCGAAGGTGGCCAGGTTTCTCGCTACTTGGACACCTTCGGGGAAGTTGGCCACCTTCGGCGATGTGTTGGCCACCTTCGGGCAAGCCCCACTCCCATCCACCGCCGAACGCCTTCTTCCTTGGCACGATGCCGAGCGACTCCTGTGCCCGGCGGATGGTTCGCCAACTCAGGTCGGCTGCCTTCGCCTGCTCGCGGATGTCCACCACCGGCATCGGGCCGTCCTTGAGGAGATCGGCGAGCCACTCGGAGGCCGCGTCGCGGGTCGTCGGTTCCGGCCCGCGTTTGGTTTCCTGGCTCTCCCTGGGCGCCACGACATCGTCGGCGCGAAATCCTTCGAGCGGGTCCGGTTCCCATTCCAGCCGACCGGGGTCGCCGACGATGCGGAACGCCAGACCCGGCGGCGGGGCACTCAGGTTGCACTTCCCCGGCAGCAATAGCTTCCGCTTCTCGTCGTCCGGGTCGGCCATGAGGTGCAACACCGAGCGGGCCAAACCGACGAACGCCCGGCTGCCCAACGCCATGTCGTCCGCGAAACTCGCCAACGCCTTTCGCGTGTGGCACACCAGCACGACCGCTACCCCGCGCTCGACGGCGAGCGCGGCCAGCGGCGCGAGAACCGACCGAACCTCGTTATCCCGGTGGGCATCGACCTGCCCGCCGAGGTAGCTGCCGATCGGGTCGACGACGACCAGCTTGCAGTCGGGCAGCCGGTCGAGGGCGTCGCGGATCAGATCGACGTTGGACAGGTCGAACGCCACCGACCGCTCGTTGCCGTCGTCCGAGAGGATCTTGGCGGCCTTCAACAGGTGAACCCGCCGACAGTTCGCGCCGGCCGCATCCAACCTCGGTCGGATCGTGTCAGCCGGGTCATCCTCGGCGCAGATCAGCAAAGTGTCGCCAAGCGGGGCACGGTCGAAGCCGGGGTCGGGCCAGTGGGCGTGGGTCGAGACACGGGCGGCCAGGTCGCAGGTGACGAGCGACTTGCCACAACCCGGCCGGCCGACCAGCAGTGTGAGCCGCCCGAGCGGAATGCGGCCGTACCACAGCCACGGAACTTTCTGCGGCTGCACGTCGGCGAGGCACACGAGGTCCGGTTCCCACCGGTTGCTAGCTTCCGTACTCGGTGCCGCCGGTCGCCACTGCTGGACAGCCTGGGCCAGGGCTTCGATTTCCGCCCGCATGGTGTCGGGTTCGGTCACGTCGCCGTGGGCGTCGATCCAGTCCACGATGTCGCCGCCGTCGGGCAGGTCGGGCAGCTCGACGATGCGGACCACCGGGGCCGGCGTCAGCTTCGCCAGGATGCCCGCCACGGTTTCGGCGTACTTCCGGCCGGGCGCGTCGTTATCCGGCAGAATCCAGACTTCCTTGCCGGCCAGGGGCCGCCAGTCGGTCTTCTGCGCCGCCTGCGAACCCCCGGCCGATGTCGTGGCAGTGAAGCCCAGCGACCGGGCCGCGTCCGCCGCCTTCTCGCCTTCGCAGACGATGACGCGCCGGGCCGCCGCCAGGTCGGGCAAGCCGTACAACGGTCGCGGTTCGGACATCGCCGCGACTCGCCAGCCGTCCGGATGGCGCGAAACGGGGCGAATGTCCTTGTTGCCGTCGGGCAAGTCCCAGCGGACCACCAGTCCGACCGGATCGCCGGTCGCGTCGTGGTAAGTCCACACGGCCGACCGCTTGCCGTGCCGGTACTCTAGATCGGCGACGGCATCCTCGGCCGTGGCGAACGTCCGCCCGCCGGACGCCAGCTTGCCGTTGCGTGTCGGCGTCGGGCCGACCTTCGGGGGGAACAGATCGGCCAGCTTCAGGCCGACGGCCGCCAGGACGGCCGACGTATCGCAACCGGCATGGCACTTCACAAGCGCTTTCCCGTCGTCGCCGGCCGAGATGCTCAGGCTGGCGTGGCGGTCGCCGTGGGCCGGGCAGCGGGCCGACCAACCGTTGCCCGACTTCCTCGCGTCGGGCAACCGGTCCAGCAGGGTTTCGATGGGGGTCATTGCTCGCCCCCTTTCTTTCGCCAGCAACCACAGGCCGGGCACCGAATGCTCTGGCTCACCCATACCAGGGCCGCCAGCGCGTTAATCAGTTCGCCGCGAAGATCGGCCGGAATGTCGGCCGACTCGGACGCAGCGCCGACAAGCCGAATCGCCTTCTCCAGGTTTTCCCAGGTTTTTTGCTTGTTGTCGTTCATTGCTCGACTCCTTTCGATTTGTTCGACTCGCGGCTGAGCCAGGCTTGCAGGTCGGCCACGGGGTACAGGACGGTCTTGCGCTTACCGCCGCCGACGCGAACGCAGGGGATGCGGCCGTCCTTGGTCAGCTGCCAGAGATGGCGTGCGGAGATGCCCAGGGCCTTCGCCGCTTCGCGCGGCCGCAGGGCCAGGGGGACAGGGGTCTTTGCCGTTTCCATCTTTGTTGCTCCGACAAACTCGGACCACAACGCGCGGTCCGTGTGGTCGCAGCGTAACCAAAGATGAAATGTGTTTGTTGCTAGGCGACAGCCGTCTGACATTTGTCAGGCAGCAAAGACCCGAACAAAATGGCGTAGATTCGCAAAAAAAAGTTTCCGCCCGACACCCGCCTGACATTTGTCAGGCGGGTTTTGGTGACTTGTAATCATTCGCCAACTCTCGCAACCTTGGCGAGTCTAACCGGTACTGAAAAAGTGGAGTATTGGCTCGCCTGTTGGCAACTTCTTGCCAGTTGTCGTCACCCAAGTTTTTTCGTTCACGCTCTAATCGCTTGAAAAACGCATCGCGGCGCGACGGATGAACGCCAAGTGCGTCCGCCAGGGCTTCACCGCCCAGGAATCCGCTTGGACCAACCGGCCCGCCTTGTCCCGTTTCCGCGTCCGCTGGCGTTGGCGCGGGATTCTCTGCCGTCTGCTTCGCTTTCAGCAGCTCCGCAAACGCCGCCGCGAACGCTTGGCTGCCGGCCTCCCAATTGGTGATGGCCACACCCGTCGGCCCGGCGTCGCCACTCACACGCCGCATCCGCTCCAACGATCCGCGACCGGCAACGGGCAACCGTTGACCGATGTGCCCGCCGGGCATCAATCGTGGTTGGTCGCTGAAGAATCCGCGCCTCAGCACGAAGTCGTATACCGTGGCCGCGTTCCCGGCGTCGAGGTCGTTGCGAGCTGAGACACCCTCGGCCGTCAACCGCCACTGCTCATTACCCACACGTTCGCAGTGGGAGAACGGTTGGTCTTTCAAGTCACCGCTGCGATGCCGCTCGAAGGCTTCCTGCCATTCACTCCAGATGTCGGTCAACACAAATCCCATCGCCTGAGCCAATCCACCCTCACCGGTCATCGTGATCGTCGCCTCGACCGCAACAGGATGGCCGACCATTCGCAACCGCAGCGTCACCCGCCGCTCGAGCATCCCCGCCGCCGTGAGCAGATAAAGTGCCCGTTCCTGCAAGGCGCTCAACGTCGCGGGGTCGTAATCCGTCCACGTCTCGGGAACGGTGTGAAGGAAGTGAAAGATCGCCTGTTCAATTGTTATTGTCTCGCTCATCACTCTTCTCCGCCGCCGGCGGTCCAGGCCCGCGACAACGCTTCCGCCTGCTCCAGCACGGTCGCGGTCGCCTTCTCCTGCTTGTCTGGTGGGTAGCCGTGCTTGCGGAGGATCCGCTTGATGATCACCCGCAGGTTGGCCCGCACGCTCTCGCGGACCGTCCAGTCGATGGTCAGGTTGCTCCGCACCGCCTTCACCAGATCCTGGGCGATCTGCTTGAGGGTATTGTCGCCGAGAACTTTCACCGCGCTGTCGTTCACTTCCAGCGCGTCGTAGAAAGCGATCTCGTCCTCGGTCAGGCCCAACTGCTCCCCGCGCTGTTGGGCCTCGCGCATCTCCTTGGCCAGGCCGATCAATTCCTCGATCACCGCCGCCGTCTCGATGGCCCGGTTCTGGTAGCACTTGATCGACTTCTCCAGCATCTCGGCGAACGACCGCGCCTGCACGACGTTCTTCTTCGACCGCTGCTTGATTTCGCCGTCGAGTAGTTTCCGCAGCATCTCGACAGCCAGGTTGCGGTGCGGCAGGTCGCGGATCTCGGCAAGGAACTTGTCGTCGAGCACCGACACGTCCGGTTTCTTCAGCCCGGCGGCGGCGAAGATGTCGATCACCTCGTCCGACGACACCGCCCGCGACACGATCTGCCGGATGGCGTGATCGATGTCAGGGTGGGACCCGACGACTGGCGTCGTCGGCTCGATGGTCTTTATCAGCACCGACTTGACCGCCTGGAAGAACGCCACGTCGTCCACCACGGCCAACGCCTCGTCGGCCGGCACCGCCAGCGCGAACGCCTTGGACAGTTCGACCACCGCCTTGACGAAGCGGTTCTTGCCGTCCTCTTGCTGGAGGATGTGTTCCTGGGCGGCGGGCAGCACGCCGAGCTTCTGAATCGCGTTCCCGCTCGTGAACCCGGAGTAGTCGAACCCGTGGAAGAAGGCCGCGCAGATCTCGTACTTCTCTTGCATCAGGGCGACAGCCTCTTGCTGGTCGATGGCCGTCTGCCCCTTGCCGCCGCTCTCCGTGTAGGTGGCCAAAGCCTGCTTCAGTTCGTGGGCCAGACCGAGGTAATCGACGATCAGCCCGCCGGGCTTGTCCTTGAACACCCGGTTCACCCGCGCGATGGCCTGCATCAGCCCGTGGCCGCGCATCGGCTTGTCAAGG
>Ga0308417_1000538_pt1 | contig 27541 bp, 17 predicted proteins | sample HotsprSampleOS65_FD_203528 | JGI IMG/M metagenome (GOLD analysis project Ga0308417, IMG submission 203528) | Hot spring phototrophic mat microbial communities from Octopus Spring, Yellowstone National Park, Wyoming, United States - 20090730_OS65 ...
ACCAGCACGCTCGTTCGCGGCCACGCGCGCAACTTTTCGGCGAGGCTGGCCGGCAACGGCACTTCGCGTTGCTCGTAGTCCTTCGGCGTGAAGCCCGGCTTGGCGCGCACCACAACGTGCTCGCGGCCTGGCTCCAGACAGACGTCTTCCCAGGTCAGCGTGGTCAGCTCGCTCTCCCGCAGCCCGGTCAACAGGAGCGTTTCGAACACCACCCGCTCGCGCTCGTCGCAGGCGGCAAACAGCCGCTCGAGCTCCTCGTTCGTGTACACGCTCGGCCGGCCGCGGCCCAGCGAGGCCGCATCGCGCAGCGGCTGGAAGCTTTGACAGGGGTTTTCGATCTCGAGGCCCAGATCGCGCCGCAGGAAGTTGAACCAGCGCCGCACGACGCCCAGTTCGAAGTTCACCGTCGCCGGCCGCACCTTCCGGCCCGGACCCTTCTGGCCGGCTGGCTCCTCGACGCGCGCCAGCTTGTAGGCTTCGATGTCGGCGCGCGTAATGGCCTCGACAAACTGCCGGCGCCCGAGCAGGCGCTGGAAATGCTCAAGCACGATGCGGTAACGCACCAGGGTTCTCGGTTTGTCCGGCGAGTGAATCTGCACATGCGCAAGGAACTGCCCTGCGGCGAACGCAATCGGCGTGCCCGGGCGCATCCATGGGCCGGACGCAGGCCACTGCGGCCAGGCGCCATGGGCAGGCGCTGCAGGCTGTGGCGGCCAGCCAGCAGCGGTCGCGTACGAAGGAGGGTTCAAAACACCTCTCTGCGAGGGGCTTTGAGCCGGAGCTTGCCACCCGGCCCCTTGTGAGAACGCCGCTGTCGACCCAGAACCCTGTTCGAGCACTGGTGCCCCTACCGCGCCTGCCGACGTGTCCGGCTCGTTGCCGAGCACGACCTGACCGGCCAGTTCTAGCTGTTTGCGGCGGACGGCTTGGAGCACTTCAGCGGGCGTCTGTCCAGCGCTTTCGCGCCGTCGCTGCGGCCCCTCCCACCACTCGATCAGGTAGAGGCCGGGACGCGGATCCCAGACCCAGCTGTTGCCCTTGCGGGGCAGCGAGACGAACTGCCAGCGGCCGGGGCCGAGGCGGATTTTCTTGAGGACGCGGACGCTTCTGCGGAGCTTCATCGGGGCCAACCCTTGGTGTCGATTTTCTCGTTTTTGCAGACACCAAGAGCATAGCCGAATCTGCAAGCTCAGTCAATAGAATAACTTAGGATTGGCGTGGCGGTGAGGGTGGGATTCGAACCCACGGAACCCTTACGGGTTCAACGGTTTTCGAGACCGCCCGATTCAACCACTCTCGCACCTCACCGTACACCAATGTAGCGGATGACGGGCGCGGGCCGCAACGGCCGGGATCATGCAGGCCGTGAGCGGCGCGGACGGCCGCCAGATCAAATCCAGCCTGAAATGTTCTGGTTGAGCCCGCCGACGGAGAGACGGGCAAACGGCAGGGCGAGGGCAGGGAACCGGGCGGGCGCGGATTCGGGTAGCATTGTGCATCATGAGGCGGCGCACGGTTCTGGGAATGGCGGCTGCGGGGGCGGCCCGGGTTGCGGGGGCGAATGAACGGGTCAGGCTTGGCGTCATCGGTTGCGGCGGCCGGGGCCGCTATGTCGCGCGGTGGATGCGCGAGGCCGGCGCGCAGATCGCGGGCGCGGCCGACGTCTATCTGCCCAACGCGGAGCGGCTCAAGGCGGAGTCGGGCGGCGATTGCAGCACGTATCAGGATTTCCGCCGGCTGCTGGAACGGAACGACCTCGACGCCGTGCTGGTGGCGACGCCGGACCACTGGCACGCCGGCGCCGCCATTGCCGCCTGCGCGGCGGGCAAGCATGTCTATCTGGAGAAGCCGTTTGCCTGGTCGATCCGCGAGGGGCGCGCCGTGGTGGAAGCGGCGAAGCGGTTTTCCCGAATCGTGCAGCCGGGCATGCAGCACCGCTCGGCGGAGCACTTCCGCGAGTGCGAGGCGATGATCGCCGAAGGGGCCATCGGCAAGGTCCACTTTGTGCGGGCGTGGAACTGGCTGAACATGACGCCGAGCGGCATCGGCGCGCCGGAGCCGGGCGAGCCGCCGCCGGGGCTGGACTGGGATATGTACTGCGGACCGGCGCCGCTGGTTCCCTTCGACCGGCGGCGGTTTCTCTCCACGTACCGCTGGTTTCGGGATTACTCGGGCGGCTACATCACGGACTTCGGCACACACCGGCTGGACACGGTCCACCAGGTCATGCGCGCGAGCGCGCCGGTCCGGATCAGCGCCGCAGGCGGCCGCTTTGCGTTGCAGGACGCCGGAGAAATGCCCGACGTGCTCATCGCGACTTACGAGTATCCGGGCTTCGTGCTCCAATACGAGGGCATCAACCTGAACGGGCTCGGGCTTGGGTTGCGAAGCGCGGGCATGGCCTATTACAACGCGCGCGGGCCGCTGGACCGGCCGAACGGCATGGCGTTCTACGGCACGGAAGGAACGCTGCTGGCGGACCGGGTCGGCTATGAGATCCTGCCCGAGCTGGCGCCCGGCGCCATGCCCGCCGGCGAGCCGCCGCGTTTTCGCGTCGAACGGCGGTGGAGAAACGTGAAGGACGCCACCCCGGAACACGCGCGCGCGTTTCTCGATGCCGTGCGCGGCGTGCGCCCGCCGCCGGCGGATGCCGAAACAGGGCACCGTTCGACCACGGTGGCGCATCTCGGCAACATCGCCCTCCGCACCGGGCTCAAGCTCCGGTGGGACCCCGAGCGCGAGGATTTCGACGGGCAGCCGGAAGCCTCGCGCCTGTTGTCACGCGTCCCGCGGAAAGGCTGGGAGTGGGCCACCGGCGAGGCTCTGCTGCGCTGACAGCCCGGCAATGGGCGGCGCGGTTCAAGCCGTCATGTCCACCCACTCGATGCCCGCTTTGCCGAGAGCGTAGCCGACCTCCTTGCGCCAGTCGCCGTAGCAGGTCATCCAGTGGAAGCCGCGCATGGCGGAAGCGAGCTGGTACGAGTCGCAGCGGAAGCCGACGTCGATCTGCGCGCGGCAGATGGGCAGGAACGGGTTGGCGGTGATTTCGCCCTCGAACCCCACCCACCGTTTGAAGCTGAAATCAGGAATAATATTCGTGACTTTTTGGCCGATGCGCATTTCCACTTTCGGCGCCGCGCCGTAGTCGCTTTCGAAATGCGTGACCACGCGCACGGATTCGGCGTTTCTGCCGTCCATCCTGCGCGGGGCCGTGCAGTGGGCCAGCGTGACAAGCCCGTGATGGGGCGTGGTAGGGTCGTTGAGGAACACTGGCAGCCCGGAGACCGCCTGCAACAGAATTCCCGAGGGAATCACCACGAAATCCGATTCGCAAAAGGCCAGATACCCCTCGTCATTCAGCAGGCTCAACGGCAGGCAGGCGGTGGTTTCGCCGATGGGCATGATGGTGGACATGCAATGGTTGATGGTGATGGCCGTGGCGCCGGCTTCGCGCATCATGCCGCGCAGGACATGGGTCAGCAGGAAGGCGTTGTCGACATATTCACGGCGCGTCTCAAGCTTGACACCCTTCTTGCCCAGGTAGTCGCCGGCTTCCAGAGAAGCCTGTTTCACGAGCTTTTCGTCTTTGCGGGCGGCCTGGATCCGGCGGCCGAGTTCATCATAGGACACGTCCACCAGATCGAGCCCGAAGCGCTCGCGAGCCAGTTGCGGCGCGCGCCGTCCGCCGGCGCCCCAGCCGGAAGCGCCGCCCAGGCAGAGTATGCGCCGCCCCTGGGTGTGCTTGAGTCCGCCCAGCGCGCGCAGCCGCCAGGCGACATCGGCCGTTTCGTCCACCACCACGTCCATGGGGTCCGCCCCCGGCTGGCCCCACTCGTCGGCCATTTTGCGCAGGAAGCGCGGGTGCACGATCTCGTACCACTCGTAAACCGGCCCCGAGCGGTGGCGGACAAAGATCACCGCCGGAGTGTCCGGCCTGGAGACGCTCTCGAGCAACTGCACGCCGCCCGAGGCGGCGTACATCAACAAGGCATCATGGGTTCCAGCCGCCACGGCCTTGCCTTCGTCCACAGAACGGATCTCGCGCAACGGCAGAAACTCCACCGGATAGGCGGCGGCGCGCGCGATCGATTCGAGTTCGCGCCCGATCCTCGAGCGCTCCTCCGCCACTTCTTTCTCCGTGAACAACCCGCCCCAAGGGCGCCAGCTTGTCTGCGGGCGCGGCTTGAAGATCTGGTAAATCAGCACTGGCTGCACGCGCAAGGCGCGCCGTGCGCCCGGCTCGAGGGGGTGGCCGCCGGAAGGCGCGGGCATCAGGGGAAGGGCGGCGCCGGTTTTGAGCAGCGTGCGCCGGCTCAACGAAGACATGCAACAGGGCATGAGGGCCTCCTGTCTTTCAGGTTTTGCCCCTCCTTTATTTCAGATTGCCCAGTCCGATTCAAGCCCCTTGCCGCTCAGCCGCCGAGCGCGCGCTCGAGTTCGGCGCAGGCCAGCCGCAAGCCGGCGCGGGCCTCCTCGGCCGTGGCTTCAGCCTCGGCGGCGGCAGCTTGCGCCTCGGCGAGTCTCAACGGCGGCGCAACGCCGGTTTCCACGGCATCGGAGGCGATGCGCAGAGCTTCGCGCCGGGCGTCGAGCGCCCTTTCGGCCACGCGCACCAGATCCTGGAACCGCTCCACCTTGCGCCGGGCCTTTTCCACCTCAATGTGCACGCGGTGGCGCACGCGCCGCAGGTTCTCTTCCGCCTGCTCAAGCTGCGCGCGCCGTTCGCCCACTTGCGCCCGCTTCCTGCCGCCATCGAAAATGTCCCAGCTCATCCGCGCGCCGACCGCGGCGTTGGATGACGGCAGGAACGGCACGCCGCGCTGCTGGGCGTGCGTGGCGAACAGGGCGATGTCGGGGATGAACTCCGCCTGTGCGGCGCGCACGGCGCGCCGCGCCTTCTCCACCGCCGCCTCCGCCGCTTTCACTTCGGGGTTCTGCTGCAGCGCCCGCTCAAGCTGCGTGTCAAGCGGCGCCAGCTCCGGAGCGTTCCAGGGGGAAGGAGACAGCTCCAGCTCCGTGCCCGGCTCCATCCCGATCAGATCGACAAGCTCAGCCAACACATCGGCGCGCTGCAGCTCCAGTTGCAGCAGCGCATTGTTCGCCTCCAGCAGCCGCGCGTCGGCTTCCATCAGCTTTACGTCGAGCGCCGCGCCGGATTCAACGGCATTGGCCGCGTCCGCGCGCGCCGCCTCTGCCGCGGCAGCTTTCCGCCGCGCCGCGGCGATGCGCTTGTCGAGAAGCAGCGCGCCGAGATAGGCTTCCTGCACCTTCACGGCGATCTCGTTCTGAGCGCGGCGGGACTCCTCTTCTGCGATCCGCACATCCTGCCCGGCGGCGCGCGTGCCGGCGTGGATGCGGATCAGCGGCGTCAGCGGCTGGCCCAGGGTGGTCATGGACAGCCCGAACGTGTTGGCGCCCTGCAGCAGGCGCAAATCCTCCGAAGGAACCGGCCCGAGTTGCGGCAGAACGCCCAGAAAGCCGCGGGGAATGGCGACGTTTTGCAACTGGCTGTTGTACAGCAGGCTCGACTCGTTCGACAGGCGCGGCAGCGCGTTGGCCCGCATGGCATCGCGCTTTTTCTCCGACTCGCGAATCCGCAGGCGCTGGATCTTGAGGATGGAATTCTGCTGCTTCGCCATGGCGAGAGCCTCGTCCAGCGTCACCCGCCGCGCCTCCGCCCGCAATCCCATGGGGAGCACGAGAAGCAGCAGGACTGGCGCCACAGCCGAAGGGCGCCATCGCGCTGCGCGGCGCTTGGCCACGACATACAGCACGGGCACGACGACGAGCGTGAAGAACATCGAGCAGATCAGCCCGACGGCGATGGCGCTGGCCAGCGGCGACCACAGGCTGGACCCGCTGAGGATCATCGGCAGCACGCCCACCGCGGCGGCGGCCGTGGTGAGGAAAATCGGCCGCAGACGGCGCTCGCCCGCTTCCAGCGCGGCGGTCTCCAGCGGCGCGCCGGCCCGCTGCCGCTCGTGGATGTAATCCACCAGAATAATCGCGTTCCGCACCACCACTCCGGACAGGCTGATGACGCCCATGAAGGCCGTAAAGCTGAACGGATTTCCGGTCAGAATCAGGCCGAATACGGCGCCAGGCAAGGCCAGGGGAATGGACATCATCACCACCAGCGTGTCCACGGGCGAGCGGAACTGGAACAGCAAAATCAGGAAAATGAGAAGAATACTCAGCGCCAGCACGACATGCATCTCCCCGAAAGTCTCGTTTTGCCCTTCGATTTCGCCGCCATATTCCACCCGGTAGCCTGGCGGCAAGGCGAGGCCGGCGATCTGCTCCCGCGCCTGCCGAAGGATCTCCGAGGGCAGCCGCGCCTCGCCGGGGATGGCCATCACGGTCAGCGTGCGCAGCCCGTTCCGGCGCAGAATCCGGCTGGGGCGCCACTCGGGTTCCACGCGCGCCACGCTGCGCAGAGGCACGCGGGCGCCGGTCAGCGAGCTGACGACGTAGGCGTCCTCGACGTCCTCAAAGCGCGTGCGGTATTGTTCTTCCAGACGCAGCACGACAGGAATATCGCGGTCGCCTTCCCAGAAAGTTGTTACTGGCAGCCCGCTGAAACCGCCCGCCATTTCCATGGCAAGCAGGGAATTGCTGAAGCCGAGCCGGTTGGCCACCTCTTCATTGACGCGCAGCGCCAATTCCGGCGCGTCTTCATGAAAATCGTCGAACACATACTCGGCGCCGGGTGTGCGGCGCAGGATGGCTTCGACTTTTTCACCGAGCTCCTGGAGGCGGCGCAGGTCGTCCTCACCGTCCTGCGCGGAAACGATGCGGACCTCCACCGGCGCCTTCATCACCGTGCCCTGTTCGAGCTCGCGCACAATGGCGAGGGCTTCCGGCGCGACCTGCTGCAGCTCCCGGCGGAGGCGGAACACGAGCGGCGGCGTGTCTTCCGCGCTGCGGGTGTTGACAACGATTTGGGCGTAATTGCGGGCGGGGAATTCGGGGTCGACGTTGTAGTAGAAACGCGGCGCGGAGTCGCCGACAAATGCGGCGAAGCTCGCGACGAGCGGGTTCTTGCGCAGGTGCTGCTCCACGCGCCGCACGGCGGCGTCGGTCTTTTCCAGGCGCGTCCCTTCCGGCAGCCACAGGTGAATGACGAACTGGTTGCGCTCGGCGGTGGGAAAGAAGCGCTCCGGCACCACCGTGCGCAGCAGCACGATTCCCAGCAGGAACACCGCGGCGCCGCCGGCCAGCGTCAACGCCTTGCGCCGCATGGCGGCATGGATCACGCGGTGATAGCTCGATTGCATGAAGTCGATGGCGTTGAACCGCTTCTTCGCCGGCTCGGCTTCCGGCGGGTGGAGCCCGCGGCGGATGAAGAAGCGGCACAGCCACGGCGTCACCAGCATGGCGACGGCGTAGGAGCAGGAGAGCGCCACCGCCACCGCCACCGGCAATGCCTGAATGAACTCGCCTACCGCGCCGCTGATGATGAGCATGGGGAGGAAGGCGGCAATGATGGTGAGCGTCGCCGTCAGCACCGGCAGCCACAACTCCGTGGCGCAGCGCCAGGCGGCTTCCATGCGCGGCGTGCCGCGGTCGAGGTGTTCGACGTAGTTGTCGGCGATCACGATGGCGTCGTCGACCACCATGCCGAGCACCACGATCAGCGCCGAGATGGAAACCTGGTGCAGCTCCACCCCGATGGCGTGGAGAAGAGCGAACGTGGCGGCGATGGTGACAGGAATCGCCAGGCTGGCGATCAGCGCCACGCGCAGCGGCAGCAGGATGATGGTGACCAGGATCACGGCGCCGATGGCGATGCCGAACTCGCGGATGAAGTGCGTGATGCGGCGCTCGACCACGGCGGGCTGGTCCGCCAGGATGTCGATGCGCAGATCCGGGGGCAGCGTGGCGCGCACCTCGTCGAGCTTGCCCCGCAGCGCGCGGCCGAATTCCACGATGTTGTAGCCCTCCTGCATCTCCACGCTAACCAGCACCGCCGGCTCGCCATTGAAGCGGACCAGCGAGCGCGGCTCGCCCTCCACCCGCTCCACGCGCGCCAGATCGCCGAGATAGACGGGCTGCCCGGAAGGCGAAACGTCGATCATCACGCGCCGGATCTCCTCGACGTCCTGGAACAGCCCGGAAGCGCGCATCGGCGCAGCCGCCGCGCCGGTCTTGAGCTCGCCGCCGTACTGCACCACGTTGCGGCCGCGCAGCGCCTGGACCACCTTCACCGGCGACAGCGCGTATTGCGCCACGCGCTCCATCGACGACGTGACGCGGATCTCCTCCTTCTGCTCGCCGATGCGTTTCAGCTTCGCCACCGCGCGCAAGGTGCGGAACTCGTCTTCCAGCCGTTCGGCGTATTCCTTCAGATCCGTGTAGCTGTACCGGCCGCCGTGCACGGCCACCAGCAGCGCCACCGTGTCTCCGAAGTCATCGCGCACCACCGGCCCTTGCACGCCTTCGGGCAGCTCCGTCAGCTTGAGTTCGATCAACGCGTGGCGCAGCTTGGACCAGAAGACGTCGGGCTGTTTTACATGGTCTTCCAGCTCGACGTGGATCACGCACAGGTCGCCGCGGCTGGTGGACCATGTCTTGGCCTTGCGCACCTCCTCGAACCGGAACAGGCGGTCCTCGATCTTGCGCGTCACCTGTTTCTCCACCTGCTCGGCGGTGGCGCCGGGATAAGCGGCGATGACGAGCCCGGTGCGGATCGTGATCCTGGGATCCTCGCGCCGCGGCATGGTGAGCAGCGAGGTGATGCCCGTGGCCAGCACCGCCGCGGTCAGCAGCAGTGTCACCTGCGGGTAGCGAAGCGCGTATCTCACCGGATTCATCGCAGCACCTCCGCCTGCACGCGCATCCCGTCCTTCACCTTGTGTTGGCCGCCCACCACGACCAGGTCGCCGTCGCCGAGGCCCTCGGCGATTTCGACTTCATGGCCGGCCCCGCGGCCGGTGCGCACGCGCCGCGCATGCACGCGGCCGCTCTGCGGCGAGAAGACGTAGACGTGAGTGGCCCCCTGCGGGTCGCGCCACACGGCCTCGGCAGGCACCGTGCGCACGGCCACGCGCTGGTCGCTTTCGATCTCCGCCTCGGCGATCATGCCGGCGCGCAGCTCGAGCGCCGGGTTCGGCGCCAGCAACCGCACGGGAAACGTGCGCGATTGCGGCTCGGCGGCAAAGCCGGCCAGCTCGACTTTGGCCGCAAACTCGCGCCCGCCGAGCGACGGAATCCGCACCCGCGCCGCCTGTCCGATCCGGACCTTCCCGATCTCCGCTTCCGGCACACCGACGCGGATGCGGGCCGGGTTCAGCTTCATCAGCGCCACCACCGGCATTCCGGCGGAGATCATTTCGCCCGTGTCCGCCAGCCGGCGCGCCACCACGCCGGCCACCGGCGCGCGGAGCTGCGTGTCCTCCACCCGCTTGCGGTTGAGCTTCGCGTTGGCCTCGGCCTGCCGCGCCTTGGCCTCCGCCGCTTCGCGGTCTTCGCGCCGCGCGCCCTCCAGCGCCTCTTCATAGCGCTGCTTCGCCACCTGCCAGTGCGTTTCGATTTTCCTGAAATCGTTCGGCGCCAGGCTCTTTCTTTCGAACAGGATCTTCATGCGCCGGTACTCGTCTTCCGCCTGCTCGAAAGCCGCGCGCGCCTGTTCGACCTCCTGCCGGCGCGCGCCCGCCCGCGCCTTCTCCGCCATCGCGCGCGCCGCCGCCGCCTCGCCTTCAGCGATCTCCGCGCCCAGCCGGTAATCAGTGGGGTCGAGCTCCGCCAGCAACTGCCCCTGGCTGACGATCTGCCCTTCTTCCACCAGCACGCGGCGGATGCGCCCCGCCACCTGGAAGCCCACTTCCGAGGACTCGTACGCCTCCACGTTGCCTCCGACCCGCACCACGTCCGAGCGCTCGGCGCGCGCCGCCTCGCGCACTTGCACCGCAACGGCGGGCTCCGCCGCTTCTTGCGCGCGGCGTCCGCAGGCGGCGAGAGAAACCACAAGCACTGCCACTGTCCAACGAGCTGGAACCTGCATGCGTTTCACCCTCCACTCTCCATCGTGCCACAGATCGCACCAGTTTGTCACTTATCAGTGACATAATTCAAAATAAAACACTTATGAACTTCTGTGGGCTGTTCCCGCGCCCGGACTGCGGGCCTCAGGGCAGCAGTTCGATCGCCTGGGCCACGTCTTCAGGCGAAAGATAAAAGTGCGGACTCAGCCGCAACCAGCCTTGCCGCGGGGCGGCGACGATGCCCGCGTCGCGGAGGCGGGACCATAGCCACCGCGCATCCACGCCGTCTTTGCGGATGGAGACAATGCCGGAGGCGTCGTCCGGCGTCCGCGGCAGCATCACTTCGTAGCGCTTTTCTGCCGCCCATTCGGCAATCAGATCGCCCAGGCGCTGCACGTGCGGGGCGATGTTCTCGATGCCGGCTTCGAGAAGCAGCTCAAGCGAAGCGCGCAGCCCGAAGCAGCCGATGACGTTCAGCGTGCCGGGTTCGTAACGGCCGGCATCGCGGCGCAGCGTCATGTCGCGCGAGGCGTAGTCCTGCCAGCCGGCGACGTTCGTCCAGCCGAACTCGACGGGTTCGATCGCGTCCTGCCACTCGCGGTGGATGTAGAGAATGCCGCAGCCCTCGGGGCCGAGGAGCCACTTATGGCCGTCGGCGGCGAGAGCATGGATCCTGGCCTTGCGGACGTCGAGAGGAAACGCGCCGAGCCCCTGGATGGCGTCGACGAAGAAGAAGACGCCGTGGCGCGAGCAGATTTCGCCGATGGCTTCGAGATTGGCGCGGTAGCCGCTGAGATACTGAACGAAGCTGATGGCCAGCAGCCGCGCGCCGCGGGCGGCGCGGTCGATCTCTTCCAGCGGCGCCATGCAGCTCAGCCACTCCACGCGGACGCCTTTCCACTGTTCGAGCTTCTTCCAGATGTAATAGTTGGCGGGGAACTCCTCGTGGAAGGCGACGATGCGGTCGCCGGGGCGCCAGTCGAGCCCGAGGGCGACGGTGGCGATGCCCTCGCTGGTGTTCTTCACCGTGGCGATCTCGGACGGGTCGGCGTGGATGAGCCGCGCGGCGGCGCGCTTGACGCCCTCGACGGCTTCCATCCAGTCCGGGTAGTGCAGAGCGCCGTAGTTGAGGGCGTCCTGCGCCATGCGCTGCATGGCTTCGGCGCAGCGGCGGGGCAGAGGGGCGACGGCGGCGTGGTTGAGGTAGACGAGGTTGTTCGTCACCGGGAACTCATGCCGCCACGCGCGCCAGATCTCTTGCGTCTCCGGATTGTCGTAACCCATCCATTTCAATGTACGTTAGTCTTAAGTGAGGGGACGGGCCCATGAACAGCAGAATCCTGGCCGCGATTCTCGCCCTGGCGGTGGCGTCGTTCGCCCCGGCGGTGCGGGCGCAGGAAACGACTGAGCAGTCCAAGGACCAGAAGCAGCAAAAGCAGAAGGTCATCAAGGACAAGAAGAAAGACCCCGACGCCATCGGCGAGCGCGACGTGGGCAAGGGGCTCAACTGGTATTCCATCGAGAAGGAGATCGCCATGGGCAAGTCCTTTGCGATGGAGATCGAGCGCGTGGCCAAGATTGTGGACGACCCGATCATCGCCGAGTACGTCAACCGCGTCGGCCAGAACCTGGTGCGCAACTCCGACTGCAAGGTTCCGGTGACGATCAAAGTGATCGACACCGAAGAGCCCAACGCCATGGCTCTGCCGGGCGGGTTTTTCTACGTGAACACCGGCCTGATCACGCTGGCGGAGAACGAGTCCGAACTGGCTGGCGTGATGGGCCACGAGATCGCCCACATCGCGGCGCGCCACGGCACGCGGCAGGCGACGCGGGGCAATCTGGCCAACCTGGCGACCATTCCGCTGATCTTCATGGGCGGCTGGACCGGCTTCGGCATCCGCCAGGCGGCGTCGGTGGCCATCCCGCTCGGGTTCCTCTCGTTCTCGCGCGCCTTCGAGCGCGAGGCTGACCTGCTCGGGCTGCAGTACATGTACAAGGCGGGCTACGACCCGAACGGCTTCGTCGACTTCTTCGAGCGGCTGGAGTCGCTCGAGAAGCGCAAGCCGGGCACCATCTCGAAAGCCTTCCGCAGCCATCCGCCCACGGCGGACCGGATCGAGGAGGCCCAGAAGAACATTTCCGAACTGCTCCGCGAGCGGCCGGAGTATGTGATCACGACCTCCGAGTTTGAGGAAGTGAAGGAGCGGATCATCGCCATGAGCAACCGCCGCAAGCTCGGGCCGAACGATGATCCGAACCGTCCCCGCCTGAAGAAAGCGCCGGGCGCGGGCACCGAGCCGGTCGAGGGCGACGGCAAGAAGACCGAAGATCCCGACGAGCGGCCCACGCTCAAGCGCCGCAACTGACCTGCGGCTCCAGACCGCCAGGCCCGACCGCCGCTGCCTGCGGCGCTCCCTGACCCAGCGGCATTGCTCTATCGAGCGATGCAGCCGCAGGCTTCCTGCGGTTCCGCACCGGTGACTCGTCGCCGCAGGCGGCCTACAATCAGGGCATGAACCGAACCATCCGTGCCTGGCGGGGCAGCGAACTCCATGCGAAGGGGTGGCCGCAGGAGGCGGCGCTTCGCATGCTGATGAACAACCTGGATCCGGCTGTCGCGGAGCGGCCGGAGGATCTGGTCGTCTACGGTGGAGCGGGCAAAGCGGCGCGCAACTGGGACTGTTTCGACGCGATCGTCCGCGAGTTGCTGGCGCTCGAGCGCGACGAAACCCTGCTGGTGCAGTCGGGCAAGCCCGTGGGGGTGTTCCGCACGCACGAGGACGCGCCGCGCGTGCTGATCGCCAACGCGAACCTTGTCGGGCGATGGTCGGACTGGGAGCGCTTCCGCGAGTATGAGCGCCTGGGGCTGACGATGTACGGCCAGATGACGGCCGGGAGCTGGATCTACATCGGCACGCAGGGCATCCTTCAGGGAACCTTTGAGACCTTCGCCGCCGCCGGGCGGAAACATTTCGGGGGAGATTTATCGGGCCGTTTCGTCTTGACCGGCGGCATGGGGGGGATGGGCGGGGCGCAGCCGCTGGCCGCCACCATGAACGGCGCCGCGATCCTGTGCGTGGAGGTCGACCCGGAGCGCATTGCGCGGAGGCTGCAAACGGGGTATTGCGATGTGAAGGCGGACACCCTGGATGAGGCGCTGCGCCTTGTTCTGGACGCCCGCGACGAGCGGCGCGCGCTTTCCGTCGGCCTCTGCGCGAATTGCGCGGATGTGTTGCCCGAGCTGGTGCAACGGGGCGTGACGCCGGACGTGGTGACGGACCAGACTTCGGCCCACGATCCCCTCAACGGCTACATCCCTTCCGGTTACGACGTGGAGCAGGCGGCGAGGCTGCGTCTCTCGGATCCCAAGAGCTACGTCGAGCGGGCGCTCGATTCGATCGCCCGCCATGTCGAGGCGATGCTGGCGATGCAGCGGGCGGGCGCGCGCGTGTTCGATTACGGCAACAACATCCGCAAGATGGCGTTCGACCGCGGCGTGAAGGAGGCGTTCGCCATCCCCGGGTTTGTTCCCGAGTACATCCGGCCGCTGTTTTGTGAAGGGAAGGGGCCGTTCCGCTGGGTGGCGCTGTCGGGCGAGGCTTCCGACATTCACGTGACCGACGATCTGGCCTGCGAGATGTTCGGGGACAATGAAGCGCTGGTGCGCTGGATCCGCCTGGCGCGCGAGAAGGTGCGGTTCCAGGGGCTGCCGGCGCGCATCTGCTGGCTCGGCTACGGAGAGCGGGACCGCTTCGCGCTGGCGATGAACCGGCTGGTGGCGGCGGGCAAGCTCCGGGCGCCGGTCGTGATCGGGCGCGACCATCTGGATTGCGGGTCCGTGGCGTCCCCGTTCCGCGAGACGGAAGGAATGCCGGACGGCAGCGATGCCATCGCCGACTGGCCCATCCTGAACGCGCTGCTGAACACGGCTGCGGGCGCCACGTGGGTCAGTGTCCACAATGGCGGGGGCGTGGGGATCGGCTACTCGCAGCATGCGGGGCAGGTGACCGTGGCCGACGGCACGGAGGCCGCCGGACGGCGCGCGGAGCGCGTGATGCGGTGCGACCCGGGGCTGGGCGTGCTCCGCCACGCCGACGCGGGGTGCCCGGAGGCGATCTCCTGCGCCAGGCGGCACGGTCTTCGGATCCCTATGGCGCCGGAGAAACCGGCTGCCACGGGCGGGCGCTGAGGAGCGTGAAGCCCTGCTCTCCGGTGCGCGGAAAGGCCGCCAGAGCGGCCAGGGCGTTGTTCCCGTTCCACGCGTCACCGGCCTGCGTGAGGAAGCGTTCCAGCATGGCCGCGTCTGTGAACAGCCGGGCCGCGGACGCCATCGCGTCCGGCGAACTGCCGGCCGCCAGCACGCAGAACGGACCTTGCGGCAGGGCTCGCACGCGGTATATGGCGGCGAAATCTGCAGATGCAGGCGCGGAATCGGATTTCCCGGGCAACTGCGGCGAGAGGAGCTGCAGCACGGATTCAGAGAAACCGCACGCCCGCAGGACAGGCGCTTTCATCCAGATGTGGGGCGGATAAGCAGGCCCCAGAATGACAAAAGGATCGGAATGACTGGCCGTTATAAACTCCGACAAGGGGCGGATTCGCACACCGGAGTTCCGGGTGCGGAAAAAGTGAAACAACTCCGCGGCCGCGGCCGCCTGAAGCGCCGGGCCACGGCCTTTCCACGCAGGATCGGACGGGAGCTCCGCCAGAACGATCACCACCTTGCCTGAGCGGAAGGCGGGAGCCCAAAAACGCTCCGGAAGGCCGGCCGGCGGGATCCATATGCGCAACAGCCCCGCGGCGGCGACGCCGGCAAGCGCCAGCGCGGCGGCGAAAACCTGCCACTTGACCCATCTCTTTCGGATGAGAGGCGGTTTCGCCGGCGGCGGCGGCTGGCTGAGGCGCCGGAATTGGGGCGCGTAGCTGCCCGGCTGCAGTTCAATGCGCCAGGGGCTCTCCGCTCCGGAGGCGGATGCGTAATACCGCCCCAGCCGCAGCCGCACATGATTGGCGCAGACGCGGACCGTGCTGCGTTTTTCCAGATCCACATTCGAGGGGAGGCCGTACAATTCGACGGCCAGGGTGCGTTCCTTCAGTGCGGGGCCGCGCCCGCCGAGCGTAGCCTCCACGATGTAGCGCAGGAAGTTCCGGCATCTTTTGCTGCTGCGGAATTCCGGGCTGGCAAGGATTTGTTCCAGCGCCGCACGGATCTCGGAGGCGATGTTTTCCGGGGCCGGATGCGGAAAACCTGCCGGATTTGTGGTTTCCGACTCGTCTCGCATAGGACACCAGTGTAACGAAATACGAGAGGGTGTCCGGTCATGTGGAAATAATCCGCGCAGCAGAGCGGCAATTGAGGTTCGACAGGCCGGGGAAAGCGGGCTACGATGAAGAAGGTTGTCCGAGATGATGTCACGGCTTCTCATCAGGGGCGCGCGCCAGCTACTTACTCTGCGCGGCGCGGGCGGACCCAGGCGGGGCGCGGAATTGAGCGAGCTTTCGATCATTGAAAACGGCGCCATTCTGGTGGAAGGCGAGCGGATCGCCGCCGTGGGGCCCGCCAGCCGCGTGGAGAATCTGGCTCTGGCCAGGGGAGCGCACGAAGTGGACGTGCAGGGGCGCGCGGTGATGCCCGGCTTTGTGGATTGCCACACGCATCTTCTCTACGGCCCCCCGCGGCTGGAGGATTTTTCCCTGCGGCTTGCAGGAAAAGAATACGAAGAGATCGCGGCCGCCGGCGGCGGCATTCTTTCCACGGTTCGCCGCGTGCGGTCGATGACGAGCCAGCGGCTGAGGGCGCAGGCGCAACGGGAATTGCGCCGCATGGCGGAATGCGGAACCACCACGGTGGAGGCGAAGAGCGGGTACTCGCTCGAGGGGCCGGGAGAGATGCGCTGCCTGCGCATCCTTCACTCGCTCGATGGGGACCCGCTGCAGGTGGTGCCCACGTTTCTGGGGGCGCACGCCGTGCCGCCGGAATTCGAGGGGCGTCCGGACGCATGGATCGACGAATTGACGCGCTCGATTTTGCCCGCGGTGGCGGCGAAAAAGCTCTCCCGGTTCGCCGACGTCTATTGCGACCGAAACGCGTTCACGCTGCCGCAGGCGCGGCGTTATCTGGAAGCGGCGGCGAGGCTCGGTTTCGAGCTGCGGATCCATGCGGCGCAGTTTCAGGACCTGGGCGCCGCGGCGATGGCAGCCGAAATGGGGGCCAGAAGCGCCGATCATCTGGAGCACATCGGCCGCGCCTCCCTGCCGGTGCTGGCGCGATCGAGGACCATTGCGGTTCTTCTGCCCGGCTCCGTGCTGTTTCTCGGCGGATCGAGGTACGCCCCCGCGCGGGCGTTCATTGAAGCAGGCGTGGCGGTGGCCCTGGCCACGGATTACAATCCGGGAACCAGTCCCGTGTGGAACATGCAGATGGTCCTGTCGCTGGCCTGCACGCAGATGCGCATGGCGCCGGCGGAGGCCGTCACCGCGGCGACGGTGAACGGGGCGCATGTGCTGGGGCTGGCCCACAAGACCGGCACGCTGGAGGCGGGAAAACAGGCCGACTTTGTGGTTCTAGACGCATCCGACTACAGGGAAGCCTGTTATTATTTCGGCGCCGACCTCGTGTGGATGACAGTCAAAAAGGGGAGAATTCTCAAATTGAGCAGCGAGAATGTGCGCCATGCCAAAGTCTCTGGTTGAATGCGTGCCCAACTTCAGCGAAGGCCGCGATCCGGAAAAAGTGCGGGCTATCGCCGCCGCGATTGCGTCGCTGCCTGGCACAGCGGTTCTCGACATGGAGATGGACGCCGACCACCACCGCAGCGTCATCACCTTCGCGGCGCCGCCGGACGTGGCAGTCGAGGCTGCTCTCGCCGGCGCGGCCAAAGCCGTCGAGTTGATCGACCTGAACCATCACCGGGGCGCCCATCCGAGAATCGGCGCCCTCGACGTGCTCCCGTTCGTGCCCCTGGCGGGAGTTTCCATGGAGGATTGCGTGCGGCTGGCCGAAAAAGCCGCCGCCGAGCTCTGGAAGCGGCTGCGAATTCCCTGCTATCTGTATGAAGCCGCCGCGCGCCGCCCGGACCGGGTGCAACTGGAGAACATCCGGCGCGGGCAGTTTGAGGCGCTGCGGGAGGAGATGGCTTCCAGTCCGGAAAGAGCCCCCGACGTCGGCGACCCGGTGATTCACCCGACGGCGGGCGCTGCTGTGGTCGGCGCCAGGAAATTTCTGATCGCCTACAACATCAACCTGCGCACGCCGGATGTGGACATCGCGAAGAAAATCGCAAAAGCGGTCCGGTACAGCTCCGGCGGGTTCCGGCACGTCAAGGCGATGGGAGTGAACCTCGAGTCGCGCGGGATGGCCCAGGTTTCGATGAACCTGACCGACTTCGAGGCCACGCCCGTGCACCGGGTCTTTGAGGCGGTCAAGCGCGAAGCGGCGCGTTACGGCGTGGCTGTGGCAGCCAGTGAAATTGTCGGCCTGATCCCGAAAAGAGCCCTGGAAATGACGGCGGATTATTATCTGCAGATCGAAAATTTCGACTCGTCGCAGGTGTTGGAGAACCGGTTGGCGCAGGCGCTGGAGGAGCGTGGCGGGCTGCGGGAATTCCTCGACGCCCTGGCAGCGCCCGCGGGGGCGCCCGGCGGCGGCAGCGCCGCGGCGGCGGCGGCCGCGATGGCGGCCGCGCTGGGCGCCATGGTGGCGCGGCTTTCAAAGCTGGATGCCGCGGGTTTCGAGGAGATGCGCGCGTTTTTCACCGAGGCCGTGGAGCGCGACGCGGCGGCGTTCCGGGAAGTGATGGCCGCATACAGGAGACCGAAGGACGAGCGCGGCCCTTTTGTCGAGCGCGCGCTCGAAGGCGCCACAAGCGTGCCTCTGGAAGTCTTCGTGAAAGCCGGCGAACTCGAGGCGCGGCTGCATGAGCTCCGCTCCGCCGCGCCGGCGAAGTTCTCCTCCGATGTGGCTACGGGCCAGGCGCTGGCCCGGGCTGCGAAGGAGGGGGCGCGGGCGAACGTCGAAATCAACCTCGAGTCGCTGCCGGAAGGCGAGTTCCGGAGCAGAGTCCGCGCGGCGCTTTCTGCGGCGCAGGACGCAGGCCCGGTATCCTGAGAGCAGAGTGCTGATTTCCATCGACACGAAACCGCGGCGTCCGGCATGGCTGAAAGCTCCCGCGCCCGTGGGCGACAACTACATGGAACTGAAGCGCCTGGTGCGCGGGCTGCGACTGCATACGGTCTGTGAATCGGCGGCTTGCCCGAACATCGGCGAGTGCTGGAACCACCGCACGGCGACGTTCATGATCCTCGGCAACTCCTGCACCCGCCGCTGCGGCTTCTGCGCGGTGCAGAAGGGCGCCCCTCTCGCCGTCGACCCGGACGAGCCGCGCCGCGTGGCGGAAGCCTGCGAGCATCTGGGCCTGCGCCATGCCGTGATCACCAGCGTCAACCGCGACGATCTCAAGGATGGCGGCGCCACGCATTTCGCCGCCGTGATCCGGGCCATCCGCGAGCGGATCCCCGGTTGCCGCGTCGAAGTGCTCGTGCCCGATTTCCAGGGCTCGCGCGAGGCGATGCGCACGGTGATGGACGCGGAGCCGGACGTGCTCAATCACAACATCGAGACCGTGCCGCGGCTGTACCGCGAAGTGCGCTTCGGCGCGCGCTACGAGCGCTCGCTCGAAATGCTCGAATACGCCGCGGCGTTGCGGCCGGACATCCCCACGAAATCGGGTTTGATGGCGGGGCTCGGGGAGACCGACGAGGAAGTGCTTGCGGTGCTCGCGGACCTGCGCCGCCACAAGGTCCGCATCGTCACCATCGGGCAGTATCTCCGTCCGACGCTCCAGCACCTGCCTGTCTTGCGCTACGTGACGCCCGGGCAATTTGAAGAGTACCGGCGCGCCGCGCTCGCTCTCGGGTTCGAGCACGTCGAATCCGGGCCCTTCGTGCGTTCCTCCTACCACGCAGCCGACGCAGTGGCGAAGGGCTAGCCGCGCCTCAGAGCCCGGCCCGCACGGACAGGGGGGCCAGGTCTCTCCAGGCTGCAAAGGCTTCTTCCATGCTTGCCTGCAAGGCCGAGGGATCCGAGTCGGCAGCTTCCAGGCGCAGGCGCAGAAAGGACCGGGGCTGAAGTTCGATCCGCAGCGGCAGACAGGGCCGGGCCTCAGGGTCGTACCAGATGGCGAAACGGGACTTGCCGTGCGTGACGTCGTCCACGGTCTCCGCATCCAGGCGCACGACGCCGCCGCCGGGTGCGATGAGATTGCGGGAGGCAAACTCCGCGGCGGCCTTCCGGTCGGGCGCGCGCCGCCAGACGAGGCGGCGGGGATTGCGCCCGTACAGAAAAGCAGTCTCGCCGCGCGGCTGGGTTTCCATCAAAACCTGGCGGATCGTGTGGAGAAAGGTGCAGCCGTGCGCTTCGCGCTCGGGGTGGGTCTCGCCGGCCGCGCCTTGCGCGAGCGAGCGGGCGACAGGGACGAGGCAGTTGCGCCAGACGGCCCAGCGGGCGCCCGGTTCCAGAGGGGTGATGGCGAGCCGCGCGCGATGGCGCCCGCCGCGCACCTCGCCGCGGATTGCGGAGACGCTGACGGCGCCAGCCGAAGCCTCCAGACTGCGAGCGGCTTCCGACAGGGATTTCTCTTCCGACCGGGTCATGAAGCCGAAATAGCTGGCTTCGGGCGCGGCGCCGGGGGGAAGCTCGACGAGTTCACTGAAATAGCCGAAGCGGTTCAGGCCCCGCGCCCGCTCCGGAAACGAGCCGCCGGCAAAGGCCAGCCGCAAGCCGGTCCCTCCGGCCGCAGCTTCGGCCTGTTCGTGAAACAGCATGCCCTCGCCGACGCCGGCGCGGGTGAAAATGGCGCGTCCGAACAGAACAATCACCGCATCGACGCGGTAGGCGACCGCGCGGGCAGCCGCGGCGGCGAACATTTTTTTCGCCGCCCATGGGGCGGCCAGCATGGCCAGAAAAAGCCTTCGGGTCGTCACTCACACCTCCGTGCCCGGCCGGCGGCCGGGGCCTGATACGAACACACTTGGAAAGGCGGGTGCGGACCGGCGGCCTTGCACGGAGCCTGTCGAAAACCGGCCGGCCCTCGGCGGGCCTGGCCGGGCGCCTTTGCCGGGATGCCGCCCGCAGGCCGTGGCTCGGCGGCAGGCAGACCCGAAGAGACGCTTGTCAGATGCAGCACCTTTACCATAGCAGGCTTCGAACCTCGGCGCGCGGGCTTGTGCGGCCCGTTGGCCCGCTGCATGGACGGTAGCGCCGGCAGATTCCATGCGCGTGACAAAACTACAAAGATTTGTTTTAAACGGAAGTGGCCTGTTTTGCTTGCTGCGGCAACCGTCCATGCATGCCGGGAGACAGCCCTCGCTGCCCTCCGGCCAACCGGCGCCGCCGACGGAAGAATCCCCTTCCCGGCCAGCACCCGGCGGCGCCAGGGCCTTCCGGAGAAGGCGCGCCCCGGCAATGCCGCGCTTCTCCTGCAGCCCGCACGGACATCGATGGCTTGGCCCCGCGGCCGCGGCGCCGGTCGTCCGCGCTCACAGCTCCATGCCGAGCCAGTTGCCCGGGGTGGAGACGAAAGCGGGCGGCGGAACGGCGCAGCGATGCTCGCCCCGCACGGCCTTGGCCAGGTCCTGGTAGAGCTCGAAAAAGCCCGCCGCCACGCGGGGCCAGTCCAGCTCTTCCGCGCAACGCCGCGCGGCTTCCAGCACAGCCTCCCGGCCCGGCGCGCCGGGCGAAGCGGCGCGCACCGCTTCCGCCATCCGTTCTGGCACGGCCGGCGCCAGCCATGCATTGGAAGCATTGGCGTAGGAGAGAACCCCGCCCGATTCCGGGGCCACCAGGGCCGCGCCGGATGCCATCGCCTCCAGCGGCGCGATTCCGAAAGGCTCCTGCGGATTGGGATGCAGGAAGACATCGCAATTCGCATAGAGGTCTGCCAAGTCCTCGCGGTTCTTGACGTGGCCGAGAAACACAACCTGCCCCGGCAACCGCCGCGCTCTCTCCTGCAGCCCGGGCAGCAGAATTCCGTCTCCCGCGATCAGAAGCCGGTATTGCCGCTCCTGGCTCGCCGCCAGAATCTCGAACGTGTCCATCAACAGGCTGACGTTCTTCTCTGGCGCCAGACGGCCGGCGTACAGCACAAGCACGGCGTCCTCCGGCGCGGCGCTGAGCCAGAGCAGATGGCTTCGCACCCGCGGCGAGCGGCGCCGCGGCGTGAAAAGCGCCGCGTCCACGCCCATGCCCCGGATCCACACGCCGCGCTGGCGCTTGTGCCCGCGCGAGGCCTCCCGCAACTCCTCCGCCGTGTGGCCCGACACCGTGATGTGGTGGTCGAACATCGGGAAATAGATCCACTTCATGTACCAGCGCGCGAACCGCCGCGCCGCGGGGCCCCGGCCGAGATAGGCATGGATGTTGTCGTCCAGGCGCTCGCAACTCAGCCCCACCGTGGCCGGGCGGAAGCGGCATTGAGGATGGCGCCCGGTGCGCAGCAGCCCGGAGAAGTAGAGAAGCGTGAACTTGTCGCAGACTTCGACCAGATCCGGCTGCTCGGCTCTCAGGATGCGCGTCAACGTCCCGCAGGGCAGCAAGTACTTCGCCGGGGAGATGAGGCGGTAGGCGGGATTCAGCCAGGCTCGCGGGGCGCGGACCCGGTAGATCCGCGCATGGCGGCTGAGGTCCTCGACCGAGTCCCGCTCCCCGGGCACGACGAGGCGGACCTGGCAGCCGGCGTCCGGGGCAGCGGCCATCAGCGCGCGGTAGAAAGTGGCCACGCCGCCCGAGGCGCCGTGCCAGGCGTTGGTCAGGTGAAGGGTCTTGAACATGGGTTCCCGGCGGGCCGGCCTGAGTGGCGGACGCGCCGCCCCCAGGATAAGCCGCTCCCGGTTAGAGCGGCATAACAAATTCACCAACTTTTGTTTTATGGCGCCCGTTCGGGCCGCGTTGTCCGGGGAACATTCCGGGGCGCGGCTGCGTATCAGCACAGTGAGGAGGGTTCGCCCATGGCAGGATTCCTGCTCTTCTGCATTCTGGCGGTGCTTTGCTGGCCGCTCGCGCTGCTGGCGCTGATCCTGTTCCCGATCGTGTGGCTGCTGCTGCCCTTCAAGCTGCTGGGGATGGCGATCGCGGGCGTGTTCGAGCTGACCGGCGCGCTCTTCATGCTGCCGGCGAAGATCGTGAAAGCGATCCTCTGATCGCCCGGCTAAAAGGTGATCGACAACAGAATCTCGTACTGGTCGCGGCGGGACTGCGCCGCCCGGTTGTTGAAAATGCCTCCAAACCAGCGCGTATAGCGGAATTCGGGAATCAGCTTGATGCCGAAATCGTCCTTCAACACCAGCCCGACGCCGGCCGCGGCCCCGAAGATGTTCTTGTGGGCCGGCGTGGCCGGCGTCTCGTCGCAGCAGGTCCTCACATTGCGGGCTTCCCGCTCCGTCGAGGTGCGGATGCCGGTGACGCGCCGCATCACGGGGCCTGCTTCGTAGAACCACTTCCAGCGGTCCTCGTAACGGCTTTCGTTGTAGCGGCGGACCATCACGGGCAGGTCCCAATAGCGCGCCCGGGTGTCTTCGGTGAGGAACGTGGCTGTGCGGTCGTCGAACGGCGTGTTGGGGTTGTCCACGCCCTCGTACGTCGTGGTGACCAGCTTGTAGCGCGTGCGGCGAAGCTGGAGGTCGGCGTTGACGGCGTAACGCTCGGTGAAGAAGAACTGCACGGAGAGGCCGCCGCCGAACAGCGTGCCCTTGTTCTCGTTCTTGGTGTCAATTTGCAGCGGCGGGGCGGTGATCGACTCCGATTGCTCGCCGCCTTTCATCAGTCCAAGGATCAGAATGCTGGCGTTGCCGCCGACTGTGAAACGGCGGATGTACGGCTCGTCCTGGAAGAAAGGCGCGGGCTCCTGGGCCTCGGGCTTCGGCCTGGAGGCGGCGGGGGGTTGCGGCTCGGCCTGTTGCGCTGCGGCGGCGAGGCTCAGGTGGAGCAGAAGCAAGCTGGCAAGGGAACGCATTTTTCCGGGTCTTCCGATCATTCAGAATAGCTGCCCTGTGTCGTCTAGAACTGAAGGCGGACGGCAATCTGGACCGACCGCGGGCCGCCGGGCGCGAAATACGAAGTGGGATTCGGGGCGAACGACGCATTCAGAGAGCGCACCGGGAATCCGAACACAGGGCTGCCAAGATAGCCGCCTTCATTGCGGTTGGGGTTGGCAAAGGCTGGTGAATTCGTCAGGTTGAAGGCCTGGACGGCGAGGTTGAAGCGGAACGATTCCGTGAAGGGGATCTCGCGCCGGAGGGCGAGGTCGATCTGCGCGGCGGGGCGGCCATAGAGAATGTTGCGGCCGAGATCGCCCGTCCTGTTCGTGTTCGGGGCCGTGAACGCGGCTGGATTCAGGCGGCGGCCGCCGGCCACGTTCTTGTCGGAGATCCACAAATCCGCGCCGTTGTAGTTGGGCCGCACGATGCCGTAGAGCCCGCGGATGACAGGCGTCTGCACGGCCCCGGCGTCGGCCGACGGGGTCGAATTCAGCATCACGACATCGAAGGGCAGCCCCGTGCGCGCGCTGGCGATCCACTCCAGATGCCAGTCGCGCAGCGCGGCGTGCAGCCCGCTGATGCCCGGCGCGGGGATCAGATACGTCCCGGACACGTTCAGCAGATGGCGGACGTCGTGATCGGCGTTGCCTTTTTCGTTGCCGAAAATCGTGGCGAAGCCGATGCCGCTGTAGACGGCGTTGTCGTCGGTGGCGTGGCCCCACGTATACGCGGCCTGCATCTGGAACCGGCGCGAGAGCCGGCGGCGGTATTCCGCCTGCATCGCATGCCACGAAGAATCCACCACGCTGATCACCTTGTGCAGGTCCACGTAGTCTGCCGTCGTGCTCCGTTCCGCTGACGTCCGCAGCAGCCTCCGCCCCGTGGTGTTGAGGTAGGCGACTGAAACCATCTGTTCCGCGCCAAGGTGCTTTTCCAAGGATATGTTGAGATGCCGGACGATCGGCGACTGCAGCGCGCTGCGGTCGGCTGCGACGACCAGTCCGTAGCGCTTGGCGGCGGGCATCGCCGGGGCGGCCAGATCGGCGCCTACAAGCGGGAAGGGAGGAAGCGACATTGAACGGACGTTTGAGTATGGCGCGCCGTCGAAAAAGCTCAGCACGGTGCTGGCGCCGAAAGCGTGGAAGCCGCCGGCGCCAAGCCGCGCAATCAGTTCCCGCCCCGGCTTGGCGGAGATGATCTGGGTGTAGCTGAAGCGGGGCGCGACGTCGGACCAGCTTCTGTCGAACAGCGCTTCATTCTGCACCACGCGGTTGGCGAACGCGGAGGAGAGGACCGCCGGCCGCGGCCCCCGGCGCACGCCCGGCGGGGAATTGATGTCCCACCGCACGCCGAACGCCAGAATCACCCGCGAGCCGATCTTCGCCGTGTCCTGCAGGAAGAATGAAAGGTTCTGGAAAGCCGGGTAAATGGCGTCAGAATTTGACGCCACCACGGAAGAAACCGAGCGCGAAGAGAGAAAAGTGCCGGCCGTTTCCGTTCCATCTGCCTGGATTTCCGAGAGAGAACGGAAATAAGAAACGCTCGAATAGGCGGGCTTGCGGATAGCGGGCGCAACGTAGCGGAAATCAAACCCCGCCACATAGGAGTGGGCGCCGGCCACCATCGTCACGGTGTCCGTGGCATTGAGCTGCCACTGCTTGTTGGAAGACTGCGGCCCGAAGGAGTATCCCGACAGGCCGAAGACATGGAAGCCGTACTCCGAAGCGGCGGGATTCGCCGCAGCCGGAAAGATCCGGGCGAAATCGGGCGGCGATTCGTGCATGAGATCCGAAAACCGGTTCTCCATGTCCAGCGAAATATTCGTGTAATTCACACGGAAATCATTCGTAGTGCCCGGATTGAGCGAAGAGACCACGCCCAGCGTGGCCGACTTGTAGTCGTCTTTATAGGAACGCAGGACGTTGGGGGCGAGGAAAAGCGAGCCCCGGCTTGCTGCGTCGGTCCTGGCATAACTCAGCCGGGCAAACAGGGAATGAGACGACCCGATCCGCTGGTCCAGCCGCACCGAGGCGGCGTCGCGGTCATAGGGGTGGGTGAACACCTGGGCGAAAGGCGCGGCGTTGCCGCCCAGCGCGGGGCGGTTCGGCGCCGGGTAGGCATTGACGAAGGGACGCAGGGACGCGGGAGTCGCCTGGCGGAAGGCCGCAGAGGGCACCACCGTGTACACCGTCTGCGGGGCGTCGAGCTGCAGCTTCTCGTACGACGCGAAGAAGTGGGTGGCGCCCGGAATCAGCGGCCCGCCCGCGGATGCGCCGAACTGGTTCTGGCGAAGGCGGCCGCGCCCGAGCTGCAGAGCGTTGGCGAACCAGTCGTTGGCGGCGAACTTGTCGGAGCGGAAGTAGTTGTAGAGAGACCCGTGGAAGCGGCGTTCGCCGCGCCGGGAAACCAGCGCGATCTGCGCGCCCGGCGTGCGTGCGAGCTGCGGCACGAAATTCTGCGTCTGCACGCGGACTTCGGCCAGGGAATCGAGGCTCAGCAGAATGGCGGGCGCGGCTTCGGAAAGCGTCGGCGCCAGCCGGGACAGCGGTTCGCGCGGCGCGTTGTCAGCGTGGCTCAGGCGGGAGAGAGGTTCGTAGACGTTGAGTCCGTCCAAAGCCAGATAGTTGAGCTGCGCCGGCACCGCCATCGCGTTCGGCTGCGCCTGGGGCGCCGCGCCGGTGACCGCGGCCGGCGCTGCCGCCGCCAGCGCGAGAGCCTGGCGCCCGTTCAGCGGGAGATGGTGCAGTTCGGCAACATTGGCGGAAGCCGCCAGATGCAGGTCGCCCGCAATGCCCTCCACCGGCTCTTTGGCGCTGGCCACTTTCGCCGTGTCGCCCGAGTTCAACGTCAACAGCAGCGTGCGGCGCTCGCGGGCGCGGAGCACGATGCGCTCCAGACGGAGCGTTTCAAACGATTCCTTCGAGACCGTCAGCTCATACTCCCCCGGCGCGAGCAGATCGAACGCGAACTCCCCGCCCTGGTTGGCGGTCTTCTCCACGTTGAACGAAGCGGTCAGCGAAGCCAGCCGCAGGCGCACCACCGGAACCGGCGCGCCAGAGGCGTCGAGCACAGTGCCGGAGAGCAACGCCGTATCTTGCGCCCAGGATGCGGGCACGCACATAGCGAGCATGAAAAGGAAACGCATAAGCAACTTGTTGTGGACGATTGCGAGATGGTGCCGGGGTACGGCCAAAGTTTCATTCTAGCCCGAGAGCGCTCTCTGGCGGCTTGACAGCCGGCATCCGCCGCTGAGCGGCCGCGCGGGGAAGCCCCTGCCGGGCGCAGGCGCGAGGCTCGCGGCCAACCCCAAGCGCCCGTGGCAGCCGTCCGGCTCTGTGCTCCATGGCGGGTTCTTGCCGCCCCCTTCCCGAATCCGGCAGTCCGGCGGGCTTCGGCCGGATGGACAGAACACCCGGGCGCGGCCGGCGCGCCGGTCTGCGGCTGTTTTATAACGCCCGGGGCGGTTTACAAAGCTTGACAATCCGCGTGCAACCCTTTTTCGGAAAACCCCGTTCAGGGAGAAGAGGAGAAATGTCCATGAAACAAGCGATGTTTGTGTTGGGCGCGGTTCTGCTGGCGGCCTTGACGGCGCCGGCGCAGAGGGCGCCGTTCGGCGGCATGCAGGACGACCCGGCCAGGATGGTGGAAGCGCGGGTGGCCATGCTGGCCCAGGCGTTGAATCTCACGGAAACCCAGAAGGCGCAAGCGCTCAAAATCTTCACCGATGCGCAGGCGGCGTCCGGAAAGTTCCGGGACGAGATCCAGGTGTCGCGGCAGGAGATGCAAACGGCGATCAAGGCCAATGATCTGGCATCGATCGAACGCTACGCCCGCGACATCGGCGCGGCCACAGGCGAAATGACCGCCATTGAAGCCCGGGCGCAGGCGGCCTTTTATTCCATCCTGACCGCCGAGCAGAAGACGAAGTACGACCAGATGCCCGGCCGCGGCTTCGGCATGGGGCCCGGCGCGATGGGGCCGGGCCGGATGCGGCCTCCGCAGTAGAAACGCGGGGGCGGACGCGATCGAGGCCGCCCCTTCCCAATCGTTCAGAGGGCGAGGCAACCGCTATGGCCGATGCCGGCGCGATTCCCGGATCCGAGTCTGCGCGCCTCTCGCTGCGGGCGCAGCGGCGGCTGGCTGACCGGCAGGAGGCGTGGTCGAGACTCGTGGAAGCCGGCCTGGCGTGGCAACCGGATCCTCTCCAGCCGCCGCCAGTTTCGGCGCCGCTGCTGCTTTCCTCCCCGCAGGAGTGGACCACCGAGCATCTGAAAGACGCGGCGCTGCATGTGTTGCGAGTGGAAGCCGCCCTGCGGGAGATGGGCTGGACCCTCGGTTCAGCACCTGCACAATGGGCGCAGTTCGCCGGCTGCCGGGTCCGGTGGATCAGCCAGACGGCGCTCCGCCCGCGGAAACCCGGCCCGTGGCCCGGGCGGCAAGCGTTCTTTGACGAATTTCTGCGGCCCCTGCTGGAACGCTGCCCTGAGGACGCATGGTGGCGTCGCTGGCGCAGGCCTTTGCGA
>Ga0308417_1000539_pt1 | contig 27516 bp, 19 predicted proteins | sample HotsprSampleOS65_FD_203528 | JGI IMG/M metagenome (GOLD analysis project Ga0308417, IMG submission 203528) | Hot spring phototrophic mat microbial communities from Octopus Spring, Yellowstone National Park, Wyoming, United States - 20090730_OS65 ...
GCCGCGGCGGCCTCGAGCACCAGCAAGGCGAGCAGAGCCAGATGTCTCATTTCGGTCGTACGTTCTCGCGCAAGTAGTCTTTGAGCCCCGGCAAATGATCCCACTCGCCGACGAAGTAGAAGACCTCGGCGAACGGCACGCCGGTTTGGCGACCCCGCAGGGCCGAGATCCAGCGCATGCGCCACTCCTGGATCCGGATGGTCGCCTCCTCGTCGGAAAGCCCCTCCAGTTCCGGTACCCGCAAGCCGCGAGCGTCGAGCGCCTCCCGGATGGCGCGAGCGCTTGCCGGATTCACGCGAACGTTGCGGTGCAACCAGTAGGCGCGAGCCTTCCGGGCCACCTGGTCTTCGGTGAGCGCCACCGCCACGTTGGGCTCGTGTCCTTTGCCGTAGTCGAAACGTTGGGCGTAAAAGACAAACGGCACGCGGTGCGGTTTCAAACCCGCCGCCAGGTGTTCTGGATGGACGCCGGCATAACCGGCCAGGGCGAGAGCGTCGGCGAGCGCCCGCGAGACCTTCCGATGGTCCGGATTGCGGTCGTAGTGCCCCCAGGGGTCGTAGGAGAGCACGATGTCAGGGCGGTAGCGGCGCACAAGCAGGATGAACTGGGCCCGCAGATCCGTGTGCGGAATCGAATCCATGTGATCGTTGCGCCAGTTCAGGCTGATCACCTCTTCGATCCCCAGCGCGCGGACGGCCTCGAGCGTCTCCCGCTCGTTGACCAGATCGTTCTCGCCCCAACCGTAGGGCCCGTCCTTTTCATCGTTGGTGACGCGTACGTAGCGACCCTGGTAGCCCTCGTCGATGAGGCGCGCGATCAGCCCGCCGAAACCGTACTCATGGGTGTGGTCGTCGTGGTGAGGCAGGATCGCCAGGAAGGTCTTGCCCGGCGGCAGCTCGATTAGGGGCAGCGGCGCGGCCAGGGCCGAGCCAAGACCGGCAAAGCAGACAACCGTCGCGGCGAGCCGGAGCCCCATAATGCTTCGAACTTTTATATTAAAACGCGCGCCCCCCGTCGCCTCGGCTTGCGATAGAATCTATCACCAACCCGACATGCGCAGCCTGCGATGGTGGGCCCTGGCCGGTTTGACCGGACTGCTGGCGCCCCTGAACGCCCAGGAGAACCTGAACGTGCTGACGGTCACGGCCGGCTCGGGCGACTATCTCTGGGGCGCCGGAGGGACGCTGGCCGCCCTGGCGCTCGACGGCTACCAGGTCTACGTGGCCCAATTCGGCAACGACGAAAAGGCCGCACCGGCGGGCCTGGGGCCGGCCGAAGCACGATGGTTGAATGTCGAGGAGGCGCAGGAGGCGGCCGAATTGTTAGGTTTCCGCGACACGATCTACCTGTCGCACAAGAGCGGCGAGCTCGGCCATATCTCCAGCACGGAGATGCGCGAGCAACTGTTCGCGCTCATTCGCCACTTGCGGCCCGTCAAGATCTTCCTTCCGGACCAGTACGTCCACTACCAGGCGGACTGGGACCAGTACTGGGTGGGCAAGATGGCTGAGGAGGCCTGGGGCTACAGCGGCGGAGCGATGTTCTCGCCCCAGTTAGCCCGCATGGGACTGAAGCCGTACAGCGTCCCGGAGGTGTACTTCTATGCCGCCCAGCGGCCCTATCGGCCCGGGGAGGGCGGCGAGGAGGCCTCGCGCTTCATCGGCATCGACATCGCGCGAACCATCCTGGCGAAACGATTCGCGATCGGCATGCTGCGGACCAGGAACCGGGCTCTGGCGCTCGAGGTCGGCCTCCCGTTGCAGCCAGGCGACGAGGAGGCGCCGCGACGGCTGGCCGCCTCGCTGGTAGAGGAGCTGGCGCGCGCCATCGGCCGCCGCCACGGGTTCGAGTACGGCGAGGAGTTCAACTACGTCGGTCCGCGGGAGCCGATCCCCCCTTATGTTCTCGAGCGGGCGGTGAAGAAATGAGGGCGGCGGTTGGAGTCCTGGCGCTGTGGCTGGCGGCGCCCGCCGGCGTCGCCCAAACGCCCGGCCCGGTGATGGTGGTGGCGGCGAGCTCGCGGGACTACCTGTACGGGGCGGGCGGCACGCTGGCGCAGATGATCGCCGAGGGGCGCTCCGTTTACGTTCTCCTGTTCGGCAGTGAAGACAAAGACGCCGTGGGACTCGCGCCGGCGCGAGCTCGCCTGGCCAACAAAGCCGACGGCGAGCGCGCCGCCAAGGTTCTCGGCGTGAAAGAGGTGTTGCATCTCGGCTATCCGAGCGGGGAGTTCGGGCAAATCTCCACCAGCGAGCTGCGCAACCACGTGATGACGATGTTCCGCGTCTGGAAGCCGGAGATCCTGTTCCTTCCCGACTGGTACATACACTATCTGGACGACAAGGATACTTACTGGGTCGGGCGCATGGCTGAAGAGGCGCCCTACGGCGGCGGAAGTTATTTTCTTCAGGAGATGACCTATATCGGCTACCCCGGCTACGCGCCGCGCCAGTATTACTTTTACAGCCCTCACCGCCCCTACCGGCCGCGGGAAGGGGGCGAGGGGCCGGCCTCCCTCCGAGCGGTGGACATCACCCGGACGATCGAGATCAAGCTGCGCGCCATCAGCGAACTGAAGACCGCCAACCACCGCTATGCCGTGGAGACGCGCGAGCGCCTGCGGGCGGCTGGGCGCCGCGGCAAACTCCCCGAAGAACTGACCCCGGAGGCGGCGGCGAACCTTGCGCGCGCCTTCGCCGAGGAGCTCGCCGCCGAGATCGGCCGCAAGCACGGATTTCGCTTCGGCGAAGAGTTCAACCATTTGGGCGCCAGGCCGGCAGTGCCCGAGCATGTCCGCGAAAGGGCGAGGCCGCGCTGAGGCGCCGCCTCAGTCCTGCTCGAAAACGATATCGACGGGAATCGAAGCGGCGGCCAGGCGCTTGAGGTCGGTCTCGAGCGCCGGATGGGGGACGCCCATCTCTTTGAGAAAGTTCGCCGCCGCCAGATAGTCGCCGTCGCCCTGGAGGCGCAGAATCCGCCCCGCGAGGTCCGCAATCGCGCCCTCGAAGCGGCCGGCATCCACGCGCCAGACGCCCTCCGACTCGCGCACGACCGCTTTCGCCTCGTACAGGTGGCGGAACGCGATGAGATTGGCGACCGCGTGCGCGCTCGATGTTCCGAAGCGAATCGAGCGAAAGATGCCTGCCAGATACGTGACATAGTAATCGAGCAGATCAGCCCGTTCCAGCTCCCCGCGAGCAGCGAGCCGGCCGATCATGTACAGCCCCAAGACGTCCGCCTTGCACTCCTCGAGCGCCGAGTATGCGTCCTTGAGCGCCTCGCGAACGGTGGTCTTGCCGTCGAGGGTGCGCTTGATTCCCAGCCCGTGGGCCACCTCGTGAAACATCACGTTGGCGAAGAAGGCGTCAAAGCCGATGCGCGGCCGCTGATCGCTCGCAATGAGGACGTCTGCGATCGGCGCCAGGATCTTGTCGAATTTGGCGCGCATGGCGTTGCGGAGTTGCAGCCGGCGCGTGCCTTTCTTGAGCTGGACCTCTTCGTCGTTGGGCAGGTTGATGGCGATCGTCTTGGTCCCGGCGTTGCAATCTCCGGCGTAGTAAATCGCGTCGTAGACATTCAAGTCCGACGCCGCCCCGGGGGTCTCCTTTTTGTATGCATCGGGCACCGGCAAGCCCCGCTGGAGCTCGCCGAGCAGGGCGGCGTACCTCGCCAAGCGCCGGCTCCATTCTTTGTCTTTCACCAAGACAAAGGCTTCGTAAGCGGCTTTGTAGCCGAACAGGCGGTCCTCATAGGTCTCGATCGGCCCAATGACGATGTCGATCGTGTTCGTCTTCATGTCCATCCAGGCCAGGTCGCTCGGCTGGTAGTTGTCGGTCAGGAGCGCCTCGGCGCGCAGCTCCAGGTACCGTCTCAGACCGGCATCCTCGGCGAGCTTGGCCGCTTCGCGCAGATTGCGCGCCGCCACCTCGAGCAGCAAACCGTAGGCCTGGTGGTAAGGCTGGGCGATGAGGGCGCCTGCGGCGTCTCGGCGTACGAGCGTATAAAGGCTCTTGAGCTGCTTGCCGCCGTCGGGGGCTTTGGCGACGGCCGCCTCGAACTCCTCCTTTGTCATGTCCGGCGGGTAGAAGTTAGCGCCCGGCGGCTTCGGCCCGAAGCCCTCAAGAAACGGGGCGTTGGCTTCCAGGCGGTCCCAGGGCCCGTAGTTGATCTCCACGTAACGGCGGGCGTCGGGATCGGTCACCTTGGCCAGCAGCGTCAGCTTGTCGCCGTAGGCTTGCAGCCAAAACAGCTCGTCCATGACCTTCGCAGCGTTTATGAGCAGGGGGATCATCTGGCGCTCTCTCTCGGTGAGGCCGCCCAGATCCGCCTCCAGGCGCACCACCGCATACCTGTCCAAACGCTGCTTCATCGGCGAGCGGCTTGACTCAGCAGATTCCTTCCGGCCTCCGCAGCCGGCGATCGCAACCAGCGCGAGGAGGCCGGCCAAAAACGGCGCACGCTGAGACAGGATGAAAGGCCACACCCTCACATGATTGCATCCGTCGCGCCACGGGTGGGCGCGCGACGCGCTCCGCAAAAGGACAACGGGCCTCGGGGAGGGGAAGCCGAGGCCCGTTCGGAGGGGCAAGCGGCGAGCTGGGTCTCGCCGCCGGGGATGCTACTAAGTCAATGACGACTTATTGTTGCCAAACATAAGGGCATTTGACGTGCCAAACTGAATCGATTGATTTCATTGTGGTTTCATCGCGCCCGGGGCGGTGGGTGGGGAGAATCCCACACCCAAATGCGGAAGACTCACCCACCATGGGGCATCGCCGCGAACTGCCCGCCCCCTCAGGCGCTGCCCGCGGCCGCGCGCAGCCGCTCGAACCTGGCGTACGCCTCGTCCCAGGCCTCCGTGTGACGGGGCTCGAAACGGCGCAACGGGAACGACCGCCGGACGACCTCGCGTACCTCGCTTAGCCCGCCGAGCAGCCCGGATCCCATCGCTTGGATCAGGACGTTGCCCGCCGCGGTCGCCTCGGCCGGCCCGGCGATCACCTCCCGGCCCGTCGCATCGGCCACGAACTGGTTGAGCACCTGGTTCTGCGAGCCGCCCCCGACAATGTGGATTACGCGGATCCTCCGCCCGAGCAACGCCTCGACGCCTTCGAGCACCTGACGATAGCGCAGGGCCAGGCTCTCGAGAATCGAGCGGCACATCGAACCCGGCGCGTCCGGCACCCTCTGGCCGCTCTTGCGGCAGTAGTCGGCAATCCGCTCGGGGAGGCGCCCCGGTTGCAGGAAGGCGTCCGGATCGATGACGGCGCGGAAGGCCGGGGCGGCGCCTGCCATCTCCGCCAGCTCGGCGTAGCTGTATTCGTTGCCCTCGAGCGCCCAGGCGCGGCGGCATTCCTGAAGCAGCCAAAGGCCGGCGATGTTCTTGAGCAGGCGAATCTTGCCGGCGGCGCCGACCTCGTTGGTCAAGTTGTAGGCGAGCACCGAGTCGTTGATGAGCGGCTGATCGAGCTCGACGCCCATCAGCGACCAGGTGCCGGAACTGATGTAGCACCAGCCGTCCCCCTGCGCCGGCACCGCGGCTACGGCCGAGGCGGTGTCGTGGCAGGCTGTGGCGAACACAGGCGTCCCGGCATCGAGCCCGGTCTCTTCGGCCACTTCGGGACGAATCGGGCCGAGCAGCGTGCCCGCCTCGACGATCTCGGCCAGGATGCGCACCGGAAGTCCGAGCCGCTCGAACAGCTCTGTCGCCCACCGGCGCTCGGCCGGGTTGTAGAACTGCGAGGTGCTGGCGATGGTAACCTCGACCTTCTGAAGCCCCGTGAGCCAGTAGTTGAACAGATCCGGCATGAACAGCAGCCGGGCGGCGAGCTCGAGCGCCGGCGAGCCGGCGAGCTTCATCGCATAGAGCTGGCACAGCGAATTGAGCTGCATGAATTGAATGCCGGTGTGGGCGAAGATCTCCGGGCGCGGGACGGCGGCGCAAAGCCGCTCCACCATGCCGTTGTTGCGGCTGTCGCGGTAATGGCGCGGATTGTCCACCAGGGCGCCGTCGGCGCCAAGGAGGGCGAAATCCACCCCCCAGGTGTCGATCGCCACGCCGTCCAGGCTCAGCTTGCGTTCCCGGCCGGCGATCCGCATGCCTTGCTGGATCTCGTGCCAGAGGCGAAACGTATCCCAGTACAGCCCAGTCGGCAGGCGGACCGGAATGTTCAGGAAGCGGTGCAGCTCTTCCAGTTCGAGGCGGCCGTCGCCGATCGAGCCCAACATGGCGCGGCCGCTCTCGGCGCCGAGGTCGAATGCGAGGTAGCGCTTCATTGTCAAGTGTGTAGTATACCGCCGGGTCTCCATCTACACTGAGGAAAGCATGCGGATCCCCATCTACCAGGTGGACGCCTTCACCGGCCGGCGGTTCCACGGAAATCCGGCTGCGGTCTGCCCGCTTGAGTCTTGGCTTCCCGAGGAGCTGCTTCAGGCGATTGCCGCCGAGAACAATCTCTCGGAGACCGCCTTTTTCGTACGCCAGGGCGAACGGTACCGGTTGCGCTGGTTCACGCCCGAAGTCGAGGTGAAGCTGTGCGGCCACGCCACTCTGGCTGCGGCCTTCGTCATCTTCAATCGCCTCGAGCCGGAGGCCGAACGAATCGTTTTCGACACCCTGAGCGGCGAGCTTGCCGCCACGCGCGAAGGCCGGCTCCTGGTGCTCGACTTCCCGGCGAAACCGCCCCAGCCTTGCGAGCCCCCGGCGGGTCTGCTCGGGGCGCTCGGAGGCGAGCCGATCGAGGTGCTCAAGGCCGATTACTTGCTGGTCACTTACGAAAACGAGGAGGCCGTCGGCCGATTGCGGCCGAATTTCTGCGCGCTCGCCGATCTTGGGACGCCGGTGATCGTCGCAGCGCCCGGCGAGGAGGCGGACTTCGTCTCGCGTTTCTTTGCTCCCGCTTACGGCATCAACGAAGATCCGGTCTCCGGTTCGGCGCACTGCACGCTGATTCCGTTCTATGCGCAGCGTCTCGGCAAATCCCGGCTCCTGGCGCGCCAGCTCTCCCGGCGCGGCGGGGAGCTTGTCTGCCGGCACCTGGGCGAACGGGTGACGATGGCCGGCGAGGCCGTCCTTTACATGGAAGGCACGATCACGCTAGCGATCGACTGAGGAGCTCGGAGGCCGCTCGCGGGCGCTGCGGTAAAATGACCGGTTCATGCCGGGCTTGCTCGATGCGAAGACGGCCCTGATCCTCGGGGTCGCCAACCGATGGAGTCTTGCTTATGCGATCGCCCAGGCGTTTCGCCGGGAGGGTGCGCGCCTGGTGCTCACTTACCAGGGAGAACGCCAGAGGAGCACCGTCGAGGAACTTGGGGCGGAGCTTGGAGCCGAGCTGGTGCTCGGCTGCGACGTCACCCAGGAGAGCGAGCTCGAGCGGCTGGGAGCGGCTCTAGGGGAGTCGCTGCCCGGTCTGGATTGCGTCGTCCACAGCATTGCTTTCGCCACCCGCGAGGATCTGAGCCGGCCTTTTGTGGAAACGTCGCGTTCGGGCTATCTGCTGGCGCAGGAGGTAAGCTCCTATTCGCTGGTCGCTGTGGCGCGCACGGTGGCGCCGTTGATGCGGCAGGGGGGCTCCATCGTGACGCTTACTTACCTCGGCGCTTCGCGAGTGGTTCCAAACTATAACGTCATGGGCGTGGCCAAGGCCGCGCTCGAGGCGGCGGTCCGTTACCTGGCGAGCGATCTGGGCCCCTCGAACATTCGCGTCAATGCCATCTCGGCCGGGCCCGTGAAGACTGCTTCGGCCCGGGGCGTCAAGGACTTCATCAAGGTTCTCGACACCGTGGCCGAACGGGCGCCGCTTAGAAGAAATACCGACCCGGCCGAGGTCGCCGACACAGCCGTATTCCTGGCGAGCGACCTCGGCCGCGGAGTGACCGGCAACATCATCTTTGTCGACGCCGGCTTTCAGGTGATGGGATTGTAAGCAGTGCGAGAGCTTCGCCTCATCGTCGTCTCCGATCCCGCGGCGCCCGTGCTTCGCCTGCTCGAGCGACTGCCGGAGGAGGTCACCGTGACGGTGGGCCAGACCGTGGAGGCGCTCGGAGAGGCGGCGCCCGAGGCGCATGTTCTGCTCGGCCGGGAGGCACGGCGCGAGATTCTTCAGGCCGTTTTCCGGCTGGCGAAGCGCCTCGAGTGGGTGCATTCGCTTTCGGCGGGCGTCAATGAGTATCTGTTTCGCGAACTGGTCGAGTCGCCGGCGCCGCTGACGAACTCGCGCGGCGTCTTTAGCCGTTCGCTGGCGGAATTCGCGATTGGCGCCGCTCTCTTCTTCGCGAAAGACTTCCGCCGGATGGTGGCGCAACAGGAGGCGGGCGTCTGGGAACGCTTCGACGTCGAGGAGCTGTTCGGCAAGGTCATGGGCATCGTCGGCTACGGCGACATCGGCCATGCCATCGCGGCGCGCGCCCGCGACTTCGGCATGAGGGTGCTGGCCGTGCGGCGAAGGCCGGAACTGAGCGAGTGGGATCCCTATGCCGAGGAGGTCCTTCCGGTCGAGCGCCTCAACGAGCTGATGGCACGCTCGGACTACGTCGTCATCGCCGCGCCGCTGACGCCCGAGACCCGAGGCCTGATCGGCGAGGCGGAACTGCGGGCCATGAAGCCCACCGCCGTGCTCATTAACATCGGACGCGGGCCGACCGTCGTCGAGGAGGCCCTGATCCGGGCGCTTGAGGCGAACCGCATTCGCGGCGCGGCGCTCGACGTCTTCGACCAAGAGCCGCTGCCGGCGGGCCACCCGTTCTACCGGCTCAGAAACGTTTTGCTGTCGCCGCACTGCGCCGACCACACCCCCGGCTGGGAGGAGGCGGCCATGGAGGTCTTTCTGGAGAACTTCGAACGGTTCCGCAACGGGCAGCCGTTGCGGAACCTGGTGGACAAGAGGCTGGGCTATTGAACCCGGAATTACACATCGATCTGGCGAGCATTCGCGCCGCCCAGGCGCGCATCCGCGCCATTGCGCACCGCACCCGGGTGATGACCTCGCGCAGCTTCAACGCCGAGGCGGGCCTGGCGGCCTTTTTCAAATGCGAGAACTTCCAGCGCGGCGGATCGTTCAAGATTCGCGGCGCTTCGAATTTCATCTTTTCGCTCAGCCGCGAGGAGCTAGAGCACGGCATCGTCACCTATTCCTCGGGCAATCACGCCCAGGCGGTGGCGATCGCCGCCGAGGCCGCGGGCGCGCGGGCGACCATCGTGATGCCGCACGATGCCCCGCGCTCGAAGGTCGAGGCGACGCGCGCTCACGGCGCCACTATCGTCACCTATGACCGTTATCGCGAGAGCCGGGAGGCGATCGGCCGGAAGATCGCCGAGGAGACGGGCGCCGTACTCGTCCCGCCTTACGATCATCCGTGGACAATCGCCGGTCAGGGCACGACGGCGCTCGAGCTCGTCGAGGATATCCCGGATCTGGACGCGCTGCTCGCGCCGGTGGGCGGCGGGGGGCTGCTCGCCGGCTGCTCGATTGCCGCCAAGAGCCTGCACCCGTCAATTCGCCTCTTCGGGGCGGAGCCGGAACTGGCCAACGACACGTATCTGTCCTTTGAGGCCGGCCGCCGGATCGAGATCCCGGTTCCGACTACCATCGCCGACGGCCTGCGCGCCACGCAACCCGGCGAGATCACCTTCCCCATCCTCCAGGAGCACATCGAGGGCATCCTCCTCGTCAGCGAGGAGGAGATCAAAGAAGCGGTGAAATTCTTCTTCAGCCGCCTGAAGATCGTCGTCGAGCCGAGCGGCGCCGTCGCGGCGGCGGCGGTCCTGTTCCGCCGCCTGCCACCGGGCGTCGAGCGGGCCGGCATCATTCTTTCCGGCGGGAACGTGGATCTGGAGTTGCTGGCTACCTTCTGAATGTCCGGCCTACACCGAAGACGACTGGTTCGGCCGGCCAGAATCTTACATTCCAGTTACATTTCAATTAAAAGTCGTGCGTATTGACTAACAGGCCGCCGGAAGATATACTGAGCGTGTTCCATAAATCTGGAATAATTCTCCTGCCAGGAGTTGCGTCATATGCTTCGCTTGATTCTGATTGGCTCGCTCGTGCTGTTTCTCGCCTCACCGGCGCGCTCGCAGTTCGAGACGGCGGAGGTGCTCGGTACGGTGCGGGACGGCACCGGCGCCGTGATCGTGGGCGCCGCCGTCACGTTGGCCAACCAGGCGACGGGCATCGAGGCCAAGACCACCACCGATGGCAACGGAAATTACAACTTCTTCAACGTCCGGGTGGGACGATATACCCTGACGGTCGAGGCGCCGGGTTTTGCCAAAGTCACGACACCGGACGTGACGGTCAACGTCAACGCCCGGCAGAGAGTCGACGTTAGCATGCAGCCGGGCCAGGTGACCGAGGTCATCGAGGTCACCGGCATCGCTGCGCCGCTTCAAACCGACAGCAGCGAGAAGAGCCACGTGGTGCACTCGGACCAGATCGCGGGGCTGCCGCTCAACGGAAGGAACTTCTCCGATCTGGCGCTGCTGGCGCCCAACGTCCGCAAGTCGCCGATCGGCATGCAAATTACGACCCCGCGGGAAGGCTCGATCAACGTCAACGGCATGCGGAGCACCTACAACAACTTCCTGCTCGACGGCATGGACAATAATGCCTACTCGACCTCCAATCAGGGCTTCTCGAACCAGGTAGCTCTCCCTTCGCCGGACGCCGTGGCGGAGTTCAAGGTAATCACCAGTAACTTCAGCGCCGAGTACGGCCGGGTCGGCGGCGCCGTCGTCAACGTGGTGATGCGCTCCGGCGGCAACCGGTTTCACTTCAGCGCGTGGGAGTTTCTACGCAACACGAAGCTCAATGCCGTGGGCTTCTTCAAGCCTGCCGGTGGGGCCAAACCGACGCTCAACCAGAATCAGTTCGGCTTCACGGTAGGCGGCCCGTTCGTCAAGAATCGAATCTTTTACTTCGGCGATTATGAGGGCTTCCGCCAGATCCGCCGGGCGATCTATTTCGCCAGCATCCCTAATATGAACGACCGCGCGGGCATCCTGCCGGTGGCCGTCTACAACCCGCTAACGCGCACCCTTTACCCGGCCGGCACGCCGGTTCCGATGACGCCGTTCGCCCGCAAGGTGCTTTCCGAGCTGCCGCCGGTGCCTCCCGGCCCCGGCCGCGCCAACAATTACCAGCAGCTACGGCTCACTCCTCGGCACTACGCGGACAAATACGACGCCAAGATCGACGGGCAGATCAACGACCGCACGAGCGGTTTCTTGCGATTCAGCCAGCGCAAGCAGAACGAGTTCTATGCTCCATTTCTTGAAGGCCCCTCGGGCGGCTCGGGCGACGGCATCGTTCGCGTGCTGGCGCAATCGGCGGCGGCCGGCTTCACCTGGACAGCCACTCCGACCTCACTGGTCGAGTTTCGCCTGGGCTTTACTCGCATCCTGGCCGGCAAGCAGCCGCCGTTTTTGGGGGGCGCCAGCATGGAGGAGCTCTACGGCATACGCGGCCTTCCCACCTCGCGCGAGCTGACCGGCGGCCTCAACACCCAGAACATCGCCGGCTTCACAACGGGCATCATCGGCCGACAGGCGACGAATCCTCAGTTCCAGAATCCCAAGACGTGGAATCCCAAGATCAACTTCTCGCAGGTGCGCGGGCGGCACACGCTCAAGACCGGGGGAGAGATTCAGCTCATTCACACGCAAGTCATGGACATCAATCCGGTGTACGGGCTGCTCGGCTACGCGGGCCAGTTCAGCCGGCCGACCTGCGCCTTGCTGGGCCAGCCGGCCAATTGCACGATTCCCGCGGATACGGCCAGTTATAACCTTGCGGATTTCATGTTCGGCCTACCCAGTCAGATCCAGTTAGCCAACTGGCTTGTCGGTAACTACCGGCAGCGGTACTTCGCCTGGTATGTCCAGGACGATATCCGGGTGAACTCCCGGCTGACGCTCAATCTCGGACTGCGCTGGCAGTTTGCCACGCCGCGCTGGGAGCGCGACAATGTTTTGTCCAACTTCGATCCCACCGGCCCGCGCATGGTGACGGCCAAGCCTGGCAACCTGTATGATCGCTCGCTGGTCGACCCAGACTACCGGAACTGGGGACCCCGATTCGGATTCGCCCTCAGCCTCACCAATCGAACCGTCTTTCGCGGAGGCTATGGCATCAGCTACGTGCATCATAACCGCATGGGCAGCGCCGACCTTCTCGGCATGAACGGCCCGCAGGTGGTCTGGGCCACCATCAACCAGACCATTCCGCCGGGCGGGCCCGTTCCCTCGGGATTCCGAACCGTCTATGAGGCCTTCCCGCCGGGCATGACCGATCCGGTGAATTTCGATCCGATCAACGCCAACGTCGCCTATATTCCGCGCGACACGCGCTGGCCCTACGTCCAGTCCTGGTATGCAGGCATCCAGCGGGAAGTTGGCGGCAACTGGCTGGTCGAGCTCGGCTATGCCGGCAATCACAGCTTGCGGCTTCCGATCTTGGCCGACTACAACCAGGCCCGGCCGAATCAGCCGGGACAGAGTCTCGGCATCCAGGCCCGCCGGCCGATCCAGAGCTTCGGCGCCATTACGTGGGTCAATCCGGCCGGCCAGACGGTTTATCATGGCCTCTCGTTGCGCCTGGAGCGGCGCATGGCCTCCGGTCTGTACCTGTCGAACTCCTTTACCTGGTCGAAGGCGCTGGGCAACTCCGAGCAAGCGCTCGAAGTCAACGCCACGGTTCAGAACATTCGAGATCTTAAAAACGAGCGGGGCCCGACCAGCTACGACACCACCTTCATCAACGCGACGAGCTGGGTTTACCGCCTGCCTTTCGGCAAGGGGCGTCGACTCGGCAGCGCCTGGCCCGCCCTGCTGGAGGCGATCGCTGGCGGCTGGGAGCTGGGCACGATCAGCAGTGTTTACTCCGGCCGCCCCGTGAACGTCATCTACACGCCGTCGGCCGCCCTCGACGTCACCGGAAGACTCGCAGAATGGCGGGGCGGAGCCCAGCAGCGCCCCAACCTGGTCGCCAACCCGGCGCGCCCGAGCGGCGCAGATATGACCGAGCAATACTGGAACCGCGCCGCCTTCGCGATGCCGACTGCATCCGCACCGTTCGGCAACCTCGGCCGAAACGCCCTGCGAGGGCCGAACTTCTGGCAATGGGACCTCGGGGTACACAAGAACTTCCGCCTGCCGGCGCGGGAGGGAACCGTGCTCCAGTTCCGCTCGGAATTCTTCAACGTCCTCAATCGGACAAACTTTCTCCAGCCGGCCTCCAACATCAGCACGGCTGACTTCGGCACCATCCGCAGCACCTATGCCCCGCGCGAGGTCCAGTTCGCTCTGAAGCTGTTGTTCTGACGCCAGGCGGGGGAGGCGGGCCGCCTAAAAACCGTCCCAGCCCGCCTCCTCCGGAACCCGTTCGGTGGTGCGCACGAAGATTCGGTAGTTGACCTGCACCTTGCTTCGGGCGGGAATCCAACGGAAGCAGGGCACGCCGAACAGCCGGCCTCGCTCGATCATCTGCCTCCGCGTCTCCGGCATGGGTGAGACGCCGAACTCCAGGCCGAGCGCCAGCGTCCGGCCGTTCCAGGGCGGCTGAGCACGGCTGCGGTTCTCTTCCCAGATGCCGAGCCAAGGGAAGTCTGTCCGCTTCCACACATAAGCCAGGGCCAGGCGCCAGGCAGGAGAATAGGCCACGAAGAAGGCGAACTCGCGGCCGGGGTCCATGAGGTTGGCGGTAAAGGCTCCGGAGGCTTCCGCGTCGGTGAACCGGCGCAGATCTTGAACGCCGCCGTCGCGCAGCGGCGCCAGGGGCCAGTCGAATTCGGCCCCGGGGATCTGGCGCCCGTAGGGCGCGGCGAAGTCTTCCTCGAAGACCTTCGAGCGGCTGCCGGGCGCGCGAAGCTCGGTGACGCCACGGGCGAGAAACGGCGGGCCGAGCGTGACATGTTCGGTCCACCCGACCGGACGGTCCGTCGCTGCCAGATTCTCCACCGTCTCCGTAATCTCAATCCGGTCGCCCTCGGGCTCGAGTCGGATCCATCGCTCGAAGTCCAGCGAGGCTTCGCGCAGCCGAGTTCGCATCCGGAGGCTTGCTTCATCCCCCTCGATTTCGTAGCGCTCGATCGAGGCCTCCCCATGCACGGTGAGGCCGGCCGCCGCCTCCTCCGGCGAGGGCACGCCGAAGATGTCCAGGCAGAGGTTGTGACCCATGATGCCTGCCAGCAGCTTGCTTTCGCTGTCGCTGCCGTATTCGGGGTGCCGCCGCGGATCATAAGCCGAGGGCTCGATGGACGGCCAGGGTGGGATCCACAACGGATTGATTCCGGAGGCTTTGTGAAGGATCTCCGCAAGGTGCCCGCCTTCCTCGAGTACGGTCAGGCGCAGGGCGGCGTTTTCGATTTGGACGGCCCGCCGATTGTGGAATGCGACTCGCCTCATGGTGCTGACCAGGATAATGCGCCGCCCGAGCGCAAGTCCACCGCGGCGGGCGGGGGGCCGGCGGCGGCGCTTGTTAGCATAGGGACAGATGGACCGGCGGAGGCGGAGCGCTCTCCTCATCGGCTGTTTTGCCGTCTTGGGCGGGCACCGTCTCGCCGCCTCGGGTGGAGAGGAGCTGCCCCGGCTGTCCCCGCCAGGAACCCGGCCCATCACTGAGGTGCTCGGCTCGATGCCTGCCGGCGGGATCGCACCGGAGCGGGTTGCCATCGGTACGCCCGCGCGATTGCCGCCGAAGGCGGAGTTGGTCAGCCTGTCACGCATTTGGGCCAACGGCACTCATAACGCCTTTACCGATCTGATCCGATTCCGCGATCGCTGGTTTTGCGCCTTCCGCGAAGGGACAGACCGCTTCTCTGCCGACGGAGTGATCCGTGTGATCAGCTCTGCCGACGGGGAGCACTGGGGGCCCTCCTCGCTGATCAGTTCGCCCGGCGCCGACCTGCGGGATCCGAAACTCAGCCTTACGCCGGACCGGCGACTGATGCTGACCGCCGCCGCCCGCTACCAGAGCTCCGAGATCAGTCGCTTCCAGACGCTCACCTGGTTTTCGCTCGACGGAAGGGACTGGGCGGAGCCGTTCAAGATCGGCGATCCCGACATGTGGCTTTGGCGCGTGAACTGGCACCGGGGCAACGCCTACAGCATCGGCTACAGCACTGCGACGGAGCGATTCATTCGGCTGTACGTCGGTCCGCAGGGCATGCGCTTCGAGCGGGTGTCCGACAAGATCTACGACGAAGCCACGCCGACCGAGGCGACGCTGCTGTTTAACAACGACGACAGCTCCTTGTGCCTGGTGCGCCGTGACGCCGGCTCCGGCACGACCTTGCTCGGGCGCAGCCGCCCGCCCTATCGCTCCTGGCAGTGGCAGGACCTGGGCGCGCGCCTGAGCGCGCCGAACATGATCCGACTGCCTGACGATCGAATCGTGGCGGCGGGCGCGCTCGAAGACGGCCGCCTCCGGACGGCGCTTTGCTGGCTCGACGAGCAGGAGCCCGCTCTCAAAGAGTTCCTCAGCTTGCCGTCAGGAGGCGACTCCAGTTACCCGGGGCTCGCCTGGCATCAAGGGCTGCTCTGGGTTAGCTACCACTCCTCGCACGAAGGCCGTCCAGCGATCTATCTGGCCAAGGTGCGCCTGCCGCCGGCCGAATAGGAGCTCCCGCGGCGCGCCGTCTCAAGCCAGCGGGAGCCGTACGGGCCGGCCTTCCTGTTTGGAGATCTCCGCCGCCAGACAGATTTCGTGGGTCTTCACCGTATCGGCGACATTCGCGTGCGACTCCGTGCCTGAGCGCACGCAATCGATAAAGTGCGCCACAAGCTGCGTGAACGGATGATGCGTGACCGCGCCGCTATCGGGCAGTTCCGTGGGGATTACGGCCCAGCCCGTCTGCCCCGGCCAGTGTTTGGTAAATAGCCGGTTGTCCCGGATGACGCCGCGATTACCCATGAGGGTGATCGGAAAGGTGTAGGGCGCCATGTATTCGAGCGAGGTGGCCACTTTTCCCATGACGCCGTCCTCGAACTGGATCAAGGCGACGCTGTTGGGCTCGTATTCGTAATCGAGGGGATTTCCGCGGCTCGCGTTAGCGTAACAGAAGACCTCGCGGGCCTCCCGGCCGAGACCCAGGAACCAGCGTACGGCGTCCACGGCGTGACAGCCGCCGGTCAACAGCGCGGTGCCGCCGAAGGCGCGCTGCCGCAGCCAGGGGTAGAGGCGGTAATCCTTGGTGATGCCGTGCAGGTAGTCGACCTCGGCGTAATAGAGATCGCCGAGCAGGCCCTCGGCCAGAATCGCGCGGATCGTCTCAAAGAGCGGATTCCAGCGCAACACAAACCCAACCACGCTTCGCACGCCGGCTTGGCGGACGGCGGCATCGAGCTTGCGCAGGCCCTCCAGCTCGAGCGCCACGGGCTTTTCGACGATGACGTGCTTGCCCGCCTGCGCACAGGCGACGCCTTGCTCCACGTGCAGGTGATGCGGCGTGCAAACGGCGGCGACGTGTATGTCGTCGGCGCGCATCAGTTCGTCCAAATCCGTGTAGGCACGGCAGCCCTCGAGGCCGTACTCGCGCGCCTTGGCCTCGGCGCGGGCCGCCTCGCGGCTCAAGATCGCCCGGACCTCGGTGTGCGGGTTCCGATGGAAGGCTTTGATGTACTCGCCCGAAACGTCTCCGGTACCCAAGATGGCGGCGCCCAGCAATTCGCTCATGCTTTCTCCCTGACCCAGTTTTCAAACTTCTCGTCGAGCAGCTCGGCCCGAAGCGCTCCGGCGAAGGCCAGCACCCCCCAGCGAAAGCGCAGCCGCTCGCCACGGGCGAGCGAGAACGGCTCGCGAAATGTCGGCGCGGCGCTCAAATACCCGAACGGTCGATTCATCACGAAAAACGCATTCGGGTGGCGCGGGTTCTCCGGATGGTCGAACAGCGCGATGCCGGCGCCCGCACCCCAATAGGCGCACCAGCGTGCCGGCTGGCCGTTGGCGGCCTCGATCTCGGTGGTTCCGCGCGAGTTCAGCACCTGGCCGCCGTTCATCTCGGGCGCCACGCGAACGCCGAGGCCGTTATAGACGTGCTTTCCGGCGGCGAGTTGGACCTCGACGGCCGCCTCGAACTCGCTCTGCCACTCCAGCCAGGTTCCCGCCGAATCCGGCGGCGGCACGCGCAACCGGCGGCGCTCGGCCAATAACAGCCGCCCCTCAGCGATCCAATGATTTTGCGCCACGATCTCGGCCGTGCGCCCCGCCTCCTGCCGTTCGAAACGCCGGTGTACGATCTGCCCGTGGGGCGCCGGATTGACCTCGCCCCAAAAGTCGAAGCCGTTGACCTCCGACCAGGCGAGCATCAGACCCCGATGATGAACATGGTCCTCCGGCCCGTCCAGCGTCAAGGGCCGGCCGTCAGGCAAACACAGCGGGTGGACGTAGGTCTTCGGGCGCGCCGCACTGTAACGGTATGCGAGAAGCAGGGTGCCGCCGGCGAGCAGCTCAAGTCTCTCGCCGGGGAGATCGACCAGACGCAGCGGTCCGGCGGCGACAGCCGGAGCGGCGACCAAAAGCAAGTCCCGGCGGCGCAGCACGTCTCACCCCAAACGAATCGTCTCGGTGGCGGCGTCGAAGTGGGCCACCTTGCCGTGGACGTAGGCCAGCATGGCCATGATCAGCGGGACCTGCACCCGATAGCCGAGTTCGATATCGCAGTTCGGCGGCTTGCGGGTGCGCATCGACTGAAGAAAATTCCTCATGTGCTCCCGGTCGGAGTTGACGTAGCCGACGCTGCGGCGGCCCTTGGAGGAGGTGGGTGGCGGCTCGATCTCGAAGCCGCCGTCGGCGAACTTGATGGTACCGTCGGTGCCGCGAATGACGGTGTCGATTCCGCTCGCGTTCGTGATGGTGCCGAGAATGGCGACGGTGAGCTTCTCCGGGTACTCGATCAGCAGGTCGAAGGTATCCGGCACGTCGCGCTCGCCGTTGTAGACGTAACGGCCGCCGATGGCCACCACCTTGACCGGCAATCCCACGCCAAGGACCTTGAAGAGGCGCGTCATGGGATGAGGGTAGAGGTCAGTTGCCGGGCCGCCGGAATAGTCCATGTACATGCGCCACTGAAAGTAGCGCGACACCGAAAAGGGCCGCTGCGGCGCGTCGGCCTGAAAAACGTCCCAGTCAAGATCGGGTCCGACCGTCAAATTGGGATCTTCGACCGGCATGCCGCGCTCGCCGGAGTCGCCGAAGCGGAAATAGCCGCTTTGGGCGTGCGTGATCCGTCCGATGGCGCCCTGGCGGACCAGCTCGGCGGCGCGCAGCCAGAGCGGATCGGAGACCCACTGCGCGCCCACCTGAAAGATGTTCTTGCGGGCGCGCACCTCGCGCACCAGCTCCTTGAGCGGCTCAAACTGCTGCCAGTGGGTGAGCGGCTTCTCGCAATAGATATCCTTGCCGGCACGGGTGGCTTCGAGCGCATTGTAGACGTGGGCGCGGTCCGGTGTGGCGATGATGACGCCATGGACGCGGGGATCGGCGACGAGCTCGGAGACTCGCGCGTAAGCCCGGGCCGAGAACCTCTGCGCCACGCGCTCGCGTCTCGGCCGGTAGATGTCGCACACGGCGACGACCTCGGCGGGTTCGCCTTCCGCGGCAAGCGACTGAACCACGCCGGCCAGGTACGCTCCACGTCCGCCGCAGCCGATCAGTCCGATGCCGAGCTTTTCACCCGACGCTTGGGAGCTTGCGCCGGCGGAGGCTCCGCCGGCGCCTGCGGCGGCGAGGCCATGGAGAAAGCGGCGTCTGGTTGCCATGGCGGTGTCTCCCCGACCAGACTAACACGAATCGTAAAACCGCTCCGCCGGCTCAAACCCGCCCGGCGCGCCTTGCTACGGGCCGGCTCCTCCCGCTGCGGCGCACTTGCTCGAGCAGCGCCTCCAAGCGGGCGGTGATCTCCGGATGCTTGCCGTACAGGTTCACCGTCTCATGAGGATCGCGTTCCAGGTGATAGAGCTGCGCGGTCGGCTCGCCCGGCTTTGGCGCCACCGAGCGGGGCTCGCTGAAGCCCCCGGATCCCAGGCCTTGGATCAGCTTCCAGGGCCCCTCGCGGATCGCGAACATCCCTTCGGAGGAGTGAAGAACAACCGCCGGACGGCTCTGGGAGCGACCTTGACCCAATAAAGCGCCGAGCATGGAAAAACTGTCCTCGGCGGCATCGTCGGGGAGCCGGACATCGAGCAGCTCCGCCAGCGTGGCCATCAGGTCCGTCAGGCAGGCCAGGCGCCGGCTGACCGCTGCCGGCCGTATCCGCGCCGGCCAGCGCGCGAGGAAGGGAACGCGGTGGCCCGCCTCCCAGATATCGGCCTTCATTCCCCGCCAGCCGGCGTTGGCGCGGTGGGGGTAGCGGGCCTGGTCCTCGGGTGTCCAATGCGCGCCGTTATCGCTGGTGAAAATCACCAGCGTGTCGCGGGCGACTCCGACCCGATCGAGCGCCTGAAGAATCCGTCCCAGGGCGTCATCGGTCTCGGCGACGAAATCGCCGTAGTCACCGGCCTTTGACGTGCCGCGAAACGGCGGGCTCACCAGCCACGGCGTGTGCGGAGAGGTGAGCGCAAAGTAAAGAAAGAACGGTCGCTGAGGCGATTGGGCGAGGATCCATTCGACGGCCCGGTCGGTCAGCGTGCGAAGCACCTCTTCGAGGCGGAACCCCGGTGCGATCGCCCCGGCGCGCCAAAAGATGCCCCGCGGCTGATTGCGCCCCTCGATGCGGCCCGTCGGCAGCGCCACAGCGCGGTCATTCTCGATATACAGATACGGCTCCATATCAAGCGACGCCGGAATCCCGAAGAAATACTCGAAGCCGTGATCGAGCGGTCCGGGACGCAGGGGCCGGCCATAGTCGGTCTTCTCCTGGTTGCCGAGGCCCAGGTGCCACTTGCCGATGGCCGCTGTGGCGTAGCCCTGGTCGCGAAGCAGGGAGGCTACCGTCAGCCGCCCGGGCTCGATCAGATTCGGCGAGTAGCCCCAGAGCACGCCCCGCTTCAGGCGCGTGCGCCAGGCGTAGCGTCCCGTGAGGATGCCGTAGCGCGTGGGCGTGCAGACCGAGGAGGGCGAGTGCATGTCGGTGAAGCGGATTCCCTCGCGCGCCAGGCGGTCGGCGTTAGGCGTCGGGATGGCCGACTCCCGGTTGTAACATCGCAAATCGCCCCAGCCGAGATCGTCGGCCAGGATGTAAACGATGTTGGGCGGTCGCCGGCTTTGGCCGGAAGCAGCCGGGCACAGGGCGGCCGGCCCGCCGAGAAATGTCCTGCGCGTCATCCTCATCCTCATCCTCATCTGCCCGAGTGTACAACCGGCGCACATCCCCGGTGTGAGAGATTAGAAATGAAAACAGGACGGGTATGGCAATGATTCTCCGGGGCCTCGATGTGAGCAGCGCCGGCGCCGTGGTGGTGAGCTTTGAGCGCTTGATTCAATCCGTCGATCCGCTGATCGGCGGCGCGGAGGACCTTCCGTTGTTGGCGCCCGGCTTCATCGACCTACAGGTCAACGGCTTCGCCGGCGTGGATTACAATTCGCCGGAGACGCCGCAGGAGGAGATCGCCCGCTCGATTCGGGTGCTGTTCTCCACCGGGGTGACGCGTTTCTTCCCCACCGTCATCACCGGCGAACCCGGCCAGATGTTGGGTGCGCTCCGAAATCTGGCCCGGGCGCGAGCAAGCCTGAAGGAGGGCGGGGCCATGGAGGGTTTCCACGTCGAAGGCCCGCACATCTCGCCCGAGGACGGCCCGCGAGGAGCGCATCCGCGCCAGTGGGTGCGCCCGCCTGATCTTGAGGAGTTCAAGCGCTGGCAGGAGGCGGCCGAGGGCGCCGTGCGGCTGGTGACGCTGGCGCCGGAATGGCCGGGAGCGCCGCGGTACATTGAAGCCCTCGTCGACCAGGGGGTGGTGGTCAGCATCGGACACACGCAAGCGAGCTCAGCGCAAATCCAGGAGGCGGTCCGCGCCGGCGCGACGATGTCGACCCATCTAGGTAACGGTGCGCACGCGGTGCTGCCCCGTCATCCCAACTACATCTGGGACCAGCTCGCCGAGGACCGCCTCGCCGCCGGATTCATCGCCGACGGCATTCACCTGCCGGCCTCTTTCCTGAAAGCGGCGATTCGGGCCAAGTGGGTCGAGCGGTCGATTCTGGTCACCGACGCCGTGATGCCCGCCGGCTGTCCGCCCGGGCGCTTCACTATCGGAGGCGTGGAGATCGAGCTTCATCCGGACAACCGGGTGACCCTGGCCGGGCAGGACCGCCTGGCCGGCTCGGCCCTGCGCATGGATCGCGGCATCGAGAACCTGCAAAGGCTCGCCGGGCTGTCGCTGATCGAAGCGCTCGCCATGGCGACGCGGAATCCGGCCCGGCTGGGGCGCATCGGCTCGCGTCAGCGCGGTCTGAGCCCCGGCGAGCGAGCCGACATCGTCGAGTTTCGCCACGATCGCGAGACCGGCGCCATCGAAATCCTGCGCACCTTCTTCGACGGAGAACTCGTGTACTCGAAACACTAACAGCGGACCCGGCTGCGAGCCGCCTTACCCGCCTTCCACGCGGCCCCGAGCGGGGGCCATCGAGGTCGATAGCGCTTGGCTGGGTTCCCTTTTCGCCCCCGCCGCTTTCCGGAAGCAGGAAAGTGCGGAGAGCGCCCGCCTCATCGCGGGTGCTCTCCGCTCGGAGTGTGGCTCTTAAAAGATCAACTTCAAGCCCAGCTCGACCTGCCGTCCGGTGACCGTACCCATCGACATCGTTTGCGCGCCGAAGGTGGCCGTCGGCGCGCCCTGAAAGAGCGCCTTGCCGAAGTTCGGGCTTACCGGACTCAAGTCCGGGTTGGCCAGGTTCAACCGGTTGGTCGCGTTGTAGGCGGCCATCTCGAGCTCGACCTTCACTCTCTCGGTGACGCTGAAGAGCTTGCCGACGGTGGCGTCGATGACCCAGAAGCGCGGACCGGTCAGGCCCGGATACTGCCACGGATTGGTGCGAATCATGTAGACGCCGGAGGCTATGGGCGTAATCTTGGTCGTGTCGAACCAGCGCTCCCGTGTCGGATTCGGAATCGTCGGATCGCCGGTCGCGATCGCTTTCGGGAATCGCAGGTAGGCGCCGGAGGTGTACGTCAACAAGCCTGTGAGCTTCCAGCCGCCGACGATCGCGTCTGCGGCTCGGGGCAAATTGTTCCAATAGGCACGGCCCCTGCCGAGGGGCAGCTCCCAGGTGCCGGCGGCCGTGACCCGGTGGCGAGGCTGGTTGCTGTCGAGGTAGCGGAGCGTGTTGGTAAACTCGTCCAGCTCGTTAAGGAACTGCTGGGTCTTCTCGCGGATGTAGACGTAGGCGGCCAGGAAGTTCCAGCCGCCGGTGAACGCCTTTTGCGCCTTGAACTCGAGCGAATGGTACCGCTCGGCGGCTCCGAGGGTGCCGACCTCATACAGGCCGCCATAGTGAGGATACGGACGCAGCAGGCTGTCCAAAGGGACCGTCCGAAGGTTCCGCAACGGCCCCGGAAACACGGTCGTATTCAGGTACTGGAAAAACGGATTCGGCACGCTGACGCGGGCCGCGGCTTGCTCGCGTTCGAGGATGCGCGGATCCACCAGGTTCAGGTTCATTCGCGTGTAGTGCTGGTTGCCGATGTTCAAGAACCAGGTGAAAGACGTCACGATCTCGCCAGGCAACTGCCGCTGGAGGTTGAAGCTAAGCCGGTCATTGCGCGCCTTCTTGAGCGGATCGCGCGGGAACCACAACAACGGTTCGCCGCCGCGGCCCAGGTGCGGACCGTAACCCTTGCCGAGCACGGGCAGCAGCGGGTTCACGTCGGCGGGGAAGGGATCCGAGATCCGCTGCTGGGGCACTCCGTCGCGCAGGGGGGCCGTGTTCTGGAAGCGCCGCATGCCGAAGAACGGCGGCTCCAGGAAGCTTACGGTCTCAAAGCCGGGCACCGGCGCCTGGCTCAACACCTGCTGGTAAGGAACGAGAAAGCGCCCGTAGCCGATCCGCAGCGCGGTGCTATCATCGATGCGAATCGCCACACCGGCGCGCGGCATCAGCGCGAGCCGCTGCGGATCCCACATGCCCCGCTGGTCCTTGTTCGTCCACAGCCACTGCCCGTTCCACCGATAGAAACCAGTTCCGACCAGCGCCAGCGCCTGCGGGGGCATCCGGGGCGGATTCGCCTGCATCTCCGGGATGGGCGCCGACAGATCGAGTCCCCGCGAGAAGTTGTAGTTCGGGTCGTACCAAGCCGTCTCGGTCTCGTTGCGGATGCCGAAGCTCAGGGTGATGCGTCGGTTCAACTTCCAATCGTCCTGGAAGAACATACCCCAGAACTGGATATGCGGGTCGGGCGCCGGTCCCCCGATCACTTGGGAGGTGTCGTCGAGAGCGCCTAGCAGAAATGTGGCGAATCCGTCGCCGTGGCGCCGCACATCGGGACTGATGAAAGTCTCGGCCGTCAGCCCGGTCGGGAAGAAGAAGCGCTCGGTGTTGCCGACGAACGTCAGGCCGTAGCTGCGCCGATATTCCAAGCCGGCCTTCAGGTAGTGCGATCCGCGCTGCTGCGCGATGCGGCCGTAAAACTTCATCGCCTTAGGTCGCTGATCCCAATAAAAGCCCGGACCGCCGAAGACCCCGCGCCCGCCGATGTTCAGGTACGGGAAATAGATCGGCACGCCTTTTGAGGCGTCGTGGTTCACCTTGTACCAGGGATTGTTCGGCCAAAGCGAAGCCCAGCCCTGACTGCCGAAGACCGGCGAGATGCGGGCGTCGACGAGGTTGTCCCAGCTTCCGCGGAAGTTCACGACCGTGCGGGGGCTCATCGTCCAGACCGCATCACCTGAGACTTGATTCGCCTGGCGGAGGCTTCCCGTCGGCACGAACAGCGCGGAATTGTTCGGTGTCGGGTTGGTTTACGTGTTGTCCGTATGGTAGCGACTGACGCGGCCGTAAACCTTCCAGTTGTCGTTAATGTGATAATCGACGCGGTCCGAGAAGTTGTAGTAGTCCCAGGTGTTGATCAGCCCGACCTTGAAGTTATTGACGCCGGTGATGTTGTCGCCGGGGTTGTTCGGATCCCAGAACTGCTTGAGCAGTCCGGAGGCGAACGAGTCGAAACGGCTTCGCGGAACGACGTTGCCGGCAAACGGTGTCCGGAGAAACCTCCCGGTGGCGGGATCGAGGCGCGTCGTCCAGGGATCATAGATGGTTCGAATGCCGCCGTCGATGTTGTAGGACCTCGAGAAGTCGCCGTCTCGCTCGAGGGCGGTCGGGACCGTCGTCACCAGGCTCCCGGGCGCCCGAACCTTCCAGTACTCCAGCGAGAAGAAGTTAAACAGCCGGTTCCGGAGAATCGGGTTGCCGAGCGTTCCGCCCATCATGTGCTGGCGGGTGGCGATGCGCACGTTGCGCGTGCGGTCGGCGATCGCGTTCAGCCAAGGATAGCGGCCGAGATAGAAGGCCGTACCGTGCCACTCGTTGGTTCCGGACTTCAAAGTCAAGCTGATCAGGCCGCCCGCGCTATGGCCGGATTCGGCGTCCACGGGATTTTGCGATACCACGACTTCCTGAACGGCATCGATGTTCGGCGGATAGGTGTTCTTGTGGCCGATGCCGATCGGGCTGCCGTCGACCTGGAGATCGTTCTTGAGATTGGTGCCGCCGCCGAGGTCGACGCTGTTGGCGGCCCAGGAGTGAAACGGCATCATCTCGCCCCGCGTATTGACAGCCGACGGGGCCAGAAGGGTTAGCTTGAAGGGATTGCGGTCGATGCGCGGGATTTCTGCCGCCAGGCGAGCGTCGATTGTGAAATCTTTGGCTGCCGAGTTGAACTGGACGGCCACAGGGGACTCACTGACGGTAATGCTCTCCTGAACCGTTCCCGGCTGAAGTGTGACGTTGATGGTGACGTCGCCGCGCATCTGGACGGCGATGTTTTCCTGCACGAAGCGGTTAAAACCGGTGAGCTCGACGGTCAAGGTATAGGTGCCGGGATCCACCAGGTCGAACAGATAGAGCCCGGTTTCGTTGGTTTGGCGAACGGTCTTGACGCCCGTGTGGACGTTGAGCAGGGTGACGGTGGCGCCCGCCACCACCGCCTGCGTCTGGTCGGTCACCAGACCCGAGATCCGGGCGCGATAGCTTTGCGCTGTTAACAAACTGCCGGCAAGCAGCAGGACGGCCGACACCACGGCCAGTTGACGGCTCAGATTCGTGTTCATGGCGTTCCACCTTTTTCGATCGACAGCCGAGGCTGTCAGAAACACTTTTCTCCGTCTTGAATCCTACACCAGAGCGAATTCAGCGTCAATCCCACTCTTCTCTTCTATGAGCACGCGCGCGCCTCCTCAGGACAGCGCCGGGGCGATTCCCGAGCACTCGGGCGCAGCGACTCCGGCGGGGTTTAAGCGAGCACGCGGAATCGGCGCAGCGAGCCTGAACTACGGGCGGCCGCCCAGAAACTCCTCGTCGTCGAAGAAAACAGGGCGATAGCCGCGACGGTGCACGAACTCGATGGCGCGTTCGACACGTTCGGCGAAATCGGGCAGGTAGGCGCGGTAGTCCGGGTAGAAATACTGCTCGTGGATCATCAGCTCCATCACCTCCGCCTGATGGGGATCGGCCCCCACCTTCTCCAGGTAGGCCGGGATCTCCTCGAGCCGAACGTTGTTGATGACGATATCGTGGCGGATCAAGAGAACATCCAGCTTCGTATCTTTCCAGTAATCCCGCCGGGACAAATTGAGCGTCTCCTCGAGCGAAACATGATAATGCACGGCGGGAATGTCGCGTGTCAGATAGAAATACCCGGCCAGCCCGAGCACCCCCTCGCGCCGCAGCGCCGCCACGGCTGCGGCGGTGGCCTCGCCCCAATGGATGGTCGTGAACCGGCTGAGGACCTCCGGGCCGGCGAACCGCTCGATCTGGCTCGTCACCAGCCGGTAATCCTCCAGGATCTGCTCGGGCGATGCGTGTATGTACGGGCGGTCCGGATCGTTGGCGCGGGCATGAAAGGTGAGGCGCATCCAGGAGGCGTTCTGCCGCCATTCGCTCTTGAACTTCGCCGGCATCATCGACAGGTTGAAGCCGGGCATCTCGTAATAGATGTTGTGGTGGATCTTGGCGCCGAACTTCTGGTGCATCCGGCGCCAGAAAGCCAGGTACGGGTTATCGAAGATCGAGCGGTAGCGGTCGGCATTCAGGGCAATGTCTCGCAGGAACCGGATGTTGTCGTCGGTCGAAACGCGGTATCGGGGCACCGATTCGCGGTCCCAGAACACCTGAACGGCGTCCCGCGCGCCGGAGCCGTCTTCGGCGACGATCTCGTTCCGCTTCTTGTCGAGCATGACACGGCCGCGGAACCGCTCCCCGGTGAGCCGGGCCGGAGCGCCGTTCAACCGTACGCTCCGGCTTCCGGAAACGACGCCATCGACCTCGATGATCAGGCCGCGCGGCGTCACCTCGCCGTCGTGGCGATTGAGGATGTCGCCTTCGCGCGGCCAGGTGATCCGAAGCGCCTGCCGCGGCTCCCAGGGAAGAGGCTGCGAGCGCTCTTCCAGGCGGATGCGGAAGAGTTCGCCCGCGCCCGCCTCGGCCACATAGAGGGTGTTCCAGCCCGGACCGCCGAAGGCCAGGCTCACCGGGCGGCTGCCCGGCAGTCGATAGGAGGCGACCTCGCGGCCATTGTCGTCGAGAACGGAGACGGCGCCTCCCCCGTCGCGCGCCACATACAGGCGCCGCCGGGCATCCAAGGCCAGGCCTGCCGGTTCCCCGCTTCCGGAAAGGACGGCGAACTCCCGCGCCTTGTCTGCGCCAGGTTCGAGCACCCAGATTCTCTTGTTCGCCGCCGAGACGTAGACGCGGCCGGATTGGGCACACACCGCTATGCCACGGGCGCCCGGCAAGTCCCGGGCCATAGCTTGGACCTGGCCCGGGGGATTCAGCCGGTATAGAGTCGCGCGGGCCGAGTCGGTGAACCAGAGGTTGCCGCGAGCGTCGGCGGCCAGGCCCGCGGGCGAGCCCAACCAATCGGCAATCGCTGTCGATCGGCCCCACGGCGTCAGGCGGTAGATAACCCCTCGGCGGCGATCGGCCACGCACAGATCGCCGTCGGCAAGAAAGGCGAGGCTCGCGGGCTCGCCGCCAGTTTCGGATAGGCCATGGGTCCGGTTCGGTGCGACGACGCGCACGATGCGGCCGCCGGTATCGGCAAGCCCGGCGAACGGCACGCCTTGCTGGCCGATGGCCACCGCCTCCAGACCCGCCAGGCCACTGATCAACCGCTCCGGAACGGCCTGGCTTTCCGGGAGCTGCCCGGCATGCAGGCGGGCGGCCTCAAACACGATCGCCGCGATGATCAGAAAGAGAGAGAAAGGTTTCACTGGCGGTTTTGCCTCCCGCTGCCAGTATGAGGGCGGGGCTCGGCCAAGTCAATCGCCGCGGCACTGTATAATCCGCGTATGCGACGCCTTGCTTTCGCCCTGTTGCTGGCGCAGATGCTCGCGGCCCAGCCCGCCTATGACCTGCTGATCAAAGGCGGCCA
>Ga0308417_1000541_pt1 | contig 27472 bp, 27 predicted proteins | sample HotsprSampleOS65_FD_203528 | JGI IMG/M metagenome (GOLD analysis project Ga0308417, IMG submission 203528) | Hot spring phototrophic mat microbial communities from Octopus Spring, Yellowstone National Park, Wyoming, United States - 20090730_OS65 ...
CGATCTCATGCTTCACTAACCGCAAGAGCGTCGACAGGATGCTGTATGCAATTCTTACATACCAAAACCGAAAGTGGGATGACGCCTACCGACCAAAGCAATTTACACACAATCCTTGACGTTACCCTTTTCCCACCCCAGACTTGACTTGGTTCTGATGTCGCTTTATTCTTCATAGTCACGGCGGCTCCTTTGAACGGGTTTTTGTTCCGAGGATATAGCAGGAGAACGCCGGTGTTCGAGGTGATACTTGCAAAAGCCCGGCTGTCATGCTAGACTACAGTCCAGAAACAACGTCTTCCAGGAAGCCACTCAGGGAGCGTCTCCTGAGCTTCTTGAGATCCTCACAAACGCCCAGGAGTTCCTCTCAACAACCGTCGCCGAGAGCACCAAGGAAGTCTACTCGCGCGACTGGCGAGCATTCAGTCGGTGGTGCGGTGAACACTCTCTTACCGACCTGCCTGCCGCGCCGGAAGTGGTCGCCTGGTATCTCACTTCCCTTGCGATGAAAGGCTTTCGTGTGCCTACCATTCGCAGACATTCGGCAGTGATAGCCGCTGCGCATAGGTCATCCGGCTATCCCACACCAACGAGCCACCCAGCTATTAAAGAGCTACTCAGGGGAATGACACGAAAGATCGGAACTCCACCGAAACCGGTGGACGCGCTGCTGTCTGAAGATATAAAGAGGATCGCCCGGGCGCTGCCGGATACCCTTATCGGCACACGGGACAAAGCACTTGTCCTCCTGGGTTTTGCCGGAGCGTTTCGCCGCTCGGAGATCGTAGGGCTGGATGTAGATGATGTCAGCTACCGTGACGAGGGACTGGTGATCCTGCTCAGGCACAGCAAGACGGATCAGGGGCGCCCGTTCGGGCGTCGTATGCTTGTGGGGCCGCTTGTGCGGTCAAGACCACCGTGACGAAGCAGCGTCACGTCCCTACCTCCGGCGTCTCGGCGGGCGACACACTGCCGGGATGGTAAGCTCTCGGAGGGACAAGGGGGAGGACGGGGTTGCCTGTGAACCCTATGTGGCCTCCTCTGGGAAGATGGATATGGCTAAGACTGGATTGTCTGATTCTCAACGTCTGGCCTTGAAGCTTGAGGGATGCCTCTACCAGGAAATCGGGGCATAGGAGTCGCGATCCGATAATTGGTCGTCGGGTCGCCGGGATGATGACCACGGTCATCGGGAGGTTAGTGGGCTGCTGAACCCGTCTGCCTGACTCCTCCGGGCATGCGTCGCATGCAATGGCGTGTATGAGGAGCCTAAGTCCATCGGATAAAGTGCATATGATCGCTACCGGGGAAGCTCGGAGGATGATACCAGGTGTGCGCTGGAATGCCTCCGGGCGGCAGGGGCCACATAGTAGCTGTGAAGCGGGGTAATGCCCGTGGAGCCAAGGTGAGCCAGTAGTATCAGTGATTTCGAGTACGAACGAGAGGACAAGACCTCACAATGATCGTCGAACATCGACTTCACAGACTCGCAAGACTCGCGAGCACCGACACGAACAAGCGATTCGACCGGCTATACCGGGAGATCGCGCGGAAGGACTTTCTGCTCTATGCCTACGAGCAGATCAAGGACAACGACGGATCATCCACGCCCGGTATCGACGGCAAGAGCCGAGCGAACTGGACCCTCAAGGACCTTGAGGCAACGGTCGCCGCGCTCCAAGACGGCACATACCGTCCGCAGCCGGTCCGGCGCGTGTATATCCCGAAGAAGTCCGGCAAACTCCGGCCGCTCGGCATACCCACCTTCACGGATCGCGTGGTGCAAAGCGCCGTGACACTGATTCTGGAAGCCCTCTACGAGCCGATCTTTCTGAACTGCTCGCACGGCTTCCGGCCGAACCGCAGCTGTCACACAGCGTTTCACACCATTCGCGACACCCCGCAGGTGCGAATGGACTGGGTGGTGGAAGGTGATATCCAGGGATGCTTCGATAACATCTCCCACCAGATCCTGCTGCGCCTCTTACAGAAGCGCATCAGGGATGATCGGTTTCTCAGACTGATCGCGCAGTTCCTCAAAGCAGGATACTTCGAGCGCGAGATGTGGAACCCGACGAAAGCCGGAACGCCGCAGGGCGGCATTGTCTCCCCGATTCTTGCCAATATCTACCTCCACGAGATGGACGTGTATATTGAGCAGACCTACGGAGCCAATCAAGCCCTGCCTGAGACCGCCAAGGAGCGCAGAGCGCGTTTCAATAAGGAACACGCTTGCGTTGCGACGAAGATCCACTACCGTCGAAAGCTGCTTGCCGCCGGCAAAGGCAAGCCGAGTTTCCGCGAGGAAGTCCGGCAGCTCATAAAACGGCGCAAGCAACTGCCTTGCACGGAAGCGCCGATCAAGCCCAGGATCACCTATGTCCGCTATGCCGATGACTTCGTGATAGTGCTGCGCAGTCTGCCCAAGGCGCGTGCGCAGGCCATCAAGGAAGACCTGACACGCATGGTCGCGGAGAACCTCCGCCTGGTCCTGCACCCAGAGAAGACGGCGATAACCCACATAACCGATGGGTTCACCTTCCTCTCGTACAAGTTCCTCTCCAGGAAGAAGAGGAACGGTAAGGGACAGCCCCGCGTGAAGATGGTCATTCCCTACAAAGCCATACGCTCGGTCGTCGAGGGCATCCGCGATATATGCAGACACCGCCATCATGGAGAACGCGAAGTGCTGACCCAACTGAACGGCAAGATACGCGGGTGGATGAACTACTACACCTGCGTGGATGCGCCGGGAGAGGTCTTCTCCCGGGTTCGGTCACGAGCATGGTGGGCCTACGCCCACTATGTGGCGGGAAAGCACCGCACGACAATCGCGCAGGCGGCGGACAGATGGATACGGCGCAGCCCACCCACCTCCAAGGACCCCAAATGGGGACCGAAGACGTGGTGTCATAGTACCACGGCCAAGGGTGGGAAGCGGCTGACGTTCTATCTTATCAACCGCAACCTGAAACGCAAGAACCTCCATGATGCAGCCCTGGCGACAGAACGCTGGGGCTGGGGCGTGCTAATGCAGATACCGGCGGTAACGGGTTGATATTACGGAGAGCCGTGTGCGGGGAAACTCGCTCGCACGGTTCGAGGAGCGCTTGGGGGAAACGTACCCGGCTGGTTCTACACGAGCCGACCGGGTGGCGCGCCCCCACTCGACTCCTATCGGGGCGAGGGCAGGTGGGTCGGTATTCCTAATGGCAAGAATCCTGATACCTGTCCCGTGACTGCTCTCAAGATATGGCTGGAGAAATCCGGCATTTCGGAGGGCGCTATCTTCAGAGGTCTCGACAGGCATGGCAACATCGTATCAGGACGACTGTCCAGAAGGTCTGTCGGGGAGATCATCAAGCGGACTGCACGGTCAGCAGGGCTGGATGCATCGAAATACAGCGGGCATTCTCTCAGAAGCGGCCACTGCACTGAGGCATCTCGGTCCGGCGTCGCCGAACACATCATCCGTCAGCAGACAGGCCATTGTTCTGCTGCCTCACTCCAGCCTTATGTGAGGCTGGGGAGACTCTTCGAAGAGAACAGCGCGGACGCGCTCGGTCTGTAATCGACCCGATAGAATGGCATGCCGCAGCTTACGGTTCGGAGATCATCAGATCCGCCTCGGCTGCAGCGATCAGCGGACCGGGCGTGAACGTGTTGTGGGTGTCCGCAGCGATGTGGCGAGCAGCGCCTTCACAACGGCAGGATGGAAATGCGTCCCGGTTCGCCGTCTGATGTCTTCTATGGCGTTGTCGAGTCCTGTTGTCTCCGCGTCATCGTGCGTGATTGACTCATTGAAGTGCTCGGCTACTGCGAGGATCGCCGCCTCGATGGGAACCTTCTTATGACCGAGTGAGGCAAGGCAGCTAACGCCGTTGTGCCACGTATGATGGTGCCTGATCCAGTCAGCCGTCTCGCAAAGGACCGGCAGGCGGCTCACGAGATCAGCGCCTTTCGCCACGTGCCAACAATCGCTCGTGTATTCGTTCTCGATGTATCTGCCGATGTCGTGCAGGTATCCGGCTGCGCGGATCAGGGCGGCATTCCTTCGCGGCAGTCCCATCTGCTGGGCGAGCCGCCCGGCGAGTTCCGCCACGCGCTCGGCGTGGCTCGTGTTCGCCGGGGAGTACGCGCTGAGGGCGAGCTTCGTAATCGCGTCAATGCAGGCTGAGCTTCTTCGAGCGCACCGGTGCGACCACATTCGCGATGCGGCAAGGGTACCTGTGGCCAACCCTATAACCATCAGGCTGACGAATCCCGTCCACACATGCATTCCCAACGCTGCCAAGATCGCAAGTGGCACGACATATCCCAGGAGTCTGCTTCTGTTTGTCATCTGTCTTCGCCTTTCCGGCCGTCTCAGCTGCGGCCCTCTGTCATGGTTGCTGTGTGATTCATGCCTCCAATGCGCTGGTCATACGACGCTACAACTACCAGTATTTCAACGGGTTGTCGCACTCTGTTACGGCCATTGTGTCTTGTTCGTCGGCCGCGCATTTCGGATCAGGCTGCCGCAACCAACATAGCACCAGACCGACAGGACACTGCCGCCGGTCGCAGCGGGCACCAGCACTCGGCGGTATGTGCTGTGCATACCACGGAAGCCCTCCAGTTGGTCAATCGGGGGCAGGGACATCTGAGGATCGCGAAGAGTAATGATCTCTCCTCTTATCATATGCCAGTCGGTCTCATCACGGACCGCGTCAACTATCAGGTCCGCCGGGGTGCGTTCCTGTGTTGCGACATCCGCCAGCGGGTCCAATGTCCCGACCGCGAGGATGTCGCTATCCGGCACTCTCAGCACAGGTATCCCCGACGGGAGTTCGTAGAGCCTACCTCGCACTGTGACCTCCTCAACGAAGACCGCAGACCGGCAGTAAACCTCGTGATTCCAGTAGCCGCGCTTGAGCGTGCCGTAGACGAATAATCGGAATAGGTGGTTGTGGCTCATATCGATACGCCTCTTTTGGCTGTCGCCGCTCCGGCTTGAGCCACGAAGTCGAATGGTATCCGGCGAGATCTGGCAAGACCATAGCAGCTCAGCACACAGATCGTCATTGGTTTGAGCGTCAGGCGTTCCCAAACGGCAACATCCGCCAACGCCGCCTGCAGATACTTCCCGGACGACGCATAGAAAACAGCGTCCAGCTTGGGGTGGTATATCAGTTCCAACGGCTTGTTACCCTTGATGATGACCACGTTGCCGGGATCGCTCTTCGCCACAATGACCGCGCTCATCTGGCCGCGACACAGGGCGAGACGCTCGCGGAGGGCATTCACGTCTATGCAGCCGTCGGCAATGCAGGCGTCCGCAATCCGCCCAATGATCTCGCTGTCTACCTCGGCATGCCTGCTGAAGCGGAACCGATGGAATAGGTAGTCGGCGTTGAGAATCGTGCCATTGTGAGTCACCAGGCAGTTGCCGGTCCGCAGTGGATGGTTGTTCTCGTTGACCGCAGCGTTGCCCCGGGTCACGAAGCGGGTGTGGCCCATCAGCACGGTGACTCTGTTATCCACGTCGCCCAGCACCTGCCCGAAAGCCTTGTCACGCACAAACTGGCTGGCCGGAAGCGGCCTCTTGAACAACCTGTGCTCGCCGTCTCGGTTCACCCAGGCAATACCGGTCGCGTGCGGTCCGCGCTCCTTGCTGAGTTCCAGAAGCCTGGTGAACACCCAGGTCAGGTAGTCAATCTCCTCTTGCGTGCGTCGCTTGGCTCCGAATATCACTCCTGCTTGTCCGCACATCCGGACTCACCCCCTTCCGTTGCCTCGAAGCCTCTGAAGATGCCCTCGGCATACTGCTTCCTGTTCTCGTGCACCCAGAGCGCCGTGGCGTAATGCTCCATCTCATATGCAAGCTCGACTACCATGGGCACGTCAAGCATGTTGGTCTTGCCGGAGAGCCTGACTGCTTTCAGACCCTCCAGCACATCAGCCGGGATCGGCACCTTAGTTCGCTCCATTGCCCACCTCCGATGTCTCGACGGCAGGCTTCGGGTTCGTCGGCTTCGGCCTGCCGTTTTTCCAGGCGGCGTCACCCGGCATCGCATTCAGGAGATGCTTTCTGGCGGTCTTGAACTCGTCGCCGATCAGTCCAAGGTGAAGGAGGAACAATAGGGTCGAAGGAGGGCGCGTTACCGGTCCGAAGACCGGCACGTTTCCCTCCAGCGCCCTCCGAACCGTGCGAGCGGCTTTCACCGCACACGGCTCTCCAGAAACCACTGGTATCACCAGTAGAGACCTCTATAGCGAAGTCGGCCTTTGTCGGTGATATCCCGTGCCAGCTTATGCAGCGATTTGCGCGGAACGGATGCGCAGACCAGAAAGACTGTGCGCTCGACGCCACTCTGCAGGGTCGTTGTCGCACACCAGGTTTTCTGCCCGCCCCGAGGGTTACTCGGTTGCGGCGGACATCTGCGTATCCAACGCTGCGCTGCTTGGCTCAGGTACATCTTGTGCTTGCGGCCCAGGTAGCAACCGTATGCCCAGAATGTATGGTGTAGCACCTTCTGGAACACGTGGGCTGGGGCTGAAGCACAGGCGTAGTAGTTCATCCAGCCGGTCAGCTTTGCGTTGATTCGGCGGATGATATCTACCTCGTCGTCCTGAACCCGTTGGCAAAGGTCCCTGACTTGCTGTATTGTCTCCCGGGCGGAGTCATAGGGGATGACCAACTTGACCCGTGGCGTTTGAGTCGGGATTCTCTGCCTGGCCACCATCTTGTAGCCAAGGAAGATGAATCCGTCGGTGATGTGGGTGATTGTTGTCTTCTCCGGGCTTAGGACCAGCCGGAGATTCTCCCACAGCCATCGAGTCAGGTCTTCTTTCATCTCCTCCGCTCTTGCCTTGGAGAGGTTTCGCAGTACGATCACCCAGTCGTCGGCGTACCGCACATAGGTGAGCTTGGGCTTTATCGGTTCCTTCAGATACGGGGTCTGTTTGCGCTGCGCTATAAGATGCCACAGCCGCGCACGCAGTTCTTCATCGGTGCCATCCGGTTTCTGTTTGCCGGCAAGCATCTCGCGGATACGCTGGATCTGCCCCCCGATACGGTTGTAGTCGGGGTTGGTCCTGGCGTATTTCTCCTGGGGTGTCTGCGGCTGTTGCCGGTTGGCTCCATAGGTTTCCTCGATATACCTGTCCATTTCGTGCAGGTATATGTTGGCAAGAACCGGTGATACGATCCCGCCCTGTGGCGTACCGACCTTGGTCGGGTTCCACATGTCCATCTCGAAGTATCCTGCCTTCAGGAACTTCGCTATGAGCTTCAGGAACCGGTCATCACTGATGCGCTTCTCAAGCAGGCGCAGCAGGATGCTGTGGCTGACATTATCAAAGAACCCTTCGATGTCGCCCTCAATAACCCAATCCATCCTTGCCTTCGGATAGTTGTAGACGGCGTGGAGCGCCGTGTGGCAACTGCGCCCTGGTCTGAAGCCGTGTGAGCAGTCCAGAAAGACCGGCTCATATATGGCCTCAAGAACCAGCTTTATGGCGCTTTGCACCACCCTGTCCGAAAACGTGGGTATTCCAAGCGGTCGGAGCTTCCCCGACTTCTTGGGGATGTAGACGCGCCTTACCGGGTACGGCGTATAGGTGCCGTCTTTGAGCATTGCTGCCACCCTTTCGGCTTCGGCGGGGTTCCAGTGTTGCTTGGTCTTACCGTCTACGCCGGGCGTGTATGCCCCCTTGTTGTCTTCTATCTGTTCGTAAGCGAACATAAGGAAGTCCACCTGTGTGATCTCCCGGAACAGTCGGTCAAACCGCTTGTCCGGGTTCTGCTTGGCAAGTCTTGCCAGTCTGTGAATACGATGAGCTACGATCATTTGAGGTCTTGTCCTCTCGTTAGTTTAGGTATTCACTGGTCTCCTGGCCCCCTTCGCTCCGTGAGCATTACCTCACATCACAGCTACTATGGGGCCTCTGCCGTCTGATGGGCATTCCCTCGCTAACAGGGTCAACCATCCCACCAGACTTCTCCGGTAGCTAAGTGCGCATTTGTTCGATGAACTTAGGCTTCTCATTTACGCCGTTGGCATGCGATGCATACCTGTTGGAGCCGGGCGTTGGGGTTGGACAGCCCATTGCCCTCGGTTCAGAGTGTCCCTTTCATGTGTCTTCGCGTAAAGCACATTTAGACTCCAGCACCCCGTCGGCTTGGTGAGGTGCCCGTACGATTCACGGACAGACGTTGAGATTCAGCCAGTCTAGGCTTAGCCATATTCATCTGCCTTGAGGAACCTCTACAGCGGCCAAAGCCCGCCTGTGTTCCCCGTTGTCCCGCGAGAGCTTGCCGCCCCGGACCGGTTATGCGGTCCGACACGTCGCGGTAGGTCGTGCCTCTGTCCAGGCACGATGGTTTAGGCTGCTAATGCAGCCCCACTTACGCACTTAACCCGAACGGACGCCCCCCGGAAGTCATACTTGGCGCTGGCGGGATTGAACTCCCGCTTGCGGCTTGATGCTCCTCTGCTGTTCAGAGCCTTCGCAGCGATGGCAAGCACGAACTGAATGGCGGCTTTCACCTTGCCAGCGTGCAGAGTAGCCTGGAACCATCGGAACTCGACGGTGCCTCGGTACCAAACGTTGTGCAGATTCACACCGTGGTACCTCGTCTGATCGTAGTGCTGCGGGTGGTGATTGTGGTAGCCGTACCAGATGCGGTTCATCTGCTCGCGGGTCTTTGGACGGCTGCGCTCTATCTTGGCGATGAGTTCCGAACTGACCGGCTTCGTGTAGTTCCTGAGCCTCGATTCCTCGACACCGAGCGCTGTCAATATCAGCGGCTCCTGCTTGTGCACGATCTTGGCAAGGTTGCCGAGGGTCTTACCATCAAAGGCGGTCGCGTCAACGTGAATGTGGATGCCGCACTTCTGGTCGACGGTAGCTCCGCATCCGCGGATCGCGCGCACCACCTCTTGCAGCGTTTGAATATCTTCGTAGTTGAGGACCGGCGAGACCACCTCGGACCTGAGATTGGCCGGCACGCTTGTTAGTGAGGAGTCGGCAACGACCATCCACGTTCGGCCTCGCTCATCGACTACGTGCCAGGGATCGTAGCAGCTTGGGATTCCGACGTGCTCGACGCTTACTCCCACCACGGACTGGATCGCGCGAGCCACGTCCCCACGGCTCCGCTTGATAGTTTCGATCTCGACCCCGAACCTGAGTTCCTGGAGTTTCACTTCTCGACCTCCGAGTTTGAGAACTGGCAGAAAACATGTTTGGTGTTCCTGCTGTTCAATGAATGCCTCAAACCCCAGGAAACATCAAGTCTAACGAGCCGGATTTCCGAGGAATCTGGTGTTCTTTTTCAGGCGTGGAATGATTGGTGCAGGGGGTAACGGATCACCCTGGGATGGCCTCGCCGTGGTCAATACCGGCATCGAGCAGGGCTTCGTTTAGCCACTGGACGTGCGCTTCTTCGCGGGTGATCCTGGCCATCACCGCCGTGAAGTCGTCGGATAGGTCCATCGGCAAACCGACTGCCTCCTCTATTCGCCGAATTCTGGCATCGAGGTTGGCGAGCAGGTCGAGCACGTGGTTTCGGATAACGCCATCTCGCTTTTCGGAGGGCGATGGGATGAACTCGGTCATCCCGCCGCGTCGTTTGACCAGCATTATGCTCTCCTCTAGCTCAAGGTCGCGCCCAGGGAGTGGATGCGCAGGTAGATCAGGTTGTTGCCGGTCATCACGGCCTTGTACCTCACGCGGTTGCCGGTGGGGTTGGTGAACGCCCGCAGGAACACATACTCCGTCCAGGTCTGGTCCACTTCGCGGGTAGTATCCAGAGTCATCGGCTCCCAAGTCTCGCCGCCGTCGTTGGAGGCGAACCAGTTTATCGTGCAGCCACTGGGGATACTCATCTCGGCGTAGACCTTGGTGGATTCAACGCCCTGGGTAAGCTCGTTCTCGCGGGAGATGTAGGTCCCCTCGACGCCGTTCAAGTAGCCGATGAGGTTCACATCCTTGTAGTTCAAGGCTGGGGTATCGTTCGGGGCGTTGCTCGTGAGCCTGGCTCGAACAAGAACCCGAGTGGCGATGTTGGGAAGCCGCTCTTCCTCGGCGGGGACTATCGCGTCCCAGGTGACACCACCATCGGTCGAGTACTCCCAGGTCATTCCCGTCCCTTGTGGAATCGCGGAGTACTCGTCCAGGTTCAGATCGCTGAACTGCACGCCGGTTACTTGCTGAAATCGGATTTCCCCGGAAGCCGCGAAGTCATACCCGTAGATGCGCATGTTGAGGTCCGAGCCGTTCAACGGAGTCCAGGTCTCGGCGTTGGAGCTTTCAAGCAGCACGCCCTCCGCGTATGTCTGGCGAGTGATGACGCCATTTCTGCCCATCTGACCGAGGCTGGCGATGCGGACTCGGTAGTTCGTGGAGTTGGTGAGCAGCACCACGGCGACGCTCTGGTTGGCCTGGACATAGAACGGATCGTTGAAGACGACCTTGGTTTCCGCGTTGAGGGCTATCTCCGACGGTGCGACGACCTTCTCGGCAAGAACCGTCTCGTTGGGGAGGCCGGTGGTGACGCCGCGAATCTGGACTGTCACTGGAATGGATGCGTCCTTTCTCGTGAAGTACAGCCCTATAGCGGAGAGCATGCGGTTCTGGGTGAAGCTGAATGTCTGCGCGAGCGGGTCACGCCGGGTGCGGGCAGGCACAGTGCGCCAGACGATTCGCTCGACCGGCACGCGGATGATCCGAGGTTCGACTTCACGGATGATCGTCTGTTGCTGGACGATTGTCTGTTGCTGGATGATGGTGTTCGTGACCTCGACACGCTCGATTCGGGTGACAACCAGCGGATCGTTAACCTGCAGCATCGCCTGGGCGGAATACGTGCCGTCGGTCATCTCGACGATCCGGTTGCCGTTGTGTGCCGTTTCGGGGATGGTGAATGAACACGTCACGCGCCCGGCTTGGTCGGAATGGACGTCACTTGCCACGACCTGGCCGTCGCATCGAACGGTGATATTGGTAACACTGGGCGTGAAGTTCGAGCCTGTGACGGCGATTCCTGTCTGCCCACTGCGGCCAATGTTTGGCGTAACCTCTATCATCGCCGGCGGCTTTTCGAAGACGGCATAGGGGTTGATATTCTTCTCCTCTGACCAATCGAGCTGCTCGACGAGCACGCGCTCCGTTGCCGGAAGCAAGGCCAGACTTCCCCTGAATAGAGCGTTGCTGTGCGCCTGGTCGACCTCGAGCACCCGGGGAGTGGCGGTGCGGCCTGGGGCGACGAACTTGCGAACGCCATCGATCCGTGCGCTCCACTCGGAATGGAACACATCCGACTGGGCTTCGTTCGAGAAGTCGTCGGAGTAGATTCCTTTCTTGGTCTGGGCGTCCCGGTTCTGGAGATTGTTGTTCATCTGGTACTGGGCGTCGTTGTATTTGAGATCCTCCACATCCTGCATTACCTGGTGGATCTGGGCCATGGTGATCCGGTTCAGGCCGAAGTTTCGGACGGTCATTTCCACTGAGTTCGGCGGGCAATCCACGCTGGCGAGCGCAAGAGTGCCCTCCGGCACTATCGGGAGCTTCGGAAAGTCCGAGGGTGCACCGTCGATGTGCAGGATTTCCCTGGCAGTCGCATAGATGATGTCTTTGCGGCCGAGGTAGTAGTCGTAGTCCACGCTGCAATTCGACCCGCTGACCGGATCACTTCCCACACCCGTCCTGCCGAAGTTGATGACGCTTGTGTTCCCCAATACTATCTCAGGCACGGGCTGCGAAAGCCCGCTGGAGTTGGATGAGGGCGGGCTACTTGTCGTCGTCTCGTCCACTCCATCGTCTGCGTAGGAAGTCACTCCCGGGCCGAGTTCTTTGAGCCGCTTGAAGCTGGTTCGGCCCGTATTGGGCGACGCACGGTATATGCGATAGCCTGTCGCGCCGTTGATCGGTCTCCACGTAATAAGGTTGACATCTCCCGCGGCGGTCTGGCGCGAGACGACTCGGCCGCCGATGTATTCCGTCTCGCCGGATGCCGAGAGCGCCGTGACTACATAGTGGTACTGGGCGGCCGCCGGATACCCCGACTGTCCGAACCACCCGCCGTCGACGTAGTCCGTGCCCTTGACCATCTGCTTCACGTAGGTCCAGCGAACCGTATATGTCGTGCCTATGGCTGGTTCATTGCCGGAGCCGAGCCAATCCACGTTGTTGCCGGACTGCTGCCAGTCGGTTCCTTCCGTGAATATGGTAGCCCCCTGGCTGACCTCCAGAATGTCGACAACCGGATTGGGTCTGAGCAGGTCTTCTCCGCCTCCGACCGATCCGCGAGTGACGTTGGCGGTTATCTCGACGATTGCCTCGACCTGGGTAGTCTCCTCGAGAGGAGAGCAGTTCAGAGCATAACGACGCTGATTGACGTTATACGTCTTCTGCTCGCCGCGCACGGACTTCGTGGCGACCGATTTGGGCACGGTGGTGGTTGTAGGCAGGTCTTTCTGCAGACGGAACCCCTGGATATAGGCGCGGCCCGCGTTGGTGACGACCTGGACGCTTGAGCCATCGTTGCCGCCGATGAAGCTGTCAAACCCACGCACCAGGTAGCTCCCAGCCTGGTCATAGGTGCGTTCCGCGAGGTTCTGCAAGAGCGAGTTCAAGCCTTCGGCCGCCGCGAAGTTGAGCTGGTCCTCGGTGATGGACGACACCGTGATCCTGCTGCCGGGGAGCGTGCCGAGTAGGTCGCGCAGATACATGTTCGACTTCTCTTGGATCGTAGCAGTAACTTCGCCGGTCTCGCGGTCGAACTTGTAGATCGGGACGACCTTGCGCTGTGTGACGTTGTTGGGAAGCGCATCGCCTGAAGTATCCCGCTCGCGAAGCACGAGCACCCACTTCTCACGCTCGGCGGTCGGCTCCCCGGTCGCAGGATTGATGAGCATGGCGTCCTGGTTATGGGTGTAGTTGTACTTCAAAAGCTCGACGTAGACGTAGTCGACGCCGCTAGTCTTGGCGGGATCGTAGGTGAGGGTCGCGCCCGGCACCTGCTCTATATGGCCGTCGATGTAGACCACGCCGACTGAGAGCATGACAACGTTTCCTGCCACCTGGGGCACGAGGCCGCCGATGATCGCGCCTTCCTTGAATAGTAGATCGGCCAGCTTCTTGCGCTCGCGGATCGCGATATCCTGCTGTTCGTTCAGTTCCGAATCCAGCAGGTCGCGGTCCTGGTGGTAGCGAACCCGCTTGTAGTTCTTGGCCGGGTCGAATGTGTCTCTGGATATGGACATGATCGCCTCCTAGATCTTGATAACCCCGACGAGCTCCACCCGCGTATCGGATGTCTTGTTGAAATCGGGGATATTCTTCACCTCGTAGAGGTGGCCGGGTCTTTTCACTTGCCCGGACGGATTTGTCGCCGGGTCATACACGCCGCCCTCGGCGTAGTCGGACTGGTGACCGTCGACATACTCGACGTTGCCGCCGAAGAAACCGTATTCGCGGATCGTGACGCCGTTTGCCTCGGCCTCATCGAACCGGAAGAAGACGCCGATGATCTGGGTTTCCAGCCCGGTCTCGGAGTAGCGGACGCCGTTGACTTCCAGGACTCCCTGCGGGTCTTCGGCGAGAAACGCAATCTTGTAGCATCGCTTCCTTGCGCGCTCGTGTTTGAGCGCCGTTTGGTCCACGCTCACGTCCGGCGGGTTCATTGGATCAGTGAACGTCTCGTCGCCGTCACCTATGGCGCAGTGTGTTATCCCGTCGATGGGATCGCCTTTGAGCAACCGGGCCGTGAGAACGCGGCCGCTTCGTGTTATGAGTCCAAGTGACATCGTGTTGTCCTTTCACACTTCTATGATGTGGCTTTCGCGGAGGATCACCCCAAAGACGGTCTGACGCATGTCGGCGTCCGGCGCAAGTCTCGTTGTCGTCCGTATTTCCAGGTCGGACGCGAGCGCCATCAGGCAAACGATCACGGCGGCGACGCCACAGTTTGCGATACGGGTATTGCCTATGCGCCAACCCTGATCCGCCTGCAGATAGGCGCTCCTGCCCACGATAGGAAGAATATCCGACCATTGCTCGATTCCGCCCCATGCGCTCTGCAGGCAGTCGACCAGCCGCTCGATGGAGTTGGAGACGGCGATCCGCTGGTCACCGCCTACCGACAGCCTTCCGCTGACGGCGACAGAAATGTCGGAGGCAAGCAGCGTGGGATTCGGCACCGAGATCAGAAGATCTCCGTAGACCGTCCGAAGCGCGCGGGACCGCAGCGAGAGATCGAACTGCTTCGCCACCGGACGCGCTATCTCGGCACGAACGTCAAGGCTTTTGAGCAGGGCATTCGATACAGCAACGCGCTCGTCGGCGAGCACATTCCTTGCATTCAGTGCGATGGCCTGCAGATCGCAGCTCTTGGCGAAGGCCGCCACCTCATATATGGCCAGACGTTCGTCGTAGAGGACTGCGATGGCTCCCGTGGTCACGATGCCTATATCCGCGGTGACGACGTATGCGCCGTTCACGGCAAGAGCGGAATCCACCAGGATAGACGCTTCCGCTGTCACCCCGACCGCGCAGTCGATATCACAAGCAATGGGTATCCCGGTCGGCTCGTCAGTGCCGGCGTCGTCTCCCCAGTCCCACACCGAGGCGAGACCGGCGTTGCGAAACTGGACTAAGCGCGGCGACGCCGCTCCCGCTCTGGGCGTTACGGTAGTTGCTTTGCCGTTACGAGTCGCCACGCCTGGTCAGCTTTCCTGCAATGCTCTTCGCCTGGCCGCACATGCGGACGATCTTCGTACTCGGGACAAACACACAGGCTTTGCTCTCGACCGGGTTTTGCTTGCCTACTCTCGTTGCCATACCTACTCCCTGATAGCGAATCCTCTCGTCCCGATGTAGAAGAACTTGTAGGTTATGCCGTTCCCGGCGTCTATCACGTCCTCCGAGACACCCCAGGAGGTCGATGTCTCATACACCTCGATTAGCTGTCCCCGTATCTCCGACTGGCCTGTAGTAGTGCAGTAGGCCCAATATGGGAAGATGCCTATCAGGTTGTAGCGGCAGTCGTTTGCCGCGCTGCCATAAGCCCCTCCGGCCGAACCCGCCACTTGGACATCGATCAGCGAGGTGTTCCATCCGGTGTAACGCGAGGCGGTATGAAGCTGAGTGAGCGCGGTGTCGCTGCGAGACATCATCACCGGAGCCACGTCCTCTCCGACTCGCGTGCCCGCGAGATAGCTGTTCGCAAGAGTCGCAATGGTAATGGTCTGAGGAGTGGACACCGTGTCGACGGCGGTGACCTGCATCCGCTCGAACTTGTCGCGGTTGATGATCTGGTAGTACAGCCCAGCCTTGAAGTAGGAAGCGTTGTCAACAGGCACGACGACACCCGAGCCCGCGCTCACGTCGGCCTGGGTTATCGCCATATTGGCCGACCAGTAGCGTTTGACTATGCCGAAGTGGAACGCCTGGTAACTCGTTCCTATCCGCACCACCACGACTATGTGATCCAGGTCGGCGTAGATCCAGTAAGGGAACGTGGTTGCGTCCTTCGTCGCTACGTAGTTGTAGCTCGTGGAACCGGCAGGCAGGACTGCCGCCTGAGTGCCCGGGTTCCACCAGAGCGCGTTCCGCACACATACCTTGTCCGCCGTAGCCGCATACTTGTCGAAGAGCAGGTAGATCGTCTCTTTTCCTGACTCACCCGACGAGCCTATGTAGAGGAACGGGTTCGCCGCTCCAAGGTCTTCGGCGAGAACGGTCCACCCGACCGTGCTTACAATGAAGCTCCTGAACTTCGAGAAGAAGTCGGCCGTGTTGCTGGCTATTCCGCTTGTGCTTCTATATGCCATCTCCTACCTCAGATGATCGGGGACTCGGTGCCGGTGAGCCGCAGCTTGATGTCGGTCTTGTTCTGCACTGGCGTGGCCGCAGGCACGGTGATCCGCCGCCAGAAAGAGAGCGTCGTGTTGTGGGCCTTGTTGTTGAGAGCAAGTGACGCGCCCGCGACGGCAGCGTCGAGTTCCGGCTGGTCAGCGGCGAGCTTGACCCAGGACGCTTCGCTCGAACCTACCTCGTCGACGGGCTGTACGGTGAGATCGCTGTATTTGTAGCCGGAGTAAACTTTCGTGCCGGACGAATGGTTGCCCGCGGTAGTGCCACCATATCCTCGTTCGACGGTAAGCTCCGCCGTTCCGCCGCCGCTTGTGATGAGCATCTGCTCGCTGCCAACTATGATGATCTGGCCGTCCGCGAAGCGCGCCTCGGCAAGCTGAATTGTGGTAGTGGCTCCGTCGATAGCGGACGAGAGAGTGGTCTGCTCGTTCGCAAGGTAAAGCTGCCGATCCTTGGATTCCCCGTCAGTCCCGTTGAATACATCCGAGTCGGGGTTCGTGAGGGTGCCCTCGGATATCTGCTGAGTAAGCTCAGCGTCTTTGTAAAGATGGATTGCCATGTTCTCCTCCTAGGCTTCCGGCCACTTGGTGACCGTGTAAAGATTCGCCGCAGCCGTGAAGCCGGCCGCCGCCGATTCCGCAAGGTCCCTCTGCCGGAACGTGAATCTGCAAGAGCGGGTCGAATGGGCGAGCTTCGAGCGGTTCAGAGGCTCCCGCACGAGCCGGAAGACAATGGGTTTTGCGTCCGGCTCTTCGGTCGCTATCTCGCAGATGAACGCAAGCCTCCTCTCCGAAAGCTCGACACCGAGCAGCCGTTCCGTATTCAAGATGAAACCGTTCAGCTTGTGGCCCGATGTGCGCCCGTGCCAGCGGTTAAAGATCACTCCAGCCCGCTCGAAGCCCTGGGCAAGCGTGCTCTGGTGAGCGATCTGTCAGTACGACCACGTGGTCTGTCTCTTTGTCAGCCTATGCTCCGAGTTCAGCAACCTGCGGCCAATGACGAACACATCGTGGATGCGGCCTGTCGAGTGCAAGGCAACTGTTCTCCGCAAGGCCGCAAGGAAGTCGTTTTCCATCGATTCCTGCGACAGCAGCCACTGCAGGAAAAACACCCGCGTTCCCGCCGGATGCTGCGGGGCAAGCGTTTCCCGTATCAATGGCACGATGTTTCTGCTCTCGATCCGGTAGACCCCGAGGCTGTAAAGCTCGCCCGGGAGCTTCGCGCGGGTGACCGCAGAACGCCGGTTCAGGCGCAGCGCGCTTCGGAATGTCTCCTCTATCTCCCCTTGCCAACCGACATTGACAAGCGCGCGCCGGATTGCCGGAATAGACCCTTTGCGTCGATACTGCTCGACGATCTCGGCGATCTCCCGACGCTGGAGGTCCGGGTCGCGCATAGGGTCGAAGCGATAACCGACCAAGGCCGCCAAGAGCGGAAGGAACCGGGGATCACAGGCGTCCACATTCCAGAAATCCGGGAGCCGGTCGATGAGGCTTCTGATCTCATCGAGAGTTGCGGCAGGAATGGAAAGGAAAGCACGCAAGTCACCAGTCATATCCCGCTCGCGATAGATCGGCGGCAGCAGGTCGACGAGCTTTTTATCGAAGTAGCCGCTCATAGCGCCGCCGTCCTCACGTCCAAATGAACCTCACCCAGCGTCGCGATCTGCCCCGGTCGTATCTCGATATCCGTTTGCGGAGAGTTGAGCGTGACGTGACTCACGCCACGGGTCCCATCGAGAAGCGAGACGAGATCCGAGAAGTAAACAGGCTGGCCGAATGACATCTTCTCAAAGGCAAAGAACTCACGAAGCGCCGACTCCACCCGCATGCGGACGGCGTCAGGCCGCTCGGTAGGATAGACATAGACCTCGGCGTCGATATTCACGGGGCGGTAGCTCGGATCGAACAGGTTTACCTCGATGGTGATGACCTTGCGGGACTCGATGAACTCCGCAAGCTCGCTCTTGAGTGTAGGCGAGGGCAGCCCGCCGCCGTCCGGCGCTACGGCCATGTTCACCTGGTAGTAGCGGATGTTGGAGCAATCGTTGGCGTCGAGCACCTGAGCTTTGGCCACACCCGGAAAGCCCTCCGCGAGCGCCTTGTAGTCGTCCTTGGTGACGGCTTTCCATAGAGAGCGCAGTTCCGCCGGAGCCTGCAGCTTGGCGTGATCCAGAGTTTCGCGGTCGGAGCCACCTGTGGAGGCGATGGGGTTTGTGACCCAAAGATCGATCCGTGCTCCGCTGTGGTAGATCGGGCTGACGATCTCCGTCACCAGCTCCCGACCTATGTTGCCCTCCGAACCCAGGGTTTCGAGATACTCGACAGTGACAATCTCACCGGCAGGCGGAATCGCTCCGCGGACTCCGTCGCCGAAGATGATCCTGGTGACGTCCAGCCCGTCGGTTTCGACTTGGAAGTGCTTCGAGTCCGGCGCGCTGTCGATGAATGACCGCGCTTCTTTCCAATCATCGTCGCCGACGCGGATCTGCATACTGCCTTGGGCGATGACAGTCGAAGAGAGCGCAAACCGCTGGCTGCGCTCGCCGGTCGAGATGAACTCCTCGCTCTTTCGCACACCCTGGCGTGCGCCGACATCTACGGAAAGCTGGCCACGCGGGATTGTCGCGCTTTCGATGGTCTCGAACTCCACGTTCCCGTCGTCTAGCTTGGCTGTGCAGATAGTTCGGGCTGGAATAATGATGTCTTCAGTCATCACGGACGGCAGTTTGAACCGCAGCGTTGTAGTGGCGGCAACCGGCGAATCCAGCAGATAGCCGATGAGCTTGCAGAGGTTGATCACATTCTGCCGCTGCCGGGCCGTTGGGAGGAATGCTTCCGCCGCCTGCGCGTCCAGGTAGTATGCGAGCATATCCCCGACGCCGCAGAACAACTCCAGCAGGACGACACCCAGATCGGACTCGTTGAAGTCGGTCCAGCGGTCGGTAAGCTGGGGAACGCGCGAAAGCAGTTCCTTGCGAAGGGATTCGTAATCCTTATTACTATACGAGATGCTCGCTCTACCCAATTGGAACTCTCCTGATGTCTTCCAATGAGTCCGCAAGGATGTCCCGGCAGAAGGGGTAGACCAGATTGCCCTCAACCTGCGTATCTATCACCCGGTAAGAAATGCGTATATATAATGTATTGCTATCGGTTGCTTCCGGCGACTCGTCAAAGGACACATCCGTCACGTAGACTCGCTTCTCCCATCGCTCGATTGCGTCGATGATGTAGTGCCGGATAAGTCCCTTCAAAACGGAATCGTTCGTTTCGAAGACGAGGTCATTCAGACGTGAGCCGAACTCCAAGTTCATGAACCGCTCCCCCGGGCGCGTCCCCAGAATCTGCAGGATGCTTTCGTGGATGTGCGCGTGGTCCACCGAGGTGACGGTCGAGACCTGCGCGCCGCCGGATCGCTTCGCAAACGCGAACGGAAATCGCAGCCCCTTGCCGAGGAAGTCCGTGCTCACTATTCGTGCTCCTGGCAGTCGAAGCAGACCGCGCCCGTATCGGTGTCGCTGCCATCGCCGGAATCCTGCGGGAATCGGATAACCAAATCTAGGCCGCTTACGAGGGACAAGTGAATCGTCCCGTCGGCTTCTATCATCCCGGCGTGCCCGCTTTCCATTGCACGGAAGCTCTTCGACCCTCCTGAGATGCTTCTTGGTTGAATCTCTTCGCCGACGCCATCGATGCGGCCGATGCCTATGACATTCAGCGTGCCTATCGGATTGGCTATTGTGACAAGCCGTTCGCGCCGCAATACATCCAGCCGAACTCCATCGGCCAGCGTGACCGTGTATCTCCCGTCAGCGGCGAGAGTCGGCTCCACGTCGTGGGGCAGCCCCTCGATACCGCAAGCATCGTGCGTAACAGTTATGGCATCGTTCACCAGACTAAGCTCCGTGCCGCCCGGCAGAGAGACCTTTCCCGCGCGCGACGGGGCGACCGGCTTTGATACGCCGTCTTCGCCGACGGAGACCATTCCTCCGTCCGGCAGGACTCTGAGAAACGACCCGTCCGAAAACGAGAACAACCTGCCGCCGTCGGGAAGATCCCGAATGGTTGTGCCAGTGGGAACCGACCGGAAGGGATGCGCATCCGCATCGTCGTCGAGTCTGCGCAGATACTGGGCGGCGCTTTGTTCGTGCAGGGCAAGAACCCGCTGCGCCTCCTTGCGCATCATTTCGGAGGTGGCAAAGCTCTGCTCCAGAAGCACGCGTATCGCGTGCACCTCATCCCTGACCTCAGCAACAACTCCGGCCAGGGCCATAAGCTCGTAGTGGTTCTCGGACGAGCTTGTCTGTTCGATTATGAGTTGCGGATCGCCGCCTACACCTGCCATCTCAGTACCACCACTTTGGAACAAGTCTTATATTGCCGACATACCAGCCGTCGAACATCTGATATAGCGCGTCTTTAGTATCCCAAACAAACCGCACCGTGACGCTTCGTCCTATGAACTCCCACAGGTCGATCCGCTCGGTTCGCCTGGGGATTACGCAGGGCTGGTTCCAGGCCGGGTAGATCACTGGCGGCGGATTGAAGTTGCGTTTCCAGCGGTTGTCGAAATAGATGTCCAGGCAGTCGTGATTGTGAGCGCCGAAGCTCTCAATCGCGCCCCAGACGTCGAAGTACATCCAGTAGTGCCTGTCGAGATCGAGCGTAAGCGCGAGTTCCCCTTGGACACGGATGTTGCATCCCCACCGGTCGAACCAGTCGGTGAAGTACTTGAAGTGCCAGACTCCACCGCCAAGCTTCTCTACATAGCCGGTCTCGGTGATATCTCTCACGACTGACGGCCCCTGCTCACGGTAGACATCGACCTGCAGATAGCGCCGAGAAACTACAGAGCCATCCCGGATTGCCTCCGCGACTATGACCGCCGCGCCAGACAGCGATCCATACGTAAGCACGCCGTTGGAGACAGCGGCGATGTTGGTATCAGACGAATAGAGCGATACTTCACCCTCCGGGCTTCCAACCACATCCAGTTGCACGGACTTTGCCTGCTGGTCATAGGGATGGATGATTGCCTGCGGGCGAATGTCCCAGTAGACGACTCTTGATTCACTCATATTAGGAGACCGCAATCTCGCTTGCGGCCGCGACCACCTCCGCGATGACATAACGCGCGCTCGTTCTGTCTTCCGAATCGTAAGCCACAATGACCGTCGAGCCGACATTCAGCCCGAGAGTGACAAGGCCGTTCACATCGACGGTGGCCACTATCTCGTCAGCAGATTGGAACTGGACAGTTCCCCTTGGAAGGCCACGAACCGACAGTGGAACCACCGTCCCCAGCGGACTCTTTGAGACCTTGATTGTCTTCGGGAACACATCCCAATACTGAACCTGATCCACGCTCACCTCAGTTGTCTCCCACATTCAGGCTGCCGCTCAATATCACCGCGCCGCATCCCGCGATGTCACCCAGCCTTGCGTTCGGCCTGCCGTCCGTCGCCGTATCCAGGCTTCCGGTAACGATGGGGGTGACGCCGTGCCCCGGTATCGGGCAGACGTGCACGTCGCACATGCGAGCGACCGGCCTGCCGTTCACGAACGCAGTTATCGATCCAGTGATGATCGTTCCGCCGTGGCTGGAGACGTCGCCCAGTCTTGCCTGTGGTCGCATTCTTCAGCGCCTTCCGAAGTAGTTGATGACCGCGCTTATGATGCCGCTCACTATCCCGCCGATGGTCACAACCAACCCTGCGATCTTCCACATCGTATCGACGCCAACCTTGCCGCCAAGCCCAGTGTTGAGTTCCCTGATCTGTTCCGCGTGCCGGGAAAGCTCATCGTTTATGCCCCGGACGATCAGCTCGACGTTCTCCTTATCGGACTTCTTCTCGATCTCTCGCTCGATGTGTTCCAGACGGTTTTGTATATCCCGCCTATGGTCTTCGAGTATCGAGCGGAACTCGGCCCGCCATGCGTCGAAGGTCTTCGCGAGAAGCCTTTCGCTTTCCACCCAGCCGCACTTCGTCGGGCCCTGGCGCTGGCTATCATTCACGGATTCCTCTCCTTGAGTCATGGGTTGATGAGCACCTTTCCGGTCGAGCGCACGACGATATGTCCGGTCGCTCCGTCCATGATCACCTTGCTTCCCGTCCTGTCTTTGAGCCTGATCTGTTCACCACCCGCTGAGGAGATGACTCGCACCTCCTGCGTGCCACCTAGCCCCCAAATGCCGATGCTCTCTCGGCCCTTGGTCGTGTCGATCAGTATCTTCTGCCAGCGCGATCGGGTCTTGTCGCAGGAGACGATATGAATCTTCTCCCTATCCTGCCACGCCTCAAGTCGAAGGAACTGGCGGCAGGCGTCCGTCACTTGAACAAACGCTTTGCCGCCTTTGATATCCCGCGCGATATCGATCTGTTGACCGCCCGAACCAGCACCCGCTTGGCCGTCGCCCTCGCTTGACGCAAAATCGTGCGCCCCGCGCCGCCTAGAATTCGCAACCTGGACCTCCCTCTTGACCGGGCAGTGCATGTGCAGGATCTGGCCTGCCCTGTCTATGATCTTCAGAAACTCCTCTTCGTCCCGGTCGTCCATCACTATGGTGTGGCCGGTCTCCGTCTTGACGAGCACCTTCCTGCGTGGGCAGTAGAATGGCGGATGAGCGTGGAACTTGCCGTGCTCCTTGTTGTCGGCCGAATCCGAGGCATGCTCGTTCTTGTCTTCGCAGTCAAGGCAGGTCGCACTTGAGCAGAGCCGTTTTGACTCCTCGGGCTGTTCGCCTGGGTTGGACTTCGCGAGCCACACGCCTGTCCAGATAGGATACTGGAGATCACCGCCCTCGAACTCCGCCCAGACGCTAGCTCCCTCTTCGGGCACGAGGAACGTGCCGACATCGTCGTTGCCTCCGTATGGAAAGCAAGGCCACGCCCAGTCCGACCAGTTCTCCTCGCCAAAACCAAGCACAGCGGGAATCTCAAGTTTGAGCCTGCCGAGCCGCTCGGGATCGTTGTTGTCCCGAACGAAGGCGCGATACTTGCCGTACCACTTGTCCTTGTAGCGTTCCTCGTGCTGTTCGTCCTGGAAGGGAAGCGCCACTTAGATGCCCCTGAATATCTCTCGAACGATCTTCCAGCCGCTCTTTGGAGGGGACTTCTTCGGGTCGGCCTTAGCCACGGAATCCCTAAGAGCGTCCTTGGCTGCTGCGGTAAGACCAAGCTCTGTCCTGGCGACACCGGACTTCACCTCGTGAGCGCCAATACGCTCGATGACGCCGACAACCGCGTCGAGCGCGGCTGCCTGCGCCTTGCCCCATGCCGTCAGCTTGACGACCGCGATGAGCGCGACGAGAAAGGCCACAAGAACCTCACGGTTCTCCAGCACGAACCTGACTACCTGATCTATCTGCATTTACCTGACCTCCTGATTAGTTGCTGAGTACCTTGCCTGTGTTGGCGTCGATTCGGACCATCTTCGGCTTCGGTTTCACCGGCTTTGCGGTTTGGGATTGCCTGACCTGAGTCGCAGACCCTGCTCGGATCACAGCGCGTTTCTTTGGCTGTCGAGGAGCTTCGTATTCGTTCTTTTTGACCTTGACCTCAGCCGCCTTGGCTCCAGCGCCTTTGCCGAGTGCGTTGCGCTTGAGCTTTAACTCGCAGGAATAGCCGTCACCGAAGATGTGCCGGACGGAAGTGCAGTAGTAAGCGCCGGAGAACTTCCGTCCCACTCCGCGAATCTCGATGTTCTGCTTTGCGTGAAGAGTCGGAATGCCGATGGTGACAGCGGTCGCTTCCACCTGCCGAAGCTCGGCTTCTTTGAAGTGCCCCTCGGCTTTATCCTGAGCCGGTTCCTGACGAGGCTCCTCGTAAAAGCCCTCTGACCGCTCGAAGCTCTGAGCAATCTTGCCGGATTCCTGCTTGCGGAACTTGCCTTCGCCGGTATTGCCGTCGGCAAGATATGTCTTCTTTCCTAGCGACGTCCGGCCGGAAGTGGTCGCGTTGTTGGCCGCATGTTCGACGTGTGCTTTCTTGCGTGGATCGACGCCGACTGCCCTCGTCTCCGTCCCTGCGCCTTTCACACCCTGCGATTGGGTGGAGGGAGTGAACGACCGCAGCACGCCCTCGCGGTCGGTGAAGTACTCCAACGCCATCGCCGCGCGCGATTCGAGCTTCCTTGGATGGAAGTGCAGCTCGTCATCTTGGACATAGAACACATAGCCCGTGACTCCCTTGCCGTCACTGTCACGGCTCTTGGCCGCCATGGTTTTCAGAAACTGGGCGTCGGAAAGATTGCCCTGCGCCACACGCAAGTGTCTGCCGACGGTCTTTGTCACCACAGGAGTCAACCCATGCTCTGCCGCGATCTCCGAGTACAGAATCCCGGGAGCGGGCTTCTGCCAGATTCGCTGAATCTGCTTGCCCGCGAGCTTGTGCCCCTTGTCGAAAGCCTTGATCTTGATCGTCGGCTCGCCGGTCTCCGGGAAATCGTAGTCTATCTCCTTGATGACGGCGATCTTCCTTGGCGATAGGTCATCGACATAGCCGAACCGGGCGGCAATCTCGTTACCTTCCTGAAACAGCGGATCGTCCACGAACTGGAGATACCGGTCCGTGATGGTAATCTCCATCACGTCCATCTCCTCTTCGTTATCCTCGAAGACAAACGAGGTTATCTCGTGGGTGATGTCCTTGGAGAGCCGCTTGCCCTCGATCTCTATGATGAATGTGGGCTGATAGTCATCCAGTTGCATCGCCGGTTATCCAAGTGTCCTCCACTTGATATTTACTGGCGGGAGAAGCGGCGTGCCGGGATTCTTTGGTGCAATCGCAAGCACCGACTCATCATCTACGGCGGGTAACTTCTGCTTAATGCTGAGCTTGACGAAGTGATGTTGGAAGCGTAAGATGCCAGTCAGGCGGGCATAAGGCTGATCGGCCTGTAAATAACGCCCGGGGAGGTAACAGTGTAGCCAAACAGAAAGGAGCAACATCATGATTCGTGCAACCAGAACAGTGTCGTTAGGGTTTCTGCTGCTCGTGCTCTTGGGATTCGCGGTTGGTGCTCACGCAGCCCCGGCCCAAGACACGACAGAAGGCAGCATTCCGTGGTGCCTGAGCAGCAAGTCTGATGGCGATTCGGTCACTCTGACCTATCAGCAGGTCATGTGGCGCGGCGTAAGTGGCCGGTCATTTGCCATCAAGGAATGGACGGACAAGTGGCTGAAAAGCCGACCGCAGATACTCGTCGTGAGCACAAGGCCGCTGCCGGTCGAACCTTGGTGGACGGTCGAGGTAACGGGAACACTTCAAACGCTGAGAACTGCCAGTGTTGAGCAGCGAGTAATAATAACATCGCCATCGCAGGTCTTCGTATACTGCAACGATAAGGGCATTCCTGCACCAGTCATCTTCAGGGGATGGGACTGGCCTGGCATTACGAAGAAAGCATTATCTGAGCTTGTGCCCCAAACGACGGCGGTGACGACCCTAGATGAATCACCACTCCCCCCAGCCGACGATCCGCCACCTCCTCCTAATCCTCCCGCTGCCGGTTCCAAGGACTCACTCAAGCACTTGCCCGACGGTGCTCCGGTCAGTGTGAATGGCGCGATTGTCTCCGCAAGCTTCAGCGACTACGGCTTCTTCTACGTGGAGAAAAGCGACCGTTCGTTTGGCATCTGGATAAGCTCGAACACTTACGTCTACGACGGTCAACTCGTAGACATCACGGGCAAGATGGGCACAGGAGGAGGGGAACGTGCCGTAGTCGCCGACCGGAATGGCGTCACAATTCTTGACTACAACACTCATCCCCGGCCAAGGGAAGTAGGTATGTGTAACCGAGACCTTGGTGGGGGCGCAGTTCTTCCGTTTACCCCACCAGTCGGAAAGCGGGACGATGTCGATAACGCCGGTCTCAACAACACCGGTCTCTTGGTGCGAGCTTGGGGCAAGGTGACGGCGGTAGACAGCCAGAACAGAATCTTCTGGATTGACGACGGTTCGGCAGTCGCCGCCGACGGCGGGCATACGGGTGTCAAGGTATATGACACTACGTATGATTCACTGCCAGCGGTCAATGACTATGTAACCCTAAGTGGTGTTTCTGCCGCCGAATGGCCGGAAGGCGCAAGCTCCAGCATCCGGGTCGTATGGAAAGTGCCCCCGGTTCCTGTTTCCACTCAACCTGGTTCGGGGACGATTTCCGGCACGATAACGGCAACGGGTGCAGATGGCAAAACTGTTAGGGTTTACTGCGCCAGTGCTTCAACTACGGCCACTTTTTCGGGCAATACCGCTAACTACACCCTAGCCGTTCCCTACGGTGACCATGCTGTTACCGCAAGCATACTCGGCTACAAGACCACTACGCAACTTGCCACCGTCAACTCGACAACCCCGGTTGACATCGACTTCTCCCTGTCTGCTCTCCAACGAAGGATAGACATAGTTGCCTCTCCCGAGCGTATTCCGCCAGACGGCGTGAGCCAGATGACAATCACCGCAATCGTCAGAGACGAGGAAGGTAGGCGGTTCGGGAATGAGTCCGTAACCTGGAATGTGGACTTAGGCACGGTCATTAGCTCGGACTCGACGACAGATGCAGTGGGAGAGGCAAGACTGGTTCTGCAGGCCCCGAGTACTTCAGGAACTGCTAATGTGTCGGTGACTGTCGGTGGTATGACTGTTACAGGATACGCTGAGTTTGCCTCACTGACTGCTCCTTCCATACGTATTATCGAACCGATTGAGAATGACACTGTTTCAGGAACGATGACAATCAAGCTTCAGGCTTGGGATTACTATGGGGCGAAACCGGGCATCACTAACATCGGTGTTAGTGTAGATGACGAACCGCTTGCTTCGGCGGCTCCTACACGGCCTGAAGTAATCTGGCAAACCTACCGCTATGACAACGGAACACACGTTATTAGAGCGGCAGTCGCCGATGGTGACCAAGAAACGGGACTTTCGCAAGCTGTAACAGTGACGACTTCCAACGGCATCTATGGTTTGAATGTGGTCAACGGTCTGTTTGACGCCAATGACACCGACCCTGCAAAGCGTACAACGACAATTACCGCTTACCAGCAGCAACCTACAGACTGGGAGATAGAGTTCAAGAAGCGGGGAGCGTCCTCTCCGACCAAAGTATTTACGGGCACTGGAACTACGATCAATGCCACTTGGGATGGTACAGACTCCAACGGTAATCCTGCACCTCCTGGGCAATATGGTGTGACAATTCGCGCAGGCGGGACACAAGGGCTGTTGTCTCAGAGCTACGAGTTCTCGTTATGGGATTACATTGTATTCCTCAGAACGAACCCTGATGCACCAACAGCATTGCTGGTTGAGGGTTACCATTTCGGGAATAACAACGAACTATTGGAGATAGTTGAAGATGCCTGCGAGCATCGTGGTTTTCAAGTCATCACTATCCCCGACAGGTACGCAACTTGGGACAGATTCCATTTCTTCATGAACGTCTTTGAGCCGACAGTGCTGTACGTGGTCAGCCACGGCGACTATGAGATCAGAAGTGGGCAAAGCTGCTTACCGGCATTGTTACCTCAAGTATCGAGGTTCATGCTCAAGGATGCTTGGGTGAATGCCTACCGTCCGCAAGACAACCAGGGCAACTGGTTC
>Ga0308417_1000542_pt1 | contig 27472 bp, 27 predicted proteins | sample HotsprSampleOS65_FD_203528 | JGI IMG/M metagenome (GOLD analysis project Ga0308417, IMG submission 203528) | Hot spring phototrophic mat microbial communities from Octopus Spring, Yellowstone National Park, Wyoming, United States - 20090730_OS65 ...
AAGATTTCTACTACGCCCGGACTCATTATATCACACCCTGGCAGCCGGAATACCACTCCTTGCACCGGCACACGGGCTAGGCCGTCTTGGCGACGGGCTGCCGGACCGGCAGCTTCATGAGCCGATGCCGTGTGCTGTACCGCTTGTCCGAGAGCACGAGCTGCTTGGCGTACAGCGAATGTGCCCCGACGACGATCGGGCCGAGAAGATTCGCGGTCAAATCGTCGCCCACCCGATTCACGATCACCAGGACCTGGCAATCGTCCGGATCCCGCAGTTGCAGCGGTTCCACGTCGTCCGGGCGGACGCCGATCTCGTAGTCCGGCACAAAGGCGCGTGGATCGCAGACCACGAACGCCAGGTAGGGGTCGTCCACGCACTGGAGCCAGAAGAAGACCGGATCGGGGGACGTTTGCAGCAGGGCGAAACGTCGCCGACCGGGGAATCCCAGCGGCCCCTCGATGAACCGTATGATCCGCGATCCATCGATCTCGATTCTGCCGAAGCGTTGCGTGTCAATGAACATTGCCAGGCTCCACGGGCTCGTGTCCATTTGGTTGCCCGACGGGCGGCCGGCCGCCGTCAGCCGATAGTTCCCACACCGTCCGCCAGGCCGGGCCCTCCGCAGCCCGACCCGCACTCCGCAGGTCAACCGCCCGCCGCACTGCCCCGAGCCATGGGCGTCCGTGCGGCCGGCACGTGCCTCCTTCCCGACCCCGGTTCCGACCGGGATCGACGCTGCGCTGCCCGTCTCCCTGCCGTGCCACCCGTGGCCTGCGGCTGGCGCCGGTGGGCCGGGGAGCTAGCGCAGAAGGTCCAGTAACGACAGATTCAGCAGCTTCGAGGCGGTCAGGAGGTTGGCCTGAAGGGCCGTCTGAAGCTGCTGGAAGCGGAGCGTGGCCTCGGTGAGGTCCACGTCCCGCACGTCACTCAAGAGCGTTTGCGCCGCATCGGTTTCCGTTGCGACGCGCTCGCCGCGCTCCTCCATCGCGCGGGCTTGCGAGGCAATCTGCCCCTGCACGCGCAGCATGCCGGTCAGCGTGCGCTCCAGACGTTCGGCGGCCGTCTGGATCGTGAGCCGCTCGTCGGCCTGTAGTCCGCGCTGAAGCTCCAGCAGTGCAGTGAAGGGGCTGTCCACGCGGACGGGGTTCACGTCACGTCCCTGCAACTGATTCCCCGTCGCCGTCACATCCAGTCCGAGGTCCGCCAGCGCGGGCGAGCTGTTGAGAGCCTCGACGCGGAAGGTCTCCGCCCCAACCGTCTGGTCGGTGATTTGCAAGCCGTTTCCCGAGGTGCGCAGGCCCGCGACGATGCGACCGGCCCCGGCAGCATTCAGGCGTTCGATGACGTCCTGCATCGTGACCGCCCCGTCGAGGTCGACGTCGATCTGTGCGCCACTGGCGGTCGTGATGCGCAGGTCCGCCCCCTCCACGGTCTGCATGCCGCGGCCGTCGTTCAGCTCGGCCAGCCGCGTATCGGCCCGCAGCGTCCGCAGGCCTAGCAGGCTGGCGGCCTGACCGCTGCCCTCCTCCAGGTAGAGATCCACGCCGGACAGACGATTGACGACTTCCAACGAGCGTCCGTCCGCCGAAATGCGGGCCCACACGCCGAGGTCCGTGCGGTTGATCGCATTCAGGACATCCTCGATCGTTTCAGCCTGATCGAAGTTGACCGTGGCCGTCTGGGCGCCACTGCGCACGACCAGTCCGCCACGCAGGTCCAGTCCCAGCCCGCCGCGCAGGTCGCGGATGCGGGTCCACAGCGTGAGCCGCGGGTGGAGATCGGCGCCCGTCAGGATGGTCTGGTCGAACGTGCCGGCTAGGCCGAGGTCGACCGCCGCCCGGCTGCCCGCCACGTCCGCGATCGTTACGCGCTGGGGGCGGCCCTGGGAGAGAATGATGCCGCGCGGGCCGAGGCTGGCGGTCAGGCCGGTCGGCAGCGCGGCGTTGAGGCGATCGAGGATGTCGCCGACCGTGGCCGCACCGCGCAGGTCGACGGTGCGCTGGTCGTCGCCGACCGTGACGACGATGCGGCCGAGCTGCACGCCACGCCCCGCGGCGCCGTCCAGGTCGGTGATGCGGGTGTCGCGCGTGAGGGCCGGGTCGAGGTCGTGGCCGCGTACGGTCCGGGACACGGCGTGGAAGAGTTCGACGCCTGGGACGGTGAAGGTGGCGGCCGAGCCGTCGCCCTCGACGACCGTCTCCAACCGGTTGCCGTCGCCCGTGTACAGCACGCCGCCGCGCGCAAACTCGAACGGTGCGCGGTCCACCTGGCCGCTGAAGAGATACGTGTTCTGGTGGCGCCGATTTCCGAGCGTCACAAGCTGGTTCAACGTGGCGGCCACGACGGTCGTCAGGGCCTGACGCTCGTCGGCGGTCATCGTGTCCCCGACCGCGCTGAGGGCCAACTGCTGCGCTTCGCGCAGGGCGGCGACCGCATCGGCGGCGGCGGACTCGCTTTCGCTGAGTACGCCGTTGGCAGCGCGGATGTTGTTCGCGGCTTGCGTCAGCCGTTCGAGCCGCCGGTCCAGGACGTCGGACTGAGCGGCGCGCAGCGGGTCCTCGCTGGGCTGGAGGAAGCGCAGGCCGGTCGTCAGCCCGTTTTGCGCGCGATACAGACCGGTCTGGTTGAGGCGCATGGCTTCGCGCAGGTTGTAGGCCTGCTGGTTGAAGCTCACACGTGCGAGGTTGACTGCTGTAACCGCCATAAGCGCGTACCTGTCGGGACGAACTACCTCACGAGTGCGAGGACGGATTCGGAAAGGGTGTCCAGGACGCTGAGGTACCGTGCGGCACCCTGGAACGAGCGCTCGAACATCGTGAGGTTGACGGCCTCCTCGTCGAGATTCACGCCGCTGGTCGCTTCGCGGTGCGCCAGCAGCCCGCTGTAGACGGCATCGCAGGCGTCGTACGTGGTCTGGGCCGCTGCGGTGTCGACGCCCAACTGCGTCACCGTGGCGGAGTGGAAGTCCGGGATGGTGCGTCCGCCGAGCAGGGTGCTGGCCTGAGTGGCGACCGCCGCCAGGCGGCCTGCGTTGGTGCCATCGCCCGCGGCTCCGCTGGCCGAGGCCGCGATCAGCGCGGGGTTCGCGCGAATCGCAGCGTGGACGCTGAGTGTGGCGGCATCGGTGCCGTCGAAGAAGGTGGCGATGCCGAGGGCCGCCAGTACGCCGGACGTATCGTCGGAGAAGTTGACCTCATACGAAGGCGCGGCGTCGATGCGGATGCGGTTGTCGGGCGTAACGGTAGCGCTGAGTCCGGGCACTTCACCCAGCATGCGGACCAGGACGTTCAGGCTGGTGTCCTGACCGCCGGGCAGATCGGGATCCGGCAGTCCATCGAGGTCGACGGGGATCATGCGCGTGGTCGTCTCGCCGGTTTCCGTATTGCGGACACGGACAACGAACGTGCCCTCTTGCACGGGGTACGTCAGACCGGCTTCGGCTGCGTTCAGCGCGGCCGCGGGATTGTTGACCGCGTAGGTTCCCTCGATGCGGGCGTAGCCGGACAAGCCGCACCCACTAGCGTGGACGCGGTTGATCTCATAAATGAGTCCGCGCGCGAGCTGGTCCAGTCGGTCGAGCTGGCCCGCGAGGTACGTGTCGCGCGCCACGACCAGCGCTGCCAACTGGCCCGTTTGGACGCGGACGGGGCCTTGATGGTCGGCGAAGCGCACTTCGACGCGCTCGATGCCGTTGTCAATGCTCGTGCGGGTGGTGAGTGCCCGGGCCCGGCTGTACTCCACCAGCGGTTCGCTGCCCACGTACACATTAATGACGCCATTCTGCTGGACGCGGGTCTGCACATCCACCAGCTCGGCCAAACGACGCAGCAGGCCGTCGCGACGGTCGCGCAGCGCACTGTCGCCGCCCCGCCCATTCGCAGCCGTCGCGACGATCTGGCCGTTCAAGTCGGCAATCTGGCCAGCAAGCGTGTTGATCTCGCGGACGGCCGCCTCGACTTGCCCGTTAAGATCGCTGATTTGGGCCAGCAGCCCGGCGCGGTGTCGGCGGAGCGTCGTGGCGATGGCGTCGGCCTTCGCAATCACGAGGTCGCGGGCGGTGGGTTCCAGGGGGTCCGTCTGGAGGTTGGCGAAGCTGGCGAAAAACTCGCTCAGTTGTGTCGAAAGGTCGTAGTCGGTCAGTTCGCTGTACAGCGTCTCGACCTGGTTGAGCGCCTGGTACTGCGTCTGGGCCGCGGCACGTTGCGACAGAGCGGACCGCAGGCGGCCTTCGAGTGCGTCGTCGATGTGACGGAGCAGGGCCTCGACGGTGACCCCAGTTCCGGCGCTGATCCCCCCGGGCAGCAGCCCGCCGGACAGGGCCGCCAGCCGCGCCGACTGACGGGTGTAGTCCGGGTTGCTCACATTGGCGATGTTCTGGCCGGCGACGGTGACCGCGGCCTGATACGCCGTCAACGCGCTGCGCCCGATCTGATAGGCGGCACCCAGGACGGCCACGTCTCACCCCACTGCATCCACGCAGCACCGCGTGCTGCGGACTTCGTGCTGACCGTCGGCGCGGTACACGACGGACTCCTGTACGGCCTTCGCCACGTCGGCGAAGATGCCGCGGATGTGCACTTGCAGGTTCTGTGCCACACTCGCGACGAGCCGGTTTTTTCGCGCCAGTTCGCTCGCGATTTCCCGCAAACCCTCGCTGCGCGCCCGCAGAGGCGAAGCCAGCGGCTCCGGCAGACAGGCCAGCAGTTCCGCCAGTCGCGTCGGCTGCGGCGAACAGCCCGGCAGATGCTGCGCCACGCGCGCAAGAATCGCCGCCCGCTCCCCGTCCTGCCTGAGTACCTGGTTCAGCAGCTCTTCCTCGCGGAAGGCGCACTGTCGCAGGGCCCGCGTGTCCGCGGTGCGCAGCGCCGCCAGCTTCTCGTCGCTCAGAGCCAGGAGCTGTCGCAGCGCCGCGTGCAGACCGGTCAGGTAATTCAGCAAGTCCTGCAAGGGTTCCGCCGCCCCGGGCCGCGGCCTGGCCAAGTTTGACGGACTTCGTGCTGTCAACATTGGACCGTTGTTCACGCCGCACCTGCGTTGAATGCCTCACGGAGCTGGAGCCACAGCGGCCACGGCGGTTCGGCGTGGGCCGGCGTGTTCGATTCGGCGCGGCTGGCCGGTGCCGGCCGTGGACCGCGTTTCGGTTGGGCTTGCTCCAAATACTCGGTTACTTGCTGGATCAGAGCCGGTTGGCTGGCTGCGACGGTGTCGGCCACGCGTTGGTCGAGCTGTTGACCGAATGTCTCTTCGGTGAATCCGCCCGTGGCCAGGTCGCGCCCGAACGGGAAGCGACGCATTTCCGCCAGCAGCGGCGCGAAGAACAGCTCGGACAGGAGTTGCGCCGCGGCCTCGCGGGCCACACGCGGATCGCGACCGTCGATCCGGCGGCCCAACGCCTCCAGCAGGCGCAGCGAGCCGGCGCCGGATACGCCCGGCGGCGGAAGCGTGGCAGCGTTCGTCTGTCCGATGGCGGTCACCATGCAGCCCGTCCTACTCGTATTGAAGTTGCGCGTGCAGCGACCCCGTCTTATGCAGATGCTCAATGGCGTTGATGAGCTGCTCCGGCGTGGCTTTGACCGCGGACAGCGCGTTCAGCAGTTCGCTGAACTCCACCGCCCCGCCCGCCGGGACCGCCGTGTTCGGAACGGTCGCAGTGGCCGGTGTGGCGGCGGCCGGTTCACCCGGCGGCGCACCGGGAGCCGCTGACCGACCGATGACGACCGTACCCAGACCGGGGAGCTGTAGTACCGTGGGCGAGACGGTCACGGTGCCGGTAAACGAGACGCTGCGGTTGGTGCGGTTGATCGTCACGCGCGCCGGCTGCTCGGGGAGCACGAACAGCGGTGTTTGCAAAACGCGGCTGATGAAACCGGCCGGCTGTTCCAGCTCGTACTCGGGGATGCGTACCAGGACGTTCTTGGGGCCCAGCGCGAGCGCAGTGTCGGCACTGACGACTGCCGGGCCGCCGGAGGCGGCGACGGGCGGCGCCGAAAGCTCATGATTGAGCGCGCGGGCGACCATGTGGGCCCACGGCCAGCCGGCGTGCGCGTCGTCGAGCACGAGCGTGATACACCCGTCCTGCACAAAGTGGTATAGGAAGTCCTCCTCAAGCGTGGCGCCCTGGCGGATGATCCCGCGCGTCGGTGTGGACTCGTCCGGCGTGACGACCTGCCCGCCGGCCAGCGCGAGAATCCCCTGCGTGGCGGGGTCTTCCGGGTCGAACATGGCGTACTGGAGGGGCGTGGTGAGCAGTTGTCCGCCGCGCAGGCTCTTCGCCGTGCCGACCGCGGAGACGACCACGTCGATGGCCTGGCCTTCGCGCGCGCCGTGTTCGGGAATGGTGGCCTCGACGGCGACGATGGCGACGCTGCGGTTGCCCTTGATGTCGGCTTCCGTGAGGATCGGTGCGTGATAGCGCTGATGCAGCTTCATCAGCGCTCGCATCGTCGGGGCATATTTCTCCCCGTCGCCGGTGCCGGCCAATCCGACCACCAGGCCGTAGCCCATGAGCTTGTTCGTGCGCTGCCCTTGAAGGCGGGCGATGTCCTGCACGCGCACTTCGGCGGTGGCCGGCAGCGCCGCCGCCAGCGTCCATCCCACGATCCACCCGACCCGGGCCCGTTGTCTTGCGCGTCTCATCTTCGCGTTCTCGCCGTGTCGTCCGGTCATTCGATGGCGTGGCTCCTCGGTGCCGGCGCCTCAAGCGGTCCGCGACGCGGACGGCGCCGCGCGACCGCTAAAACGGCCGCAAGAAGTCCAGACCCCGCATGATCCAGCCACGACGGGTGGCGTCGCGCACCGCGCCGGAGTCCTGGACCTCGATTGTCAGGTTCGCAATCTGCGTACTCAGCACAGTGTTCTGCGGGGTGATGTCGCGGCTGCGGCACTCCCCGGTCAGGGTTACCGTGTACCCTTCGTCGTCGACCAGGACGGTCTTGCGCGCTTCCAGGACGAGCGTTCCGTTGGGCTTCACGTCAACGACGGTCGCCTGGATCCGGGTGGTGAACTCGTCCTTGCGGTCATACTTGCCGTCCCCTTTGTAGTCGTTTTTCACGTCCAGCGCGATGGCGGGGTTGCCGAAGGTGAACTCGGCCGGCTGCACCCCGTGCTCGTCCGTGAGCTTGAGCCACTTTTTCAGAGCGGCGTCGAGCTTCCAATCCTTCTTGGACTGAAGCTTCGAATCGGTAGTCGTCGTCTTCGTCTCGCGAATGATGACCGTGACCTGGTCGTTGACGCGGAACTTCTCCGGCTCCGGCGACTCGACAGCGAACGGCGACATCTGCAAGAGCACGGCGTTGCGCCGCGGTCCCGGCGGTGGGTTCAGGCCGTTGTCACGCGGCGCGGGGGCGGTGCCCCGCGTAGCCTCCGTCAGTGGCGCGGCCGGCTGCGAGGTCGGGGGGGCGCTCCGCGCTGCGCCCCACCGGCGCCCGAGCAGCGAATTGCTCTGCGCCACGGCCGGGGGCAGGCACAGCAGCAGCCAGATGGTGGCCGCCAGCCAGAACACTGTTCGCGATGTGACACCCGGCTGAACCAGCGCGCGGGTCATGGTGCCTCCTCCGTTACCCGTACCGTACCGAGGCCGGTCACGACCGCCCGTACCACCTGTCGGCCGCGCGGCGCGTCACCCAGTCGCACACGCACGCTGTCGCCCCAGGTGCCGGAATCGAGGGCCGTGCCGGTCAGTCGCACCTGCACGTTCTCGCTGGCTCCCAGGACCGTCACGGGGCGGGAGCGCTGCACCAGGTCGACCGCCTTCAGCGTCTCGGGCGGGATCATTTCGCCGGCCGGAATAAACCGTTTGACCTGCTGTCCCACGACGCGCTCTAGTTCTGTCAGACCGATTCGGTTGTCGCGGTCGAACACGCGCGTCTCGAGTTGCACGTCGTCGGAGCGGATCGTGTTGCCCACGCTCAGCGGCCGCCGTGCCACCACGACGCGGCGCACCAGCTTCACGCGTCCGGCCACTTCGACGGTGCGCTGCGTCTGGCCGTTCTGGCGGATGACCACCCGGAACTCTCGCAGCCCGAGCCGATTCGCGCTGGTGCTGGAAACGTGGAATTCCCAGGGCGGCGTGGTGAGCTGAAGCAGGTCCTGACCCCCGCGCTCAAACTCGATTTCCGTCGCTCCGCCCAGCGCCTGGACCTGGCCGGCGGCGTAGTCCCGCAGCACGTCTGCCAGCGTGCGTGCCCCGCCGGTGTTGGCTGTCGCGGCCGGCCAGTTCGCTGCCCTTGCCGCACCCGATGGAGTCTTCGGGGGGCCCGTTTGAGCTTCGGTGGCGGGCCTCTCGAACCTCACCTCGCAGACGGCAGCGCCGCCGAGCAGCACGCGGCCGAGGTTGAGGCCGAGTTCTTCCAGTCGGCGTGCTACCTGTTGATGGGTGATGTAATTGGTCCCCGGGGCCAGAGAGGCAGTGACCGCCGGGGCGGCGAGCACGCGTTGCGCCAGGTCGGTGTCCGCCGAGACGACCACCAGGACGTCGCCGAGCGTGATCGCCTCGGTTTGCGATTCCACGCAAGCCCGCAGCTTAAACTGCGCTGGCTCCGCCTGCCCCCACACGACGGGCGTGAGCATCAGAAACAGCAGGTTGACGAGCAGGCGGATCATGCTCCGATCTCCGTCATGGCATTCACGTCATCCGTGACTACTGCCGCAGACTGGCCACCACGCGGAGCGTTTCGTCGGCGGCCTGGATGGTCTGCGAATTCATCTGAAACACACGCTGCGTCTTGATCAGCTCGACCAGCTCGGTGACCGCTTCGGTCGTGCTCTGTTCCAGCGTGGCCGGCACGACGGTTCCCAGTCCGTTCTCGCCGGCGACACCCTCGATCGGCTCGCCGGAGGCCTGAGTCTGGGTGTAGATATTGCTGCCGTACTGGAGCAGGCCGGCGGGATTGACGAAGCGGGCGAGTTGAATTTGCCCGAGGTCTTCCTGGGTGCCGTCGGGGCGCGTGGCGACCACGCGGCCGTCGGCGGTGATGCTGACACCATTGATCGGCACGTCCTCGGGGATGGTGGGGGAGTCCTTGAGGCGGTGTCCGAATGCGTCGCCGAGGACGAGTTCGCCGTTGGCGTTGCGGATGAAGTTGCCGGCCCGGGTGTAGCCGGTGCCACCGCCCGGTAGCTCGACCTGGAAGAATCCGTCGCCCTGGATCATGACGTCGAGGGGCTCGCCGGTCTGGACGAAGGAACCCTGCCGGAAGATGGTCTGCGTGTTGCTGAGGGCGACGCCGAGGCCGATCTGCGTGCCGAGGGGGGCGGTGGTGCCCTCGGTACTGGTCTGAACGCCGGGCTGGGCGCGCAACTGGTAGAGCAAGTCCTGGAAGTTCGCGCGGGACGCCTTGTACCCGACGGTGTCGGCGTTGGCGATGTTGTTGGCAATGACGTCGATCTTGGTGGACAGGGCCTGCATCCCTGTCGCCGCCGTGTGCAAAGCGGTAATCGCCATAGTGCGTGACCTCGCAACTTCCGGCCGCCGACGGGCGGCGCGGCGTCTACGACGAAATCAGGCTGATCAGACGACCGAGCGTCTGGTCCTGCACAGCGACCATCCGGGCGTTCATCTGATACGCGCGGGAGGCCGCGATCATTCCGACCAGCTCGTGGATCGGCTTGACCCCCGAGCCTTCCAGGTAACCGGCCTGCACCCGCGCCACCGCCGGCCGCAGGGTGGCACCCTCCGGAGCGGTGTAGCGCCCGTCGCCGACCTTGCGCAGCGCGCCGTAGTCGGCGAAATCGACGCGGAGCAGTTCTCCGACGACGCGGCCGTCCTGCTGCACGCGCCCGTCTTCGTCGATCGTGACCGGGCCGCCGAGCGGGTTCAGTTGGATGGGCAGGCCGCCGACGCCGAGGACGGCGGCGCCATCGGTCGTGGCGACGAGTCGGCCTTCGGCATCGGTCCGCAGCCGGCCGTCGCGCGTAAGCAGTTGCTGTCCGTCGGCCGCGACGACCAGGAAGCCGGGGCCGTCGAGAGCGATGTCGAGCGGGTTCTCGGTGCGGATCTTGGAAGCCTCGCCGAAGTCGGTGCAGGTCTGGCCGAGCCACAGTCCGCCCGACAGGCCGGACAGGTCCGGGGCGCTGGGCCCGCGGCGCACACCCGCAACGCGCGCCGGCATCCGCTCGACAAAGACGGCGATGTCCCGTTTGAATCCGACCGTGTCGGCGTTCGCCAGGTTGTTGGCGATCACCGCTTGCCGGTACTCGTTGACCATCATGCCGGCGGCCGAGTTGTACAACCCGTAAATCACGCGTCGGTCTCCGGACGGGGAGCCGGGACGACGGGCGGGGACACAGGCTGGCGGTGAGCGAGCTCCTCCGTGGTTCGCCGCCAGGCCTCAACCAACACCCGTCGTCCCAGTCGGCTCCAATCCCGCGGCGCAAAGTCGCCGGTCAGCTCGAAGGTGTGCTCCTGCGGCACGGGCGAGTCCGACCGTCGGCGAGAGCTCAACGCGGCGACGTCAACCGGGTCATGCGACTGTCGCGGCATCGTGCGACTCCTGCGCCGGGCAGCACCGCGGGCGCCCGCGTCCGTGCGGGGTGACCGCGCGGTACCGCGCCGGGCCCCAGAGCATGGCCTGTGCCACAGGCTGCTGTAGACCTGCCGGGCAACACCGCACGTGGTGCGCAACAATGCGTGGTGCAGCGACTTGTGGAAAACGCGGCCTGTTGTACGCCGACCGGCACGCCGCCCGCGTGTGTCGCGGCGTGCGGCAAGCCCTGCGCGGGGCGTGCAAAGACTGCTCAGCGCCGGGGTGTGTGCGACCACGCCAAGCGGAGCGCGTCGTTCGCGGAACGTGCCGGTGCGGCCGTGCGCTATGGGAGGGATGGGCGCAGCAGCAGGTTTCGCAGCAGAATCAATTCGGGCAGTCCGCCGCGGATCACGTCGGCCGCCGCCGCGTAGTTCTGCCGATGTGTATCGCGGTTCGGCAGTGCGACCGCGCAGCCGATGCCCGCCGCCCGCAGCGCGATGATGCCGGGCTCGGTGTCTTCCAAGCCGACGCAGTACGGATAATCGGCCCTGGAAACGCCCATCCGGTACAGGGCGAGGCTGTAGAGGTCGCGGTGCGGCTTGAGCCGCGGTTCGCAGGCGTCGGACGCATTGACCGCGGCATCGAACACGCTCATACCATCGGCCAGCCGCTCGACGATGCGCTGCCGGGTGTCCGGCGGCACAGGCCAATCCTGCACCCGGCGTTGCATGACGCGCAGCACTTCCTGCATGCAGATGCGGGCTTCGTACGCAACGGAGGCTGTGACCAGCGCCAGCCGGGCCGGGCGTCGCCGGAAGTGCTCCGCCAGGCGCGGCAAACGCTTCCGGGCGGCGTCCAGATCGGCGGCCCGATACTCAGGTTCCGTGCGGTGCCGCAGATGCTCCCACAGGGGTTCGAAAAGATGTTCCACCGCGGGGCCGAGCCAACCCTTCACCAGCGGTACGAAGACGTCGTAACCGGGCATGGGCTCCACCAGGCGGCGGGTCACGTCCCCCAGCAGCTCACGTGCGAGCTGGTCCCCCTGCCCCTGCTCCAGCGCACGCAGGATCGAGTGGTAGCAATGGTAGTACACGTCGAGGGCAGCGGCCACCTCGGCACTGGGACTGACGGGACAGAACGCCCGGCCGTACTTCTGCACGAGCGGACTTGCGCGGACCGCGATGCCATCGTCATCCGGCGTAGCGTGGCTGCCCAGACGACGGAATTCTGCATCCGAGAGCAGGTCTGCCAGGCCGCAGCGCCGGACATCTTCGGCCACTTCTCGGCGCCGGCTTTCGTCGGGCAGGCACGTGAGCGTCCAGCAGACAGCCTCGATGAACGCTTGCGCGAAGGCCGCCGGGTTCAGGTCGGCCCGGTAGCGTGCCAGCAGGAATTCCGCGTGCCGGAAGTTGCTGTTGCCGATCACGTGCGGGTAGTCGAGCTGCTCGTCGAGTCCCGCCCACTGGCTGCGTTCCGGGCGGCCGGTGATTCGCCGAACCATGTATTCCAGAGCGTGCAGCGCCAGCGGTTCGGTCGTCGTGCTCGTGCCGTCCATGTCGACGGCGAACGCGACGATGCGGTCCAGGGGTGGCGAGACGCGCGGCGCCAGCGGATACAGCTCGTAGGGCGAGAACACGTAATCCAGATTCCGCACACGGGCGAATTCGGTCGCGCCCAGTTGTGCGGCCAGCGCGGTCAACTCGGCGCCTGCTTCCGCGGCAGAAAGGTAGCGGGCCAGTGGTTCCATGGTTTCAGTGTGCCGGGCCCGGTGCCGCATCGCAACCACGCCGCGACAGCCGCCGGCCCGCATGGTAACCTGGTACGCCATGATTCGTGGTGTGATCTTTGACCTGGACGGCGTGCTCGTGAAGACGGACGAGCTGCACTACGCCTCCTGGAAACAAGTCACGGAGGCGGAGGGAATTCCCTTCGATCGGTCCGTCAATGAGCGTCTGCGCGGCATCAGCCGGCTCGACAGCGTGCGGATCATCCTGGAACGGGCGCGACGACAATACTCGGAGGCGGAGCAGGCGGCGTTGGCGGAGCGAAAGCAGGCCATCTTCCGCAGTCTGCTGGAGCGGTTGACGGCAGCCGACCTGCTGCCGGGTGCTGTCGAGCTGGTGGTCGCGCTGCGCGCCCGAGGGCTACGCACGGCGGTGGGGTCATCCAGCAAGAACACGTCATTCATCTTGGACAAGCTGGGCCTGCGATGCTACTTCGATGTCGTCGTGGACGGGAATGACATCGTGCGGTCCAAGCCGGACCCGGAAGTTTTCCTGTTGGCCGCAGCCCGTCTCGGGTTGGCGCCGCAGGAGTGCGTGGTCGTCGAGGACGCGGTGGCAGGGGTGGAGGCTGCGCGGCGTGCGGGGATGGCGGTGTTCGGAATCGGGTCGCCCGAGACGCTGCCGGGGGTAACACCTGTCGCCCCGGACTTGGCGCACGTGACGGTATCAGACCTGCTGCGCGCGGGGCAGTGAGGGGCAGGCAAGGGGGCTCGCGGCGGCTTTGGCTTGACAGTGGGCTACGGGTAGCCGATCCTACTCCATACCGGTTTGCGGAGTGGGCATTTCTTGACTGCTCCGCTATCCGTCAAAGGAGCATTGCGATGGCAATCCGCGTCGGCATCAATGGTTTTGGGCGAATCGGGCGGCTGGTCGTGCGTGCGGGACTGAAGGAGAAGGGCATTCAGTTCGTCGCGGTCAACGATCTGGTCCCGCCCGATAATCTGGCATATCTGTACAAGTACGACACGATCCACGGGCGCTGGACGGGCACGGTCGGCTCGACCGAATCGGCGCTGGTCATCGATGGACAGGAGATCCGGTGTTTTGCCGAGAAAGACCCGGCGGCGCTGCCGTGGAAAGACCTGAAGGTGGATTACGTCGTTGAATCGACGGGACTGTTCACCACGCGTGCCGATGCGAGCAAACACCTGACCGGCGGCGCGAAGCGCGTCATCATTTCTGCGCCGGCCAAGGATAAGGACATCCCCACCTTCGTGATGGGGGTCAACGAGGAGCGCTACAACCCGGCGACCGACACCATCGTGTCCAACGCGAGCTGCACGACGAACTGCCTCGCTCCGTTGGCCAAGATCGTGCACGATAACTTCGGCATCGAAGAGGGCTTGATGACGACGGTGCACAGTGCAACCGCGACCCAGAAGGTCGCGGATGGGCCGTCGAAGAAGGACTGGCGCGGCGGGCGGGCCGCCAGCTACAACATCATTCCCTCGAGCACAGGGGCCGCAAAGGCCGTGACGCTGTGCATTCCGGAGCTGAAAGGCAAGCTTACGGGAATGGCCTTTCGCGTCCCCACGCTCGACGTGTCTGCGGTAGACCTTACCGTCCGGACCACGAAGGAAGCGTCTCTGGCGCAGATCAACGCGGCGGTGAAGGCGGCGGCAGAGGGGAAGATGAAGGGCATCATGGGCTACACCGAAGAAGAGGTGGTGAGCTCCGATTTCATAGGCTGCCCCCTGTCAAGCATTTACGATGCGAAGGCGGGCATCGAGCTTAACAGCCGCTTTTTCAAGCTGATCGCCTGGTATGACAACGAGTACGGGTACTCGTGCCGCATCATTGATCTGATCAAGTACATGGCGGCCAAGGACGGATTGCATTAGTCGACCGGCGACCTAGGATACAGCTCGGACGTGCGGCCCGTCACACAGCGGCGGGCCGCTTGTGAAAGCGTGCAGGTGTCTCATGCCCAAGAAGTCCGTACGCGATGTAAGTCTGCGTGGCCGAAGAGTCTTCGTTCGTGCGGACCTGAACGTCCCGCTCGACAAGCAGCTCCAGATTACCGACGACCGCCGGATTCGCATGTTCCTGCCGACGCTCTCGTACATTCTGGAGGCCGGCGGGCGCGCCATTGTCGCCAGTCACCTCGGGCGCCCGACGGGGAATCCCGCCGAGGACGCCCGGTTCTCGCTGAAGCCCGTCGCCGAGCGGATGAGTCAGTTGCTGGGGCGTCCGGTCGCGTTTGTGCCGCACGTCATCGGGCCTGAGGTGGAAGCGGCGGTGGCGAATCTCAAGGACGGGGAGGCGCTGCTACTCGAAAACGTGCGGTTTCATCCGGGCGAGGACATTATCGACAAGGCCAAGAAGAACCCGGACAAGAAACTCACTCCGGAGCAGGATGCCAAGCGGGTCGAGCTGGGGGTGGCCTTGGCGAAGCTGGCTGAGGTCTACGTCAACGATGCGTTTGGGACGTGTCACCGCAAGCACGTGAGCATGTACGACGTGCCGCAACTGGTGCCGCCCGGCTGCCGCGTCATGGGGTTTCTCGTCGAGAAGGAGCTGAAGTATCTCGGGGACGCGCTGCGGTCGCCGGAGCGACCGTTCATCGCGATCCTGGGCGGCGCGAAGGTCAGCGACAAGATCGCTGTGATTGAGAACTTGTTGGGGCGGGTGGATCACATTCTGATCGGGGGGGCCATGGCGTTTACCTTCTGGGCCGCGCAGGGCAAGAAGATTGGCAAGAGCCTCTGCGAGCCGGACCGGCTTGAGTTGGCGCGGGACATCATCGACAAAGCCGGTCGCAAGCTGCACCTGCCGCTCGACGCCGTCTGTGCGCCCGAATTGAAGGAAGGTGTGGCTACGCAGGTCTGTCATGGCCATGTGCCGGACGATCAGATGGGCCTGGATGTAGGACCGGAGACGCTGGAGAGCTTTGCCGCGTACATCCGGGCGGGCCGGACGATCGTGTGGAACGGCCCGCTGGGGGCGTTTGAGACGCCGCCGTTCGAGCGCGGCACGTTCGCGATCGCGCGGATGATCGCGGATTCGACCACAGAGGGGGCGGTGTCCGTGGTGGGCGGCGGAGACAGTGCGGCGGCGGTGGAACGCGTGGGTCTGACGGAGCGCATTACGCATATCAGCACGGGCGGCGGGGCGTCGCTGGAGTTCCTGGAGGGCAAGAGCTTCGGGCCGATCGAGGTGCTGGATGAGGCATGAGGCGGGCGTTGGGGTCGGCGTCCGACGTTCGGCATGTTGACCGGTCGTTCCATCCGGGTGGTGCCGTCCGTGCTGGATGCGGACTTCGGACGGCTGGCGGAACAGATCGCGGCCGTCGAGGCCGCAGGCGCCGACGCCCTGCATCTGGACGTGATGGACGGGCACTTCGTGCCCAACCTCTCGCTCGGGGTCCCCGTTGTCGCGAGCATTCGCCGCCACACGCGTCTGTTTCTTGATACGCACCTTATGATCACGGACCCCGGCAAGTACGCACCGGCGTTCGTGGACGCGGGGGCGGGGAGCATTACGTTCCATATCGAGACGGTGGATCAACCGCGGGAGCTGATCCGGCAGATTCGACGGCTGGGGGCGCGGGTGGGCGTATCGATCAATCCGGGGACGCCGGCCGAAGCGATTCTCGGTATTGTGGACCAGGTGGATATTGTGCTGGTCATGACGGTGTGGCCGGGCTTTGGCGGGCAGCGTTTCATGGCGGAGTGCCTGGAGAAGATTGAGGTTCTGTCGAAATGCATGCAGCCTGAACAGTGGTTGGAGGTAGACGGGGGCGTGAACGTGGAGACGGCGCCGCGCATCGTGGCCGCCGGGGCGAACACGCTCGTGGCCGGCAGCGCGATCTTCGGGAGTCCCGAGCCCGGTGCGGCGTTCCGCGCGTTGGTCCAGGCCGCCGGGCTGATCCCGGCGCGGGCAGGGGACGCGGCATGATCGTCGTGCTGATCCCCTGCGGCCCGACGGATTGGCACGCGGAGGGTCGGTTGCTGGGGCGCGTCGAACTCCCGCTGACCGACGCCGGTCGCCGGCGGTGCGACGAATGGGGCGACCGGCTCCGCGCGCTCAACCTGCAACGGCTGCTGCACGGTCCGGATGAGCTGTCGGCACAGACGGCGGCGCAGCTCGCGCGGCGGCTGGGCGTGCCCACCAAGGTCGTTGAGGAATTGTGTGAGGTGGACATTGGCCTGTGGGCGGGTTTGACCGAAGCGCAGATCAAGACGCGCTATCCGTCGGCGCATCGGGAGCTCCGCGAGTCGCCGTTGAACGTGCAGCCGCCGGAAGGCGAAGAACTCCGTCAGGCCGCGCACCGGATCGCGACGGCGCTGCACCGCCGGATTCGTAAGACCGGTCGCGGACCGGTCGGGATTGTGCTGCGGCCGCTCTCGTTTGTGCTGGCGCGTTGGGTGCTCGAGGGGCAGCCGCCGGCGGACGTATGGGAGGCGGCCCGGCTGGCTGGCGAGCCGGTCGTGCTGGATTACGGCGGACGGCCGACCCGTGAGCCAGCCGGTTCGACGGGGGAGACGTGAGTGCGGGCGCTGACCCGCAGGCAACAGGAGCGATGATGCCCGAGAGCAGTCCCGTACGGCGGAACGTAGACGTGCCCGAGGGGCTGTGGATCCGCTGCGTGCAGTGCGGAGCCATGGTCTATCGGCGGATTCTGGAGGAGCAACTGCACGTCTGCCCGGAGTGCGACTATCACTACCGCATCGATGCCCGCACGCGTATCGCCCAGCTCAATGATCCGGGGACCTTCGAGGAGTTCCTGGCCGACCTGGAATCCACCGATCCGCTGGACTTCCAGGACCGGATTCCGTACCGCGAGCGGCTGGCCCAGGCGAAGGAGCAGACCGGCGACCGGGAGGCGATCGTCGTGGGCAAGGGCTTCATCAAGGGCCGCCCGGTCATCATGGGCGTCATGAACCCCAACTTCATCATGGGCTCGATGGGTGCCGTGGTCGGCGAAAAGGTTGCGGCGGCAGCCGAACGGGCCATGAATGAGGGCTTGCCGCTGCTGATGGTCACGTGCAGCGGCGGCGCGCGGATGATGGAGGGGATGGTTTCGCTCGTGCAGATGGCCAAAACGTCGGCGGCGATCGCCGAGTTTGATCGCTCCGGCGGCTTGTACATCGTGGTGATGACGGACCCGACCACCGCGGGCGTGGCGGCCAGTTTCGCCTTCCTGGGCGACGTCACGCTGGCGGAGCCCGGCGCGTTGATCGGTTTTGCGGGGCCGCGGGTCATCGCGAACACGATCCGTGCCACGCTGCCGGAGGGCTTTCAGCGGGCCGAGTTCATGTTGCAGCGGGGGTTTATCGACCGGATCGTGCATCGTCGGGACCTGCGCAGTGAAATCGCGCGCATCATTGACTACTGCAACAAATAGGCGCTCGGCCCTCGGGGGCGGACGCGCAGGGTCCGGCGTGCGGCGCGGCAGGGGATGGGCATGATGGTGGCCGCGATAAGCTGGAGCTGGATTCAGCAGGAAATTCAGAGGCCGCTGGTGCTGTTCGGCTTCGCCGGTCAGTTCATCTTCTTCCTGCGCTTCGCCGTTCAGTGGTTTGCGTCGGAACGCCGCGGCCGCAGCCACATTCCGATCGCTTTCTGGTATCTGAGCCTGGTCGGCGGAGCGATGTCTTTTTTGTACGCGCTGCTCAAGCCCGACCTGGTCTTCATGACGGCGCAGGGACTCGGGCTGCTGATCTACATCCGCAATCTGATGTTGATCTACCGACGGCGCGCACGCGTGGAGAACCGCCGGCGCCGGCGAACCCTTTTCGCGAACGGCGAGAGTTTGGAGGAAGCGACGCCGGTCCCGGATGCCAGGACGTAGCGCCGTTGGCGGGGGGCAGCCTGTATTCCGGCGGGCGGCGTACAATCGACAGGCGATCCGCTTTCGCGACGATGCAGAACGAGGAAGGAACATGACACCGATGGCGCTCCGAATGACCTGGGTTCAGCGCGTGACGTTCGCCGTAGTGGTGCTGGCCGGGGCGGCGGGCACCTCCGTCGCCGCCGAGGAGCACCCGCTGCTGGGTCTGCTCCAGAGCGAGCTGGAGCTTTCGATGGCGGGGCTGGTCGGCCCCGACGGCACGCGTCCGTACTTCATTCAGTATGCCGTGACCGACGAAGTGCAGGTCAACATCGCGGCGACGCTGGGTTCGGTGACGAATGACATCGTCAACCAGTCACGTCAGTTGGATGTCGACGTGCGCTGCGGAGACTACACGCTGGACAATACCCGGCAGATCCGCGGCAGTACCGGTGGCGGGCGCGAGTCGGGTCCGGGGGCGACGAGCCTGCCGCTGAACGATGATCCGCTGGCGACCCGCCAGGCGGTGTGGCTCGCCACCGACAGCCGGTTCAAGGCCGCTGTCCGTCGGCTCGCGCAGGTCAAGGCGAATCTCAAGGTCAAGGTCGAAGAGGAGGACCCGTCGGACGACTTTTCCCGCGAGTCACCGAGCGTGCACATCGGCCCCTGGCTGGAGCAGCCCTTCGATCGGGAGGCGATGATCGGTCGCGTCAAGGCGTTGTCCGAGCGGTTCCGGGCGCACCCGGAGATTTACAGTTCCAGTGTCACGTTCTCCGGCACGGTGAGCAACCGGCTGGCAGTGAACTCGGAAGGCAGTCGGTTGCAGTTCGGCCGCGGCCTGTGGCGCATCGGCATTCAGGGCGCGACCATCGCCGAGGACGGGATGGAGCTGTGGCAGTACAAATCGTTCGATGCGGCCGCGCCTGACGGGTTGCCGGACGACGAGCGCATCGCCGCCGCCGTAGACGAGCTGATTGGGGAGTTGTTGGCGCTGCGGACGGCGCCGCCGGTTGAACCGTACGTCGGGCCGGCGATCCTGAAGAACCGCGCCAGCGGGGTGTTCTTCCATGAGATCTTCGGTCACCGGATCGAGGGTCACCGGCAGAAGCGGGTGGAAGAGGGGCAGACCTTTGCCAAGAAGCTCGGCCAGCCGGTTTTGCCGGACTTCATGACGATTGTCGATGATCCCACGCAGCGGCAGTTCAACGGGATCGACCTGAACGGGTTCTATGAGTTCGACGACGAATGCGTGCCGGCCCAGCCGGCGCGGATCGTCGAGGACGGCGTGCTGCGCACGTTCCTCATGTCGCGCAGCCCGACCCGCGGCATCGTCCGCTCGAACGGTCATGGTCGCCGGCGGCCGGGCGCCCCGCTGGTGGCGCGACAGGGCAATCTCATGATTCAGTCCAGCCGGCAGGTTCCGTTCGAGGAACTTCGCGCCATGCTCCGCGAAGAGTGCCGCCGCCAGGGCAAAGACTACGGACTGCTTTTCACGGACATCTCCGGCGGGTTCACCATGACCGGACGCTATTCGCCGCAGGCGTTCAAAGTCATCCCCATTCTGGTCTACAAAGTCTACGTCGACGGACGGCCCGATGAACTGGTGCGCGGCGTGGACATCGTGGGCACGCCGCTGACGTGTTTTTCGAAGATTCTGTGCACGGCGGACGATCCGGACGTGTTCAACGGGTATTGCGGGGCCGAGTCCGGCTCCGTGCCGGTGTCAGCGATTTCGCCGAGCATACTGGTCGAGCAAATCGAGGTCGAAAAGAAGCAGAAAGCGCAGGATCGGCCCCCGTTGCTGCCGGCGCCGATCGCGGACGAAGCGCGCTAGGTTTCCGGCGATTTCCGGTTGGAGAACGGGCATGTGGAATCGTGTGGTAGTTCTGCTGCTGGTCGGTGTGCTCTCGGGGCACACGGTCGCCCGCGCGGATGAGCGGGTCGCGCGCGAGATACAGTCCGACGTGGTCCTGCGGGCGCTGGTGGATGAGCTGGAGCGCAGCGCAACCGGCCTGCAACTCGAGGGTTTCGAACGACCCTACCTGATCCAGTATCTCCTGACGGACTTCGGGACCGCCCAGGTTTCGGCCGAGTTGGGGGCGGTGACGGGACGCAACCAGTACCGGAGCCGGTCGTTGGAAACGGACGTGCGCGTGGGTTCGTACGAGCTGGACAACAGCAACTTCGGCGGCGGGACGGACGTCTCCAGCGGCATGACGCGCGTCGCCGTGCCGATCGAGGACGACTACCGGGCGATCCGGCAGGCGATCTGGTGGATGACCGACCGCGACTACAAGGGCGTCGTCGAGCAACTGGCCCGCAAGAAGGCGTTTATGGAGAGCAAGCTGATCCGCGAGAAGCCGGATGATCTGTGTCGCGTTCCGCCGGTGGTGTACTTCGAGGAGCGCGTCGCCACGACCGTGGACCCCGCGCCGCTGGAACGCCTGACCGCGGCGCTCTCCGAAGCCTTTCGTGCGTACCCGGAGGTGCAGAGTGCCACCGCCTGGGCCAGCCTGTACGCCGGCAACCAATACCTGGTGAACACGGAAGGCATGCGTCTGCGACAAACGAGTCGGCGTTGTGCGGTGGTGGTTCGGGCGACGGTCCAGGCGGAGGACGGGATGTCGCTGACGGGCTCGTTCTCGGCTTACGGGCACACCTTGGACGAGTTGCCGCCGCTGGATGAGTTGCTCGTCCGGTGCCGGACACTGGCGGCACAGCTCGTGGCGGCGCGTGGGGCGCCGCTGCTGGAGTCTTACACGGGGCCGGTGCTGTTCGACGCCGAGCCGGCATCCCAGATCTTCGCGCGGTTCTTCGGTCAATCGTTCGGCGGCGGGCAGCGGGCTGTGGGGAGTCCGGCGGACCCCGAGGATTTCGCGAACAAGCTGAACAAACGCATTTTGCCGCGCTTCATGGATGTCCGGGATGATCCGTCGCTGGCGGTGATTGAAGGCGTCCCGGTGCTGGGGCACTACGCGTATGACGAGCAGGGCGTGGCAGCACAGGCGGTGACTCTCGTCGAAGATGGCCGTCTCAAGGCTCTGCTGATGTCGCGTAACCCGTCCAAGGAATTCCCCATGTCCAACGGGCACGGGCGCGGTTCGGCGGCCGCCGACCGCGGGGATATCGGCTGCCTCGTCGTGACGGCCGATCCGCCCACCGATTCGGCGGGGCTGCGTCAAAAGCTGATCGAACTGTGTGCGGACGAGGACCTGGAATACGGCATCCGCATCGCGGCGCTGGGTACGGTCGGCGCGGCGGGCCCCGGGGTCCGGTCGTCTGGCGACGCCGGTGCGAGTCCGCTGCTGATCTACAAGGTGTACCCGGACGGACGGGAGGAGCTGGTACGGGGCGCCGAAATCTCGCGCATCGACCTGAAGGCGTTCAAGCAGATTGTTGCCGCCGGCGACCGACCGTTTGTGCGCAACACGGCCAGCGGTTTTCAGGGCAGTACGGTCGCCGTCCCGGCGCTGTTGTTCCGCGAGCTGGACCTGGCGAAGATGGACCGCGACTTCGACAAGCCGCCGGTGCTGCCCTCGCCACTTCAGCGGCAGGCCCAGCACTAGGCCGGGCCAGCCGCCGAGCGCCGGGGTCCGGTGCAGCGCTTGAGCACGCTGTCGTAGACTGCGATCGTCCGATCCACCATCTCATCTGCGGTAGCCGGCCGTTGCCCGCCGATCGGCACAGGATTGTCGATCCAGGCGGCCAGCGCGCGCGCCAGATCGGCGGGGCTACCGGGCTCGAACAGGGCCCGCGGGTCGTCCAGCACCTCGCGGATTCCATCGACGCGGCTGGCGAGTACGGGCACGCCCGCAGCCTGCGCCTCGAGCACGGTCTGCGGGAGGTTTTCCAGGCAGAGGCTGGGCACGACCAGCAGATCGAGGCCGCTCAGAAAGGCAGGCATGTGCTCTGTCGGCACGCGACCGGCGAATTCGACGTTGAGACCCTGGGCCAGGCGGCGCAGCCGCTGCTCGTAATGCGAATCCAGAGCACCGCCGGCGATTCGCACCCGCGTCGCATGCCAGCGTAGTTGGTGCAGCGCTTCGAGCAGCAGATGCGGGCCCTTGTGTTCCGCCAACGCTCCAGCAAAGCCGAGTACGAGTTCCGCTGGATCTTTCGGCGCCGGTCGTGCCGCGCGGGTGTGACGGAGGGTGAACCAGCGCGGTTCCATCCCCACGGTAATGGTGTGGACACGCGTCGGCTCCAGGTGGCCGGCCAGTCGTCGCCGCGCCGTATCGGACAGAAAGATGACGGCGTCGGCCGCCCGCAGAGCGGCGGCCAGCACCCCACGCCGGTGCGTCCAGCGCAGTACGTCGTCGAAGGCTGCCCGGCGTCGCCACGCACGAATGAAGTAGAAGGCCGGCGGCAGCACGTGCCGCGCGAGCGGCCAGCGCGCGGGGGCGTGGATGGCGGGGCGCGGGTCGCCCGCGTCCAGGCAACGGACGCATGTCGTCCATGGAACGTCGCCGGTGCAAATCCGCTGCGCGCAATGCCAGAGCGTGTGTTTGGGGCATAGCCACCAGAAGTCGACTACTGTGATCACCAGCGGGACGCGCGCGAGTTTCGCCGCCGGAATCAGCCCCACGCCGATGTGCGCCGGATTCGCCAGATGCACGATGTCCGGACGTTCTCGCCGCAGCAGCGGCACAAGCACCTCGGCCGGCAAGCCGCGCACAGCGGTCCAGTCGCGCGTGGGGTAGTGGAGTGTCCTCGGTTGGCTCTGGATCGGGTCCCCGAGGCGCCGCGGCGGCCCGCGATGCTCGGGGTCGCCCGCGAGAATGACGACCTCGTGCCCCCGCGCTTGCAAGCCGGCAGCCAGCACGTCCAGGTAGCGTTCGGTACCCTGCGCGTACCCGCGGCCGAACTGCATCGTCGCGAAGAGCACTCGCATGCCGCACTCCGCTGGTTCGTGTCAGAGGTTTTCCAGGACGCGCCAATAGCACGCGATGGTCGCTGTTGCGCAGCGCTCCCAGGAAAAGCGTCCCGCGCGGGCCAGGCTTCGTGCTTGCCAGTCAGCGCGCCACTCCGCATCTTCGGCCATCCGCTGCATGGCCGCGGTCCAAGCGACGGAATCGTGCGGGTCCAGCAGGATGCCGGCGTCGCCCACGACCTCGGGCAACGAGGTGACGTTGGAGACGATCACCGGCGCGCCACAGGCCATGGCCTCCAGCGGCGGCAGGCCGAAGCCCTCATACAGCGTAGGCCAGACGAAGGCCGTGCAGCGCGCGTACAAGGCCGCCAGCTCCGGATCGCGTCGGTACCCCAGCAGGCGCACGTCGTTGCGCAGGTCGTGGTCTTCCAGGCGGGCGGCCAGCGCCTCCATTTTCCAGCCCCACCCGCCCACGAGCACCAGCGGACACCGCCGGCGCAGTCCGGCGGGCAACGCCGCATAGGCTTCCAGCAAGCCGGCGACGTTCTTGCGCGGTTCCAGCGTGCCGACGAAGAGAAAAAACCGCGGCGGCAGGTCCAGGCGTGCACAGACCTCCGCAGCAACCTCGGGCGGCGGAGGACGAAAGCTCGGCCGCGCCGCCAGGTGCGTTACATCAATCACGTCCGGCGAAAGTCCGAGGCGTCGGACCATTTGATTGCGCGTGAACTCGGAGACGGCGAGAAAGCGGCGCGTTTGGCGCACGCCGATCCAGAACTCGCGTTCGTACCAGCGCACGCGATCCGCGGGGTGCCACTCCGGGTGTTCGAGCACCGAAAGATCGTGAATGGTGGTGACCGTCGGCAGGGCGCAGCGTATCGGAATGTGATTCGGTTCGTGATAGAGGTCGTAACCGCGTGCGCCGAGGCGAAAGATGAAGCGGTATGCCGTCTGAGCCATGCGACGGACCGGCCAACTGGCGCGTACGCGTTGTAACAGCGGGGGCGGGCTGTGTCGGTCGTTTGCCGACGGCGCGCTCAGCCCGGCGCGCGGCGTCTTCCAGCGCGACAGGAAGGTCTCCACTGCGATGTCCTGTTGCCCTGCTCTCAGCGCGGTAAGCAACTGGGCCACGTAGTGACCGACGCCGGTCCACGGTCGGAACAGAACGCGGTCGTTCACTATGACGCGCGGGCACTGCCGCACTAGGACGCCTCCGAACCGGGTCTGTCGCGTTTCGGACGGATTATCGCCGCTGCGGCGGCTTGTGCCACGGTCCCGACGCGCCCGGCGCCGGTAATGGTGCCTGGCCGCCCGGATGGTCGGCAGCGGCCTACGCCGCTATAGTCAGGGCAAAATCCGGCGCGAGCCAGGTGCAGGAAGAAATGGAGACGGGGCGTCAAGACGGACGGCGTGGTGGGCGGAGTTCACGTTGTACGTCCGGAACGAGACAGCGTGTCCGTGCGCGGACGCGTCCGGTCGTGGGGTTTGTGTCCCTGGGTTGTCCCAAGAACCTGGTCGATTCGGAGCGCATGCTGGCGGAAATCGCCCGCTCAGGGGCGGTGATCGCGGACGAATCCCTGGCGGACACGATTGTCGTCAACACGTGCGGGTTTCTGGGGTCGGCGCGGGACGAGGCTTTGGGGGTGATCCGCGAGCTGGCCCAGCGTAAGCGGCAAGGCAAACTCCGACGGCTGATCGTGGCCGGCTGCCTGGTGCAGCGGGATGGCGAGCGGTTGTGCACGGCGGTCCCTGAGATCGACGCCCTGGTCGGCGTGCACAATCGGGAGGACATCGTGCGCGCCGTGTGGGCGACGCCGCGCGGCCGGCAGGTGGATCTCTACCTGGGCGAATACCACGCGCAGCCATGGTCGGACCAGGCTCGCCTGCGGCTCACGCCGGCGCATTATGCTTATGTGCGGATCAGCGAGGGCTGCGATCAGCAGTGCACGTTCTGCACGATTCCGTCGATCCGCGGACCGTTGCGCTCCAAGCCGCCCGCGCAAATCGTGGCGGAGTGTGCGGAGCTGCTGGCGGACGGAGCGCGGGAGCTGATCCTGATCGGGCAGGACACGACGAGCTACGGGGTCGATATCGGCTACGAGCCGGGGCTGGCGGGCCTGCTGCGCGAGCTGGATCGGCAGTGCACGGCAGCGCGCTGGATCCGTCTGATGTACGCGTACCCTTCTGTGTTCAGCGACGCGATCATCGACGCGCTGGCGGAGTGTCCGCGCGTCGTGAAATACGTGGATCTGCCCCTTCAGCACATTCATGACCGCGTGCTGCGGGCGATGGGGCGCCGCGTCACCCGAGCGCAGACCGAGACCCTGCTGCACAAGCTCCGCACACGCATCCCGGGTCTGACCATCCGCACGACGTTCATCGTCGGCTTTCCGGGCGAAACGGACGCCGAATTCCAGACCCTGCTCGACTTTGTACGCGATTTCGGATTCGACGCCGTCGGGGCGTTCGCCTATTCGTACGAGCCCGAGATGCCGGCGGCGCGCATGTCCGGGCACCTGGACGACCGCGTGAAGGCGGAACGGTACGCCCGACTGATGGAAACGCAGCAGGCGGTGGCCTTTGCCGCCGCCCGACGAAGAGTCGGCACTACGTTCGAAATCGTGGTGGACGGCTTGGGAGAAGACGGACGGGCGCTCGGGCGGCACGCGGGTCAGGCGCCGGACGTGGATGCTGTCTGCCGGCTGAGCGATGGGGCGGTGCAGCCCGGGGAGTTTCTTACCGTCCGATGTGTCGCCACCGACGGGTACGACCTCGTGGTCGCGCCGACCGGTGCCGCGCCGTCACGATAGCGGCTCAGCGGCCGGTCGGCGGATCGCCGGAAGGCCCGCTTTCCGCCACCAGCCGGTCCAACTGTTCCGCCACGAGTCGCTGGTTTTCCGCGCTCATCAGCGGGAGATTCGCGCGTACGTTGGCGGCAGCGGCCTGGAGCGCCGCGTGGGCCAGATGTCGGGCGGCGTCCACATCCGAGCGGAGACGCGGGTTGCCGATATCACGCAGACGTGACAGGTCAACGAGGACGGCGGCGGCCAGAGTCGCGGTCTCCAGCGGCACACTGGCGGCCAGCCGGGCCGCCCCGGCCACTTGGTCCGCCCGCTGCGGGTCAGCGCGGTCAAGGCGGAGCGCTGCGTGCAACTGCCCGTACGCGGCGGCATCCTCGTCGATCAGCGCGCACAGCGCTTGCTGCGCTCGAAGCAGGCGGTTCGCGATGGTCTGAACTTGGGACTCGACGGCGGCGAAGGCCGGCTTTCCGAGTGTCAGAGCGGTCACCTTGCGGCCCAGGCTGGCCGCCAATGCGCCTGTCAGGGCCGCGACGCTGCCCCCGCCGGGGGTGGGTTGGTCGCCGCCGACACGGTCGAGAAAGTCGGCCAGGGAACGTTGGACGAACGTCTCTGGCTCCATGCGATCGCCTCCACATGCCCGCGCTGTACGCCAGACGCTGCCGAATAGCGCCGCTCACCAGAAACCTGCGGATTCACAGGCCAGTAGCTGCCGGGCGGGTCGCCCGGTAGCATGATTGCGGACCCACACAGACGGACGTTGCGGAGCAGATCATGCGCACCACCGGTTTCCGACTGAGTCTCATCGCGGGGGCGTTGAGCGGCTCATTGCTGTTCCTGAACGGCTGCGACCCCCAGACGCGGCAGACTGTGGAGAACGGCATCATCACCGCTTCAAGCAGCCTGCTGGCGGCCCTTCTGCAAGCCGTGATCGCCCTGTGGAAAGAGGCCAACGCGAGCACCACAACTGCCGCCATCGTGGACGTCGCCACGCGTATCCTCGCGTGAACCGCCGCGCGGGGTGTCACGTCGGCGGCGGCACGTCGTCGTATACCTCCCAGTGCCAGGACCGCGACGTGTGACGATAACTCACCTGGCGCCGCAAGCGCCACGCCAATCCGAGCACGCCGACGCCGGCGCTGAAGAAAACCGCGGCTACCACGAAAGCGAGCAGTTCCGGCCAGACAAAGAGCAGCAACCCGATCAGTATCAGGCAGAGTCCCAGCAAGGCGGGCGCTACCCAGGCCGCGGCGCCGTCGGTATACCACCACATCCGCATATTCGAGCCTCGCGCGGGCTTGGAACACGCGCCGAACTGGGAGCTCATGATACCGGTGTGCGGACGACGTGGGCAGAGTCTTTCTGCGCGTCACGCGGTTTCCGCGGGCCGAAGAACGTGGATGCGCAACCGGTTGATTCGCCGCGGCTCGGCGGCCACGATGTGAAAGCGTACGTTTTCGTGCTGAAACTCTTCGCCCGGGCTGGGAATCTTGCCCAGTGTGGCGAAGACGAATCCGCCGATCGTTTCGTACTCCCCTTCCTCGGGTAGCGTGATTCCGAGCTCCTCGTTGATCTCCGTCACGTGCACCCGCGCGTCCACCTCCAGGGTGTTTTCGTCCAGGCGGTTGATGGCCGGCGGCGGGCGCTGGTCATACTCGTCGTCGATCTCGCCCACGAGCTCTTCCAGAATGTCCTCGATCGTTGCCAGCCCCGCCGTCCCGCCGTATTCGTCCAACACGATCGCGATCTGGACCTTGGCGGCGCGGAACTCGTTCAAGAGTTCG
>Ga0308417_1000545_pt1 | contig 27343 bp, 20 predicted proteins | sample HotsprSampleOS65_FD_203528 | JGI IMG/M metagenome (GOLD analysis project Ga0308417, IMG submission 203528) | Hot spring phototrophic mat microbial communities from Octopus Spring, Yellowstone National Park, Wyoming, United States - 20090730_OS65 ...
CCCTTGGCGCGGTGGTGCTCGTGTGGTTCGTGCTCAAAATCCGTCCGGCGGAGCAGAACTGAGCCTCCTCGCGCGGGGGAGAGGCTCAGTCCTCTCCCTCCCCGCCGGCGGCTGCCGCGGCGGCCTCTTCCTGCCAGCGGCAGGCGCCGCGGAACTCGCACCACTGGCAGAGGTCGGGAATCGCCGGGCGCACCTCGATGCGCCCGCTCTGGAACGCCTCGATCGCCTTGTTCGTCCTCTGCAACGCCACGTTGATCTCTTCCTGCGCAGCTTCCGGTGAATCGGCCCCGCGAATCTCGGCCCCGTCCTTCAACGCGACGAAATAAATGCCGGCGGGCTGCAGCCCTTCCTGCCGCGATAACGCTTCCGCGTACAGTCCGCCCTGCACCGAGATCTCGTCCCGCATCTTCACCGATGCCTGGCTCGAGTATTTGAAGTCGTACACCTTGCACTGGCCATCCTGCGAGACGTCGACACGGTCGGCGCGCCCGTGGATCTCGACGCCGGCTTCATGGAGTTGCAGCTTCTCTTCGATGCGGATCTCCCAGCCCTCGCGGATCTGCGCCGCTTGCGCATAGGCGGCGAGGTGGCGCTTCATGGCGGCCTCGTCCAGGATCGTCTGATGCGTCGGCTGCAGCCCGTTGCGCCGCAGTTCCCGGTCCCAATGTTCGCCGGTGATCGTCACGATGTCGCCGTGGCGGTCATGCCACTCGGCGAGAATCCTGTGGGCTAGCGTGCCGTGGAAGCGCGCGTCGAGCCGGCCGGATGGCGGCGGCGGCAGGGGCTCGAGCTGCATCGTATGCCGCGCGAAGAACTGGAAGGGGCATTGCAGGAACGATTCGACGGCAGTGGCGGCCAGCCGTGCGTGGATGGCTCTGACGCTCTGCAACGCCTCGTCCGCCTGCAAGGCGGGCCTTGGCGCGGGCGCGGCGGCGCGCCGCGCGCGGATGCGCAACCGGCGCGCCGGCAGTTCTTGCGCATGTATGACGTCCGCCTCTTCCAGCACAAAGGAGCGAAGGTTCGGGTCGCCCTTCTCGTTGCGCTCGGGCCAGGAAAAGAAAAGCTTCTCCGTAGCCCGCGTGCGGGCAATCTCAAAGTGGAAGCGCTCTTCCTCCTCCCGGTCGGCGCGCGTGCGCACGGGAATGCCCTGCTGACGCAGTGCAAGCCGGATCTCCTCCGGCAGCAGGGGATCGGGAGAAGCGCTGCGGGGAAACTCGCCTTCGATCAGCCCGCAGACGAACACCACCGGCAACTCCCACTGCCGCGCCTCCTGCACATCGAGAATGTGCACCACGTCCCGGCGCCCGTCGTCCAGATAGAGACGGGCCTCCTCCAGCGCGTCTTCGAGTACGGCCCAGAATGCGGCGAAAGGGAGCGGCTCGTCCGGCAGCAGCGCCGCCAGATCCTCCGCCGCGGAGACGGCCGCGCGGAACGCCTCCGCGCGCAGGCGGAAGTCGAGCATCTGTCCGCGCGAGAGCGGGGCGTCCGCCGGCGGCGGCTTCAGCAGCGCCGCTGCCTGCGGCAGCCGTTGCGCCCATTCGCGCGGCCGGCACTTGTCGTCCGCCCAGAACTCAAACGGCGAAAGCACGCCGGCGGCCGCCCCGACGGCTTGGCGAAGAGCGGCGAGGCCGCGGAAGGGCAGATTCTCGATCGCCTCCGTCCACAGCTTCCCCTGCACCTCGCCGCTGGCGCGGCACAGCGGATGGCGGAGCAGCTCGAGCGCTGCTTCCCCGTCCCACCCGCTGCTGACGGCGGCAGCGAAGCGTCTGAAGAAAACGCCCGCGGACTCGCGCAGAACCGGTCGGCCGAAGTAGGCGCGCGCGGGAATGCCGGCGCGGCCAAACGTGCGCTCGAGCAGCGCCAGATAGCCTTCTTCGCTGCGCACGATGACGCCCATCTCGCGCCACGGCCGTCCGCCGTTGTGTTCATCGATGACCTGCAGAACGATTTCTTCCACCTCGCGTTCGCGCGAAAGAGCGCGGATGCGGTGGACCGCCGCTCGGGCGCGGCGCGGGGAGAGCCGCTCGACCATCGCGCCCGCGCGCCGGAGCGACTCCACGTTCGCAGCAGCCCCTGTCCACTCCGGAAGCGTCAGCGTGAGCTGCGTCTTCTCGCGCAGCGCGTCGATCAGGGCGAGCTCCGCATTCGAGAAGAGCGTGAAGCCGTCAAACCAAGCCGGCGGAACGGCCGCGCTTCCCTCTCTCACACGCGCCGCCGCTTCCATCAGCAATTGCGCGCGCAGGCGGAGCCCTGCCGCGGCAAGCGCCTTTTCCAGGGCTTCATAAATGGCCCCGAATTGCCGGTCAAACCGGTGGTCCAGGCTGGCCAGAGACATCCACTGCAACGCCCCGCAGCCGGAGTTGGCCAGCTCTTCGGCGGCGGAGGCGATCGCGGAAGCCAGTCCGGGAGCATCGCGCAGCGCCGGATACAATTCGGGCCGCTTTTCGAGTTCCTGGCCCACGAGCAGCGCCAATGCGCTCGAGTCCGCCGTCTGGACTCCCGGCGCCAGCCTGGCGGCGAAGCGCGACAGCGTGGTGACCCACGAGGGCGGAATGGCTGCGCCGCGGCGGGCGAGTTCGTGTTGCAGGTGCTTCGCCATCGTGGCGGTAGGCACGACGAAACGCGCCTCCCGGTGGCGCGCGGCCTCGCAAAACTCCTGGAGAGCTCTCGCGGTTTTGCCGGATCCCGGCGGGCCGAGCAGCAGCCTCATGCCGACAGGGTACAACGCCTGCGCAGCGGTCAGCGCCCGGAGAGTTTTTGCATGAGTTGCTGGCTCTGGCTGTTCAGCGTGCTGAGCTGCCGCAGGTCCTCCTCGGCGGCGAGCACCGCGGTCTGGATGCGGGAGATGTCAGCGATGGCGGCGGCGGGGTTGTCGCGCTGCGTGTCGAGACGCACGGAGAGGGCGCGGAGCTGATCGGTGATGTCGCGGTAGCGGCGCTGCAGCGAAGTGACGGTGTTCTCCCGGCGCCGGTTCAGCTCGATGAGGTCCGCAATCACAGGCCCCAGCCCGCCTGCCCGCTGGCTCGCCGCCTGCAGCTCTTCCCTCGTCTTGCGGAGCGAGGCCTCCAGTTGGGCGATGCGTTCGTTCTTGGCCTTGATCTCGGCCTCCATCGCCTGCACGACGCGGCGGGTGTGGTCCAGATCCTCGTTGAGGGCGGCTTCCGCGGCGGTGAGCCGCTTGTTTTCCGCCGTGACGCGCTCAAGCGAAGCTTCGATCTCGGCGATGCGGTTGCGGGCTTCCGTGAGAGCCGTTTGGGTCTCTGTCAGCCGGGCTTGCGCTGCGGTGAGCTCGCGAATGGCGGCCAGGCGCCGGGCGTCCTCGGCCGCGCGCGAACTGGCGGCGGGCGCCGGCGCGGGAATCCCCCGCTCGGCAAGCTGCCGGCGAAGCCCCTCGTTTTCGAGCAGCAACGCATCGGTCCGCTCACGCTCCCGGGCGGCTTCCGCCTTCGCCTTGTCGATCTCCTGCTGCATCTGGGCGCGCACCTGCATGCGCGTGCGCAGCAGCCAGGCGCCGGCGGCGAGCGAAAGCCCCAGCAGGACGGACAGCGTCACCAGTGCGGGGTTTCGCATACGCTCAATCGTAGCCGAAGCGGGGCCCGGCCCGGCAATTTTTCTTTCACGCCCATCAGTCGTGGCTCCATGCCTGCGCCGTCATGCGCGCGCGGTATTGCAATTCCACACCGGCGCCGGAAAGCTGCAGCGTCACGTTTTTCGGCAGCCCGTCCGGCAAGCGCAGATCGATCGAGTGCATCGTCCGGATGCGCTCGAAAGCGGCGGCCACGGCTTCCGGGATCTCGGTGAGATTGCGGCAGAACCACGCCTGCCCCCCGGTGGCCTCGACGATCTGCTGCAAGCCCGTCTGATACGCCTCGTTCAGCCGGTCGCGACGGAAGGCGAGGTGGACGGCGAACACCGGCGCATCGCTCGGCGAGAGCGTGGCAGCCAGCCGGGCGGACTTCTCGCGCACCAGCGCATCGGGGAAGCGGCGCGACAGGTCGCGCGTGTCGCTGTAGTTGATGACCGGGTTGGTGAAGTCCTCGCGATAATTGCCGATCTCGGAATCCGTCAGATAGAGCACGGCGGTGCGGACCGGCGCCTTGTGGGCCAGCCCCGCGGCAAGGCGCGCGGCCGCATCGACGGTTTCCAGAAACCCCGCCCGCCCGGTGGTGGGGGCGCTCTGGATGGCGCTGATGGCGGCAGCGCGGTCGGGCGAAGGGTCGGCCAGGACCCGCAGCCCGTCCTGCGCGCTCAGCACCCCGGCCCACGCGTTGGCCGGGAGCTGTTCAATGGCCGAAGCCGCCGCCTGCCGGGCTGCGTCAATCCGCGTGATGTCGTCGGCGAGGTCGAGCACGAGCAACAGCAGCAGATCGTCCTGCGGCGAAAGGACGCGCTCGATCGCCGCCGGCCGGCCTTCCACCGTGGCCTTGAGTCCTTCCGTGGTGCCGGAAGCCAGCCACGCGGCGATTCGCTTGCGCCTTCCGCGCAACGTGGCCGGCGGCTTGGGGGCTGCCGCGGCGGCGCCGGCGAGCAGCAGCAGGTGCAGCCGGCGCGTCATCAGAAGCTGAACCTCAATCCGAGCTGCACGACGCGCCCGCCGCGCGAGCCGATGATGCGGCCCGCGTTGGCGTTCGGCGAAGAGGGCGGTCCGATCACCACATCCGGATCGGTCCAGTTGGCGTGGTTGACCCAGTTGAAGCCGGACGCGGTGAATTCCACCGAGCGCTCCTGATCAATGGGGAACCGTTTGGAAACGGAGAGATCATGGTTCTGCGAAATGGGGCCGCGCAGGAACGGGTGCGTGCGGGGTCCGGCGCCCATTTCGAAATCCGGCGGATGCGCGAAGGCTTCCGGATTGAACCACAGTTCCGGCCCGCGCTTCGGCACGCGGGGGTCCACGCCCGAAACAGGGTTCACGCGCACCGTGCGCAGCACGCCGCCCGTGTTGTTGAACTGCGCGCGCAGCGCCAGCGGTTCGCCGGAAGCCACCGTCGAAATGGCCGAGACCGACCAGTTGCCGGCCAGATAGCCGCGCCAGTCCGAAAAATTCAGCAGCGGCTTGCCCGTGCCGAAAGGCAGTTCGTACATGCAGGAAAAAGAGAGGCGATGGGGATTGTTCCAGGAAGTCAGCGCCCACTCGTTCCTGCGGTTGAACTGATCCTGGCGGCCGTAGGGGCCGGAATAATCGTCGAACTGGCGCGAGTATTCGTAGGCAGCGTTCAGCGAAAGCCCCTGGCCGGTGCGTTTTTCGGCCCGCAAGGAAACGGCATCGCGGCGGTAGCGGCCGTCGGGCCATTGCGAGTACACGTCGATTTCATAGAACTGCGGGTAGGGGCGGAGCGCGCGGTTCAGGGCGAGGTCGTTGAGCTGCTCGCGCAGGGAAAGGAAATCCGGATGGACCGCGTTGAGGCGAACGGAATTGTTGCTGATGAACACGTCCCGGCCCCAGGAGACTCCAACCGATCCGGTCAACACGATGCCGCCCTTCACCTGCCGTTCGTAGCTGAAGCCAACCGACTGATAGCGCGGCAGGCGGCCGGAGTTGTCCAGCACGTTGGCGTCGGTGTCATCGGCGGCGTCCGGCGCAAGGTCGGGAACGGGGCGCGGCGGCGGCGGCATGCCGTTGCGCAAGAAAAACGCCGGCTCCAAAAACCCGTTGGAAGCGTAATAGTAAGGGTGGCCGGTGAAGCCGCGCGTGCCCCACTGCCCGTTGTAGATCGGGTATGCCTGATAGCTCATGCCATAGGACAGGCGCACGATGGATTGCCGGTTGCCGCGCGGGTTCCACGCCAGCGAGAAGTTGGGCTGCGGCTTGACCACCGTGGGCTGAAAGGCCCGCCCGTAGCCGTCCCGTCCGGCGAAGACCAGCGCTCCGGGGCGCCCGTTGGAAGGGTTCGTGACGCGCAGATCGACAATGCTCTGCCGGTTGTACCGTTCGATCCGCGGCGCCGCGGCCAGCAGGCTGAGGCCGAAGGAGAGCGTCAGGTTGGGCCTCAGCTCCCAGACATCCTGCACGCCGTTGGTCCAGGTCCAGTTGCGGAAGTAGGAGGGGGAAGGCACCAGCGCCATGTCGGCCTGTTCCGGCCCGCCGAGCAGGAAAGAGGCGAAGCCGAGCCCAGTGTTCACAATTCCCGGAAGGCTCGTGTAGCGCCAGCGGAAGTCGAAATAGCCCGACGGCGCGTACGGCAGGAACGTGTTCACCTGCGCGCGGGCGAACTGGCTGACCAGGCGCAGGCTGTGCCGGCCGCGCTTGTGAGACAGGGCTTCCGTAAAGGTGAAGGCGTTGCGCGCCGTGCGGCCGGTGGGCGTGACGCGGCCCATGTCCAGGTAATTGGACAGGTCGAAAACCGGAAAACTGCCGTCTTCCACGCCGCCCAGGCCGAGCTGCGAGGGCCAGCCGGACTGGCCTGAAACATTTTCCGAAATATTGGTTTGGGCCTCGAGCGAAGCCGTGTTCACCGTCTGCGGGGAAAGGGTGAGCACGTGCTCCACTGCGCCGCGGCGGTTGGAAAACTCCCGGTCGGCGGGCGCCGAGTCAGCGGGCCCCTCGATCAGCCGCGCCGCTCCGCTCAGGCCGTTGGTGAAGGACCAGGAAACCGACAGCCGGTGCCTTTCGAGAAACGTATGATCGACGCGGGCGATCATCCCGTCCGCCGTATTGGTCTCCGGCGAGACGATGAAATAGTTGTTGCGGAAAAACGGGCCCGCGTCGGCGTTCGGCAGCGGGTAGTAGTCCAGGGCCTTGAGCGCCACCGGGTCCATGCGGGCGTCCGGGATGCGGTTGGCCGGAAACGGATCCTTGATGAACTCGAGGTTGTCGCGCGAGACCGGGCGGGACGGGTCGTAGAGAGAATTCGGCCTGACCGTGGCGGGATCGAAGACCGGCAGGGGCGCGCCCGAGGGATCGACGGTGAGGCTGAAGTCCCCCCGGCGCTCCGGCTCGATGGCCACGGTGCGGAGATAACTGCGCGAAATGCGCTCGCGGACGCCTTCGTAATTCAGCGTGAAAAACGTCTTGCGGCCGCCGTCGTACAGCCGGGGGATCTGCACGGGGCCGCTGACGCTGAAGCCGAACTGGTTGCGCCGCAGCAGGTTCTTCTGGCCGCCGCGCTGGCGGATTTCATGCGGGATGGCGTCGAACAGGTCGTTGCGCAGGTTGTGGTACAGGCGGCCGTGGTAGGCGTTGCGGCTGCCTCCGGAGGCGCGCGCCGCGCGGCGCGGACTCTCCGGGCGCAGCCCCATTTCGCGCGTGAGCCTCCGGAACTCTTCCGCCGCCTGCTCCAGAGCCGGCCGCTGCGGCGCCTGCCCGCGCGCGAGGGCGGAGGCCAGGAAGAGGACAAAGATGGATCTCCACATCCGCGTCATTTCCAGTGTATCGTTCCCCCGCCGCACGGCGACGCCGGCGCAAGACAGTGCGCTATGCTGGCCGCAAATGCGGCTGACAGAACTGGCAGCGAAGCTCGGTTGCGAACCGCGGCTGACGCAGGCGGCGGATGCGGACAAAGAGATCACCGGCGTGGCGGGGATGGAGCAGGCCGGCCCGTCGGAGATCACGTTTCTGGCCAATCCGAAGTACGCGCACAAGGTCAGGCACACGCGCGCCGGCGCCATCATCGTCTCGCCGGCCACGGGCGAGCTGCACATCCCGGCGCTGGTCAGCGAGAATCCTTACCTCGATTTCGCCCGCGCGCTGGAGCTGTTTTACCAGCCGCCGCGGCCGCAGCCGGGCATCCACCCGACGGCGGCGGTCGCCTCCTCCGCCGTGATCGGCGAGGGCGTCTCCATCGGCGCCTATGCGGTGATCGGCGAGCGCGTCCGGGTGGGGCGCGGCACCGTCATCCATCCGCTGGTGGTGATCTACGAAGGGGCCGAGATCGGCCAAGACTGCGTGCTGCACGCGCACAGCTCCGTGCGCGAGTTCTGCCGCCTGGGCAACCGCGTGATTTTGCAAAACGGCGTGGTCATCGGCGGCGACGGCTTCGGCTTCGCCAAGCGCAAGGACGGCACGCACTACAAGATCGTGCAGTCCGGGCCGGCGGTTCTCGAGGACGACGTCGAGGTGCAATCGCTCAGCTCGGTCGACCGCGCGACGGTGGGCGAGACGCGCGTCAAGCGCGGGGCCAAGATCGACTCGCTGGTGCAGGTGGGCCATGCCTGCGTGGTGGGCGAGGACAACATCATCTGCGCCCAGACGGGGCTGGCGGGATCGAGCGTGCTGGGGAAAAACGTGTTGCTGGCCGGCCAGGTGGGCGTCTCCGGCCATCTCACCATCCACGACAACGTCATCGTCTATGCGCAGAGCGGCATCGGCGGGGACGTGGAAGCCGGCAGCGTCGTGTCAGGGTCGCCCGCGTTCGACGCGGCGCAGTGGCGCCGCGCCGTCACCGCCTTCCCCCGCCTGCCGGAGCTGCTGAGAACGGTGCGAGAATTGGAAAAGCGCGTCGCTGCCCTGGAACCGCCACCTGGAGAGGACCGGAGATGAAGAAAAGCCGCCACATGAACCGTGCGCCGCTGGCATACAAGAACGAGGCATTTCTGGATAGCTGGAACGGACGCGCCATCCGCATTCTGGCTGAATACCTCGAGCCTCTGGACCGGTTCAGCCGGGAAAAGGTTCGAGACACGGTGGTGTTCTTCGGCTCGGCGCGGATCACCGAAAACGGCCCGCTGGGGCGCTATTATCACGAAGCGCGGGAATTCGCGCGGCTGATCACCCAGTGGTCGAACGCGCTCGAGCCGCCGACGCGGCGGTTCGTCGTCTGCACCGGCGGCGGCCCGGGAATCATGGAGGCCGCCAACCGCGGGGCGCGCGACGCCGGGGGCAAGTCGATCGGGCTGAATATCGCCCTGCCCCACGAGCAGTACCCGAACCCCTACATTACCCCGGAACTGAACTTCGAATTCAACTACTTTTTCATGCGGAAGTTCTGGTTCGCATATCTCGCCAAAGCCCTTATAGTATTCCCGGGCGGGTTCGGGACGCTCGACGAATTGACGGAATTGCTGACGCTCGCCCAGACGCAAAAGCTCGAAAAGAAGATCATGATCATGCTCTACGGAGCGGATTATTGGCGGGAAATCATCAATTTCGACGCTCTGGCGCGGCACGGCATGATCAGCCCGGAAGACCTTGAGCTGATGGATTTCGTCGACGACGTGCACACGGCGCTCGATCATTTGAAGACGTTTCTCACGGAGAACTACCTGCAGCCCCAGCAGATCCGGGCCGCGGAAGAGATGCCGGACATCGCCAAATCGCGGCTTTGACCGGCCCGCGGCGGTGGCGGCGGCGGCCGTGAAGCAGGTACGCTGAATCGGAATGCCCTCGTCGGAGTGGGTGAAAACACTGCGCTCGGCAGGCCGTATGGAGCTGTGCTTTGCGGCCTGCGTGCTGGCAAGCCTGGCGGCGCAGTGGCTGGCGCCGGGGCGCATGGCCACGGTTCTGCTGCAACTGGCTGCCTTTGGGCTGGGCTTTTTCCTGGCCTGGCGCCACGGCTTGAGAGCCGTGCGGCGGCTGATCTGGCGGCTGCGCAACCGCCTGATTGTCGCCTACGTGTTCATCGCCGTCGTGCCGATGCTGATGCTGGCGGTGCTGACGCTGGCAGGCGCCTGGGTGGTTTCAGGCCAGATCGCAGCTTATCTGCTGAGCGTGGAATTGGGGCGGCGCGTGAACTCGCTGGAAACGGCCGCGCAATCTCTGGCGCGCGCCGCGCCCCAGGTGCGCGTGGAGGCCGTGCGGCGCGCGGGGTTCTTCATCCGCGACCGCTTCCCAGGCGCGGAAATCCTGCTCAAGGACGAATTGGGCCGGGAGGTGCGCTACCCCGAGAACGCCCGCTTGCCGCATCCGCCCGAGGGGCATGAGGATGCAGCCGGGTTGCTGATCCGGGAAGGGCGGTTCTATCTGTGGGCGCACGCGGGCGGCGCGCGGTCGGAAGTCGTCATCACGGTTCCCGTCACCTTGTCGTTCCTGCAGGGGCTGGCGCCGGGGCTAGGCGTAATCCAACTGACGCCCTTTTCCATCGGCCCGGGCGGCGTGCGCGCCATGGATGTGGCGCTGCACCCGCCGCTCGACGAGGAGAAGCCCGCGGCGGGCGCGATTCCCGAACCCGCGAATCTGCTGGATCTGCCGCTGAAGTGGGGCGTCTCGGTTCCCGCAGTCCTGTGGGACGAGCCCGGCAGCCAACCCACCGTGTTCCTTGGCGCGGCGACCCGGATCAGCGGGCCGCTGCGCATCATGTTCAGCGTCGACACCAGCAGCAGCGGCCCTACCATGCTGGTGTTGTTTACGACGGCGCTGATCGTCTTCTTCATCGTGGAGATCAGCTCCATCTGGGTCGGCGTGTCCTTGTCCCGCACCATCACCTCGGCGGTGAACGACCTGTACGAAGCGACGGTGCGCATCCGCAGCGGCGATCTCAGCCACCGGATTCTGGTGACCGGCAACGATCAGCTTGCCGAGCTGGGCACATCATTCAACATCATGGCGGGCAACCTCGAGCGCCTGTTGCAGGCGGAGAAGGAGCGGCAGCGGCTGCAAGCGGAGCTCGAGATCGCGCGCGAGGTGCAGTCGCAGTTGTTGCCCAAACCGATCACGAGTTTCGGCTCGCTGCGGCTGTCCTGCGTTTGCAACGCCGCGCGCATGGTGTCGGGCGACTACTTCGACTACCAGCCGGTGAGCGACGGGCGGCTGGCGCTGGCGCTGGGCGACGTGGCCGGCAAGGGCATCTCCGCGGCGCTGCTGATGGCGACGCTGCAATCGGCGATGCGCAGCCAGTTGCGGCAGTGCATGGAGGCGGCGGAAGCCGCTTCCGCCGGACGCGGCGCCGGCTACGACCCGCCCGCCATCTCCACCGCGCGGCTCGTTTCCAACCTGAACCAGCAACTCTATGCTTCCACCGCGCCGGAAAAGTACGCCACGTTCTTCTTCAGCGTCTATGACGAGTCCGCCTCGGAACTGATCTACACCAACGCCGGCCACCTGCCGCCGCTTCTTTTGCGCGGCGGCAAGGTGCTGCCGCTCGACACCAATGGCATGGTGGTGGGCTGCTTCGCAGCCGCCCGTTACGGCGAAAGCCGGCTCAAGCTCGAACCCGGCGACCTGCTCGTGTGCTATACCGACGGCGTGACGGAGCCGGAGAACGCCTACGGCGAAATGTTCGGCGAGCCGCGGCTGCACGCCCTGCTGGCCGAGCACGCGGCGATGGATGTGGAAGCGCTGGGCCGGTTGATCCAGGCCGAGGTGGAGAGGTGGACCGCTTCCACCGAACTGCAGGACGACTTCACGCTGTTGCTGGTGCGCAAGACGGAGTAGGCGGGGATGACGCACGGACGCAGAGCGCTCGCGCTGGCTGCCGCAGTCGCGGCGACTCTGGCCATCGGCACGCTCGGCTTCGTCTTCATCGCGGATTTTCCGCTCGTGGACGCCCTCTACATGGCGATCATGACGATGACCACGGTGGGCTACGGGGAGATCCATCCGCTCAACCGGGCCGCGCGGATCTTCAATTCCGTCTACATGGTCATCAGCGTGAGCACGATGCTGCTGGTGATCGGCGTGATGACGCAGGCGATCCTCGAAGCCCAGTTGGGCGATGTCTTCGGCAGGAGAAGGGTGAAGAAGATGATCGAATCGCTGCGCGGGCACTACATCGTGTGCGGGTTCGGCCGCGTGGGCCGCGGGGCGGCGGCCGAGCTGCGGAACAACGGCGAAACCGTCGTCGTGCTGGATCGCAACGAGCAGAGGCTGGAGGCGGCGCGCCGGCTCGGCTGCGTGGCGCTGAACGGCGACGCGACTTCGGACGACTCGCTGCGCGAAGCCGGCATCGAACGGGCGGCAGGACTGGTGGCGGCCCTCAGCACGGACGCCGACAATCTCTTCGTGGTGATGTCGGCCAAGGCGCTCAACGGCAGCCTCCGCGTGGCGGCGCGCGCTTCCGACGAGCCGACGGAAAAGAAGCTGCTGCGCGCGGGCGCGGACACGGTGCTGGCGCCATACAAGGCCGCCGGCGCGCAACTGGCGCTGTCGCTGCTCAAGCCTCACGTGCGGCAGTTTCTGGACTTCGCGCTGGCCACGCCGGAATGGAACGTGCGCATCGAGCAGGTGGAGGCGGATGCGTCCAGCGACCTCGTGGGAAAATCGCTGGCGGAGGCGCGCATCCGCGGCGAGATGCAGGTGGTCGTCCTCGCCATCCGCCGCGCCAACAGCGCGATGGAGTTCAACCCGCCCGCCGCGGCAGTCATCGAGGCCGGCGACTGCCTGGTGGTGATGGGCGAGGCCGAGCCGCCGCGCCGCTTTGAAATCCGCGCCGCCGGAGGACGCCAGCGATGAAGATCCTCACTGCTGAACAAATGCGGGAGATCGACCGCCGCACCATCGAGGCGGGCGTGCCGTCGATCGTGCTGATGGAAAACGCCGCCTGCCGCTTCGTCGAATTCCTCGAGCGCGAGTACAAGCCTCTTGAGAGGCACCGCATCTTGGTGATTTGCGGCAAAGGCAACAACGGCGGCGACGGGATGGCGATCGCGCGGCAACTGCTTCTCCGGTCCCGGCCCGCGGCGCTCGATGTGGTGCTGGCGTGGCCGCCGGATGAGCTCCGCGGCGATGCGGCGGTCAACTACTCGATGCTGACGCTGCAGGGCGTGCGCGTGCATCGCGAGTTCACGCCTCCCATGCGCGCGGCCACGCTGGTCATCGATGCGCTGCTCGGCACGGGCTTGAGCGGACCGGCGCGCGGCCCGGCCCTGGATTGGATCCGCGAGATGAACCGCGGCTTCCCGCAAGCGGCGGTGGTCAGCGTCGACATGCCTTCCGGCCTTTGCGAGGACGGCGAAAGCGTGCTGCCGGCGCACACAGTGACATTCACCGCGCCAAAGGCCGAGCAGGTGTTGCCGCCATTGTGCGACCGCGTGGGGCGGCTGCATGTGGTTCCGATCGGAACGCCTGCTGAAATGCTGGAGCGGGACGCGTCGCTCTGGCTCGAACTGATCGAGCCGCGCCACTTCCGCCGCCTCTTTCAGCCGCGCCCCCGCGGCGCGCACAAGGGCGACTTCGGCCACGTGCTGGTGATCGGCGGTTGGGAAGGCAAAGGCGGCGCCGCGGCGATGGCGGGCTGGGCGGCGCTCAAAGCCGGCGCGGGCCTGGTGACGGTCGCCTGCGCGGAGGCCGAGCGCAGAACCGTGACCTCGCTGGCGCCGGAGCTGATGACGCAGCGGCTGAGCGATGATCCGGGCGACAAGGACGTGATCGCGCTGGGTCCCGGACTCGGCCTCGACCCGGAAATGGTTTCGCTGGCCCAGCGGCTGTTTGTCCAGTCCGCGCTTCCGATGGTGGTGGACGCCGACGGGCTGAATGCGCTGGCGCACACCTCGTTCCGCGGCCCCGGGCCGTGGCGCGTGCTGACGCCGCATCCCGGCGAGATGGCGCGGCTGGCCGGCTGCACGAATGTCGACATCCAGGCCGACCGTGTCGGCGTAGCCCGCCGGTTCGCGGCCGAACGCCATGTGGTGGTCGTGCTGAAGGGGCAGCGCACGCTGGCCGCTTTTCCCGACGGCCGCGTGTTCGTCAACCCGACCGGCACGCCGGCGATGGCGACCGCCGGATCCGGCGACATCCTCACCGGGCTGATCGCCGGGCTGCTGGCGCAGTGGCCCGACCGCCGCGAAGAGGCGCTGCTGGCTGCGGTGTGGCTCCACGGGCGCGCGGGCGAACTGGCGGCGGAATCAGGCACGGAATGGTGCGTCACCGCGACCGACCTGATCCGATTCCTTCCTCAAGCGATCCGGGAAGCCGCCGCATGAGAACGCGCACCTTCACCACCCGGAGCGAAGAGGAGACCATCGCGCTGGCGGCGGAGCTGGCGCGCGAGTGGACGCCGCCCCGGTGCGTGCTGCTCATCGGCCGCCTCGGCGCGGGCAAAACGACATTCGCCAAAGGCGTGGCGGAAGGTCTCGGCGCGGCGCCCGCGGATGAGATCTCCAGCCCGACTTTCGCGCTCATCCATGAGCATGGCGGCGGGCTGCTGTATCACGTGGACCTCTACCGGCTCGACACGGAAGCCGAAGCCGCCTCGCTCGGACTCGACGAGATTCTCGCCCGGCAGGCGGTGGTGCTGCTCGAGTGGGCGGAGCGCTTCCCGCGCCTGTTGCCCGAGGAGCGGATCGAAGTGCGGATCGAACCGCGGGACGGCGAGGAACGTTTCCTTGAAGTGAAGGAGCTGCCTTGAGCCAGGCCCGCGACAACCGCACCGGAGTCTACGCGCTGGCTGCGCTGGCCGTGTTGAGCGCCGCGCTCGTGCTGATGCTGCTGGCGCCGTTCCTGCGCCCGATCACGTTTGCCGTGGTGCTGGCTGTGGCGTTCGAACCGCTTTACGAAAGGCTGCTGCGGTGGCTGCGCTCTTCCGCGGCGGCGGCGCTGGCGGCAACGCTCATCATCGTGCTGCTGGTGCTGGCCCCGCTCGCCGTGATCGGAGTGAACGTGATCCAGGAAGCCGGCGCCGTGTACCAGGCGCTGGCGCGGCACACTTCCGGGCAAGGCGGGTGGGCTGCATGGCTCGCCTCGCTGGTGGAGCAGCCTGTGCAATGGACGGCGCAAAAAACGGGCCTGCCTGCGCCGGACGTGAAGGCGGCGCTGCTCGATCAGGCGCAGGCGCTGGTGAAGTTGCTGGGGGGGTGGGGCGCGGCGTTGCTCGCCAACGTGACCTCAACCATCGGCAATGCACTGCTGTCGCTGTTCATCCTGTTCTTCCTGTTTCTGGAAGGGCCGAAGATCCGGGACGGGATCTATGCCTGGTCGCCGCTGGAGCGGGAGAGAACGGCTGCGCTGCTGGCTGCGATCCGCGATTCGATCGTGGCCAACTTTCACGGCATGGCGGCTGTGGGGGTGGTGCAGGGCGCGCTGACATCGCTGGGGCTGCTGCTGGCAGGCGTGCCCGCACCCGTGTTCTGGGGCGTGGCGGCGGCGATCTGCTCACTGATCCCTGTGGTGGGCACGGCGCTGGTGTGGCTGCCGGCGGCGCTGATCCTCTTCTTTCAGGGCTTCTGGGGCAAGGCGTTGTTCCTGGTGATCTGGGGCGCTCTGGTGGTGGGCATGTCGGACAACTTCGTGCGACCCTGGGTGCTCAGCGGGCGCACGGGGATGAACGGGCTGGTGATTTTCTTCGCGCTGATGGGCGGCATGCAGGTGTTCGGCGCCATCGGCCTGTTTGCGGGCCCCGTCATCATTTCCGCCGCAGTGGCCGTGTTCCGCATGCTTCGCGGCGAGACGGAGGGGCAGCCGCCGGCGGTCACTTCTTCGGAGGCGTCTGCTGCTCCCCAACCCGGCCCGGCTTCTCCCCCGGCTTGAGCAGCGAAGGCTTTTTCTTGCCCGGCGCCACGCCTTCCTTTTCCGATTCGATCCGCTTGCGCTCTTTTTCCAGTTCTTCCTTGCGTTCCGGCGACAGCAGCTCCTCGCGCTCTTCGCGCAGCGCCTTTTCCTTGTCGCGGACCGAAAGCGTGCGCTCCTTGAGATCCTGCTCGTTCATCTCGATGCTGTCGCGGAGGGTCTCCACGGCCTGTTCCAGCGCAAACTGATACCGCCCGCGGTCGGGCTCTTCCTTCTCCGCCATGGCCTCGAGCTTGGCGAGCAACTCCTTCTGCGAGCTCACGACGCCGTCGAGCTTCTCGATCGGCTTCTGGCGGCGGATGGCGTCGTCGATGTTCATGTCCATGGCTTCGATGATCTGCGTCACCTGTTCGAGCGTGTCGTGGATCAGGCCGCTGCGGCCGGTCTGGCGCTTCGAGAAGAGCTGCTCCAGCATGTCCACCCGCTGGCGCGCGAACTTCAGGTAGAGCTGGAGGCGCGGCTCGGGTTCCTGCACCAGCCGGAGCTGTTCCACTTCGTCGGGCGTGAGAAAATCTCGCTGCGCCATCAAGGGCAGGCAGGCGGAAATCAACAGCAGAAACACCCACCGCATAAGCCGAGCCTCCTTCATCTGCCGGTCATGACGCCGCTGAGGAACTGTTCGTGGATCGCGGCCACGCGCTCGCGCGCTTTCTCGATCCGCTCCCGTTCCTCGAACCCCACGGCGAGAGAGAGTTCTTTCAAACCTTTCTCGAATCCGCGCGTCCGCAGCTCGCCGCGCTTGTACTGCCTGCTGAGCCTGCCCGGGGGGCGCCCGGTGGCGCGCAGCGACTCGAGCGCCAGCTCGCTGGCGGCCACAATGTCGTCCACAGCCGCTTCCAGGTCCGGGCGGGCGCCGGCTTCGCGCACGAGTTTCCACGCAGCGCCCAGGCGCGCCTCGGCCAGCCGCAGAGCCTGCTCGAAGCGCTTGAGCGGGTCGCCTTCCCGGCGCACGGCTTCCATCGAGAGAGGAGGCGGCGGTGCGGCAAGCGACGCGGCAAGCATGAGAAAGCCGATGCACGATTTCATCGCCGAACCGCCTTCTCCAGGATCTTCACGCGCTGCCGCGCCTTGAATTCCTCATCCGGGTGCGCGCCGTGGCTCGAGGCGAGAAACCGGCGGTAGCTTTCGAGCGCCGCTTTCGGCTGGTTCAGCGCGTCAAGCATCGTGGCGCGGAAATAGTCGTACGCGGGGCTGTCGCCGTTGAGCTCCCGGGCTCGGTCCAGCGCCGCCAGAGCGGGCTCGTATTGCTTGAGCAGCATGAGGACGGCGGTGAATTCGTTCCACGCCTCTCCGGAACGGGGCGCCAGACGCACCGCCTCCTGGAATTGCGGCGCCGCCTCCGCGTATTTCTTCTGGTCCCGGAGAAGGCGCCCGTAGAAAAGGCGGAGTTCGGCGTTCGCAGGCTCCTGCTGCACCAGCAGGGCGGCGATGGCGGCGCTCTGCTCCGGCTTCTTCTGCCGCAGATACGCGGTGGCCAGCGCATAGAGAACGGCAGGCGTAGCGCTCTTTGCCCGCGCCGCCTCCAGGTGGAGGAGGGCGTTTTCCAGATCGCCGGACTCGAGCTCGAGCACGCCGAGGCGCTCGAGCGCGGCCGCCTCGCCGGGGAAGCGCGCGTACACGGCAGCCGCTTTCTGCTTTTCGCCGGCGCGTTCCCACGCCTCTGCCAGAGCGATCGCCACGTCGAAGTCCTGAGGCTGTTTCTGCGCCGCTTTTTCCAGCGCTTCCGCCGCCGCGCGCCACTGGCCTGTTTCGAAAAGGGCCCGCCCCAGCAGAAAAGCGGCCTTGGCGTCTTCGGGCTGCTCGCGGAGGCACTGTTCCAGCAGGGAAATCGCCTCAGCGGGCTGTTGCGACCGGATCAGCAGATGCGCCAGATTCATCCGGGCGGCGCGGATTTCCGCATCGATTTCGAGCACGCGCCGGAAGGCGGCAATGGCGCGCTGCGTTTCGCCCGCTTCCGACAATGCATAGCCGAGCTGGAATTGAATGGCGGCGGAATCCGGCTCCTTGCGCGCCGCTTCTTCGAGCAGCGGAACGGCTTCGCGGGCGCGCCCTTCTTCGATCAGGCGCAGCGCTTCCCCGGGCGGCGCGGCGGGCGCCTGCAGCAAGAGCCATGCCAGCAGAGGAAGGGCCCAGCTCACGCTTCCATTGTATCGGCTGGGCCGCGCCGCGCCCGCGCCGCTACACTGGGAAATGATGCTCACCGAACAGGAGTTTTCCCAGGCGGCGGAAGACGCCATCGAGAGCCTGTACCGCAAGCTCGCCGAGGCGAGCGAGGACTACGATTTCGACGTGGACATGAACGCGGGGGCGCTGTCGGTCCAGTTCGACGACCCGCCCGAGCGGTTCGTCGTCAGCCCGAATTCGCCCGTGCGGCAGATCTGGGTATCCGCGCATGTCAAGAGCTACAAGCTGGGCTGGAACGGCTCGGCGTTCGTGCTTGACGACGGGCGCACGTTGGAACAGCTCATCGCCGGCGCGATCCGCGTCCGCATCCCCGAGTTCACGCTGTAAGTGGCCGGCGTCTACATTTCCTGGCCGTTTTGTTCGCAGAAGTGCACGTACTGCAATTTCGCCTCGGGCGTGTTCCCGCGGGAGTTGGAAGCGCGGTACCTCGCCCGGCTGCTCGAGGAGCTGCGCGCGTTCGCCTGGCAGTGGACTCCCGAAACGGTCTATCTGGGCGGCGGAACGCCTGGCTCCATGCCCGGCGAAGCGCTGCAGCAGGTCTTGTCCCTCGTGCCGGGCAAGCCGTGGCGGGAGGCGACGCTGGAAGCCGCTCCAGGCGCGATCACCCGCGAAGCGGTGGACGAGTGGGTCGGCTGCGGCATCAACCGCGCCAGCCTCGGCGTACAAAGTTTCGTCGACGAGGAATTGCGCCGCACGGGGCGCAAGCACACCGCGGAGGGCGTCGCCCGGGATGTCGCTCTGTTGCGCGAAGCGGGGATCGGCAACATCAACGTGGACCTGATCGCCGGCTTGCCGGCGCAGACGGAGCAGAGCTGGCGCGCCTCGCTGGAATGGATCGAGCGGCTGAAGCCGCCGCACGTCTCTGTCTACATGCTGGAAGTGGACGAGGACTCGCGGCTGGGCCGCGAGCTGCTCGCCGGGGGCTCGCGGTTCGGCGCGGGCGCGGCGCCATCCGAAGAGAGAGTCGCGGATTTTTACGAATTCGCCGTGGAGTTCCTCGAGCGGCGCGGGTGGCGGCGCTATGAGATCTCGAATTTCGCCCGGCCAGGTTTCGAATCGCGGCACAACCTGAAGTATTGGCGGCTGGAGCCTTACGCGGGCTTTGGCGCGGACGCGCACTCGTTCGACGGCGAGTGGCGCGTGGCGAACACCGATGACGTGCGCCGCTACATCGAGCACGGACCGCAGCCGCAGCGGGTGCGGGCGGAGCCGGCATCAGAACGATTCCTGGCGGGGCTGCGGCTGATGGAGGGCGTCGAAATCACGCCCGCGGGCGAAATGCGCTTCGGCGAGGCGATCGCGCGGTTCGAGCAGGAGGGGCTTCTGGAGCGGGCAGGCGCGCGCGTGCGGCTGACGCGGCGCGGGGTGATGTTGTCCAATGAAGTGTTCGAGGCGTTTCTCTGATGATTGACCTGCGTTCGGATACGGTGACGAAGCCCACCGCGGCAATGCGGCGCGCAATGGCGGAGGCCGAGGTCGGCGACGACGTGTATGGCGAGGACCCGACCGTGAACCGGCTGGAAGAGCGGGCGGCGGAGATCACAGGCAAGGAAGCGGCGCTGTTCGTGCCCTCGGGCACGATGGGAAACACAATCGCCATCAAATGTTTGACACGGCACGGGCAGGAGGTGATCTGCGACTCGCGCGGGCACCTGCTGAACTACGAGCTGTCCATGACGGCGTGGTTTTCCGGCTGCCTGATCCGCGCCGTGGACACGCCCGGCGGCATTCTCACGTGGGACCGGATCCTGCCGGTGATTCGCCCCCTGGGGCCGCACGCAGCCGACACGGGCTGCATCGAGCTGGAGAACACGCACAACATGGCCGGCGGCACGGTGTACCCGCTGGAAACGTTGCGCGATGTGTGCGGGCGCGCCCATGCTCTCGGGCTGCGCGTGCACATCGACGGGGCGCGGATCTTCAACGCCGCGGCGGCTTGCGGCGCCAGCGTGCGCGAGCTCTGCGAACCCGCCGACACCGTCATGTTCTGCCTGTCCAAGGCGCTGGGCGCGCCGGTGGGCTCCATGCTCGCCGGCCGGCGGGACGTGATCGCGCAAGCCCGTCTCTACCGCAAGCGGCTGGGCGGAGGGATGCGCCAGGCGGGCGTGCTGGCGGCAGCCGCGCTGGTGGCGCTTGAGGAGACGCCGGCGAAGCTCGCTGAAGACCACGCGAACGCCCGGCTGTTGGCCGAAGGGCTGGCCAACCTGCGCGGCGTCCGCGTGGAGCCTGCCATGCCCGCCACCAACATCGTGATCTTCGACATCAGCGGCACGGGCATGGCGGCGGCGGAACTGAGCGCCGCGCTGCGCGAACGCGGCGTGCTGATCAACCCGGTCGGACCGTCCGCGCTTCGTGCCGTGACGCACTACGACGTGGACCGCGGCGGCTGCCTGCGCGCGCTCGAGGAGATCGCCGCTATCCTGCCGCGGCAGTAACCGCGCCGGTGTTACGATACGAGAGCCGCACCCGCCATGAGCCAAGCATCCGCACACCGAATCGAGAGCCGGCAGGAAGGCGACGTCGTTGTGATCCGTTGCGAAGGCCGCATCACGCTCGGCCTGGCGACCAACACGCTGCGCAATCTGATGCGCGAAGCGCTGGAAAGCGGGGCCAGGAAGCTGCTGATTGATTTCGGCGGCGCGGCGCAACTGGATTCGACGGGCATCGGCGAGCTGGTGGGCGCGCTGTCTCTGGCCAATGAGAAAGGCGCGGCGCTGAAGCTGGCCGAGCTCCCGCCCAAGATCCGCGAGCTGCTGCGCATTACGCGCCTGGATACGGTGTTCGACGTTCGGGAGAGCTGTCAGGAAGCGCTCGAGAGCTTCCGCTGAGGGCGCTGCGCTCCGCTTCGCGCCGCAACGCATTGAGCATTCCCTGAAACACCACGGCGTGGAACGGCAGCACCGCATACCAATACAGCAGGCCGAGCAGCCCGCGCGGGCGGAAGCGCGCCTCCTGCGTCAGCTCGCAGGCATTGGCGCCGCGCGGCTCGATGCGGAATTCGAGCACCGCTTCGCCCGGCAGCTTCATCTCCGCGCGGAGCCGCAGCAGGCGCGGAGGCTCCAGTCCCGTGACCCGCCAGAAATCGACCGCTTCGCCGAGGCTGATCGACTCCGGGTTGCGCCGCCCGCGCCGCAGGCCGGGGCCGCCGGCAAGGCGGTCGAGGAAACCGCGGATCTCCCACAGCCAGTTGGCATACCATCCATGCCGCCCGCCCAGGCGGCAGACCGTGCGGTAGACCTCTTCAGCCGGCGCCAGCACGGGCCTGCTGCGCGAATCGATGAAAACTTTGCCGCCGGCCCAATCCGGATCGCCCGGCAGCGGGCCGGCCATGGTCCACGTCGTTTCCGCGCCGCCGCTGTCAGACTTCTGCAGGGCCGAGCGGATCGCTTCGCGCACCGTTAACAGCGGCTGCGGAATCACTTCGCGGATGCGCGTGTCGCGGCAGACCACGGGGTTCCGCAGCCCTTCCGCCAGCGGCCGTGCGATGGAGTGGTGCAGCGGCGTGACCAGATGAATCCAGTACGAGCTGAGGCGCGGCGTGAGCACGGGCACCGGCAGTATGAGCCGGCGGCCGACGCCGAGTTCCTCGCCCATGATGTCGAGGATTTCGCGGTAGGTGAGAACTTCCGGCCCGCCGATGTCGAAGGTCTGGCCTGAGGTCTGCGGGCACTCCAGCGCAGCCGCCAGATAGTGGATGACGTTGCGCACGGCGATGGGCTGGCAAGGCGTGCTGACCCAGCGCGGGGTCACCATCACGGGAAGGCGTTCCACCAGATAGCGCAGGATTTCGAACGACGCCGAGCCGCTGCCGATGATCATGGCCGCGCGGAACACGGTCACCGGCACGCCGGACTCTTCCAGCGCCGCCTCCACCTCGCGGCGCGAGGAAAGGTGCTCGCTCAAGCCTGCGCCGGTCTCGCCCAATCCGCCGAGGTACAGGATGCGGGCGACACCCGCCTTCCGGGCGGCTGCGGCGAAGGCGCGCGCCAACTGGAGATCGTGCGCGGCGTAATCTTTGCCGGCGCTGATCATCGAGTGGACGAGGTAATATGCGGCCGGGCAGCCCTCGAGAGAAGCCCGCGTCGAGGCCTCATTGGCGAGGTCCGTCGTGAAGATCTCGATCTGCGGATGGGAGGCCCACGCGCGGTCCCGCAGCTTCATCGGGGATCGCACAAGGCAGCGGACACGGTAGCCTGCCTCAAGCAAGCGGGGCACGAGACGGCCGCCGATGTAGCCGGTCGCGCCGGTGACGGCGATGGTTTGCACTCTGTCTGTATAGATGAGACCATCAGCCGGTCCAGTGCAACCATCGTCCCCGGCGCCGGCGGCTGCGATACACTGTGGCCCGTATGCGGACGCTGCACTGTCTCGTTCTGTCTCTCGCTTTGTGCCTTCTGGCCGCCCAGGATGCCCCGAAGCCGGCGCCAGCCAAACCGGATCCCAACGACCCGTGGCAGGAATCCACGTTCCGCGCCTTCCGGCTTCGATCGATCGGACCCGCGCTGCTCTCAGGCAGAGTCACGGTCCTCGTCGCTCACCCCTCCCATCCGGCCACATGGATTGCAGGCGTGGCTTCGGGCGGCGTGTGGAAGACCACGAACGCAGGCGCCACATGGACGCCCATTTTCCAGAATGAAGGCAGTTATTCGATCGGCGACGTGGCCATGGATCCGCGCGACCCGAACGTGCTGTGGGCAGGCACGGGCGAGCGGAACGCGCAGCGCAGCGTCGGCTACGGCGACGGCGTGTACCGCTCCGCCGACGGCGGGCGCACCTGGAAGAACATGGGGCTGAAGCAATCGGGCAACATCGGCCGCATTGTCATCGACCCGCGCGACTCCAACGTCGTCTATGTCGCCGCGCAGGGCCCGCTGTGGTCGCCAGGCGGAGACCGCGGACTCTACAAGACCACCGATGGCGGGCAGACGTGGACGCAGATCCTGAAGATCAGCGAAAACACCGGCGTGACCGATGTGGCCATGGATCCCTTCAACCCGGACGTGCTGCTCGCGGCGGCGCATCAGCGGCGGCGCCATGTGTGGACGCTGATCCATGGCGGCCCCGAATCGGCGCTGTACAAGTCAAATGACGCCGGCAAGACCTGGCGCAAGATCACAACGGGGTTGCCCGGGGGAGAGTTGGGAAGGATCGGGCTGGAGTTTTCCCGCGCGCAACGCGGCCTTGTTTACGCCGTGGTCGAGGCGGCGCGCGAGAGCACGGGCACGTACCGCTCGCTCGATTCCGGCGAAAGCTGGGAGCGGCGCTCCAACGTCGCCGGCTTGCCCATGTATTACGGCCGCGTCTATGCAGACCCGCAACTGGCCGGGCGCTTGTACATGATGGACGTGATCGTGCGCGTCTCCGACGACGGCGGCGCCACATGGCGCACAGTGGGCGAGCGCGCCAAGCACGTGGATACGCATGCCTGGTGGATCGACCCGAAAGACAGCAACCATATTCTGGCGGGCTGTGATGGCGGCATCTACGAAACATGGGACGGCGGGCGGCTCTGGCGCCACATCAGCAACCTGCCGGTGATGCAGTTTTACAACGTCACCGTGGACAATTCCTCGCCCGTTTACTACGTCTACGGCGGCACCCAGGACAACAACACGGTGGGTGGCCCTTCTTCCACGCGCGGCGTGGACGGCGCGACCAACAACGACTGGTTCGTGGTGACCGGCGGCGACGGATTTGTGGCGCGCGTCGATCCCACAGACCCGAACATCGTCTACGCCGAGTCGCAGTACGGCGGACTCGTGCGGCTCAACCGCCGCACCGCCGAGCGCGTGCCCATCCGCCCTGTCGAAGGGAAAGGCGAGCCGCCGCTGCGTTTCAACTGGGAATCGCCTTACATCATCAGCCCGCACAACCCCGCGCGGCTCTATTTCGGCGCGAACCGACTGTTCCGGTCCGACGACCGCGGCAATTCCTGGACGCCGGTGAGCGGCGATTTGACCCGCCAGACAGATCGCAACAAACTTCCCGTAATGGGCAGAATCTGGCCGCCCGAAGCCATTGCGAAGCACCAGTCCACCAGCACCTTCGGCAACCTGACGGCGCTGAGCGAATCGCCGCGGAAAGAAGGGTTGATCTACACGGGCAGCGACGACGGACTCGTCAGCGTCACCGAAGACGGCGGCAAGACGTGGCGGAAGATTGAAAAGATCGAAGGACTGCCGGACCTCTCTTCCATCGGGCCGATCGGCGTCTATGTGCAGCGGCTGGTGGCGTCGCGCCATGACGCCAACACTGTGTACGCCCTGTTCGACAACCACAAGAACGGCGATTTCAGGCCATACGTGATGAAGTCTTCGGACAAGGGCGCAACGTGGACTTCGATCTCCGGCAACCTGCCGGAAAACGGCCCTGCCCTGTCTCTGGCGGAAGACCCCGTGAACCCGAATTTGCTGTTTTGCGGAACGGAATTCGGTCTGTATTTCACCGCCGATGGCGGCAAGAAATGGATCCGGCTGCGCAACAATTTGCCCACGATTCCCGTGCGCGACATGGCCATCCAGGAGCGCGAAGGGGATCTCGTGCTGGCCACGTTCGGGCGCGGCTTCTACGTGCTGGACGACTACTCGCCGTTGCGGCAGATCAGCCCGCAGGTGTTCGACAAGCCGGCGCACGTCTTTCCGGTCAAGAAGGCCACGGTGTTCGTACAAGACACCGGCAAGAGCCGCGGCTCGCAGGGCGAGCAGCTCTGGATGGCGGAGAATCCGCCTTACGGCGCGGCCATCACCTACTGGCTGAAGGAGACGCTCCGCACGAAGCGCCAGCAGCGGCAGGAGCTGGCGAAAAAAGACCCGGCGCTCTATCCGTCACAGGCGGAATTGACGGCGGAAGACGACGAGGAGCCGCCGCAAATTCTGTTGACGATCACGGATTCGAAAGGGCGCGTCATCCGGCATCTCACGGGCCCTGCCACGCGCGGACTGCACAGAATCACCTGGAACCTGCGCGGACCGGCCATTGCCGCCGCGGCCCAGGGGCAGCCCTCCCGCGAAGACGAAGGGCCACAGCAGCAGCCTGCCGGCGGAGCGCTGGTGGCGCCGGGCGTGTACAAGGTCTCCCTGGCTCGCAAGAGCGGCGGCGCGGTCACGCCCCTCAACGCCGAGGAAACGATCACCGTGGAAGCCGACGCCTCCGGAGCGCTCTCCGAAGCGGACCGGCGCGCGCGCGATGAATTCATCGAGCGGGCGCTGCGGCTGCAGCGGCAGGTGCTGGGCGCGCTCGACGCCGCCAACCAGGCGAAGACGAAATTGACAGCAATCCGGCGGGCCTTGCTCGACGGACCGGCGCAGCCGGCGATGATCGAAACGGCTTCCAGGCTGGACGCGCGCGTGACGGCGATTCTCCGCAAGCTGCGAGGCGATGAAACGCTCCGCGGGCTCGAGTCCGGCGCCCCGTCCTCGATCCAGTCCCGCGCGGCGAACGCCGTGGCGGTGACGCGCGGCATGACCAGCCCCCCGACGGGCACGATGCAGATGAACCTCCGAATCGCCGGCGAAGAGCTGGCCGACGAATCGGCCCGGCTCAAGGCGCTGCTCGAAGAGCTCAGGAAATTCGAACAGGCTCTCGACGCCGCCGGCGTGCCCTACACGCAAGGGCGCTACCAGTAATCCCGCCCGCCTCCCGCGGCTTGCCCCGGCGCGCCCGGGGCGGGATGATGGGAGTGCGCAATCTCATATCCACGTTTCAGACCGGAAAGACTGCAATGAAACCAGGAAGCGGAAAATCCCTGAAAAAAGCCCACAACATTTTTGGCGAGAAGGAACATCCCCTGGATCCTTTCTTCAAGCCGAAGAACGTGGCCGTCATCGGCGCCACGGAGAACCCGGGTTCCGTAGGCCGCACAACGCTATGGAACCTGATCAGCTCCCCGTTCGGCGGAGCCGTGTTTCCTGTCAACCCGAACCGCCCGAGCGTGCTCGGCATCAAGGCGTACAAGAACGTGAAAGAGATCCCCGCGGAGGTGGATCTGGCGGTGGTCGTGACGCCGTCGAGGCTCATCCCCGGCATCATCAAGGAGTGCGGGGAGGCGGGGATCAAGGCGGCCGTGGTGATCTCTGCGGGCTTCAAGGAGGTCGGCCCCGAGGGCGCCGAGCTCGAGCGGCAGCTTGTCGAGAACGCGCGCGCGGCCGGCATGCGCATCATCGGCCCCAACTGCCTGGGCATCATGATTCCTCCGTCGGGCGTCAATGCGACGTTCGCGGCGGCGATGGCGCGGATGGGCAACATTGCATTTCTCAGCCAGAGCGGCGCGCTGTGCACAGCGGTGCTCGACTGGAGCCTGAAGGAAAACGTCGGCTTCAGCGCGTTCATGTCCATCGGCGCGATGGCGGACGTGGGCTGGGGCGACCTGATCTATTACCTCGGCGACGATCCCAAGACGCGCGCGATTCTCATCTACATGGAAAGCGTCGGCGACGCGCGGAGCTTCCTCTCGGCGGCGCGCGAGGTGGCTTACACGAAACCGATCATCGTGATCAAGGCGGGCCGCACGGCCGCCGGCTCTGCGGCGGCGGCGTCGCACACGGGCGCGATGACCGGCTCCGACGACGTGCTCGACACGGCGTTCCGCCGCAGCGGCGTGCTGCGCGTGACCACCATCGCCGAACTGTTCTACATGGCCGAAGTGCTCTCCAAGCAGCCCCGCCCGAAAGGCCCGCGCCTCACCATCCTGACCAACGCCGGCGGCCCCGGCGTGCTCGCCGCGGATGCGCTGCTGCTGGGAGGCGGCGAGCTGGCCGAAATCTCGCAGAAGACCATCGAAGAACTCAACCAGTTCCTGCCTGCCACCTGGAGCCACCGCAATCCCGTGGACATCATCGGCGACGCCGGCCCGGACCGCTACGCCAAGGCCCTCGAGGTTGTGTCCAAGGACGAAAACACCGACGGCATGCTGGTCATCCTCACGCCGCAGGCGATGACCGACGCCACGCAAACGGCGCAACTGCTGCGCCCGCTGGCCAAGCTCGGCGACCGCCCCGTGCTCGCTTCCTGGATGGGCGGCGTCGAGGTGGCCGCCGGCGAGCAGATCCTCAACCAGGCGGGCATCCCCACGTTCCCTTACCCCGATACCGCGGCGCGCATGTTCAATTACATGTGGCGCTATGCGTCCAACCTGCGCGGGCTGTACGAAACGCCGAGCTACGCGGGCGACGATGAAGGCGGCGCCGCGCACAAGGCGCGCGAGATCCTGGACCGCGTGCGCGGCGAGGGGCGCACGATTCTCACCGAGCACGAATCCAAGCAGGTGCTTGCCGCCTACGGCATTCCCGTTTTGCCTTCGATCATCGCCGCCACGGAAGACGAAGCCGCCGCGGCGGCATCGCAGATCGGCTATCCGGTGGTGCTCAAGCTCCACTCGCTCACCATCACGCACAAGACCGACGTCGGCGGCGTGCAGCTGGATCTCGGCGATGAGGCAGCCGTGCGGCGCGCGTTCCAGGCGATCCGGAAGAGCGTGGAAGAGAAAGCCGGCGCGGAGCATTTCCAGGGCGTCAACGTGCAGCCGTTTGCGAAGCTGTCCGGCTACGAAGTGATCCTCGGCTCCACGATCGACCCGCAGTTCGGCCCGGTGATCCTGTTCGGCATGGGCGGGCAGCTCGTGGAGGTGTTCAAAGACCGCGCGCTGGCGCTGCCGCCTCTAAACACGACGCTCGCGCGGCGCATGATGGAGCGCACGCGCATCTTCACCGCTCTGAAAGGCGTGCGCGGGCGCAAGCCCGTCGATATCGCGGCGCTCGAGCAGTTGCTGGTGCGCTTCTCGCGCCT
>Ga0308417_1000546_pt1 | contig 27314 bp, 19 predicted proteins | sample HotsprSampleOS65_FD_203528 | JGI IMG/M metagenome (GOLD analysis project Ga0308417, IMG submission 203528) | Hot spring phototrophic mat microbial communities from Octopus Spring, Yellowstone National Park, Wyoming, United States - 20090730_OS65 ...
TGCATGTGTTGTGCGATCTGCCAGGCGGCGCTCATCGGTGCTGGCCACGGGGCGACGGCGTGTGTCGTGCTCTTCCTGATGAGTGACCGCTACACACTGAGCCGTGACTGGCTCCTGGCGGTCATGATAGTGTTCGTCAACGCCGCCGGTTTTGCCGTGGCCGCACGGTACGGCGTCAACCTGATCGGGGTGGCACTGGCGGGACTGGTCGGTATGGGAGCCGGGGGGTGGGTCGGTGCTCAGACCATCGGTAGCTACGAGTACACCGTCCCCACGCCTCAGGCTGATCGTGAGGTGCGGATCATTTCTGGAGGTCAGGTACGGGTCCTTGAGCTGAAGGACGTGCCCCCGGAGACGGTCAAGCGCATCCCGGTTGGCAGCGCGGTGGGATTGTTGATCGGGTTCGCGGTCGGGGCGGTCCTCTACGCCCGACTGGTTCGTCCCACGGACGTGGGGCCGGCCCCGGGTGGGGCACCTGACAGCCCGGAAGACGCTGAAGCCGCGGGCCGAGCCTGAGCCGACATCGGCGGTATTACCTACCACTTCCTTGGATACATCGGGGTGAGGTGGTTTGGCTCGAGTTGTAGCGGCCAAGCCGTTAAGTGGGGCGCAAGCCCACGCCAAACGCAAAAGGCGTATTGTCCTGCTCACGTTTTTTGTAACATACAATGAAAATTTAAAAATTGCATACCAGTTAGAGCGAAATTCAACCCCTTTTTGCTACTCACCTAGAGTCCACGGTTTAGGAAAATAGCGATTTCTGATCCCAATGAAATCAAGGCCAGAAAACCAACAAACCTTGACATTTCGAGTCGTGACTTTTAGACTACAAATTAGAATGCGTGTCATAAAGAGTCAAAATCAGCCTGCACAAGGACCAGCGCATGAATAAGGATCTCTCGTCAACGAACCGGACTTTTGTCGGAGTGAGATTGTTGACGGGCGATAGTAGAGAAGTTCTAAGGTTGCTTGACGCTGAATCGGTTCAGTGCTGCATAACCTCGCCTCCGTACTGGGGATTAAGGGACTATGAGCACCCAGCACAGATTGGGGCAGAGCCTTCTCCAGAAGACTATATTCAAAATCTCGTTGAGGTATTTCGGGAAGTGCGTCGTTTATTGCGAAACGATGGAACGGTCTGGCTAAATGTAGGTGATGGCTATGCACGAAACGGGGGCCGCGGCAACTGCGGCCCGAATGCAAAAGTGGGGAATACGAAAAAGATGATCCAGAAGCGCAACTGTAAGGTTCCGGACGTTTGGGGTCTAAAGGATCGCGATTTGATGGGCCTACCATGGCGAGTTGCATTTGCGATGCAGGCAGACGGTTGGATTCTTCGGTCACGGATCGTGTGGATAAAGAAAACGGCGATGCCGGAGAGTGTCAAGAATCGGCCTACGAACGCCACCGAGGAAATATTCTTGTTTTCCAAGCGTGCGAGCTATTATTATAATTGCAATGCAGTAAGGGAAAAAAGCGGGGCGAATCTCCGAAATTACTGGGTATTGGGCCCAGATACCTGTGGGAATGGTCATCCAGCAGCTTTTCCCCGTGAGCTTGTTCGCCGGTGTATCTTGCTGGCAACGCGTCCCGGAGACATAGTGCTTGATCCGTTTGGCGGATCGGGGACAACAGGTGTTGTTGCTAAGGAGGAAGGTCGAAAGGCTGTGCTTGTCGAACTCAACCCCGCGTATGCTGAACTCGCGAAAAATCGGCTAAACAACGTTCAGTGCAAGCTTTGGCTTACCTAGCGATGTGGGCAATTGGGTGCTGGCACTTTAGGATCTGAATCGTTTGCAACCCTCCATAACTGACCATCGAGAGTTACGACTCCCTTTGTGAGCATTTCGGCCTTTGCGACACGAACACTAACAAACTCCCCCCGTTGTGGAACTTCAACACCTAATGCTTCCGCTATCTTTTTATGCTTATCATAGTCACCTAGGATAATGAAACCTTCTTTCTTCAAGTGGGTTCTCGATCCTCCGTTACCTCTCACCCTTTTCATGTAGTCATCTTGCTGTCCAAGGGTGGCAATAACTCCTCGTCCAATCCTTTTGCCTTGTGCCACCTGAAAAATTTTATTTATCCGTTCTTGCCCATTTTTCAAATTCATGATTTCAATCACAGTTTTACTGGGCAGCTGAAGCAAAATATTTGGAGGCAGAGTTGCTTCTTTGAAAACCCAGTGGATTCTCTTTCTTCCCTCAGCAGTGATGGTTCGTTTGGTGTCCCGGTTTCCGACTTGGGTCAGGATTGACTGATCAATTCGGACAAGACCAAGGCTCCAATTTGCTTGCTGGTCATCGGCGGAGATCAGCAGACACACGTGCCCCACCGATTCGGGTGGAATCATCCAGCCTCCAAGCGTCTGGGAGTATTTACAGTCCACTTCTACTTCCGCGATCCGGTAATCCATTGCTTTGCCGTCGTCGAATTTAAACTCGCGTTGCAGATTGATTTCGACAAGTGCTCCGCAATGCGTCTTTTCCGTTTTGCGCAACTGATCCCATCGATACCGCCCAGTATGCTGCCCATCATATAACTGGTCGAATGTTTCTCTCAGGACGCGTCCAATTCGCTCTCCCTGGGGATCGAGTTCTCGGATTCTCGTAACAACGGCATCTAATTGCTGGTCTGGCATGTGCTTTTCTCTGGAATCGCTGAATTCGGGTGTGTACACGCCTACAGGCCGCGCATGAGTTCACATATCGAAATCCCGAGGGTCTTCGCGATCACCGCGATGTTTCTCAAGGAAACGTTCCTCTTGCCTCGCTCGATTCCGCTGATGTAGGTACGGTCCAAGCCACACCTTGCGGCAAATTCCTCCTGTGAGAGCCCCTTCTCTTTTCGAAGCTGGCGCAGCCGTTCACCAAATTTTTCAGTAATATTAGATTGACGCGACATGCAGTCAGCCTAAATATTCGTAGCCAATATTACCACAGACTATGAGTCACGTCGCGACGTTCGTCTCCCTTCTGATCAGGCAATGACCAGAGATGTATGTATATATAAATAACAAATTAAAACTATTAAGTAATATAATAATTGTAGAATTATTGAAACCAAATAAACGATGTTACTCTGGTATTTCTTTCCTTTCTGCTTATGATTTTCTCGGGTTCACTAATTGCTAATTGCTATCGCAGGTGTCTCAGATCAGATGGTATGTTGTGAATCAGCAACAATGAAAAAACTCGTAGCGAAGGTGGAAAAGATATTCCGCTCGGGATTGCAGCGAGTCCGAATGAAGGGCTTCGCGGTTCTTGTGGACCTGTCTTGGTGGGTCGGGATGCGTCGGGCGTGGCTCGGGACGTTCGCGGTTAGGTCCCTCGGTGGTGGCGGGATGAATTTGCGTCCGCAGAGGCTCTCGCGGTGAGGCCGGAATATCGTCGCCGATTGGTCACGATCACGGTCGGGTCACTGCCGTGCGCGGTCGTCGGGGCGGTGGCGGTGACCGGTCCGTTTCCGATCCCGACTAAGGTCGTCTGCGGCTGCCTGCTGGTCGGCTCGCTCGCCGCCGTCGTCTTCTGGGCCGTCCGGCTGAGGACGTTCCCGGCCGCCGGCCCGGCCACCCGACGAGGCCTTCTGACGTGTTATGCCCTCGGCGTGAGTGCTTTTGTGACCGGTCTGGCGGCGGGCACCTGGGGGCTGCTGGCCGGGGTTGCCGATGTGGCGCACGGCCTGTTTCTGCTACTATTCGTCATCGACGTCGGAGAGCACTTCGGGGTGCGTTGGGTCGACGGACAGGGGCGCTTCTTCGCCGGGAAGTGGCTCGGAGGGGCGGCCCGGGTGGGCCTGTCCCGTCCCGATCGGCGACGGGGCTGAATGGCGGCGGCCTTCCGTCTGGGTAGCCCCGGCAGGTCCGCCGGGCCGGTCCGCACGGCGGGGTCGTTCGGGAAAGGCAGGCCGGATTATGCTTTAAACTGCATGTCCGGTGGTCCGCAGGTTTCAGGGCGTTACCGCGCACCGGTACGCCGTCGCCGGGTCGTTGCGTTTGCCGAGCCGGGTCGTTGCCGGCGGTCGTCCTCGTGCGTCGCTCGTCCCTCGTCACTTCCTGTCTCGGGTAAATCAGGCGGCGGCGGCGACGAAATAGCAGGAAACGAAGCAATATCCCCCTAATTCCCGAGGTGCCACACGATGGAACCGAACGACCGTCCCGAGACCGACCCCGACGCCCGCGAGGCCGCCCGGTACCGGCACGAGTCACTCGCCGCCGGCCTGATGACGCTTCCCAACCTGTTCTTCCGTTCCGTCCTGACGCTGACGCTGCTTTACGGACTGCTGACCCTCGCATTGATTACCCTGGTCGAGTTCGACTACCTCACGCCCGGGTCGGCCCTGGTAATCGGTGTGGTGCTGGCGGTGCTCCAGTTCACCCTGGGGCCGTGGGTCATGGACCTGATGCTGCACTTTCTGTACGCGATGCGCTGGGTCCGCCCCGAGGAGTTGCCCGAGCACCTGCGGTCGTTCGTCGCCCGTGTCTGCGAGAAGCACCAGATGCGCTTCCCCGACTTCGGCATCATCGACGACGGCGCGCCGCAGGCGTTCACTTACGGCCACCACCCCGGCAATGCCCGTGTCGTGATCAGCCGGGGACTGATGGAGATCCTCGCGCCGGAGGAATTGGAGGCGGTCGTCGCGCACGAATTGGGCCACGCCCGCAACTGGGACATGGCGCTGATGACGGTCGCCAACCTGGTCCCGCTGCTGTTATACTACATCTATGAGGCGACGCGGCCGCGCGAGAATAACAAGAACGGGAGAGGGACCGCCGTCGCGGTGGGCGCTTATGTGCTGTACATCATCAGCCAGTATATCGTCCTCTGGTTCAGCCGGACCCGCGAGTTCCACGCCGACCGCTTCGCCGGAGAGGAGACGGGCAACCCCAACGCCCTGAGCCGCGCCCTGATCAAGATCGCTTACGGTCTCGCCGCCCGGGGGACCAAGCCGGACGACGCGCCCGAAGCGGAAGCAGGGGCCGAGAAGCCGAGGAAGCGGAACTACGTCGGTGCCGGGGCCTGGGGGGCCCTCAACATCGCCGACAGCCGCACGTCGGTGACGCTGGTGATGAATAGTGGTGGGACGACCGAAGCGAGCCGAGGTGTCGAACTTGAGCGGGTCAAAAGCGCGATGCAATGGGACCTGTGGAACCCGTGGGCAGGGTGGTTCGAGTTGCACTCGACACACCCGCTGACGGCCAAACGGCTGCTCGCCCTGAGCGACCAGGCGTCGGCGATGGGCCAGGAGCCGCTCGTCACCTTCGACCGCAAGAAGCCGGAGTCGTACTGGGACGAATTCCTCATTGATGTCGCCGTGTTGCTGTTGCCATTAGTCGGCATACTTTCCGGACCGGTGATCTACTTCGGGGTCGGCCTGATGGCCGGGACGTGGTTACCGGAGTTGCTGTTGTTATCGGTCGCGCTCTTCGGCCTCGGCCTGGTCGTGCGAACGCTGCTCGCCTATCGCGGCAAGATCTTCCCGCACCTGAGCGTCGCGGCGCTACTCGGTCACGTCAAGGTATCGCCGGTCCGGCCGGTGCCGGCCACCGTGACCGGCACGATCATCGGCAAAGGGGTACCGGGTCTGGTGTTTAGTGAGGACTTCGTCCTGCGTGACGGGACCGGCATCCTGTTCCTCGATTACCGTCAGCCGCTGGCGATCTGGGACTTCCTCTTCGGCTTGCTCCGGGCGGGTAACTACCAGGGCAAAGAGGTGCGCGTCACCGGCTGGTTCCGCCGCGAGCCGGTGCCTTACTTGGAAATCTACAAGTTAGAAGTACTCGACGGCAGCCGCTCGACGCAAACGTGTTACACGTACTACGCGGCGCTATTCTCCAGCGTGCTGATCGCCGTCTTGGGTTTCCTCGGCCTGGCATTCTTTAGCAATTTCAGACTTTTCTGAACTCGATGTCCGCCCCCCCGCTAGTGATGTCCAGTATCCGGCTTTTGCAGTCGTAGGCCGATTAGACGGGGACCGACCGGAGGTGCCGGAGAGTATTCCCCCGTCTAATCACGAAGTGATGATAAGTTATTAGGGACATCCTTGAGCGAAACTCACGAGAGGGCCGTCAGCCGCCTGTTCGTTGTACCTGTGTCGGGTTTCAGTGCCAGCGACTACATGACACATGCGATGAATTGTTGTCTAGCCGTTCGTGATGACCCCGCAGAGATAAGTGGCGTTTCCGGGATCAAACGGACTTAACAATTGACCGGCGGAGGCTGATGCTCAGGATCGAGGTGGAAGCAGCTACCTGGGGAGGGGGCGTCTTACGGGTGCATGAATTATCACCATGCGGGCAGCGATCGGGCGATCGACCCACTCTCGCGTCAAGGCACTCCTTACCAAGGCACACCTTGGTGGTGTAGAGGCGGTGTTTAGTTGGACACCATCGCCCCACAACGAGTGCCCGTCGTCCGGGTCCATCACCGGTAGAGGTTCAAGACGGACCGCTCGTCGTTCCCCACGTTGTGTAACCGTTCGGGTTATGGGTGAGGCGGGACTCGAACCCGCACGCCCCTTTCGGAGCGGGAGATTTTAAGTCTCCGGTGTCTACCATTCCACCACTCACCCGGGTGATGGAATGATCGCACTCGGAGCGGTCGGTGGCAAGACGGATTGCCGGCCCGGCAGCCCGGCGGGTGCCACGGAAGGTGCTGCCCCGCGGGCCTTGACCGGTTGACCGCTCGTTCACGCCACCACGTCGACGAGCCGCTTCACCTGCTCGGCCCCGAGCCGGTTCACCAGTCCGCGGATCGCCTCGAAATCCTCGATCTGTAGTGCCCCGGCGGCCGTCTTGCGACGGGTCCGGGTCGTACCGCTGGCCTTCGCCTTGATCTGGAACTTGTAGTTCGAGATGATGTTCGTCGGGATCTCCTCTCCGGTCTTCTCCTTGATGTGAGCCTGGATTTCCAGCGGTTTGGCGTCCTCTCCCAACTCCTGGATCGCTCCCCGCACGATATCCATCCGGCTCGGTCCCTTGCTGGCGGCTTTGCCCTTGGCCATGCTAGTCTCCATAGACAATCTGTCGAGAAACGCACTCTACCTCATAGTGTATATATTCCGCGAAAAGAGTCCAATAGGTCAAGTGTACAAATCGCCAATTGATGTGAATGCGACCGCGATTTCCGTCCCGAAATCGACCTTCCGGCGAGCCATCAGGGGCTGACACGACCCGGTCTTGAGCGGTACGAGCACGGTAAAATGAGCGGGTCAACGACTCCTGATCACGCCGGTCCGCTCCCGCGAATCTCCTGCGGATGCTGGCATCAACTCGCGGGCACGTTCCGGTCTGTGATCGTTTTGCCGTTGACTCTACACTAAAAGCGTGCGAGGTGTCATCGGGGATTCATTCGAGGGCGGCAAGTTTAGCCATGCTCGCTGTCGGGCCGGAACTGATCGCGGCTTTGCTGTTTTTCTCATTACTCCTTTATCTGCTCCTCGGCCTCATGTACGTGGTTTTGCGAAGTGGGATGGCAGAGCGGCAGCTCAAAGGGTAGGAGAGGCGGCTTTGTGAGGCGGCTTCGTGAGCCGCTTTCTCGATGCGACATCACTGCGGGCGGTCGCACTACCGGCGGTCGGGAGCAGACGGTCCCGTTGGTGAGCCGAGGCCGATCGGTTCAACGCGAGTAAGCCCCCCCTGCACGAGTAGGAGAGTGGCGACCCCCGGCCGCCGACAGCCTTCCTGGTCTCGGTGCCGGTCGGAGAACGTTCCATGTGGTCCCGTGTCTGGCCGCACGTCCGCGCGGTCCTCGTCGCCCTGCACGTCGTCGCCGTAACCGTGCTGGCACTACCCGTCCCCGACGGGGTCCAGGACCGGGCCACCTGGCAACAGCCCACGGTCCGCCAGGAGATGCGGGACTGGGCCGACGCCCTCAACGCCGTCGGATTCGAGACCACGCCGGAAGTGCTCGAAGACCGCCTCTGGCACCTCGCACACGGGTACGCCACCGCCCGTGACTCGGTGCTGGCCCCGTTCGGTCCGTACTACGAATACTGCGGCACGTTCCAGGGCTGGCGGATGTTCTCCGGCCCGCAGATGTTCCCGGCGACGCTACACATCGACATTTCCGAAGCCGGCGCGTGGCGGCCGGTGTTCGTCGAACGCGACCGGCGGTACGGCTGGCTGGCCCGTGAACTCGACTCATACCGCTTCCGTGCGCTCCGCTTCCGAATGCAGAGCAGCGTCGGCTTCGAGGGCGATTACGAACTCTTCGCCCGCTGGGTGGCGGTGCGGGCCGCCAACGACTTCCCCACGGCCGACCGCGTGCGGGTCCGGCTCTTTCGTTACCGGCTGCAGACGCCGGCCGAGGTGCAGGCCGCAACCCCGGTCTTTGGGCAATTCGAGCAGGAAATCGTGCTGCCGCTGAGGGGGACGCCGTGACCGGCCAGGTCGGACGCCTCTGGTCCCGCTGGGTCCGGTTTCTCGACCGACGGGAGCCGGGCACTACCCTGGCCCTGTGGCGGATCGCGGTGGGGTCGTGCCTGTTCGGCACGGTGGCGGCGGTGGCCCTGGCCGGCGTGGTCCCGGCGTTGTGGCTCGGTCCGGCCGACGGCGGCTATACCGAACCCCAGGCCAACTGGCTGTTCCGACTCCTCGGCGGGGCGACGCGGGCCAACGTGTGGGTGGTCGTCGGCGTCACCCTGGCCGCCGCCCTGCTCACGACGGTCGGCCTCGGCGGTCGTTGGCCGCTGCTCTTGGCCCTTCAGGGGTTCATCGCCCTTTTCCGGCTCAACCCGGCCGCGACCGGGGCCCACGACGCGGTCATCACCAACTCGCTGTGGCTGCTGTTCCTGTCCCGTTCGACCGTCACCCTCTCGCTCGACTGCCGACTGCGAACCGGCCGCTGGACCTGCGACGTTCCCGTCCCGGCCTGGCCCCGCTACCTGGCGGTCTTTCAGCTCGTGCTGATCTACTTCACCTCCGGGGTGCAGAAGCTCAGCGCGACCTGGACGCCCGTGGGCGGCTACTCCGCCCTGTACTACATCCTGCAACAGCCGACCTGGCAGCGCGGGGACATGAGCCGGGCGGCCTGGGTCTACCCACTTACGCAGCTCGGCACGGCGATCTCGTGGCTCTGGGAAGTCGCCTCGCCCCTGCTGCTGCTAGCTTACTGGTACCGGGCGACCCCGGAGCGGCCGGGCCGGCTGCGGCGACTGTTTAACCGGTTCAACTTCCGCCGCGGCTTCGTGCTGATCGGCCTGGCCGTTCACCTGGGTATCCTGGCGTTCCTGGAAGTCGGCCCGTTCTCGTGGATCATGGTCTCGCTCTACATCTGCCTGTACCACCCGGACGAGTGGCGAGCGGCGAGCGGCGGCCGTGCGAGCGGCGGTCGTGAGGCCGCCGGTGGGACAACGGACGAGCGGCGGTCGTGCGAGCGGCGGTCGTGCGAGCGGCGGCCGTGAGGCCGCCGACCTAACCTGCGGCACGTCTCACTTCAGTTCCTTGATCGCCACGTTGCGGAACTCGACGCGGACGTTGTAACTCTGGAACCCCACCTTGCCGGACTCCCGCTTCAGGCCGGGGTGCTTGTCGAACTTGGCGGTGTAGTCGTCCAGGTTCGCGCTCACGAGTTCCAGACCGTTGTGTTCGACGACCACCCGACGGCCCTGGCAGACGATGCGGACCGCGTTCCACTCGCCGATCTTCTTGTTCCGCGCCTGTTTGGCGGGCTGCACGTCGTAGATCGAGCCGGTGTGCTGGTAGTCGGCGAGTTTGCCGGGCCAGCCCTCGTCGTCGATGAGCTGGATCTCCAGGCCGACGTAGGCGGGGTCGCCCGTGGCCGGGGTGCGCAGGGCGATGCCGCTGTTGCCTCCCGGCTTGGCCCAGCGGTACTCGCAGCGGAGTTCGAAGTCGGCGAAGTCCTTCTCGGTCAGCAGCCAGCCGCCCCCACCGCCCTTGCACACGATCGCCCCGTCTTCGACGGCCCACTGGTCGGCCTTGCCGGTCGCTTTCCAGCCCTTGAGCGTTTGGCCGTCGAACAGGAGCGTGAAGCCTTCGGGCAGCTTGTCGTCGGCGGCAAGGGGTGCGAACGCGGCGAGGCCGAGGATCAGGCCGGGGGTCAGCAGTCTGCGCATGGGAGGTGCTCCGTGAAGTTCCGGGGTATGGGGGCGGGACCGCCCGACATCTTAGCCGGCGGCCGTAGAATGGCACCGAGGGACCAATCGGAGAACGTCATGCGCCGCCACATGATGAAGTCGAAGCTCCACCGGGCCACGGTGACGGACGCCAACCTGCACTACGAAGGGAGCATCACGATCGATTCGGACCTGCTCGACGCCGCCGACATCCTGCCGCACGAGCAGGTGCATGTGTGGGACGTGACGAACGGCAGTCGCCTGGTCACTTACGCCCTGGCGGGGCCGCGCGGCAGTGGCACGGTCTGCGTGAACGGGGCCGGGGCCCACCTGATCAAGACCGGCGACGTGGTCATCATCGCGACCTATGCCGACTTCGAGGACGCCGAGGCGCGGCGGCACGAGCCGCGGGTCGTCTTCCTGGGGGAGGGAAACCGGGTCAGGCGGAGTTGATCGCGGCGGCCGGGCCGCGGGTCGGGTCGAGCGGTCCGGTGAGAATCAGTCCGGCGAGGACGGCCACACCGACGGCGTGGTGGGCCTCGACCCCGAAGCCGGCCAGGACCTGATGGGGGATCGACTCGGCCGCGAGTACCACGACTGCCAGCCAGCCGCGAACCCGCTGACCGGCGGCGAACAGGTCGCGGACCCACGGGACGACCCCGGCCAGGACGAGCAGTTCGTAGACCAGCACCTGGGAACACAGCACGGCCCCGGTGACGGCGGCCGCCAGCACCCAGGACCGTGCCGGTATAGTTCCGGCGACGGCGCACCGCCCGACGAGCAGGCCGAACCACACCACATACCCGGCCAGCGTGCCGAGCAGCCCGAGTTCGATCGCCGGTCCGCCGGCCGCCAGCAGCAGCCGGTTCCAGCTCGGGATCGTCGGGTTGAGTGCCACGCGGTTGTAGGCCACGGCGTCCCGCGTGGCGGGGAGGAAGTCGAAGTACTCCTTGAGGAACAGCGGCGAGCCGCCGATCAGCCACGCCCCGGCCAGGTTCAGCCCGGTCACGGCGGCGACGAGGACCGCGGCCGGCCGCCAGCCCCCCAGGAAGCACGCCAGCGGCACGAGCGGCAGCGCCAGGTGCGGCTTGACGAACGGCACGGCCCACAGGAGTGCCGCCAGGTACGGCTTGCCCCGGTCGAAGGCGAAGAGTCCGGCGGCCACGAAGCCGACGAACACCGGCGTACTCTGCCCGACCACCTGCACGGCCAGCGACACCGGGTTCAAGACGAGTAGGACCGAGGCCAGCAGTAGCAGCGGGGTCGTCCGGGGTGCCGGTGCCGGGTTCCACAGCCACGGCAGCCGGGCGATGAAGTACGCCGCCAGGCCGTTGGTGACGGCCCAGGCCACCTTGGCGGCCGACCACGGCAGCAGTGCGAACGGCAGGAAGAGTACGGTGGCGGCGGGGGGAAGGAAGTAGCCGCAGTTGTTCACGAAGCTCGTCGGCGTCGGCTCGGGGTCCGGGAACTGAACGGCGACGGCGGCCCTGACCTGGGCGATGTCGTAGGGGCTTTCGCCGCCGACCGCCTGTTGCGATCCCCAGCGGTAGATGAAGAAGTCTTCCTGGTGCCCGGTGGCGACGGCTTGTACGAGTGCGAACCCCAGGAGCAGGCAGGCGGCGAGTAGGGGCACCGCGCGGCGGGCGTCAGGCACGGGTCTTCTCCGGCAGCAGCAGCACGGCCGGGGCTTGCAGGTACCGCAGCACGACGTTGCCGAAGGCGGCACAGACGGCACCGTCGACGATGCGGTGGTCGAAGGAGAACGACAGGTAGATGATGTCGGCCGGCTTCAGGTTGCCGTGGGCGTCGTACACCGGGCGCTTGACGACCTTGCCCACGCCCATGATGCCGACTTGCGGGGGATTGATGATCGGGGTCGAGATCAGGCCGCCGATCCCGCCCACCGAGGTGACGGTGAACGTGCCGCCCTTGAGGTCTTCGAGTCGGCTCTTGCCGGCCTTGGCCTCAGTGCCCAGGCGGTCGATCTCGGCGGCGATGGCGACGACGTCGAGGCGGTCGGCGTTCCGCACCACCGGGACGACCAGCCCGCCCGGGGTGGCGACGGCGACGCCGATGTCGTAGCGGTCGTGCAGGATGATCTCGCCGGCCGCCTCGTCGTAGGTGCTGTTGGCGATCGGGACTTCCTTGAGGGCCCGGGCGACGGCCTTGACGAAGAAGGCGAGGTAGGTGAGCTTCACGCCGGTGGCGGCGAGCGGCTCGCGCAATTGGCCCCGCAGCCGGACCAGGTCGGTGATGTCGCACTCGTCGATGTACGAGTAGTGGGGGATCTGTCGCTTGGCCTCGACCATGCGCTCGGCGATGCGACGCCGCAGGCCGACGAGCTTCTGGCGGGTCCCGGCGATGCCGAAGTCGAGCTTCGAGGTGTCGGTCCGCGAGGGGGCGGGGGGAACGTCGGCGGCCCCCTTCGGCCGCAGCAGCGGTGCCAGGTCGTCGAGGAGGATACGGCCGCCGGGACCGCTGCCGCGGACGCGGCCCAGGTCGATGCCGAGCTTGCGGGCCAGGAGCCGCACCGAGGGGGCTGCCGCCGGCAGCTTCGCCGGGGCGGTGGCAGTAGTCGTAGCCGGGGTGGTGGTGCAGGCTGTAGAGGTGGTGCTGGCCGGGGCAGGGGGGGGGCAGGCGGCGGCGGTGCTGACGGCAGCGGGTGCGGTGCTGACGGCGCTGACCGGGGCGGTGGCGGTAACCGGGGCGGTGGCCCCGTGGCCGTTGGTGGTGCGGGGGCGGGTCGGTGTGGGGGTCGGGCGGGTCGGCTCGCTCGTCACCTCCCCGACCAGGTCGTAGCGGAGGATGACCTGTCCGACCTGGACCTTGGTTCCGGGCTCGGCCGTCAGGGCGGTGATGGTCCCGGCGAACGGGGCGGGCACCTCCATGTTCGCCTTGTCCGATAGGACCTCGGCGAGGGGTTGACCGCGGGTCACGGCCTGGCCGGGTCGCACCAGCCAGCGGACCAATTCGACCTCGAGGAGACCTTCGCCTACCGGCGGGAGGAGGAAGTCCATGGCTGGCTCCGGTCGCAGGTGGGGCGGGCGGGGCGGTCGGGGGTGAGGTGGCGGCCGCCCGGGGGACGTTTCGGCTGCCTTAGCTACCCATACACGACTTTACCTATACACGACTTCTAGGCCGGGTCGGTCGCCAGTTCGCGGAGGGCGGCCCGGATGTCGCCCAGTTGGGGCACACTGTTCGTCTCGTAGACCTGGTTCATGCCGATGCCCGGGACGTGCTTGCCGAGCAATGTGCGGGGCCGGACCAGCAGGTCATAGAAGTGTTCGTCGATGACGCGGCGGAGCAGGTGTTCGCCGAAGTTGGTGACCTCGGTGTCCTCGTTGACGATGAGGACGCGGCCGGTCTTGCGCACGCTCTCGGAGATGAGCGGCCAGTCGTAGGGGAAGATGCTCCGCAGGTCGATGACATCGAAGCGGTGCCCGTGGTCGCGGGCCAGTTCGTCGGCGGCCTGGGTGCAGAGGGGGACGAGGCGGCCGTAGCAGATGACGGTGCCGTCGGCCCCTTCGCGGACGAGGTCGGCCTTACCGATGGGGACGACGTACTCCTGCAGTTCGGGCCACTGCGGCTGCCAGTTGCTGCGGTCGCCCACGGGGGCGTCGATCATGCGGGACAGTTCGTCGGGGTCGTCCGGCTCACCGGGGATGCGGCGGTCGTCGCGGGCCCGCAAGAGGGCCTTGGGGAGCAGCACGAAGACGGGGTTGGGGTCCTTGATGGCGGCGATCATCAGGCCGTAGGCGTCCAGGGCGTTGGAGGGGCAGACGATCTTCCAGCCGGCGAGTCGGCTGGCCCAGCTCTCGAAGCTGTGCGAGTGGTAGATGCTGCCGCGGATGCCGGCCCCGGTCGGCGTCATGACGACGATCGGCAGGTCGAACTCGCCGCCGGAGGCCCAGCGCTGGTTACCGGCGACCTGGAGCAGGTCCATGACGTTCAAGGCGTAATCGCAGAACTGGATCTCGCAGACCGGGCGTCCGCCGGCGTAGGCGATGCCCATGGCCGTGCCGATGATGCCACGCTCGTCCAGGGGCGTGTTCCAGGCCGTCTTCAGTCCCTGGGTGACGGTGAACACGCCGCCCAGCGGCGGCCCGACATCCTCGCCGAAGATGTCGGTCACGCCGAGGTAGGTCTCGCCGTAGTGCAGGGCCATGCGCACGGCTTGAGCGATGCTGGCCATGGTTCACTCATCCTCGCCGGGGTCCGGGGCCGCGGCCGGTCTCAGCAGGCCCCGGGCAGGCCGGTGTAATCCTCCGGGTAGACGACATCGACCGGGCTCGGGGCGTAGGTGAAGCGGTACACGTCGGCGGGGGTCGGCTGCGGCTCCTGCATGGCCGCCACGACGGCGGCGTCGGCCTCGGCCCGGGCCTCGTCCTTGAGCGTCTTGACGGTCGCGCTGTCGATCGCCCCCTGGTCGATCAGCATCTGCTCGAAGTTGGCCAGGACGTCGACCTCGTTCCAGTCCCGCTGGGCCCCGCTGCTCGAGGAGTGGCCGTGCAGGCGGCTGACCATCGCTTCGAGCAGGAACGGCCGCCGCTCCCGTCGGCAGTAGCGCATGGCCCGGTCGAGGGCGTTCCAGGTGGCGACCGGGTCGTTGCCGTCGACCGTCTCGGCCCGGATGCCGTAAGGGGCGGCCCGGGCGGTGATCTCCTTCTCGACACTCACGGAACGGATGTCGGTCGAGATGCCGTAGCGGTTGTTGGTGACGACCATGAGCACGGGCAGCTCGAAGCCGGGGCGGGTGCTCCAGTTCAGGCACGTCTCGAAGTCGCCCTCGGCGGTGCCGGCCTCGCCGCCGACGACGATGGTGATCCCCTCGCCGCCGTAGCGCTTCTGCACCCGGGCCGTGCCGGGGGCCATGGCGAACTGCACCTCGATGACCGAGGTGACCGGGACCACGTTCCAGGCCCGCACGGCGTAGTGGCCGACGAAGTTCCGGCCCCGCGAGTGCGGGTCGGTCCAGCGCATGGCCAGTTGGCGGACGTGATCGATCATCGGCATGCCCATGGCCAGGAGCACGCCGGCGTTGCGGTAGTGCAAATGCAGGTAGTCGTAGGCCGGGCCGAAGCCCTTGTGGACTTGCAGGCCGAGGGAGACATTGAAGGCCTCCTCGCCGGGGCCGCCGATCCAGAAGTACGCCTCCCCGGACTTCGACATCTTGATGCTCCGCTCCTCCAAGGCCCGGGTGCGGATCATCTGGCGGAAGACGGTCAGGGCCAGCTCGACCGACATGACCTCCCGCCCCGAGCGGATCACCGACGGCGCGGCGGTGCGGGCGACACGCCGGGCCGGGCCGGGGGGAAAGTCAGGAGGCTCCTCGTTCGTCTCGGACATCGGTGTGCCCTCCGCAGGGTTCCGGTTATCACGTGCAACGCCGGGGTCGGCCGGGAGCGGGACGGGGTAGACCCGGGCGGGAGTTCACTGATCCCGGTCCGGGATACCGGAGACGCTGCCGGCGGGGAATGGCAGGTGACCCGCTGGCGGATCGGCAGGCAGGCCGTGCGGATGAAACGGGCATTCCCACCTCTTCCGGCCACGGGTCATCAGGCATGACGAACGGTTCGTTTCCATTATACGCCCGAACCTGTCGCGCCACCGGGCACTTCCCGATTCCCGAATGCCGCCGATAGGATGTAGAACCCCACCGCCACGCATAGGAGTAACTGGAACCCCAGCAGCACCGACAGGTTTTCCGTCAGCCCCCCGATCAGGGCCCCGGCGACGTTCGCCCCGAAGACCCGGTCGGGTTGGGCGGATCGCCGGAAGGTGGTCGGGAAGATCACCCCGGCGAAGGCGATCGGGGCGAAGACCAGCAGGCTGACGGCCAGGACTTGCGCGGCCGGGTTCCACCCCAGGAAGACCCCGGGGGAGACGACCAGCCCCAGGGCCAGGGTGGCGAACAGTCCGGCGTAGTACGGCTGCAACCGCTTCGGGGCGACCCAGCCGGCGTACAGGTTGCCCAGCAGGGCCATGAGCAGGATGGCCGCGAACACCGCCGTGTTCACCATCCAGGTGCCGCCGAACAGCAGGGCCATCTGCACGACGGCCTTGGTCTCGACGAGCATGAAGCCGGCCCCCAGGAAGAAGCTGCGGGCCATCAGGCCCCACTCCGGCCGGTCGGTAGCGCTGCCCAGGGCCTGGTGCCCGCCGAAGACGAACCACAACAAGACCGACAGCACCACGGTCAGCACGACGTTCCGCACGGTCAGCGTCGGGACGGTCGCCCCGCGGGTATAGAGGAACGGCCAGTCGTCGGTCGCCGGTCGCAGTCCGTCGGGTTCGGCCACGCGCGTGGTCTGTAGGCCGTACCACTCGGCCGGCAGCGGCTCGCCGTCCAGCCCCCGCACGGGCAACTCGGGCTGAGGCGGCGGCTCGTCCGGCGGCGCGGTCCCGAACCGGGCACCCGTCTCGGTCGTCACCCCGGTCCGCCACGGGTACCAGTACCGCACCTGCGGGGAGGCGAAGGCGGCCCGCAACGGGGCCAGCACCTCTTCCCCGCCCGCGAAAAAGACCGTAAACCCGTAAGGCATGAACAGGTCCAGGGGGATCTCGGCCACCGGCGGGTGGTACAACGAACTCGTGAACACCAGCGGATCGACCCCGGAGAACGCCGTCCGCAGTTGGTCGCGAATGCGGGCTGCGATCCAGCCCTGCCGGAAGAAGTTGTACACCACATGCAGCCCGGTCGGCTTCAGCACCCGCCGCACGTCCTGGAACGATTCGAGCGTGAACAAATAACTCTCCAGCCGCAAATTCGAGTAGCCGGACTGCAACACGAGCGAATCGATCAGGGCGAAGATCACCAGGTCATAGGTCTGGTCCGGGGCCTGGCGGAGGAAGTTGCGGCCGTCGTTGAGGTACACCCGTACCCGCGGGTCCTGGAACGGTCGGTCGGGGTGGTGTCGCTCTCCGAGTTCCTGGATGACCGGGTCGATCTCGACGGCGTCGATCCGGGCGTCCGCCGGCAACCAGCGGCAGGCGCGGGCCACGTCGTTGCCGCTGCCCGCCCCGATGATGAGTACCCGCTTGAACTCGGGCCAGGCGGGGCGGCCGTCCGGTCCCTTCAGGTCGCGGTGGAACAGGTACGGCAGGGCATAGGGGGCCACGGTCGGGCTGCCCACCGGTTCCATCAACTGCTGGCTGATCAGGTTGGTGTTGATGAACAGGTTCCTGGGGTAGAAGTCGATCCGGTAGTACGGCGACCAGGAGGTCTCCCGGTTCGCCCCGCCGGGTAGTACCCCGGAGGTGAACGTCGTGAGGGCGACGGCCAGCCCCAGGCAGACGACCGGCACGAGGGGCGACGGGCGGGCTGGCGCGGCGGTCGGCCCCGTGGCCGGTGGCGGGGCGTCCGCCCCGCCGCGAAGCAGGAAGTAGGCGATCCCCAGGGCGATCAGGCCGAACCACACCAGCGGCGGCAGTCGCAGGTAGGACGAGGCCGCGAACAGGCCGATGCCCGCCAGGCTGCCGAGCAGGTTCGCCGAGTAGGCCGTCGTCCGGTTCGCTACCCGGTTGAAGGCCCGGCCCATCTCCTGTCCCGGCCCGACCAGGCACGCCGCGATCAGCGTGAAGAACACGGCCCCGGCCACCTCGATCGGGATGGTGAAGGCCGGCTGGTGGACGGCGACCGTCTCGGTGCCGAAGTACACCACGTCCGGGTTCGCCTGGTTACCGACCGCGAACAGCAGGTTCAGCTCCGCCGAGTACCGGTCGCACAGGAACCCGCCGGAGACGGCCACGGCCAGCAGCACCGGCGTCTGCCGGATCAGCCGCACCGGCCGCCGCGCCACCAGACAGCCGATCGACATCCCGACGAAGCACGCCAGCAACACCACGTTGGTGAAGAACGTCAGGAACAGCACGTGCGACGGGAACCAGCGGATGCAGGCGAGTTCCAGGAATAGCACCAGCCACGAGACGAGGAACAGTTCGAACGCCGGTCGGGTAAACATGGGTGTTCGGCTCGGGTTGTGCGGCAGCGGGAGTTCCGTCGGGTGTGGTCGCTATCGGGTTTCGACGATTCAGGGGATTACCGCCGGGCGTGGGACCTGAGTCCCACGTGCGTGGCGGCGTCGTGATCGGGTTTCGACGGTTTAGGGAATCACCGGTGATCGGACAGCCCGAGCAGCGGCCACACGGTCGCGGCGCGCCGCGGGGGCGGTGCTAGCTGGCCGGTGGCCCGTCGGCTATAACGATCCGCCACCGGCAGCCGACTCTCCTGCCGGGTCTCCACCCGGAGTACCGATCATGCGCACGCGCCATCCGGCACCGGCGGCCTTGGCCGCCCTCCTGGGCCTCCTCATGACCTCCGACAACCTCCTGCTGGCCGACGAAGGCATGTGGTTGTTCAACAACCCGCCCGTCGCACAACTCAAAAGATACGGCTTCGAGCCGACCGAGAAGTGGCTCGATCACGTGCGGCTCTCGAGCGTCCGCTTCAACTCCGGCGGCTCGGGCAGCTTCGTCTCGCCGGACGGCCTGGTGATGACCAACCACCACGTCGGGGCCGACGACCTGCAGAAGCTCAGCACCCCGGAGAAGGACCTGCTCCGCGACGGCTTCCACGCCCGCACCCGCGACCAGGAACTGAAGTGCAAGGGGCTGGAACTGAACGTGCTGATCGGCATCAAGGACGTGACCGCCGAGGTCGAGAAGGCCGTGCCCGCGGGGACCAGCCCCGCCGAGGCCTTCAAGCTCCGCCAGGCCGCCATCGCCCGGCTCGAGCAGGCCGCCGCCGACCCGCAGAACGGCATCCGGGCCGACGTCGTCACCCTCTACGCCGGCGGCCAGTACCACCTGTACACCTTCAAGAAGTACACCGACATCCGCCTCGTCTTCGCCCCCGAAAAGCAGATCGCCTTCTTCGGCGGCGACCCGGACAACTTCGAGTACCCCCGCTACTGCCTGGACGTCTGCTTCTTCCGCGTCTACGAGAACGACAAGCCCGTCCGCTGTGAGCACTACATGACCTGGAGCAAGGACGGCAGCAAGGACGGCGACCTGGTCTTCGTCTCGGGCCACCCCGGCCGCACCAACCGTGGCAACACCCTGGCCGAACTGAAGTACCTGCGCGACACCGGCTATCCCTACCTGCTCAGCCGCCTCAACCGCCTGGAGGTGCTGCTGGCGGCCTGGGTGGCCCGCAGTGAGGCCAACCGCCAGAAGGGCGAGGACGAGTTGTTCGGCATCCAGAACAGCCGTAAGGCCCGCATCGGCGGCCTGGCCGGCCTGATGGACCCGGCCCTGTTCAACCGCAAGGCCCGGGAAGAGGAGCGGCTGCGGAATTACATCGTCGGCCTGCAGCGGGTCATGACCGCCCTGCCGCCCTGGCACGCCGACGCCCTGCGGGCCTTCGAGCAGATCGAGAAGGCCGAGAAGGTCCGCGCCGAACTCATCAAGGACATCACCGTGCTGGAGAACGCCGCCGGCTTCAACTGCGCCTCCTTCTCCATCGCCCGCACCCTGCTCCGCGCCGCCGAGGAACTGCCCAAGCCCAGCGGCGACCGGCTCCGCGAGTTCGCCGACGCCCGACTCCCCAGCCTCAAGTTCCAACTCCTCTCCGACGAGCCGATCTACGAGGACCTCGAGACCCTCAAGCTGGCCGACGGGCTGCAATTCCTCGCCCTGACGCTCGGAGTCGAGAGCGACTTGGCGAAGAAGGTGCTGGCCGGCAAGTCGCCCCGCGAACGGGCCTACGAACTGATCAGCGGCACCAAGGTCCGTGACCCCAAGGTTCGCGAGAAGGTCTTCGCCGACATCGAGGCCGCCGCCAAGGCCGGCAAGACCTACGACCTGGCCGCCCTCAACGACCCCATGATCGAGCTGGCGCGGCTCGTGGACGCCCCCTCCCGGGCCTTACGCAAGCGGTTCGAGAACGAGGTCGAGGAGCCGAAGCGGCAGGCCTACGCCGCCCTCGCCAAGGCCCGCTTCGCCCTGGACGGCGACAAGGTCTACCCGGACGCCACGTTCACGCTCCGGCTCGCCTACGGCACCGTCAAGGGCTACAAGGAAGACGGCAAGGACGTACCCCCCTACACCACCCTGGAAGGTCTGTACAAGCGGAGTGCCGAGCAGGGCAACAAGGGGCCGTTCGAGTTGCCCAAGCGCTGGGCCGAGCGGAAGAGCCGACTCGACCTGAACACCCCGTTCAACTTCGTCTGCACGGCCGACATCATCGGCGGGAACTCGGGCAGCCCCGTGGTGAACCGCGACGCCGAACTCGTCGGCCTGATCTTCGACGGCAACATCCAGTCGCTGGTACTCGACTTCATCTACGACCAGGAGACCGCCCGGGCGGTTTCGGTCGACAGCCGGGCCATCATCGAGGCCCTCCGCAAGGTGTACGACGCCGACGAACTCGTCGCCGAGATCACCGGCAGGAAGTGAGCCGGGATCGGCAGCACGAAGTCAGCCGACCCGCGGGGTGCCGGCCCGGGCCCCGTCCGGCGTCCGGGGGAGTTCGGGGTCCGGTGGGCGTCCGGCGTCCGGGGGCGTCCGGCGGGCGTCCGCCGCCGTCCGGTCCGAGTCGGCCTACAATTCCCCTGCGCAGGCGGCCGGCCCCAGCCGCCTGCTTCCATTCCCGGAGGACAGCATGTCCGAAGTCCGCGAAACACAACTGCTCGTCATCGGCGCAGGGCCCGGCGGCTACCCGGCGGCCCTGCACGCGGCCGACCACGGCCTCAGCGTCACCCTCGTCGATGAGGACCCCAAGCTCGGCGGCGTGTGCCTGAACCGCGGCTGCATCCCCAGCAAGGCCCTCCTCCACACCGCCAAGATCATCCGCGAGGCCCGCGAGATGGCCGAACACGGTGTCAGCTTCGGCCAACCGAAGATCGACCTGGACAAGCTGCGGGCCTTCGTCCAACAGAAGGTCGTCGGCAAGCTCACCGGCGGCATCGGCATGCTGTGCAAGGGCCGCGGCGTCGAGCTGGTCCGCGGCCGGGCCGTCTTCACCGGACCCTATAGCGTCGAAGTCACCGGCGAGCAGCCCCGCACGATCCGCTTCCGGCACGCCATCATCGCCACCGGCTCACTGCCGGTCGTCCCCAAGCCCTGGCAACTGAACGACCCCCGCGTGATGGACAGCACCGCCGCCCTGCTGCTGCCGGACATTCCCGCCCGCCTGCTGGTGATCGGCGGCGGCTACATCGGCCTGGAGATCGGCAGCGTCTACGCCGCCCTCGGCAGCCGCGTCACCGTCGTCGAGGCCCTCGACGGCCTCCTCGCCCTGGCCGACCGCGACCTCGTCGCCCCGCTGGAAAAGAAGCTGCGCGAAGAGTTCGAGGCGATCTATACCAGCACCAAGGTCGCCTCCCTAACGGCCACCCCCGAGGGCATCGTCGTCGCCCTGGAAGGCAAGGACGTGCCGGCCACCCTGACCTTCGACCGGGTCCTGGTGTCGGTCGGCCGCCGACCCAACTCCGCCAACCTCGGTCTGGAAAAGGCCGGGGTCGCCACCGACGACCGCGGCTACATCCCGATCGATAAGCACCGCCGCACCAACGTGCCGCACATCTTCGCCATCGGCGACGTGGGCGAGGAACCGGGCCTGGCCCACAAGGCGACCGCCGAGGCCCGCGTCGCCGTCGACGTGATCCTCGGCGAACCGGCCGAGTGGAGCCCGCGGGCCATCCCCGCCGTCATCTTCACCGACCCGGAGATCGCCTGGGCCGGCCTGACCCAGAAAGAAGCCGAGGCCCGCAACCTGCCCCACGAGGTGCTGAAGTTCCCCTGGTCGGCCTCGGGCCGGGCCGTGAGCATCGCCCGCACCGAGGGGCTGACCAAGATGCTCATCGACCCCGACAGCAAGCGGGTGCTCGGCGTCGGCATCGTCGGACCGGGGGCCGGCGAGATGATCGCCGAGGGCGTGCTGGCCATCGAGATGGGGGCCGTGGCCCGCGACGTCATGGAGAGCATCCACCCGCACCCGACCCTCTCCGAGACGGTCATGGAGGCGGCCGAGTTGGCCTACGGCGGGGCCACCCACGTCGCCCGACCCCGCAAGGCGGCACGGTAAAGGCCGCACGGTCAGGCGACGCGGTCAGACGGCGTGGTCAGACGGTGTGGTCAGGCGGCACGGTAAAGGCGACGCGGTACGGTCAGGCGACTTGCTGCGGTCCCTCGGACCGTCGCCGGACGGCCCGGGTCGCGGCCGAGCGACCGGGAACACGTCGGCGGCTTACCGCGGTATTCGGACCGTCGCCGGTCGGCCCCTCGCCCCCTCGCCCCTCACCTCTCACCTCTCACCTCTCACCTCTCACCTCACCCCGCCGGGCCTCGTCCCTTGCCGGGCCTCGGGTCCGTGGCCTCGCGGGTCGGTTGCCTCGGGTCACGCCAGGATCGGTCTGATCACCTCACCGGCGATGTCGGTCAGGCGGTAGTCGCGGCCGGCGTGGCGGTAGGTCAGTCTCTCGTGGTCGATGCCGAGCAGGTGGAGGATCGTGGCGTGCAGGTCGTGGGTGTGGACCTTCCCTTCGACCGGCAGGATGCCGTACTCGTCCGACCGGCCGTAGGCGATACCGCCCTTGACGCCGCCGCCGGCCAGCCAGGACGTGAAGCACAGGTTGTGGTGCTCGCGTCCGGTGTGACCGGCGTGCTGGTTGAACGGCGTCCGTCCGAATTCGGTGGTCCAGACGACGAGGGTGCGGTCGAGCATCCCCCGCCGCTTCAGGTCGGTGATCAGTCCGGCGATGGGGCGGTCGATGGCCCGGGCGAGCCGCTCGTGGTCGGCGATGTTGCCGTGGGAATCCCAGTTGTTGCTCGACCCGACGTCGATGAGTTCGAGGAACCGGACGCCGCGTTCGGCCAGGCGGCGGGCCACCAGGCACTGCCAGCCGAAGCCGGTCGTGGCCCCGCGGTCCAGCCCGTAGAGCCGGAGCGTCTCGTCGGTCTCCCCGCTCAGGTCGAACGCCTCCGGTGCCTCGCGCTGCATTCCGAAGGCGGTCTCGAAGGAGCGGATGCGGGCGTCGAGGGCCCGGTCCTCGGGGCGTTCGTCGCGGTGTCGGCGGTTGAGCCGGCCGAGCCAGTCCAGCTCCATCCGCTGCAACTCCACGCCGGGCACACGCGGCCGCAGGTTCGGTAACGGGTCCGGGCCGGGGACGACGTGCGTGCCCTGGTGGCAACCGGGCAGGAAGTCGCTGCCCCAGGTCTGGGCACCGGCATACGGGGCGGCGGGGGCGAGGACCAGGAACGACGGCAGGTTCCGGTTGACCGTCCCCAGCCCGTAGCTGACCCAGGCCCCGATGCTCGGCCGCGCGAACTGCGTACTGCCGGTATGGGCCGCCAGCGTCGCCTTGTCGTGACCGTCGCTGTCGCAGTACATGGCGTTGAGCAGGCACACCTCGTCGATCACGCCGCCCAGGTGCGGGAACAGCTCGCTGACCATCAGGCCGGACTTGCCGTAGGGCTTGAAGGCGTAGCGGGACTTGATCAGGAACCGCTCGAACTTGCCCGGCTTGTTCAGCCAGCGGGAGGCGGTCACCGTTTTGCCGTGGTCGGCGGCGAGCTTCGGCTTGTAGTCGAAGGTATCGACGTGGGACACGCCGCCGGTGGAGAAGATGAAGATGACCCGGTCGGCCGTGGCAGGGAAGTGACCCTTGCGCGGGGCGAGCGGGTCGAGGGACGGGTCGGGGGCCGAGGCCCGCGCCTGCTCTTCCGCCCAGATCCCGGCCAGGGCGATGGCCCCGAATCCGCCCGAGGCACGGTGGAGGAACTCTCGACGGGATACGGTCATGGTTCGGTACCTCGCGGGGTTAACCGGCCGGCTCCGCGGCAGGCGGCGATCAGTCGGCAAGGCGGTGATCAGTCGGCAAGGCGGCGATCGGCCGACATACAGGAGTCAGTCGACATACAGGAAGGCGTTGGCGGTCAGGAGGACGCGGGCGAGTGCGGCCCAGGCGGCGACGGTCTGCTGCTCGGGGGCCAGGCCGCGCTCGGCGAGCCGGCCGCGGTAGGCTTCAAGGAACCGCCGGGCTTCGGCGATCGTCTCGGTGTCCGGGTCGCGGCCGTGGGCCGACTCGAACGCCAGCCGCACCCGGGCCGTGTCGTCGCCGCCGGCCGCCAGCAGTCGTCGGGCGAAGGCCTCCGCCTGGGCGTGGACGAACGGCGAGTTCATCAGGTACAGGGCCTGCGTCGGGGTCGTGGTCGGGAGCCGCTCGCCCACGCTCAGGTTCGGGTCGGCGGCGTCGAACAGGGACAGGAAGGGGTGACGGCGGTTGCGCTGGATCATCAGGTAGACGCTGCGGTGGTCGGAGTCGTAGACGGCATGGAACGGCGCGTGGATCGTGAACTTCCAGGTGCTCACGTCCGGGAAGGGGTGGCCGGCGGGCATGGTCCGGTCGAGCCGACCGCTCACGGCCAGCATCGCGTCGCGGATCGATTCGGCGTCGAGGACGCGGCGGGGGAAGTGGCTGAGCCAGCGGTTTTCGGGATCGGCCCGCAGGGCGGCGGGGTCGGCGGTACTCGCCAGTTGGTAGACCCGCGACCGCAGGATCAGCCGGTGCAGTTGTTTGACCGACCAGCCCGATTTGACGAAGCGGGTCGTCAGCCAGTCTAGCAGTTCGGGGTGGCTGGGGGGGTCGCCACGGGTCCCGAAGTCGCTGGGGGTGGCGACCAGCCCTCGGCCGAAGTGCCACTGCCAGACGCGGTTCACGAACACCCGGGCGGTGAGGGGGTTGCTCGGCCGGGTGATCCACTCGGCCAGTTGCAGCCGGCCGCTGCCGGTGGCGTCCTTCGGCAGGGGGGTGCCGCCGAGGACCTCCAGGAACCGGCGTGGGACTTCAGGCCCGAGTCGCTCCGGCTCGCCGCGGTACTGGATGCGGGCGTTCGTCGGGGTGCCTTCGGAGACGCCGTAGGCCAGCGGGTACGGTTCGCGGGCCGCCGCGGCGGCATGGCGTTGTTTCAGCTCGGCCAGTTCGGCGTCGAGCTTGGCCAGTCGCTCCCGCAGGTCCGGCCCGACCGGTCGGGCCTGGGCCGGCGGGCCGCCCGGGGCCGGGAGGGCGGCGGACCGCAGGGCCAGGTTGTCCAGGTCCCGCACCGGGGCCGCACCCGGGACGTGTCCCGTCGCGTCGCAGATGAACGTGTCGATCACCCCGTCCCAGTCGGGACCGACGCCCTTGTCGGCAAAGGGTGTCAGGTCGCCGGGCCGGCCGACCACACCGGAGTACGTCTTGCCGGCCGGGTCGATCGCCACCTGAAGGGTGTACCACTCGCCCGGTTGCAGCTTGCGAACCACCTCCCACTTCGGGCCGTTCCTGAGGGCGAACTCGGTGGCCGTGACGCTGCACTCGACGGCGCGGGAGGCACCGACCCCCCGGCCGACGTAGAACCGGTACGCCCCGGTCTTGTCGGTCGGGGCGACGGTGCGGAAGTCGATGGCGAAGTGGACCTTGGCACCCGGGCCGGGCTGCAGGGGGCTTTCCAGGACGTAGCGGACGCCGTCGGTCGGCTTCCCGCTTTCCAGCCGCACCCCGCGGGTACCGGCCGGGTGCAGGTGGGTGAAGGGGCTCTGGGCGTCCGCCCGGACGGTGTTGGCTCCTTCGGAATGCCAGGGCTTGCCGGGTGCCTGGCCCGGCGTCTGACCTTCGAAGTCCAGGTCGACCCCGCCGGCGAAGGCCCGCGGGTCGAGAGCGGCTCGTTCGGCCTGCCGGCGCGTGATCTCGGCCTGGAGCTTCTTCAGTTCCGCCGCCTTGGCCTGCTCCAGACGGGCGGCTTCCTCGGGGGGGACCAGGGGCACGAGGTGGGCCGGCCGCTGGTGCTCCTCCCCGCCGGGGAACGACCAGCGGCTACTCTGGAGGATGCCGTACAGGGCGTAGTAGTCGGCCATCGTCAGTGGGTCGTACTTGTGGTCGTGGCAGCGGGCGCAGCCGAGGGACAGACCGAGCAGGGAGCGGCCCAGGGACTCGAGTACGTCGGCGAAGTCGAGGTGCTGGAAGTCCGGGCCGGGGTTGTAGCCGTACCGCTTGCCGATCGCCAGGAAGCCGGTGGCGATCACTCGGCCGGCATACTTCTCCGGGGGGCCGTCGCGGGCTATCAGGTCCCCGGCGATCTGCTCGCGGAGGAACTGGTCGTAAGGCAGGTCGGCGTTGAAGGCCTCGATCACCCAGTTGCGATACTTGTAGGCCTCGCGAACCGGGTAATCGGCCCCGTCCCCGGCCGTGTCGGCATAGCGGGCCACGTCGAGCCAGTGTCGGCCCCAGCGTTCGCCGTAGTGCTTGGACGCGAGTAACCGCTCGACCAGTCGCTCGAAGGCACCGGGCTTGTCGTCGGCCAAGAAGTCGCGGATCTCCTCAGGGGTGGGCGGCAGACCGGTCAGGTCGAAGGTGACGCGGCGGATCAGGGTGCGCCGGTCGGCGACCGGAGCCGGCTTCAGCCCGGCCGCCTCCAGACGGGCCAGGATGAAGCGGTCGATGTCGGTCCAGGGCCAGTCGCTGGCCCGCACCACCGGCGGCGGCGGGTCGGCGACCGGGCGGAAGGCCCAGTGGTTGCGGTCGGCCGCGGTGATTCCCGCGGGGCGGGTCGTGACCGGACCGCTCTCGTCGGGCCACACCGCCCCGTCGGTTATCCACCGGGCCACGGCGGCGATCTGCCCCGCGGAGAGCTTGCCGCCCGGTGGCATCTGCACCGGGCCGGTGTGGTTCAGGGCGGCGAGCAGGGTTCCCTTGTCGGCCTGACCCGGAACGACGGCCGGGCCGCTGTCCCCGCCTTTGAGCACGGCCGCCCGCGAGTCGAGACGCAGCCCGGCTTCTTGCTTGCGGGCCCCGTGACACCGCTGGCACTTCTCCACCAGAAGGGGCCGAACTTCTTTCTCGAAGTGGGCAACCGCCTCGGCTGTCGGGTCCGCGGCCCGAACCGGGGTGGGGGCGGCGACGGTGGCAAAGGAAATGGCAATGGCAATGGCGGGGGCGACCACGGCCACCAGCAGTCGGGTGTGCCGCGCCGTCGGTGCGGTCTTCGTGACGAGCTTCGTGGCGATCATGGACATCGATCGGTCTGCCGCGGACGGGCCGGGCTACACCGGGTGGGCAGGGCGGGGTCAACCGGCCGGAATATGCGTGGGAGGAAACGCATTTTCCCCCGAATGAGTCGGTCGGTCAAGAGACGGGGCCGACTGGCATGCCGGCCTGCTGGCCCCAGGCGTCAGCCCGGCGTGTGCGTCAGCCCGCCGTGTAGAAGGCGACGACGGCCCGCACGGCCTTCCGCCAGGCGGCGAGCTTAGTTTCCCGTTCCGG
>Ga0308417_1000547_pt1 | contig 27279 bp, 25 predicted proteins | sample HotsprSampleOS65_FD_203528 | JGI IMG/M metagenome (GOLD analysis project Ga0308417, IMG submission 203528) | Hot spring phototrophic mat microbial communities from Octopus Spring, Yellowstone National Park, Wyoming, United States - 20090730_OS65 ...
CCCAATGGCTGATCGAGAAAAACGGCCACCTCAGCCCACACGCACGACGCCGCCAACACGAGCTTGCGGCCATGCCCATGGCCGCGTAACCCAACCGAGTGTCCAAGGAACCGGGTCCGGTTCACGCGCCGAAAGCCTCGATCCCGGCCCGCGCTGCCAAAGGTGCCGCGGGCAGTGCTAACCTTCCATCAAAGGAAGGATGGTTTGCTAGCAGGGTTGGGGCACAAGGGGGCCCAAGCGCGGCATGCCGATCACCGAATATCGCGAAGTCCGCTTCGATTTTGATGCTTTACGACTTGCACTCAACAGCCATTTGGCAGAAGTCAGCCCACCCACGTTCCCGCCAGGCGGCCATGTTGGCGCGGTCAGCGTCGCGGCCACACAGCCCGTCCAGCTCAGGCTCGAGATCCACGCCCCTGGCGCGAAGCCGCGCCAAGCCGTTCTCGAGGCGACCGAGCTCGCCGCCGTGCTGATCCGGGAGTGCTTGGCGCGCCGGATCAAGCTGCCCCGCAAAGCGCTGAAGACCTTGCGGGCGTTCGACGGCGGGGTTGCACTCGTCCTCGCCCTTCCTGAGACGGTTGCCGCGCAGCCGCTGGCTGTTCGCTGACCGGCTGCGGCTTGGGGAGCCGCCGCGCCGCGGCTAGGTTGCCCCCCAATGCCCGCCCCGCCCAGCCCGATGCTCGCGCAGTGGTTCGCCGCCAAGGGCGACCATCCCGACTGTCTGCTGTTCTTCCGCATGGGCGACTTCTACGAACTCTTCTTTGAGGATGCCGAAGCCGCGGCCGCCGCCCTCGACATCGCGCTGACGAGCCGCGGCGAGCACGCTGGCCGCCCCGTTCCGATGTGCGGCGTTCCCGTGCTCACTCACGAGCTCTATCTCGCGCGGCTGATTCGCAAGGGCTTCCGGGTCGCCATCATCGAGCAGACGATGACCCCCGAGGAGGCGAAACGCGCCAAGGTCAAGGGCCCCCTGCCGCGCGCGGTGGCACGGATCGTGACACCGGGAACGGTAACCGAGGACGGTGTTCTCGACGGTACGCGGCCGAACTGGCTTGCGGCGACCGACGGTGCGGCCCTGGCGTGGCTCGACGTCTCGACCGGCATCTTCGGCGTGCGTTCGGTTGCGGGGCCTTTGCTTGCAGCTGCGCTGGCCGCCCGGGATCCGGCCGAACTCCTCCTGCCCGAGGGCCTGCTCGCCGACCCGCGTCTTGCCGATTGGCGGGACCGTGCTGTCGCCCTGCCGGCTGCCCGCTTCCGCCCGGAGTCTGGGCGACGCGCGCTGGAGTCAGCCTACGGCATTGCCACCCTTGACGCGATGGGCGCCTTTGCGGAGCGTGAGGTCGCTGTCGCCGGCGCGCTGATCGAATATGTCCGCGCCACCCAGGGCGGAACGCTGCCTCGCCTCTCGCCGCTGGCGCGCGAGGCCGAGGGCGTGACGATGACGATCGATGCTGCGACGCGGCGCAGCCTTGACCTCGATCGGCGCGGTCCGGGTTCCCTTCTCGACGCGATCGACCGCACAGTGACAGTGGCGGGAGCGAGGCTTCTCGCTGCCCGCCTCGCTGCTCCCTCGACCCTACGGCCGGTGATCGAAGCACGACTCGACGCTGCCGGCTTCTTCCTCGCTGACCCGGGCTGCCGCGGGGCGGTTCGGGCAGCGTTGAAGGGTGCCCCCGACATGGCGCGAGCCTTGGGCCGCGTCGGGCTTGGTCGGGGCGGAGCCGTCGATCTGGCGTCCATCCGCGATGGGCTCGCTGCCGCGCGGGCTGTCGCCTCAGCCCTCGCGGCCGCCGCGTTGCCGCGTCCACCATTGATTGCCTCCGCCGAAGCGGCGCTCAACCCCGCGCCAGCGCTCGCCGAGCTTCTCGGGCGTGCACTGGTCCCTCGCCCGCCGGCGCGGCCGGGCGAGGGAGCTCTCATCGCCGCGGGCTACGATGCCGCCCTGGATCGCGCGCGGGCGTTGCGCGACGACAGCCGGCGTGTGGTCGCAGCACTCGAGGGCGAGCTTCGCGCCGCGACGGGGATCGCATCGCTAAGGATTCGCCACACCGCGCAGCTTGGCTACTTCCTGGAGGTTCCCGAGGCGGCGGGCCTTCGGCTGCGCGACTCTCCCCCAGCGTCGCTCGGGGGTCTTACCCACCGTCAGACCATGGCGGGCACGATGCGCTTCGTGACCGAGGAACTCGCCGCCCTCGATCGCCGGATCGTTGAAGCAGGCGCGGAGGCCGAGGCGCGCGAAACAGCCCTTCTCGCCGAACTCGCGGCTGCGGTGCGCGGCGAGGGAGAAGCGGTCGCCGCGTGTGCCGATGCCCTTGCCGCGCTCGACCTCGCCGCCGCGACCGCTGAGCTCGCTGAAACCGAGGGCTGGGTCAGGCCCGAGATCACAGAGGATATGCGTTTCGTGGTCGAAGGCGGCCGGCATCCCGTCGTCGAGGCGGCGGTTCGACGGGCCGGGGGCGCTTTCGTCGCGAACGGCGTCGACCTCTCGCCGGGCTCGCGCGTCTGGCTCGTCACCGGGCCGAACATGGCCGGCAAGTCCACCTTTCTCCGCCAGTCGGCGATCATCGCCGTGCTCGCTCAGGCGGGGCTCTTCGTGCCGGCAGCCCGCGCGCATTTGGGGCTCGTCGATCGTTTGTTCTCGCGCGTCGGTGCGGCGGACGACCTTGCACGCGGGCGATCGACTTTCATGGTCGAGATGGTGGAGACGGCCGCCATCCTGAACCAGGCGAGCCCACGCTCGCTCGTTATCCTTGACGAGCTCGGCCGCGGCACGGCCACCTGGGACGGGCTCGCGCTCGCCTGGGCCGTGCTCGAGGCGATCCACGACCGTCTGCGCTGCCGCACCTTGTTCGCGACCCACTTCCACGAACTCACCGCGCTTGCGCGGCGCCTGCCCGAACTTCGACTTGCGCGTCTGCGGGTGAAGGAATGGCGGGGCGAGGTGGTGTTCCTGCACGAGGTTGAGGAAGGCGCGGCGGACCGTTCCTACGGTGTGCACGTGGCCCGCCTCGCCGGGGTGCCGCGCGAGGTGGTGGCAAGGGCGCAGACGGTGCTTGCCGCGCTCGAGGAACGCGCCGGGAGCCTCGCCCCGCTCGCCGAGGAGTTGCCGCTGTTCGCGGCCGCCGCAACCGAGCGACGTGCGGTGCCCGACGAGATCTGCCGGATCCTGGCTGAGACCGATCCCGACGCCACGAGCCCGCGCGAGGCGCATGCTCTTCTCGTTCGCTTGAAGGCGCTGGTGACCTGAGCCCGCATCTGCCCCTCTTCTTCACGGTCGCGAAATCAGTCTAGAGTGGTTCATGGACCAAAGCGTGGGCGGTCTCGTTTCCGCTGCCGACGCGGCTGACCCCTGGGGCTGCCACGTCTGCGCCGACCTTCGCGCCGATCTCGACACGCTTCGAGGAACCGACACGTCGATCCCGCGCGACCGGGCACTCGCCCTCTTTCGCCGTGCGCTTGGTCGCATCCAGGCCGACACCAAGGCCCGGTTCGAGGCTGGAATGCGGGGCCTGCAGGCGGCGCGCCTTCTCGCCTCGCGCATGGACGGGCTCGTGTGCACCCTACACGACTGGGTGAACGAACGCGTGTTTCCGCCCGGCATTTTCTCCGCGGGCGAGGCTATGGCTGTCACCGCCACGGGCGGCTTCGGCCGCGGTGTCCTCGCCCCCTTCTCCGACCTCGATCTTCTGTTCGTCACACCGTGGAAGGAGACGCCGCGCAACGAGCAGGTGGTCGAATTCATGCTGTACTTCCTGTGGGACCTCGGGCTCAAAGTCGGGCATGCCACGCGCTCAGTAGACGAGTGCATCGTGCAGGCGAGGAACGACCACACCGTGCGCACGAGTCTGCTGGATGCACGTTTTCTGGCCGGCGACCGCGCCGTGTTCGATGCCTTCACCGAGCGGTTCCGGGCAGACTGCGCCCGGTCCGGCGCGGCCATGTTCTTCGCCGCGAAACGCACCGAGCGTGCCGAACGCCATCGCCGCTACGGCGATTCCGCCTTCCTGCTCGAACCAAACGTGAAGGACGGCAAAGGAGGGCTGCGCGACCTGCAGACCCTGTTCTGGATGATGCGTCACACCGCGGGGATAGCGCGGTTCGAAGACGCGGCCGACCCGTCCTTGCCATGCGGCCCGCTGATGACCCAGGACGAGGTGCGCGTCTGGCGGCGGGCAGCCAACTTCCTGTGGTCGGTGCGCTTTCACCTGCACTACGCGACCGGCCGGGGCGAGGAGCGCCTCACCTTTGACCTCCAGCCGGTGATCGGCGCGGCGATGGGCTACACCCGGCATGGGGCGCAGCAGGGGGTGGAGCGCTTCATGAAGCACTATTTCCTGACCGCGCGCGAAGTCGGCCGCCTCACACTCACCATCGAGCCGATCGTTGAGCGCGCCGCCCTCGGCCCCTTGGCTGTCGGACACGACACTCCACCGGCGCTCGCCGCCCAGGGGTTTGCTCTCGCGGAAGGCAAGATCACCATCGCGGAGGGCAGGAGTTTCGAGAAGGAACCGCTGCTGCTGTTCCGCATCCTCGCCGCCGCGCGCGAGTGGGGGCGGGAGATTCACCCGCTCGCACTGCGGGGAATGGTTCAGCACGCCAAGCGCGCAGCCAATCTTCGCCACGATCCGGAAGCGAACGCCCTGTTCCTGGGTCTTCTGTGCTCGCCGAAGGCGGACGGGGCTATCTCGCTGGCCATCATGAACTTAACCGGCCTCCTCGGCAGCTTTATCTCTGACTGGCGCCGCATCGTCGGACAGATCCAGTTCGACAGTTACCACATCTTTACTGTCGACGAGCACACGGTTGAGGCTGTGCGTGTGCTGAACCAGCTTGAAAGCGGCGAACTCGCTGCCATTGCACCCGTCGCCACGGCGCTGGTCGGACAGCTTCAGTCCCGCCGCGCTCTCTACGTTGCGACTCTGCTCCACGATATCGCCAAGGGCCGCGGCGGGGATCATTCTGAACTCGGAGCACAGATCGCACAGGACCTCGGCCCGAGGCTCGGATTGACGGCCGAGGAGACGGAAACGGCGTCCTGGCTGGTGCTGCACCATCTCGTGTTGAGCCAGACCGCGTTCCGCCGTGATATTGACGACCCCAAAACCATCCTCGACCTCGCCGAACTCGTGCAGAGCCCGGAGCGGCTGCGCCTTCTCCTCGCCCTTACCGTGGCCGACATCCGCGCCGTTTCGCCCAAGGTGTGGAACAACTGGAAGGCGACGCTGCTGCGGGAGGTCTACTGGCGCGTCGCCGAGGTGCTGGCCGGAGGCCTGAACGTGCCCGAGCGCGACCTGAGGGTGGCACGCACGCGCGAGGCGGCCGATGCCGCTCTCGCCGCGGAAGGCTGGTCAGAGGCAGACCGCCGCCACTTCCTCTCCTTAGGCTATCCTGCGTACTGGCTCGGCTTCGATTTGGCGACACATGTCCGGCACGCGCGCCTCATCCGCGAGACGGAGGCGGCAGGCTTGGGCCTTACCGTCACCACCTCGGTGCTGCCTGATCGCGGCGTGACCGAGGTCACGGTCTACACCGCCGACCATCCCGGCCTGTTTAGCAAGATCGCCGGCGCACTCGCGCTCGCTGGGGCCTCGATCGTGGATGCGCGGATCCACACCATGACCAACGGCATGGCGCTGGATACGTTCTGGATCCAGGACGTTTCAGGCGGCCCCTTCGATGCCCCCCACAGGTTGGCGCGGATGAGCGTGCTGATCGAGCAGGCGCTCTGTGGCCGGCTGAAGCTCGCCGAGGAAATCCGCAAGGCGCGTCCGCCATCTCCGCGCACACGAGCGATCCACGTCCCGCCGCGCGTGGTGATCGACAACCACGCCTCTGCCACGCACACTGTGGTCGAGGTGAACGGGCGCGACCGACCCGCCCTTCTGCATGATATCACGGCGGCGATGAGCGACCAGGGGCTGCAGATCGCCTCGGCCCACGTCACCACCTTCGGTGTGCGTGCGGTCGACGTCTTCTACGTGAAAGACGTGTTCGGTCTGAAGATCGAGAACGAACGCAAGCTCGCGCAACTGAAGGAGGCGCTTCTCGCCGCCCTCTCCGGGCCGGCTCAGACCGCAGCGGAGGCGGCCGAGCGCAGCGCCGCCTGACCCGCCATCACCCGTCCGACCCGCATGCTTCGCGCCGTCGCTACCGTCGGCGGCTGGACCGCCGCCTCGCGCCTCCTCGGCTTCGTCCGCGACATTCTGGTCGCCGCAGCACTCGGCGCCGGGCCGGCAGCGGACGCCTTCGTCGTCGCGCTGAAACTGCCGAACTTCCTCCGCCGCCTCTTCGGCGAGGGTGCCTTCGCCGCGGCCTTCGTGCCGCTGTTCGCGGGCACGCTTGCCTCTGAAGGCCAGGCGGCGGCGAGGCAGGTGGCAGAAGGCGCGCTCTCCGTCCTGCTGGCCGTGCTTGCCGCGCTGACAGTGTTCACCATCCTGTTCATGCCGCAGGCGATGGCGCTGCTTGCGCCCGGGTTTCTCGACGATCCGGTGCGTTTTCCGCTCGCCGTCGAGCTCACCCGGATCACCTTCCCCTACGTGATGCTCGTGTGCCTGGCTGCCGCGATGTCGGGAGTGTTGAACGGGCTCGACCGCTTTGCCGCCGCCGCCGCGGCGCCGGTGCTGTTCAACCTGGCGCTGATCGGTGGTGTTTTGATCGCGCAAGAAACGGGCGGGTCCGTAGCCCACGGCCTCGCGTGGGGAGTTGCAGCTGCGGGCGTGCTGCAGGTGCTCGCCCTCGCTGTCGCGCTCGCGCGTGCGGGCATGCCGCTCGGCCTTCCCGCGCCGCGGCTCACCCCCGAGGTCCGCCTGTTGCTTCGCCGTATGGGGCCCGGCGCAATCGGCGCCGGCGTGACGCAGATCAACCTGATGGTCGACGTGATCATCGCCTCATTCCTGCCTGCAGGCGCGATCGCTTTCCTCTACTATGCCGATCGCGTGAACCAGTTGCCGCTCGGCGTCATCGGCACCGCTGTCGGTACCGCCGTCCTGCCCAGGCTCTCGCGCGAGGTGCGTGCGGGCGAGGGCGAGGCGGCGACGGCCACGCTGAACCGAGCGATCGAGCTCGCGCTCCTACTCACGGTCCCGTCCGCTGTCGGGCTCGGGGTGGCAGCCTCGCCAATCATCGCCGTGTTGTTCGGCGGCGGCGCCTTCGGCTACGCCGAAGTGGCGGCGACGGCCGCAGCACTCACCGCCTATGCCACCGGGCTTCCCGCCTATGTCCTGGTCAAGGTGCTCGCCCCGGCCTTCTTCGCCCGCGGCGACACGCGCAGCCCGGTTGAGATCGCGGCGGGGTGCGTCGTGTTGAACATCGGGCTCACTCTCGCGCTCATCGGCCCTTTCAGCCATGTCGGGATCGCGCTCGCGACCGCGCTTTCGGCCGTGGTGAACGCGGGGTTGCTGGGGCTACGCCTCGCCCGCCGCCGGCAGTTCGTGCCCGATCGCCGCCTCGTCTGGTTCGTCGCCCGCCTGGTCGCGGCTTCCGCGCTTATGGGAGTTGCGGTAGCGGTGGCGGAGCGATTCCTGTTCGGTCACCTTCTCGAGCTCAGCGGCCTGCGCTGGGCCGGCCTTGCCGGGCTGATCGCGCTTGGCTTCGGCACCTTCGCCCTCTGCGCGGTCGCGCTCAGGATCGGTGACCCGCGCGAGGTACTCGTTGCACTCCGTCGCGGCAGGGCTTGACCGCAATCGCCGCTGGCCCGATCACGCCCTTACCCTCCCCTCCACCAGGACGGATCCGACCGCGCCATGACCCACGCGAAGCCCCACGCGCGAATCTTCTCAGGCGTGCAGCCCACCGGCAATCTCCACCTTGGCAACTATCTCGGCGCGATCCGCAACTGGGTGCGCCTGCAGCATGACCATGAGTGCCTGTTTTGCGTCGTCGACCTGCACGCGATCACAGTCTGGCAGGACCCGGCTGAGCTTAAGCGCGCGACCCTCGAAGTCGCCGCAGCCCTCATCGCCTGCGGCATTGACGCAGAGAAGCACATCGTCTTCCACCAGTCCGCTGTGCCCGCGCATGCCCAGCTCGCCTGGATCTTCAACTGTGTCGCGCGCATCGGCTGGCTCAACCGGATGACGCAGTTCAAGGAGAAGGCAGGCAAAGACCGCGAGAAGGCCTCGGTCGGCCTGTACGCCTATCCGAACCTGATGGCCGCCGACATCTTGCTCTACAAGGCGAGGCGCGTGCCGGTTGGCGAGGACCAGAAGCAGCACCTCGAACTGGCCAACGACATCGCGCAGAAGTTTAACCACGACTACCGTCGCCAGGTCTTCCCCGCGATCGAGCCGCTGATCCTGGGCCCCGCCACGCGCGTGATGTCCTTGCGCGACGGGACCAAGAAGATGAGCAAGTCAGACGCCTCCGACCAGTCGCGGATCAACCTGACCGACGATGCCGATGCGATCGCGCTGAAGATCCGCCGCGCCAAGACTGACCCCGAGCCTCTTCCGCACGACGAAGCCGGGCTCGAAGGGCGGCCCGAAGCGCGCAACCTTGTTGGCATCTACGCAGCGCTCGCCGATTTGCACCATGACGCGGTGCTGGCTGAGCATGGCGGCAAGCCTTTCTCCGCCTTCAAGGCCGCTTTGACGGACCTCCTGGTCGCCGCCCTGAGCCCAATCGCAGCCGAGATGCGGCGGCTGCTTGCCGACCGGGGCGCGATCGAGGCCGTGCTCCGGCGCGGCGCCGAGCGGGCCGCCGCGCTGGCCGCACCAACTCTGGCCGAGGTCGAGGAGACGGTCGGTTTCGTCCGCTTCTGATGCGGGTGAAGGGACGGGGGCGGGATGCCGCGGCGCGAGCGGCGCGGCTGTCAGTCCGCCCGTCCGCGGGCCGCGTCAACTTCTCCTTGGTGTTGCCCCGATTACCATGTTGCGTGCTGCCCGGCTCACACAAAGCCTCGGGGTCACGATTCGGGGTCGATGCAGATTTATCTGCCCATTGCCGAGATGTCGGTCGACGGTCTCGTGATCGTCGGAATCGGACTCGCTGTGGGCCTTCTCTCCGGCCTGTTCGGCATCGGAGGCGGCTTCTTGATGACCCCGCTGCTCATCTTCATCGGGCTGCCAGCGGCGGTGGCAGTGGCCACTTCGGCCAACCAGACCATGGGGGCCTCGATCTCCGGTCTCCTCGCGCATTGGCGCCGCGGCAACGTGGATAGCAGGATGGGCACGGTGCTTACGCTTGCCGGTCTTGCCGGGTCTGCCCTCGGCGTGCAGGCCTTTGCCTTGGTACGCCGCGCGGGGCAACTCGATCTCGTGGTTGCGGTGTTCTACGTCATCGTGCTCGGCATTGTCGGCGCGCTCATGGCCGCCGAAAGCCTGCGCGCGTGGCTCAGGCGGCGGCGCAAAATCCCGCGCCGGCTGCACGAGCACTTCTGGATGCACGGCCTGCCGGTGAAGATGCGCTTCCGCAAGAGCCGTCTCTACATCAGCGTCGTGCCGCCGGTTGCGATCGGTTTCGGCATCGGCTTCCTCTCCGCCATCATGGGCGTGGGCGGCGGCTTCATTCTTGTCCCCGCCATGATTTACCTGCTGGGCATGCCGACGGGCGTGGTCATCGGCACCTCGCTCTTCCAGGTCGTGTTCGTCACCGCCGCTGTCACAGTGCTGCAGTCCGTAAGCACGCAGTCGGTCGACATCGTTCTGTCGTTGCTGCTGATGGTCGGAGCGGTGGCGGGGGCGCAGTTCGGGGCGGCCATGGGCTCCCGTCTGCGCGGCGAGGAGACCCGGGGCCTGCTCGGCCTGCTCGTGCTCTCTGTCGCCGTGGGTCTGGGCTACACGCTCGTGCGCACACCGGATGCGCCGTTCGTGCTGGAGCCGCTGCGATGATGTGGCTTCTCGTTGTCCTTCTCAGCCTTGTTGCGGCCGTGCCGTCGGCGCGGGCTCTGGTGGCCGAGGTTTCGCAGCGCGAGATCGCCGTCAGAACCGATTTCACCGGTGCCGAGTTGATCGTCTACGGTGCGAAGGACTCGATCCCGACGGATATAGTGATCGCCGTACGCGGTCCGCCCATGCCCGTGGTCGTGCGCCAGCGTACGCGGATTGCCGGGATCTGGGTGAACGGTGCGTCCGCCATGTTCGAGGCGGCGCCTGGCTTCTACGCCGTCGCCGCGACACGCCCGCTCGCGGAGCTTCTGCCGGAGACGGAACGAAGGCGGTTTGGTCTTGGCCTCGACGCGCTGCCGCTGCGCGCTCGCGAGGCGCGTGCGGAAGACAGCTTCCGCCAAGCCCTGGTCGCGCTGAAGGTCGAGCGCGGGCTCTATCGCCAGCAGGACACCGGTGTGACAGTAACGGGGGAGCGCCTGTTCTCGGTCCGGATCTTCCTGCCGCCTACGGTACCGCCGGGTCTTTATCAAGTCGACGTGTTTGGCGTTCAGGGCCGCCGCGTCGAGGCAGTGCGCGATCTCACCTTCGCCGTCCGCAGGGTGGGGACCTCGGCGGAGATCTGGCGTTTCGCCCATATGCATCCCTGGCTCTACGGTGTTGCGGCCGTCATTGCCGCCGCGGTGGTGGGCTGGGCGGGAAGCATCGTGTTCCGCCGCGGGTGAGAGCGGGCCTAGGCTGAACGCGGCATGAGCGGGGCACGCATACAGGAGACGAAGCAGGCAGCGGCAAGGCGGCAACGGCTATTTCTCGCCGTGGTCGACGACAGTCCGGAACGCGCCGTGGCGTTGCGCTACGCTGCTTTGGCCGCAGCCCGCGGCGGCGGCCGGGTCGCATTGTTGCGCGTCGTCGAGCCGCCTGGGCAGACGGAATGGGCCGGGGTGGCGGAAATGATGCGCGCGGAGCGACGCGCTGATGCCGAACAGCTCCTGCAGGGCCTAGCCGCGGAGGTCAACCGGCTGACCGGCGCCGTACCCGTCCTGTTCGTGCGCGAAGGTGACGCCCGCGACGAACTGCTGAAACTGCTCGCCGAGGAGCCGGCGATCAGCGTTCTCGTTCTTGCCTCCTCCACCTCCTCCGAGGGCCCTGGGCCGCTCATCACCGCGCTGACGGGCCGGTACAACCGTGTCCTTCGTATTCCGCTCGTGATCGTCCCGGGCAGCCTGACCGACGAGGAGCTGGACACTGTCACCTGAGGGTCTAACCGCGACGGTCAGAGCGTCAGCGCCATTGTGATCGGCCCCTCGCTTCGGCCGCGCACGAACTGATCCACGAAGGGGTTGCCGCTATCGTAAATGCGCTCGGCGGGCCCCTGCCAAATGATCCGTCCCATGTGGATCATCGCGATCTCGTCGCCGATCCTCTGTGCGGAGGCCATGTCGTGCGTGATCGAAAGTGCGGTCGCTCCGAGGCGCTTGACCTGGGCTGCGATCAGCGCGTCGATGATGGCCCCCATAATGGGGTCGAGCCCCGTCGTCGGCTCATCGAAGAAGATCAGGTCGGGCCTTGCGGCGATGGCACGAGCGAGCGCCACACGTTTCTGCATTCCGCCAGAGAGTTCGGAGGGGTAGAGGTCGGCGACGTCGCTTCCGAGCCCGACCTGGGCGAGAATGTCGATCGCGCGTGGTTTCGCCTCGGCCCGCCGCATCAGCTTGCGCGCAAGCAGGCCGAATGCAACGTTCTCCCAGACCGGCAGACTGTCGAACAGCGCGCCCTGCTGGAATAGCATGCCGATCCGGGCGTTAACTGCCTCGCGCTCCGAACGACGCATGGTCAAAACGTCCCGCCCGTCGATTTCGATGGTGCCGGCATCAGCCTCAATCAGGCCGAGAATGCACTTGATCAGCACCGACTTGCCCGACCCCGAGCCGCCGATGACGACGAAACCGCGCCCTGCGGGCACGTCGAGGTCAAGGCGATCGAGCACCACCTTGGCGCCGAATGACTTGCACAGACCGCGGATACGGATCTTTGGCGGCTGTGTCATCGCGCGAAGAACAGTTCGGTGATGACGTAGTTGAAGGTGAGGATGAGGATCGAGGCCGAGACGACGGCGTTGGTCGTCGCCGCCCCGACTCCCTGGGCCCCGCCGCGCGATCGGTAGCCCTGATAGCAGCCCATGAGCGCGATGATGAAGCCGAACACCGCCGCCTTGACGAGGCCGGAGACGACGTCCTGCACCTGCAGGAACTCCCAGGTGCGTTGCATGTAGGTGGCCGGGTTGAATTCGAGCTTCGCCACGCCGACGATGAAGCCACCCAGGACGCCGAGGATGTCGGCGACAAGGACGAGCAGAGGTAGGACGATGGTCGCGGCGACGAGGCGCGGCACCACAAGATACTTGATCGGGTTGGTGGACAGTGTGGTCAGCGCGTCGATCTGATCGGTCACCCGCATGGTGCCGAGTTCGGCGGCGATCGCCGCCCCGATGCGCCCCGCTACCATCAGCCCTGCGAGCACAGGACCAAGTTCGCGGGTGATGGACAGCACCACAACCGTGGCCACTGCGCCCTCGGCCGAGAAGCGCGCGAAGCCGGTATAGGACTGCAAGGCCAGCACCATGCCGGAAAAGATCGCAGTGAGCGCGACCACGGGCAGGGAGAAGTAGCCAATCTCCATCATCTGCCGTGCGAGCAGGCGCGGATAAAAGGGCGGACGGACGACATGGCTTAAGGCAATCGCCGCGAACACCGCAACCGAGCCCGCAGCGGATAGGACGCCGAACAGGCCGCGGCCCATCGAGGCGAGAAGGTCGAGAACCGCGTTCACGTTGCGCCGCGGTACAGTCTTTGGTGCCGCGCGGCCCCCAGTGCAGTGAGGATCTCGTACCCGTTGGTCCCTGCCGCTGCGGCGACCTCGTCGGGCGGGAGTTCGGGCCCGATCACCCGGACGAAGGCTCCCGGCACGGCTTCGGGGATGTCGGTGACGTCGACGGTGATCAGGTCCATCGATACACGGCCTACGATCGGCGCGCGCCGTCCGGCAAGCCAGCCGGCGCCCTGATTGGAGAGGCTTCGGTGATACCCGTCAGCGTAGCCTGCGGCAATGACAGCGATCCGGCTTACGCGCGCGGCACGCCAAGTTGCATTGTAGCCGACGGTCTCCCCAGGGGCGATCTCGCGCAGCTGCAGAATGCGGGCTTCGACGGTGACAACGGGCCGCATCGGATTGGGCCGACCCGGGGTCGGGTTGAGGCCGTAGAGGGCCGCACCCGGCCGTGCGAGGTCGGAAGCGGCAGCCGCGCCAAGAAAGAGCCCCGAGGAGTTTGCGATCGAGGTGGCGGCCGGAGGAAGACGAGCGCGCAGTTCGTGGAACAGGCGAAGCTGTTCGGCGTTGCGCTGGTCGTCTGGGCATTCGGCAGCGACGAAGTGCGTCATCACGAAGCGGAGGTCGATCCCCTCGAGCACTTTGGTGTCTTGCGCGAGACGTTCCACGTCGCGCGCGCCAAGGCCGAGCCGATTCATTCCCGTATCAAGATGGAGGATCGCTGGCAGCGGCTCGCCAGTCTGCCGGGCGAGGGCGCGCCAGCGCCCGATGCTGGCAAGATCATTCAGGACCGGAACGAGACCGGCCTGCTTCGCCTCCCGCTCCTCGCCGCAGACGAGCCCGTTGAGCACGACCAGCGCGACGTTGGTAGGCACATGCGGGCGAAGCGCCAGCGCCTCCTCGAGACGGGCGACGAAGAGGTGCCGGACCCCTTCGCGCACCAGACGCCGGACCACCGGCACCGCCCCGAGCCCGTAGGCGTTCGCCTTCACAACTGCGGCCGCAGTGCCGGGCGCGGCACGGTCGCACGCCAGCCGCCAGTTCGCTGCCACGGCATCGAGATCGACGATCAGGCGCGAGGCGGTCCGGCTCGCCTCAGTCGGCGTCGTAGCCACTGTGCTGGCGGTCGAGATCGGCGAAGCGGGTAAATTCTGCCTCGAAGAACAGCTCGATCTTGCCGGTCGGGCCGTGACGCTGCTTGGCGAGGATGAGTTCGGCGACGTTGTGCACGCGCTCCATGTCAGCAAGCCACTTCGCATGCGCCTCCTCGAACTTGGCTTGGTTCTCGGAGCTCATCAGCTTCGGTTCGCGGGCGGCGAGGTAGTACTCATCGCGATAGAGGAACATGACCACGTCCGCGTCTTGCTCGATCGTCCCGGACTCGCGCAAGTCTGCGAGCTGCGGCCTTTTGTCCTCGCGGTTCTCCACTGCGCGCGAAAGCTGCGACAGCGCAAGCACAGGCACGTGCAGCTCCTTGGCAATCGCCTTCAGCCCTTGCGTGATCTGACTGATTTCGAGCACGCGGTTCTCGGGGCGGGAGCCGGGAACAGGACGCAGCAGCTGTAGGTAGTCGACCACGACGAGGGCAAGACCCTGCGTTCGCTTCAGCCGCCGACAGCGCGTGCGCAGGGCGGAGATGGTAAGCGCGGGTGTGTCGTCGATCTGTATCGGCAGAGAAGCAATCCGGCGCGAGGCCGCAACGAAGCGATCGAAATCCTCGGCGCGGATGTCGCCGCGACGGATGCGGTCGGAACTGACGCGTGCCTGCTCCGCGAGCAGACGGGTCGCGAGCTGCTCCGCGCTCATCTCGAGCGAGAAGATGGCGACTGCTGGCGGACGTATCTCGCCCGACCGTGCCGCCTGCTCCGCGACGACGCGGGCGGCGTTGAAGGCGAGGCAGGTGGCGAACGCCGTTTTGCCCATGCCTGGGCGGCCGGCAAGAATGACCAAGTCGGAAGCGTGTAAGCCGCCCATTTTGTGGTCGAGATCGCGGAACCCTGTGGCCAGCCCTGACACGCCGCCTTGCGTTCGAAAGGCGCGCTCGGCGGCGTCAATGGCGCGCGAGAGGGCGACGTCGAAGGAGACGAAGCTGCGATCTGTCGTCCCTTCCGTTGCGATCTGGAACAGGGCCTGCTCGGCGGTTTCGATCTGCGCTGCCCCGTCCAGCCCCTCAGTGTCGCCGAACGCACGGTTGACGATCTCCTCGCCGATGTCGATCAGCTGTCGACGGATGTAGGCGTCGTAGATGGCCCGGCCGTAGTCGCCGGCGTTGATTACGCCCACGGTCGCGGCGACCAGTTGCGCGAGATAGGCCGTCCCGCCCACCTGCTCGAGCAGGCCATCGTGCTCGAGTTCGGTCTTCAGGGTCACCGCGTCGGCGAGCTGGCCTCGCTCGACCCGCCGCATGATCGCCTCGTAAATCCGCGCATGCACGGGATCGGCGAAGTGCTGCGGTGCCAGAAAGTCGGCGACCCGTTCGTGCGCCTTGTTGTTCACCAACAGCGCGCCCAGCAGCGCCTGCTCGGCCTCGAGATTCTGCGGCGGAACGCGCAGTTTGAGGGCTGAAAGCGAGTCGTCGGCGCGGTCGCGCGGGCGCGTCGGCGCGAGGGAAGGCGGCATGCGTGACGGATCCCGAATCAGGGCGGTCAGATTAGCGCGCTGCGATGCGCTAGCCAGCCGCGATGATGCTCAAGCCTCTGTGGATACCGGGGACACGTCGCGGCTGCCCTCTGCCGCCTCGTCCGCGTGCGTGATGTAGTCGCGCGTCAGCGGCACTGCGTCCTGGCGGTGCGCGAGTTGCGCCTGCCAGACGAAGTGCGACTGGTGGCGGAAGGCGAGTTCGCATGCCGACAGATAGAACTCCCACATGCGACAGAAGCGCTCATCGTACAGGGCTGCGATGGCGTCTCGGTTGCGCAGGAAGCGCTCGCGCCAGTGCTGCAGCGTGAACGCGTAGTGCAGGCGCAAACACTCGAGGTCGGTCAGAAGCAGGCCAGATCGCTCGATTGCCGGTAGAACCTCTGAGAGCGCCGGCGAGTACCCACCCGGGAAGATGTACTTGCGCAGCCACGCATTGGTGATGCCCGGACCTTCGGGCCGGCCAATGGCATGGATCAGCGCGACACCGTCCGGGGCAAGGCGGCGTGCGACGAGACGAAAGAACTCATGGTAATGCGGCACGCCGACGTGCTCGAACATGCCGACGGAGACGATTCTGTCGTAGCTTTCGGTGACGTCGCGGTAGTCTTGCAGCCGGAAGCGCACGCGCTCGGCAAGTCCTGCCGCCTGCACCCGCGTCGTTGCTTCGCGGTACTGTTCTTCGGAAAGCGTGATCCCCGTCACCTCCGCCCCGTACTCCGCAGCAAGGGTCAATGCGAGCCCGCCCCAGCCCGAGCCGATGTCGAGCACCCGTAGCCCGGGACGATCGAGTATTAGCTTCGCTGCGATGTGCTGCTTCTTCGCAATCTGTGCCTGCTCGAGCGTTTCGTCTCCGCGTCGGAAATAGGCGCAAGAGTACTGCCTGTCGCGATCGAGGAACAGCGCGTAGAGACGGCCGGAGAGATCGTAGTGGTGGCAGACGTTGCGCTTAGCCCGCCATATTGGGTTGTGCTGCTGCAGGCGGCGCAACCAAAGCCCGATGCGCTCGGGCCAGTCAAGAAAGGGGGAGCGGCGGCCTCGTCCCAAGTTTAGCATCAGCAGGTCGAGCAGATCGTAGATCGACCCGCTCTCGACCTCGAACGCCCGATCCATCCAGGCCTCACCGAAGCGCAGAGCGGGGTTGAGCGCGACTCGACGCATCCTCGCGGGGTCGAGGATGCGGACGCGGACCGCAGGGCCAGGATCGCCGCCACCCAACACGGTTTGACGGCCGTCGGGCCAAACGAGCTCCAAGCGGCCCGCCGAGACGACGTCACGCAGCACGCGTTCGATCATCATCATGCCCACCTTCCCCGACGCCTGCCGGGGCGGGCGATGAGGCCGTCAGTCAAACCGGCGTGGCCGCCGCCTTCCCTGGATGCGTCGAGGGGATTCTAGGGGTCGGAAGCAGCAGCAGGGAAGGGGAGAGGCACGGGTGTCAGACGTCCGGCTGGTCGCCAGTCCCAGGGACAAGGACGCCGCTCTCGACCATCCGGGCAGAATCCAACCTCTCGTCCTCAGCCGCCGTGGGTGTGATCCGCTCGCCGCGCGCCTGCTTTTCTGCTTCCTCGAGGCTGCGTGCGACGTTGACGGTGATCCCGATCGTGACCTCGGGGTGAAGCACAATGCGCGTCTGATAAAGTCCGAGGGACTTGATCGGCTGGTCGAGCACCACCTGCTGGCGGGTAATGGAGAGCCCGGCTTCAGTCGCGGCAGAGGCGATGTCGCGCGCGGTGACCGAACCGTAGAGCTGTCCGCCTTCGCCTGCCTGACGCAGCAGGACAACGGCGAGCCCGGCCACACGCTCCGCCACGCGCTCGGCCTCCTCGCGGCGCTTGAGGTTGTGCGCCTCGAGCTGCGCGCGCTCGGCCTCGAACCGGGCAAGGTTCTCCTTCGTTGCGCGCACCGCCTTTTTCTGCGGGAACAGGTAGTTGCGCGCATAGCCGGGCTTGACCTTCACCACGTCGCCCATCCGGCCGAGCGTCTCGATGCGCTGCAGGAGAATGACCTCCATCTCACTCCTCCGTGGGCCTAAGCCCGGTTCCAGGGCGCGGCGGACGGCCGCGCAGATTGAGGAAATGTTCTGCGATGCCCAAGCATGCTAGCGCGAGGGCGGCAGGAGCGAAGAACAGCACCAGCCCGACATAAACCCCGCCAAGCAAGACTGGGCGAGCAGGTCGGCCCTGACTGATCACGTGCAGCACGGCAAGCCCCTGCAACACGAGCGGCACAGCGAGCATCATCGCCAACCCGCGAACGGCGAAACCGGCCTCTCCAGGAACGATCAACGACCCGACCGCTGCGGCGAGAGCGATCGGCCAATACCAACCCGGCAGAGCCGCCATCGACCACTGCGTCGGCGCGGGCGTCATGAGCCCCCGCGTAACAACCAGCCTCTGCGCGATCGCAGCGTTCGTCGTCATCACGAGCGCGAACCAAACTGCGAAAGCGAGCGGCTTGACCCGCACCACCATTTCCGCGAACTCGGCGATGTCGAGCTGCGCTGGCGGGCCCATACGCTGGAGGGCCTGGATAACCGCGTTGCGCAGGACCCCCGTCAGCCCGCCTGGCTGGCCGGCGAGTGCGACCTCGGCGGCAAGCAGGAGCGCAGCCGGCCAGAGCGCGAGCAGCGCGAAGGGCCAGCCAAGAGCGAGCGGTGCGCCAGAGATGCGCGGCAGAGCGGAGGCCAGCATAAGCGCCACTGGCAGGGCGAACAGGAGAAGCCAGACCAGCGAGCCCGGCACGCCTCCGGAAACGAGCGTGACCAGGGCGCCGACGGCCGACGCCTGCGCCGCCGCTGCTGCGCCGAAAGCAAAGCCGGCTGCGAACAGGGGTACGGCCGAAAACCAGAACGCGACGGAACCAAGCGGCAAGCCACGCAAGGCGGCCAGTGTCGCGAGCGCGGAGACGAGCCCCGCGGCGAGAACCGCCGTTGTGCGCAGGTTCAGCACGACCTGCTCCGCACCGCATCTCGTCCGGACCGACGCCCCTAGCTCAGGTATTGATTACGTAGGGCAAAAGAGCGAGGAAGCGAGCGCGCTTGATAGCAGTCGCAAGCTCACGTTGCTTTTTTGCCGAGACCGCAGTGATGCGCGAGGGTACGATCTTGCCGCGCTCACTGATATAGCGACTGAGCAGCTTGACGTCCTTGTAGTCGATCACGGGTGCGTTCGGCCCCGAGAACGGGCACGACTTGCGGCGGCGGTAGAACGGCCGGCGCGCGCCGACGGCGACCCGCCGAGAGGCTGGCAGAATCGATTCAGTCTCGCTCATCGTTCACTCCATGACCTCGGCCCGCATTGCGCGCTCGCCACGCGGCACGCGCGGGCCGCGCTCAGAACCCCTGCTGGGACGGTCCGCTCGCTCGACTCGGTCCTCGCGCGAGGGACGAGCGATCGCGGCGGAGGGCCCCTCGTCGAGCGCCTCGACCCGAACGGTCAAAAAACGCAACACGTCCTCGTTCAGACGCAGCTGGCGTTCCATTTCCGCGACCGCCGGCCACGGCGCGTCGATGTTCAGGAGCATGTAGTGGCCTTTGCGATTTTTCTTGATGCGGTAAGCAAGTGTGCGCAGCCCCCAATACTCGCGCTTGCCGACCTTGCCGCCTCCTTGCGCAACGACGCCGGCGATCTGTTCGGTCAGGGCCTCGACCTGTTGCGGCGTGATGTCGCTGCGCGCGATGAACACGCATTCGTAGAATGGCATGCGCCTCTCCCTTCGGCTTCTCTCAGTCCGTGGCTGCGGGGCGATTCCCTGCGGAACGGACATAGCCGGCCACATGCGTTGCGGCCGGCAGGGACACGCGGCCTTATACGCGACCAAACCGCCCTGGCAAGCGCAGCCTCGTCTCGGCTGGCCTGTCCTTTCTTGGCTGGCCTGTCCTTTCTTGACAGTCCCGTGTCGGCCGCTATGCAGCCGGCGCCCGATCCCGCCCGCCCCCGACAGGATCCTCCAGGCCGATGCCCGTGCGCGCCTTTGTTTTCCCTGGCCAAGGCAGCCAGACCGTCGGCATGGGCAGGGAGCTCGCCGCCGTCTTCCGGATCGCGCGCGAGACCTTCGAGGAGGTGGACGAAGCGCTGAAGCAGCGCCTGTCGCGGCTGATGTTCGAGGGGCCGGCGGAGGACCTCACGCTGACTGCCAACGCGCAGCCCGCGCTGATGGCGATGAGCCTAGCTGTGGTCCGCGTGCTGGCGTGCGAGGGCGGCGTACCGGTGACGACGGGCTGCGTTCTTGTCGCTGGCCACTCACTCGGTGAGTACTCAGCGCTTGCGGCAGCCGGGTCGTTCACCGTCACCGAGGCGGCGCGGCTTCTGCGCCTTCGCGGCGAGGCGATGCAGAAGGCCGTGCCGGCGGGCCAAGGCGCGATGGCCGCACTGCTCGGCCTCGAGGCCGAGGACGCTAGCGCGATTTGCGTCGAGGTCGCGCAGGGCGACGTGGTGGAGGTCGCCAACGACAACGGAGGCGGCCAAGTGGTGATCAGCGGCGGGGCGGTTGCAGTCGAGCGCGCGATTGCAGCGGCCAAGGCGCGTGGCGCGAAACGGGCGATCCCTCTCGCCGTTTCCGCCCCCTTCCACTGCGTGCTGATGGCGCCTGCTGCCGAGGCCATGGCCAAGGCGCTCGCTGCGACCCCGCCGCGGCGCCCCGCGGTGCCTCTTGTGCCCAATGTGACCGCGACCCCGACCGATGACCCGGACGAGATCCGCGAGCTCCTCGTGCGCCAGGTTACCGCGACGGTACGCTGGCGGGAGAGCGTGGCGGCGATGAAGCGTTGTGGCGTCGACACTGTGGTGGAGCTCGGCGCGGGCAAGGTCCTGGCGACCCTGGTCAAGCGCATCGACCCTGACCTCACCGCGCTCTCCGTCGGCAGCCCGGCCGAGATCGAGGCTTTCCTGAAAACGCTTTGAGGGGCTGCGCATGTTCCGGCTTGATGGCAAGGCCGTGCTGGTTACCGGCGCGTCCGGAGGCATAGGCGGTGCGATCGCCCGCGCCTGCCACGCGCAGGGGGCGGAGGTTGGCCTATCAGGGACCCGGCGCGAAGTGCTCGAAGCCTTGGCTGCGGAGCTCGGCGGGCGGGTGCACGCGCTGCCGGCGGACCTTGCCGACCCGGCGGCAGCGGACGCGCTGGTCGCGGCGGCGGAGGCTGCCATGGGGCGGCTCGACATCCTCGTCAACAACGCCGGCATTACCCGCGATGCTCTTGCGCTGCGGATGAAGGACGAGGACTGGGAGGGGGTGCTCGCCGTTGACCTGTCGGCTCCGTTCCGGCTCTGCCGGGCGGCACTCAAAGGCATGGTTAGGCGCCGCGCCGGCCGGATCATCTCGATCGGCTCCATCGTCGGAACGACCGGCAACCCTGGCCAAGCCAACTACGCTGCGGCCAAGGCTGGGCTCGTTGGCATGAGCAAGGCGCTGGCCCAGGAGGTCGCAGGGCGCGGCATCACGGTAAACGTGATCGCGCCCGGGTTCATTGCGACCCCGATGACCGATGCGCTGACGGACGAACAGCGGGCGGCGCTTGCCGCGCGGATCCCGCTTGGCAGACTCGGCAAGCCCGAGGATGTGGCGGCCGCCGCCGTCTATCTCGCCTCCGACGAGGCGGGCTGGATCACCGGGGCGGTCCTGCACGTCAATGGCGGAATGGCCATGCTGTGAGCCGGCCTTGCCGACGCCGCTGGCCAAGGCCCGCGAAGGGTGCTATGCGCCGACGGTTTGCGGGAGCATGACCGGCGTCGGAAGGCTGCGGCTACGGGGCAGGCCGCTCCTAGCATGTCGGGCCTGCACACCCCACGAATGACCACCCCGAGGAGCGAGCGACAGCGCAATGACCGATACGGCTGAAATCACGAAGCAGGTGAAGGAGATCGTCGTCGAGCATCTCGGCGTCGAGGAGGCGAAGGTGACGGAGAACGCCTCGTTTATCGATGATCTCGGTGCCGACAGCCTGGATACTGTTGAGCTCGTCATGGCGTTCGAAGAGAAGTTCCAGATCGAGATCCCTGACGATGCGGCCGAGAAGATCACCACGGTGAAGGACGCGATCGACTACATCGTGAGGCAGAAGGCCGCTTGAGGGCGGCAGGCTCCGCAACCGGGGTCGGCTCGGAGGGTGGATGCGTCGCGTCGTCGTCACAGGCCTTGGCGCGGTCACGCCTCTCGGCATTGGTGCCGAGCAGGTTTGGAAGCGGCTGATCAACGGCGAGTCGGGGATCCGTGCCATCCAGAACTTCGACGTCACGGAACTGCCGGCGAAGATTGCGGGCCAGGTCCCGCAAGGGACAAAGGCGGACGGCAAGCTCGACCTCAACGAGTGGGTCCCGGCCAAGGATCAGCGGAAAATGGACCGCTTCATCCAGCTTGCCCTCGTCGCCGCGACCGAGGCGGTAGAGGATTCCGGCTGGATGCCTCAGGACGAAGAAGGACGCTGCGCGACCGGGGTGATGATCGGGTCCGGCATCGGCGGGCTTCAAACCATCTTCGAGGGCTCGCAGCAGGTTCTGGAGGGCAGGATCAAGCGCCTCTCCCCTTTCTTCATTCCCTCTGCCCTGATCAACCTGGCCTCAGGGCACGTTTCGATCAAATACGGGTTCAAGGGGCCGAACCATGCCGTGGTCACGGCCTGTGCCACTGGCGTGCATGCGATCGGCGACGCGGCCCGCCTCATTCAGTTCGGCGACGCTGAGGTGATGATCGCTGGCGGCTCGGAAGCCGCGGTCTGCCCGCTCGGGCTAGCAGGGTTCTGCGCCTCCCGCGCCCTCTCGACCAGCTTTAACGATCAACCCGCTCGCGCTTCCCGGCCGTGGGACAAGGATCGCGACGGGTTCGTGATGGGCGAGGGAGCAGCCGTGGTCGTGCTCGAGGAGTACGAGCATGCGAAGAAACGGGGGGCGAAGATCTACGCCGAGTTCGCTGGCTACGGCCTGTCGGGAGATGCCTACCACATCACCGCTCCGGCGGAGGGCCACGAGGGTGCGATGCGCGCGATGCGAGCCGCGCTCCGCAACGGCCGGATCAGCGTAGACGAAGTTGACTACATCAACGCCCATGGCACCTCTACGCCCTTGGGCGATGATCTCGAGCTACAGGCGGTGGAGCGACTGTTTGGGGATGCGTCGCGCCATCTCGCGATGAGCTCGACGAAGTCGGCGATTGGTCACCTGCTTGGCGCGGCCGGGGCGATCGAGGCGGTGTTCTCTATCCTGGCCGTGCGGGACGATGTTGCCCCGCCCACGCTCAACCTCGACGAGCCGAGCCAGCCCAGCGTGATCGACCGCGTGGCGCACGAGGCGCAAAGCCGCAGGATCGAGGTCGCCCTCTCCAACAGCTTCGGGTTTGGCGGAACGAACGCCTCGATCCTTTTCCGCAAAGCGGCCTGAGTGATGGGAGAGACCCCGGAGCTGGGGGGCGGCCGCGCCGTCAGGCTCTTGCTCGGCTTCTCCGTGGCCCTCGGCCTGATCTCAGGAGCCGGGTTGGCAGCGTGGCATGCTGCCCTTGCCCTGTACCGCGCACCAGGCCCCCTCGCCGAGGAGCGGGCAGTCGCGATTCCCCGTGGGGCCGGGCGGCATGTGATCGCTCAGCGTCTGCGCGATGCTGGGGTGCTCGATGACTGGCGTGTTGTCGCCTTCCTTCCCGCCGTGTGGCTGACCGAGGCTTCGGGCGCACTGCGCGCGGGCGAATACGCCTTCCCGGCCCGCGTCTCGCTGCAAGGCGTACTCGATATCCTGCGCACGGCACCGACAGTGCAGCGTCGGCTGACGGTGCCCGAAGGATTAACGGTGGCGCAAATCCTCGCCCTCCTCGAAGAGACCGAGGGGCTGACGGGCAGCGTGATCGACGCCCCGCCCGAAGGCTCTCTCCTGCCAGAAACCTGGGCCTTCTCATGGGGGGATACGCGCGACTCGCTGGTACGCCGCATGCGCGCGGCGATGGACCGGGCGCTCGCCGAGGCCTGGGCGCAGCGTGCAGAAGGCTTGCCGCTGGCGTCGCCACACGAGGCTCTCATCCTGGCCTCGATTGTCGAGCGTGAGACCGCCGTGCCCGACGAGCGAGCCAAGGTTGCAGGCGTCTTCGTCAATCGTCTTCGGCGTGGCATGCCGCTGCAGTCCGACCCAACCGTGATTTACGCCGTTTCCGGCGGCCGCGGGGTGCTGGAGCGGCCGCTCAGCCGTGCCGATCTCGAGGCCGACCACCCGCACAATACCTATCGCTATCGAGGCCTGCCGCCGACACCCATCGCGTCCCCCGGACGGGCGAGCCTGCTCGCTGCCGTCCGTCCTGCCGAGACCGATGCCCTCTATTTCGTTGCCGACGGGGTGGGCGGGCACGTCTTCTCGCGCACCCTCGAAGAACACAACCGCGCAGTCGTGCGCTGGCGGGCGATCGAGCGCGAGCGTCGCGCCGGCAACTGACCAGCAACTGGGCGCGGCCTTCGATGTCAGTGCTTCGACCGCTCCGCACCCTTTCCGCACCCTGCGCCGACGCCGCTTAGCGGGTGCTGACTGTGGCGACAGGGCCAGCCCTGCCGCCTGCAACAGCTGCTGCGGCGCCAAGGCCTGCAGCGCCGAGTATGCCGACCACCGGAGTGAAGCCGAGACCTCCAGCGCCGAAACCCGAAGCGGCAGCACCTGCTGCCGCTGCGGCAGGAGCGAAGACGACATGGTCTTTCGGCGGAGGTGGCGGCAAGGCGGACTTCCGCCCTCCCTCCCTGCCGGGCCGTGCAGCTGTTGAGCGGCCATCGAGCAAGGTGACCCCGTCTTCGAAAACCGGAGTCCGGTTATGACCGTCCTTAGCCTCGGCTGCAGGGGGCACCACTACGCGGAGCAACCCGCCCGCCTGCGTCGGCCCGATGCCCTGCGCCAGCCCTGACCCTGGTGCGAGCGCCAAGACCACAAGGATCAGCGTGCGCACGCTTCCTTTCACACGGCCACGTTTAACATGGTGGTAGCCCGGGCGTCATCCCTTTCCATCCCCGCCCTTGCGCGGCCGCCTCGTCTCGGCGAAGGCTCGGCGCGAGCCTTGCCCTGCACCTCCAGCCGGAGTTCCCGATGCCCCGCCTCGCCGGTCGCCAATTTTTCGCCAATCCCGGCCCGACCAACATCCCCGACGGCATCCTGCGCGCGATCGACCGCGCCTCGCAGGATTTCATGGAGCCTTGCTTCATCAGCTTGGTTCTCGACTGCCGCGCCCGCCTGATGCCCGTGCTTGGCACTACCACGGCCGAGGTGTTGTTCATGACCGCCTCTGGCCACGGCGCCTGGGAGGCATCCCTCGTCAATCTGTTCAGCCCGGGCGATCGGCTGCTGATGCTGGAATCTGGCTACTTCTCGGATGCCTGGACCGAGATGGCGCGCCGTTTCGGCCTGGAGGTGGACACAGTGGCGGCCGATCGCCGCCGCGGCGTCGATGCGGGCGCCGTTGAAGCGGCCCTCCGCTCGGATGGCGAGCGTCGGATCAAGGCCGTCTGCGCGGTGCACAACGAAACCTCCACAGGTGTTGCCGTTCCGCTCGCCGCTATACGCGCCGCGATCGATGCCGCGGGGCACCCAGCCCTATTCCTTGCCGACACCATCTCCTCGCTAGCCTCGCTACCGTTGCGCATGGATGAGTGGGGGGTCGATCTCGTCGTTGGGGGGGCGCAGAAGGGGCTGATGTTGCCGACCGGCCTTGCCTTCTGTGCGGTGAGCCCCAAGGCCTTGGCTGCGCATCGCGAGGCAAGGCTGCCGCGGTTTTCCATGGACTGGTCGATTATGCTAGGCCGGCCGCACCGGTCGTTCGTCGGAACGATCCCGACCCAGATGTTCCACGGTCTTGCGGAAGCCCTACGCCTGATCGAGGAGGAGGGGCTGGAAGCCCTCTACGCCCGCCATGCCCGGCTCGGCGCGGCTGTGCGCGCTGCCGTACGGCAATGGGCGGCGAACGACGGTCCGACCCTCTACTGCACTGACCCGGCGCGATACTCCGACAGCGTAACCACCGTGCTGATGCCGAATGGGCACGATGCCGAGGTGCTGCGCCGCCATGCCGTCTCGCGATACCATGTTTCCCTCGGCGGTGGCCTCGGCGCGCTCAGTGGCCGCGTGTTCCGCATCGGTCACCTTGGCGATCTCAACGAGCCGATGGTTCTGGGCACGCTCGCGGCGGTCGAGATGTCCTTGCGCGATCTCGGCGTGCCGCACGGGCCGGGCGGTATCGCGGCGGCCATGGACGCCCTCGGCTGACGTGATCGGTACCGGTCGACACCCAGCCGTTTCTGCCATCAGCGCCCTGCGGTGTTTGCCTCTGTCCGCCACACTCGTCTTTATTTCGACGTCAAAGGCGCGGGCCTCGCTCCGGAAGGGAGAGTGATGCGCGAAAAGCCTGTCGTCTGCCTCGTCCACGGCGCGGCGAGATCGGATCATTCCGGCTACAAGCCGCGGTTCTCCGCGCTCTCCGATGCGATGCAGCTCATCGATTTCGACCATCGCGGCCAGGGGCGGTCGGTGCGCGACGGCGATTCCGCATTCTGGACGAGAATGTCCCGGAGATGGGTGCGCTTCGGGTTCACCCTGGGGCTGGGCAGGGTCGTCGTCGGCACGAACTCTGGCGGCAGGGTCGTGACGGCCTCAGCCGCGCGCCTCCCCGCCTCCGTCTTGCGGCTGGTTCTGGTCGCTGCCGCTGCGCCCGCACGTGTTCTCGCCGGCCAGCATGGCTGGATCTGCCCGCGCGAGTTCGCCAAGGAGATCGCCTCGCCGACGCCCGCCTCAAGATGTTCGAGCACTCGGGCCATTCTCTGCATGCTGACGAAGCCGACTGGCTGATCGCCTCAATCCGACGTCTCGGGTTTGATTGGCGCGCGAGGTCCGCGGACCCGCCCCCCTCCGACATTCGTCGGGGAGACAGAGCGACGAAATGGCGCGGGCCACGCGCGCAGGCCCAATGGCCAGCGGCAACCGAGTTGCTCGCGGGGGTGCGACTGGCCCGACTCGCGGATGCCCGCGTCCTCGCCCGCCGCACTGCATCCAGCAACCTTAGGCTGATCGTGTCCAGCTCCGCGTGGGCGCTCCGCGCTAGGGTTCGGCACTCGCTCCCGCGCCGCGCCCGATCGCGCTGAGAGTCCGCGAGAGCTGACGCTCATCGCGTGGCAGCACAGTCGTGGTTACCATACCTGCAGGCCGGCGGGTGATCTCGGACGGGGTGGTCGCGATCGCGGGGGAGCAGATCCTCGCTGTCGGCCCGTGCGCCGAGATCGTGCTTGCCTCTAAGGGCTCCTTCGTCATCGACGCCGGCGCTGTTCGCTCCTGCTGGGCCAGATCGACCGCCAGGCCCATGCCGGCCACGAACGCGTCAAGACACGGGCAGGGGCGACTCGGCGGCGTGCATGCAGGCCCCCCGCATGCTCGATACCGCCGCCTTGCCGCCCGTCTCCAAGGGGCCCTAGAGGCACAAGCTGCCCAGGCTGGAACGGCTGCGCAACGCCGTGACCCTCGGGTAAGGTTGGCTTGCCGCGGTGAGTCCGTCATGCGCGCCGACGACTCTGCGCATGGCGGGGCGCACCGCGCTGGTGTGGCCGAAGCTGGCATCCGTGGCACCTTGCGGTCGGCCCTATTTGGCCGCTGCGCCCCTGGCGCCCTGCCAGTTGGCAGGGCGACAAAGCGATGGAAAAGCTCGTTCCGTTCAACCGGCAGTTCGAGACGATCTCGGAGCTGATTGCCGCTGGCTTAACCATGCCGAGGGGCGCATCCGGATCGCCACTCTGCTGCCCGTCCACCGCGGAAGACAGGCGACCCGCCGACCCTTGCCGAGATCGCATGCAACGCCAGGCTCGTGCGCGACCTCGGGCGACGACACGGCTGCTTCTTCGCCCAGCACGGGTGCTGGGATGGCTCGATCGCCGATGACGTGCTCCCCACTTTCCTACCGCAGATAACTTGGACCTGTTCTCCGTTTGCCCCTATCCGGGGCCGTGGTGGATCGGGCCGAGGGCGCGGAGCCCTCGAGTAGCGCAGCGCCCTCGGCCCGA
>Ga0308417_1000548_pt1 | contig 27182 bp, 23 predicted proteins | sample HotsprSampleOS65_FD_203528 | JGI IMG/M metagenome (GOLD analysis project Ga0308417, IMG submission 203528) | Hot spring phototrophic mat microbial communities from Octopus Spring, Yellowstone National Park, Wyoming, United States - 20090730_OS65 ...
GGACGCGCCGTGGGCGCGGCCGCGGGAGCCGCGCTGAAAAAGTGCGTCCTGGAACTGGGCGGCTCCGACCCCTTCATCGTTCTTGCCGATGCGGACATCGAGGCAACCGCGGCGGCCGCGGCGGCCGCACGCTGTGTCAACTCCGGCCAGAGCTGCATCGCCGCCAAGCGGTTCATCGTGGCCGAGCCCATCGCCCGGCGCTTCGAGGAAGCCCTGGCGGCAGCCATGTCGAGGCAGGTAGTGGGGGATCCGATGGATCGGGCCACGCAGATCGGTCCGCTGGCGCGCGCCGACCTGCGGGCGACCCTGCACGAGCAGGTGCAACGCACGCTCGACGCGGGGGCGCGGCTGCTGTGCGGCGGCCGCCTGCCCAGCGGTCGCGGCTACTTCTACCCTCCCACCGTCCTGGCCGACGTGCAGCCGGGAATGCCGGCGTTCGACCAGGAGACCTTCGGGCCGGTGGCGGCCGTCACGCTGGCCCGCAACGTCGACGAAGCTGTGGAGCTGGCTAACCGTTCCCCCTTTGGACTGGGCGCCAGCATCTGGACGGCCGATGCCGCGGCTGCTGAAGGGCTTGTGCCGCGGATCGAGGCCGGCTGTGTCTTCATCAACGGTGCGGTCAAATCCGACCCGCGCCTGCCTTTCGGCGGAGTCAAGGCCAGCGGGTACGGGCGCGAGCTGGCGGCCGCCGGCATCCGCGAGTTCGTCAACATCAAGACGGTGTGGATCGCCTGAGGGGCCGTGGCGCGGAAGGCGGCGGGCGCTGACAACCAGCGGCGCCCCGGCGCAGGCAGCCCGGCAGCGCGCACAAATGCCCCGTGGCGGAGGGGACCACGGGGCACGCGGGGGAGAAGAATGACTGTGCCTGAATGCTACTTGTTGAACAGCGGCGATGGATCCGCGTTGACGCTGTCCTTGTTCAAATCCGCTCGGGCCGGGCGCGGCGGCGCGGCGGGGGCCGGCGCGGCAGCCACGGCGCCGCTGTACGTCGAAGGAAGGATGAGGATTTCCACGCGGCGGTTGCGGGCCTGGCCTTCGCTGGTGCTGTTGGGAGCGATGGGGCGCTGATCGGCGTAGCCCAGCACGCCCAGGCGCCTGGGGCTGATGCCCTGGGACATCAGTTCCCGGCTCACGCTGATCGCCCGGTGCGCGGACAGATACCAGTTGTCCTTGTGGCCTTCGGCGATCGTCGCCCGCTGCACCACCGGCGTGTTGTCGGTGTGCCCGGCCACCAGGAACTCGTAGCGCCGCGCCGCGGGCGTGTTCAATGCCTGCGCCACCCTGTCGATGACCTGTTTCGCCTGCGCCGTCACCTCGGCGCTGCCGCGGGCGAAGGTCACGTCACTCTTCAGCTTCACCATGCCCGTGGCCGCGTTGAACTCCATGATATCGGGATACTGCTGGGCGAGGCGCGTCAGTTCGCTGGCCAGCTCCTGGTCGACGGGGCCGCCGATGATGCTGCCGCTCTGCGCCAGGGCGTTGTTGTACTTCTCGTTGAGGGCGGCGTAGTCAGCGCGGAGCTGGGCGATCTGCTGCGCCTGATTATTGATCAGATCGCGGGCGTTGCCGTCGTTGGCCAGAAGACGGTCGAGCTGAGTCTTGTAGGCGACGGCCTCGGAGCGGGCCGAGGCGGCCTCGTTCTCGGCAGCGCTGACGCGTTGCCTGAGCTGTTCAGTTTCCAGAGACTTGGCCGCGTACTTGTCCTGACCGACAACGCAGCCGCCGAGGAAGAAAACGCACGCCGCCAGAGGAAGGAAGTGTCGTGCCATGTTGGGCCTCCATGCCGATGGAACGGAGCCGAAATCCGCGAGCCGGATCCAACCGGCTTGTCTTACGCGTCGGGAAGGACCGCGATCGGGCATGTGCGACGGTCCGTCCGCCCGCATATCCTGCCGCGCCAACAGGACAAATGCAAGAGGGGAGCGAAAAAAAAACAAAAAACGGCGACCGGCACAGCGGGCGGTCCGGCGGCAGTTCCGGCTGAATAATCGAGCACCCCCGCCACCACGCCGCAAAGGCGCCAGCGCGCAAGGCCCGGCCGGCAAGCCCCCTCGCTTTGCCCTTCACGTCCGGGTAGATTCGCCAACGTGGTTGTGCCCGTCCTGCTTCTGCTGCTGGCCACGCTCGCCTCCGCCCTTCTCGCTTACGGCGCTCATCCCGCCTGGGCTCGCTACGAGCACGGCCTGGTCCTGATCATGGCCTCACGGCACCACCAGTGGCCGATCGCCGCGGCGGCCATGGTTCTGTCGCTGGCCGTCGTTGCCCTGGTGGTGGCCGGACGCCGGCGCGCCTGGTGGCTGATCGGGCTGGCTCCGGTGCTGGCCCTGTTCACGCATCGCTTTCTGACCAACCCCCTGCGGCAGTTCACCGTGCTCGACGATCCGCCCCTCGTGCAGCACGAGGCCGTCGATTTTCTCGACGACGACGAGTACGTCGTTGGCGTAGTCTTCGGCGCCCGGGCCATCGCCTGTCCCTATCGCGCCCTGTATTACGCTCCGGTGGTCTTCAGCACCGACCACGACCGCCGCATGCTTCTGATGTGGTCCGCTCTGGCCAACCGCGCCAGCGCATGGACCATCAGCCGCGAGCTGCGCCCCGGCGATCTGGAGATCGTGTCCATGCCGGCCAATGCCCTGCTGATCTACAACGCGCGGCTGGGGCAGTTCATCAACGGTCTGACGGGTCTGACGCCCGACGGCCAGCGCCCCACCGGCTGCGTCGCGCGGCTTCATCCAACGCGCACGACATGGGCGGCGTGGCGCTCCGCCCATCCGGCGACACTGGTGATGATTCCGCCGACAGGAAGATCCGGGCCGACTGCGCCGGTGGGCCCATGGTTTGCCATGCCCCCCGTCCCGCCTCCGCCGCCGCAGACACCCATCGTTCTGATCGGGACGGATCCGCCGGCGGCCCTGCCGCCCGCGGCGATCACCCGCCAGCCGCTGCACCTGACACTGGGCGGCGTTCCTGTTGTGCTCTTCCGCGACCCGCGCGACGGACAGGTCCGCGCCTTCGATCGACGCATCGACGAGCTGGTTCCAAGGTTCAGAATCAACCGCGACCAGCGACGCCGCGGCGCATGGCTCCTCGATGCGGACAGCGATTCGGGATGGTCGGCCGACGGCCGCGCCGTCGATGGGCACTTCGCCGCCGAAAACCGCCGCCTGACGCCGCTGCCTGCCGAGGAGGGCCTCTACTGGGGCGTGATGCGCGCCTGGATGCGGGACCTTGTGTACGTCGATCCCGCCGCCGCGCCCCCATAGGCTACATGGGCGTGCGGATCCCCAGCGCCCGCGTGGGGCACCATCGCAGCCAATACTGGGCGATCTGGAACGCCCCCAACACGAACACTGCCCCGCTGGCCGCCCACGCCTTCCATGACCCGCTCGGCCACGCCCACAGCGCCACCATACCGCCCGCCGCGGCCACAGTCACCATGCCGCAGATCAGCCGGGCGATGCGCCCCTTGCGATCGATGTTGCAGCTCAGCGCCATAGGTGAATCGCTCCTGTTTGGGCCGGCGATGCGACGCATCGCCGCCATGATCCAGCCGTCCAGCGCTACTAAGTGTTGCCCGCAGCGGGCCATGCGTCAACACGCCGGCGGCCACGCGCGGCATCTTCAGGGCAGTATCAGGCGCTGGCTGAAGATGCCGTTCTACGTGAGGTGGCTGATGCGCCTGCATGAAGAAGGTGCTTTATCGCCCGATGGAGGCGCGCATCTTTGAAGTAGAATGAGGTCGCTCCGTCCGCCGCGGTGGCCGTGCCATCGCCGTCGGCGGTGGGCCGGGGGGCGTCGCACCGGTGATACTGCCGCTGCGTGGCGGGATCGTCGTAGCGGCCCACATACTTCAACCGACTTCCGAACCGGACGTGGCCCTGGCCTGTGAGAACGCAAGACCGGTGCTTTAGGGACTCCCGGTGCGGGCATGGCGCCGTCTCCCAGACCTGTGAATCCGTGCATGACTACCCAGGCTTGGCTATGCGTTACGACCGCGCCGCCTTTGGGGCGGGTCTTCGCAACATGCGAAGTCACTGGTACTTACATCGACTCGGGGCGACAAGATTCGAACTTGCGACCTCCTGGACCCAAACCAGGCGCTCTAATCCAAGCTGAGCTACGCCCCGCAAGCCCGGCCACGGCACGCACTAGAGCCTAGCCGCCGCCTTCCGAGAATCAAGGGGGCCATTAGCGCGGCATACGCGGCATGTAATTGACCCTGAATCAGTTCCGCATAAGCTCTGGGTCGGGCGTCCGGCATCGGCCAGGCGCTGTGCAGACCCGGGCGCCTCAGCGGTGCGGCCAAATGATTGACATCAGCGTTCTATACGGCGGGCTGGAGACCCCCAGCACGCCTCATCGTTACGGGCGGCCGATCACCCAGATCGATCCGCCCCCTCATCAGCGCATGAAGGTGGCACGCGCCGCCAGAGACCGTCGCCCCATCGTCGTCTGGAGCCTCACCCGCACCTGCAACCTCAAGTGCATCCACTGCTACACCGACTCGGAAGCCCAGAAGTATCCCGATGAACTGACCACCGAGCAGTGCAAGGCGGTGCTGGCCGACCTGGCCGAGTTTCGCGTGCCGGCGGTGCTCTTTTCCGGGGGCGAGCCGCTGGTGCGCAAGGATGTTTTCGAGCTGGCGACGTACGCCCGCTCGCTGGACCTGCACGTGGTCCTCTCCACCAACGGCACGCTCATCACCCGCGAGGTCGCCGAGCGCTTCGTCCAGCTCAAGTTCGCCTACATCGGAATCAGCCTGGACAGCGCGGTCCCCGAGGTACACGACAAGTTCCGCGGCATGGACGGCGCCTTCCGCAGGACCATGCAGGGCTTCAGGCACTGCGTCGACGCCGGCCAGAAAGTGGGCCTGCGCCTCACCCTCACGCCGCACACCGTCGAGAACCTGGGCCGCATCTTCGACTTCATCGAGGCCGAGGGAATCAACCGCGCCTGCTTCTATCACCTGTGCCCCGCCGGTCGCGGCAAGGATGTGGTGGCGCTGACGCCGCAGCAGAGCCGCGCGGCCGTCGACACGATTCTGGACCGCACGCGCGACCTGATCGAGCGAGGCAAGCGCATTGAAATCCTCACCGTCGACAATCACTGCGACGGGCCATATCTGTATCTGCGCATGCTGCGCGAGGGCCACCCGCGGGCGAAGCAGGTGCTGGACATGCTGGCGTGGAACGGCGGCGGGCGCTACTCCAGCGGCGTGAGCATCGCCAACATCGACTTCCTGGGTAACGTCCACGCCGACCAGTTTTCGATGTACCGCTCGTTCGGCAACGTGAAGAAGCGCAAGTTCTCGGAAATCTGGCAGGATACCAGCGATCCGATCATGGCCGGCCTCAAAGACCGCCTGCCGCTGCTGAAGGGCCGCTGCGGCACATGCCGGTTCAAGGCCGTCTGCGGCGGCTCGCTTCGGGCCCGGGCCGAGATCAGCACGGGCGATCCGTGGGCGGCCGACCCGGCCTGTTACCTGACCGACGAGGAGATCGCCGGCGATCCGGTCGAACTCGCCGTCGTCGGCGTGTCCCCGGAAGGAGCGGGACGCGAATAGGATGGCCCCGTCGCACCAGGGCGCGTGAGCCGCCGCCGAGAGGCCCCGCGCCCCAGCCACCGCGCCGGCCCGGCTGCGGCGGCCATCGCTGCCGCTATCGCCCGCTGCGCGGACGGGGAGCTTCGCTCAAGAGAATGTTGTTATACCTCAGCAGCGTCCCCTTCCGTTTCTCCAGCGCCGCCAGGGCGATGTTGTACTGGGCGATCGCCTGGTTCTCCAGTTGCTGGGCGCGGGCCAACTGGGCTTGGGCATCCAGCTTCAACCGCACGAAGCTGGGCGTCAGCGGCTCGCCGTGGTCCTGCCGGTGCTGAAGGCCCGCCAGGTAGTTGGCGGCCGGCCCGACGGCCAGCCGATGCGCGATGATCAGGTCCCACGCGGCCGCCACACGGCGGTGGGCGACGGTCACCTCCAGTTCCACCTGCTGAAGGAGCTGGCGGTATCGCTCGGTGGCCTGGGCGTGTGCCAGACGCGTGCGCTCGGTGATGGCGCGGGCCTCGCGGTTGCCCAGGGGCCACTCAAACTGCACGCCGATGCCGTAGTTGATGAAGTCGCCGTCGCGCTGGCTGCGGAAGGCGTCGTCGAAACCGTCGCCCAGCCCCTGAAACCCCACCGAAGCTCCAAGGTTCAACCGCGGCAGCTCGTTGTTGCGCGCGGCGTCGACAATAATGCGGGTGTTGTCGATGCGGCGGAGCTGCTGCTCCAGATCCAGCCGGTTGGCGAACGCCGCCTCGAGCTGGTCGGTCAGGGCGTACTGCACCGGCTCGGTGACCGGCGCGTCGGCCGGTCGTATCTGGATGGGTCCGGCCGTCGGCACGTCGGGGTCGCCCATGAGACGCTTGAGTTGATCCGACAGTTCCTGTAGCTCGTAGCGGGCGCGGACCAGATCCGCCTCGCGGGTGCGCAGGTCCGCCTCGGCCTGGTGCAGCTCCAGCGCTGATGCATCCTGGATCATGCGGATCTGGATGATGACGAGAGTGGCCAGGCTCTGATCGCGGATGCGCTGGAGGATTTCGAAGTCTCGCTCGGCCCGCACCAGATCCCAGTAGGTTTCCTCGATCTGCTGCACGACCTTCTCGACGGCGTCGCGGAAGTCCAGCTCGCTGATGCGCTGGTCGTTGCGAGCCACGAAAATGCGGGCGCGGTTGACCTTCGTGCCGAAGTCGCGCAGCAGCGGCTGGGTAAGCTGAAAGACAAGCTGGTTGTCCCAGATCGTCTCCTCGCTGATGATCGGCGTGGGAAAGGCACGGTCGTTCACGGTCTCAAAGCGGTTGAGCACCGTGCGCCAGGTCATCCGCGCCTCGGCCCCCGTCGCCATCGTCTGCCCGACGCTCGCCTCCCAGATGTTGGCATTGATCTGGCCGGGATTGACGGTGAAGGGCAGTGTGCTCTGCGAATACTGCTGCTGAAACTGATAGGAGGCGCGGACCACCGGGTCGAACCGCGCCATCGCCTCCAGAATGCGGTACTCGTCGATCGCCGGCTGGTAGCCGGCCACCCGGATGTCGGGGTTGTTCAGCAGCGCGCGGTGGATCAGTTCGCGCAGGCTCAGCCGCAGCTCCGGTCCCTGGGCGCGACTGGCCGACGGCAACGGCTGCCATGGCAGCGGCTCGTTGCTGGGCCCCATCAGCGCCGGCACTGTCGTCGGCAGCGGACGCATCGGATACGGCGCAGTTCCACTGGCCGCCTCGCGCTGCGCCTGCTGCACGGCGCGCGGGTCAAAGGGTGGCGCGCCGGGCCCGCAACCGCTCAGCAGCACCGTAACACACCCCATCGCCAACAAGCCGAGAGTCAGATATTTCAGCATAGTGGGACCGCATTGCCTGCGCGGCTCATCATAGAGAAGCCGCCGCCACGCGCCAAATTGCCGCCGCCGAGAAACCCAGCAACATCAGCCCGCCGGCCACATCCGCCGCCACCAGGGCGGCATGGCGCGCCGCCCGTCCGGCTGCGCTCATCAGCGCCGAGAAAAAGCACACCCAGCCGAAGGCACCCAGGAAGACCCCGCCGCACAGCACCGGCAACCCCGCGGCCGGATCCACGGTCAACTGCCCCGCCACCCCCGGCACCGCCACAAACCAGAAAACCAGCGTCATCGGATTCAGCGCCGTCATCGCCAGCCCCGTCAGATAGTGCCCCCTCCCGCCCGTGGCCGCCTCCTCCACCCGACCGTATCGCTGCCGCCAGGCGCTTTGCAGACAGCGCATCCCCAGCCACGCCAGCAGCGCCGCCCCGAGTACGCCCAGCACCGTCAGCAGCCGCCCGCGCTGCACCAGCGGCGCCGCCCCCAGACTCAGCACCGCGGCGTAGCTTACATCCACCGTCACCGCCCCACACCCCATCAGAAATCCCGCCGCGAATCCCCAACGCAACGCCCGCCGCGCAATCTCCACGTTGACCGGCCCGATGGGAGCGGCCGCGCCCAGTCCCAGCAGAATGCCTTTCCAGAGCAGCGTTACCACCGTGCCGCAAAGTCTGGGGGTAATGGCAGAGATGTCAACGTCGGGGGGTTGGACCGGACCTGCCCCGGATCGGCGGCCTCGAGTTTCCTGCCGGACAGGTTCAGCTCGCGGAGTTGCTTCTTGTGGATGCTTCGCCGCTTGCTCGTTCCTGCCTTTGCTTCTCAGCCCGCGCCCCGGCGGCTTTCCACGGCCCGTCTCAGCCCCCCCATCATGCCCACGACCATCGCCGCTCCGGCGGCGTTGGCAAGCCAGTCGAACAGCTCGCAGGAGCGGCCCGCCAACGGCTGGGTCAGCTCATCCACCGCGCCGTAAACGAGCACGACGACCAGCGTGAGCCAGGCCGTGCGGCGCGGAGTGCGGCCGGACCACAGGCAGGCGTAGAGCATTCCTGCAAGCAGCGCATAGGCGGCCAGGTGGGCCAGTTTGTCCGATATGTGAATGCCCGCCGAGGGTGGACGGGGCGTGTGCGTGAGCACGACCAGCGCCAGCCAGTATACCGCGGTCATGGCCCACAGCCCTGTGCGCAGCCATGCCATCTACGCCACCGCCTCCGCGCTCATCGGCGCGGACCCGCCGACCTGCCGTTGGGCGGCCCGTACGCATTCCCGCGGCACAGCCGGAACATCGACGCGGGCCGCGGCCAGCGCCGACGGTTTCACGGGCATGACCATCAGCGACGGCTTTTCGTCAGGCTGCGCGACAGGCGGGGCCTCGATCTGCGGCGCGGATTCGTCCAGTTCCAGGATTTCGCGCGCCAACGCGCGATAGTCGGCCGCGCCGTTGCTGGTCGGCTCGTACTTGAGGATCGTCTGGCCGAAGCTGGGGCTTTCCGCGAGCTTGATGTTGCGGCGGATTTTCGTCTTGAACAGCCGCGCTCCCGACCAGGGCAGGTTCTTGCCATGGGCCTGCTCGATGAACCCGTTGAGGTCGTTGACCACCTCGGCGGACAGCCGCGTCTGCGAATCGAACATGGTCAGGACGATGCCGCTGACCTTGAGGCGCGGGTTCATTCGCCGGGCCACCAGGGCCACCGTCTCCAGCAGCTTGCCCACCCCCTGAAGCGCCAGGAAGTGCGGCTGCATGGGGATGATGACCTCGCCGGCCACGGCCAGGGCGTTGATCGTCAGCAGGCCCAGGCTGGGCGGGCAGTCGAGCAGCACGAAGTCGAAGTCGTGCTGGGCCGACTCCATGCGCTTCTTGAGGAGCATCTCGCGGCCGAGCACGCCGACGAGTTCGATCTCGGCCGCCGCCAGGTCGATCGAACTGGGCACGAGTGCGATGCCGCCGTCGACCTTCTGGACGGCCTCCAGGAAGCTGCGCTGCTCGACGAGGACGTGATAGAGGCTGACCAGATCGTCCGACGGCTCAATGCCATAGTTGATGGTCAGGTGCGATTGCGGGTCCATGTCGACCAGGCACACGCGTTTGCCGGCCTCGGCCAGGGCCGCGCCGAGATTGGCGGTGGTGGTGGTCTTGCCGACTCCGCCTTTCTGGTTCATGAGCGCTATGATGCGCATAGCCACCTCCGTGTGGTTGAGGATGTGGGCCATCCTGACAATCGACCATTCTCGCCTGTTTTCATCGGGGAAACAAGGGCGCGCGCCCGGCGGGGGCGGACGGGCGGACGCGGCGTGTGAGAGTCTCTGCCGACTTCTGCGGCCACTTGGCTTGCGTCCGCGCTTCAGCGCGTGCCACGGGCATCCTGGCTCCAATCGCTGCGGAAACTGTCGCGCACCGGGGCAGCGGGCGCAGCGGGCGGCTTGACACCCATCGGGGCATCTGCTAGCCTCGCAACGTCTGAGAAAGCGGCGTTTCTGTCGCCGACGCTGGCCGCGCAGCGCCGGGGGGCGATGGTCGCGGGCGGTGGCAGTCCAAATACAGAGCCTCGCCCGGCTCACTTGGAGTAGCACCTGATGATTCACGGCCACCGCGTTTCAGTAGACATCGCAAAGGGGCGGACACTGGTTGTGGGTCTGGCCCTGGTCGTCGCCGCAGCCCTGCTGTGTGTCCCCGCCACGGTCCAGGCAGCCGGCGATCCGGCTACTTTTGTCAGCGAACAATTCGCCATCCTGCGCTCCGGCACGGCCACCGAACAGCAGAAGGCCCGGGACGAGCTTATCAGCAAGGTGCGCGGCGACTTCGCCATGATGCGCGACGCCTACGCGCAGGCCGTCAACGCCGAAGCCCTGCGGCTGCTGAAGGACACGACCCAGATCCGGCCGCGGCTGTGCGCCGCCATCGTGGTGGCGCGCGTCAGTGAATCGACGGGCAGCCCGCGCCTTCAGGAGTCCGCCATCGCCCTTCTGAACGATCCCTCCGAGGTCCTTCAGATCTGGGGCATGCGGGCCGCCCGCGGTCTGCTGCCCACCCTCATCAGAACCAACTCCCATGCCGCCGTTCTGGAGAGGATGCTGGCCGTCGTCAAGCAGAACCCCAGCCGTCCTCTGATGGAGGAGGCGTTTGCGGCCCTCATGCCGACCGTCGAGCTGCCCGCCGACCGCGCCATCGTTGCCGCCGTTGTCGATCCGTTGCTCACGCTTATTGACATGCGCGTGGAGGCCTACCGCAATACGGCTCCCGATGACCCGGCCAACGACGACAAGCCATTTCATTTCCTCACGCGGCAGGGGATCTGGAACCAGATACTGACCCCCACCCAGCAGAAGCGCGTTCTGGCCGCCGTCGCCCAAATCCTGCCCAAGGCCGCCAGTTACAGCGACGAGGCCCCGGCCATCCAGAAAGAGCAGTTCCGCACCACGTTCCGAAACATCAGCGGCGGTGTCTGGGTGGCCGCCGACCAGATGAAATGGCAGGAGCTGGCCACGGCGGCGAAACAGGCGTTTGATCGTGCCGAGAATCCGACCGTGAAGCTGACCGAACTGTGGCCTCCGGTGATTCAGGAAATCCGCAAGCTGCCGGGCTATGCCGATATCGCCGCCCCCGCCCTGGGCACGCCGCAGATGCGCGCCGACTCGCCGCTGGTCGGCGTGACCGAGCCGTTCCGCGTCGAGCCGTAAGCGATGCTTCGGATGCTCACCATCCCGGCCGCACTGATACTGTTGCTGGCTGGGGCGATGATATGGTCGGGGACTGCGGCCGAGGAACCGGCCGATTTCACCTACATCAACCGCGGGGAGATCGGCACGCTCGACCCCAAGGGCATGTCGTGGCTCCAGGACATCCGCGTGGCCTACGCACTGTGGGAAGGCCTCTATACGCTGGATCCCCAGACGCTGGAGGCGGTGCCCGGCACCGCCGATCGCATCGACCTCAGCCCCGACCAGACCGTCTACACGTTCCACATTCGCCCCGCGGCGCGCTGGACCAACGGCGACCCCGTCACCGCACACGACTTTGTCTTCGCCTGGCGGCGGGCGCTGGAGGAACCCCAGGATTACACGTACCTGATGTACTACATCCGGGGGGCCAAGGCCTACTCCGACCGGTTTGTCGCGGGCGAGCGCCCCGATTTCGCCCAGGTGGGCATCGAAGCCATCGACTCGCGCGCCCTGCGCGTCACCCTCGAACATCCCGTGGCCTTCTTCCCCGACCTGTGCGCCTTCCCGCCTTTCTTTCCGCTTCACGAGCCCTCGATGCGACCGTTCGCCGAGTTGCCCGACCCCCACACCGGCCGCATCAGCTACCGTCAGGGCTTCACGCGCCCGCCGCACCTGGTGAGCAACGGGCCGTATCGCCTGGCCGCCTGGGAGTTTAAGCGTCGGCTGCGGCTGGAGGCATCCGAATATTACTGGGACCGGGCCAGCGTCAGGAGCCGCATCATCGAGCAGGTGAGCACACCCGACCCGCAGGCCGCCTTCCTTCAGTACGACAGCGGCGGCATCGACTGGCTGGCCGAGGTCCCCGGCGAGATCGCCGCCGAGCTGCGGGCCGCAGGCCGCCCCGACCTGCACGTCTTTCCCGGCTTCGGCACCTATTTTTATTCGTTCAACTGCAATCCCACGCTGGCCGACGGACAGCCCAATCCCTTTGCGGACGTGCGCGTCCGTCGGGCTTTCTCGATGGCCGTGAACAAACAGACCATTGTGCAGACGATTACGCGGATGGGCGAGCAGCCGGCGGCGAACTACGTGCCGCCGGGCATCTTCGCCGGCTACCGCTCGCCCGCGGGGCTGCCGTTCGACCCCGACCTTGCAAGGCGCCTCCTGGAGGAGGCCGGTTATCCCGGCGGCCGCGGCTTCCCGCGGCTGACGCTGCTTTACAACACCGAGGGCCAGCACGCGCCCATCGCCCAGTCGGTGCGGCGGCAGTGGCTGGAGACGCTGGGCGTCGACCTGAGCCTGGAGGGCGTGGAGATCAAGGTATTCCGCGTGCGGCTTCACAACGGCCTGTACGCCGTCGCCCGCGCCAGTTGGATCGGCGACTACAACGACGTTTCCACCTTCACCGACAAATACCTTTCCTTCAGCGAGAACAACGATTCGGCCTGGAAAAACGCCGAGTATGACCGCCTCTGCGCCGCGGCCGCCCGCGAGCTGAACCCGGCTGCGCGGCTGGAGCTGCTGTCGCGGGCGGAGCAGATACTTCTGGAGGAAGCGCCGATCCTGCCGCTGTACTATTACGTGAACGTGTATCTGTTCCGCGAGCACGTTCGGGGCGTGCCGCTGAATCCGCGCAACATGGTCATGTTCAAGGCGCTGGAGGCTCGACGCTGATCGCCATGCTGCGACTGATCGCCTACAGGATCGCGCAGTTTCCGCTCATCCTGGCCGTGGTCTATCTGCTGACGTTCATACTTGTCTGGGTGGCCCCGGGCGATCCGCTGAGCCGCACCGACCGCAGGCTGGATCCCAAGGTCGAGCTGGTGTTGCGGCAGAAGTTCCGCGCCGATCACTGGTCCTCGTTCCTCCGCCACTATCCGCTGAACCTGCTGCAGGGCGATTTCGGCCCCAGCTTCGAGTACAGCGAGTGGACCGTCAACGACATCCTCAAGAGCGCCCTGCCCGTCTCCATCACCCTGGGGCTCTTTGCCCTGGTCGTCGCCACCCTCGTCGGCACCGCCATCGGCACGCTGGCGGCGGTGCGCCAGGGCGGCGCCATCGACTGGCTGAGCCTGAGCGTCTCGCTCATCGGCGTGAGCCTGCCCAGCTTCGTGGTGGCCACGGTGCTGCTGGTGGCATTCTCCGTGGAGCTGCGCTGGCTGCCTGTGGGGGGCTGGGGCAGGCCGACGGACATCATCCTGCCGGGCCTGGCCTTGTCGCTGATGCCCATGGCGTATATCGCCCGGCTTACGCGCGTGGCCATGATCGACGTGCTCAGCAGCGACTACGTGCGGACGGCGCGGGCCAAAGGCCTCTCGCGCCGGCAGGTGGTCTGGAAGCACTGTCTGCGCAACGCATTCCTGCCCGTGCTCAGCTACCTGGGCCCGGCGGCGGCCGCCACGCTCACCGGCGCATTCGTGGTGGAGAAGGTTTTCTCGGTGCCGGGGCTGGGGCAGCATTTTGTCAACAGCGTGCTCAACCGCGACCCGACGCTGGTGCTGGGAACGGTGATGGTTTATTCGGTGTTTCTGCTCACGTTCAACCTTCTGGTGGACATCGGCTATGCGTTTCTCGATCCGCGCATCGAAGTCGGAAAGGCGGCCGGCGCATGAGCAGCATCGATGTCATGGTCGAGCGAACTGAGCGGGCCGCCGCGACGCCCGGCGGAATCTGGTGGCGCATCCGGCGCAGCGGCCGCGTGCTTGCGGGCGGAGGGGTGCTGGGGCTGGTGGTGCTGGCGATCGTGCTGGCTCTGCCCTGGACGCTGCGCGACGGTACGGCGCTGTACTACGACCAGCAGCGCCCGCAGATGGCGCGGCAGGCCCCGGACGCGGCCGAACTGTGGCGCGCGTTCGGGACCGATGCCCTGGGGCGCAGTCTGCTGGGTCGCTGTCTGCTGGGGGGGGCGGTGAGCCTGGCGGTGGGCGTGGCGGCGGCGGCGATCTCCGTGTTGCTGGGCGTCGCCGTGGGCATGTGGGCGGGCTATCGCGGCGGATGGATCGACGCCGCCCTCATGCGCATGGTTGATGTGCTCTACGGGCTGCCGTACATCCTTCTGGTGATCCTGTGCAAGGTGGCGTTCGAAGACCGGCTGGCCAGGGGCGTGTTCGGCGGCGACCGCGAGAAGGCAAGTTTCGTCATCCTCTTCGCCGCCATCGGACTGGTAAGCTGGCTGACCATGGCGCGGGTCGTTCGCGGCCAGGTGCTGAGTCTGCGCGCCCAGCCGTTCATCGAGGCAGCGCGGGCCAGCGGGCTGGGCGAATGGCGCATCTTCCTGCGTCACCTTCTGCCGAATCTGGCCGGGCCGATCATCGTCTACGCCACGCTGACGGTGCCGCAGGCGATCCTTCAGGAGTCGTTCCTGAGCTTCCTGGGGGTGGGCGTGCAGGCGCCGCTTCCGAGCTGGGGCTCGCTGGCCAGCGAGGGGCTGCTGCCGGCGCTGAACACGGTGAACTCGCATTGGTGGATGCTGCTGTTTCCGTGTACGCTGCTGGGTCTGACGCTGCTGAGTCTGAACTTCGTGGGAGACGGCCTGCGGGACGTGCTCGACCCGAAGCGCGAAGCGGCTAAGATTTGATCCACCGGGAAACGCCGGGCAACGAGGCGCGCGGCGCATCCTTCGGACCGTCCGCGGGCATGTCGAGAGGCTTGCATGGAGAACCGCTTTGGCATCAAGGACCTTATCCTCTACGCTCTGATCGTTCTGCTGATGATCATGGTCTGGCTGAGCATGGTGCAGCGCGACCGGCAGTGGGAGCGGCTGGTGGCGCTGCAGCAGGCCGTCGACGGTCAGACGCGCGACCTGGCCGCCATCCGCCGCCAGTTGAGCGAGGGCATCGCCCTTACGTCGCCCGCCACCACGCGCGCCACCGACCCTTCGCAGGACCCCTTCGCCAGGCTGAAGGCCGCCGAACAGATGCCGGGCTTCGCCCGCGGCGACTGGCTGGTGGACAACTTCGGCACCAAGGTGCCCAAGCTCACGCCGCTGGTCTCCAGCGACGTCTACGGGACCATCGTTCAGAACCGCGTGCTGGAGAGCCTCTTTTATACCGATCCCTACACCCTGGAGAACGTCCCACTGCTGGCCACGAGCTGGCAGATCACCGATCACAGCCAGGCATGGAACCAGGCCTACGACCAGTTGCAGCGGCGGATCATGGAAAACCCCCAGGCCGAGGCCGCCAGGCCGGACCTGGGCGAGGACCTCAAACAGGCGATCCAGAAGCTGGCCGATGGACAAGCCCAGGACGTTCCCCGCGAGCTGCTGGTGCTGCACCCCGATCTGCCCATCGCGGTGGAGATCGCCTTCCAGCTCCGTCGCGGGGTGCTTTTCTCCGATGGCACCCCCATGACCGCCGACGATGTCCTGTTCACATTCGAGTGGACGATGAATCCGGCCGTCAATGCGCCGCGGGCGAGGGCTTATTACCAGAAGATCCGCAGCGTCGAGAAGCTGGGCGATTACGAGGTGGTCTTCAAGTTTCGCGAGCCTTATTTCGAGAGTCTGGAGCTGGCTGGGGGGCTTCAGGTGATGCCCAGGCATTTCTACAGTCAATACACGCCCGAGCAGTTCAACGAACACCCCGGCCTGCTGCTGGGCAGCGGGCCGTATCGGTTGCGCAACCCCAGCGGGTGGCGTCCCGGCAATCAGATCGAAGTGGTTCGCAACGAGCGCTACTGGGGCGAGCCTACGACATTCGACCGCATCGTCTGGCATCAGGTGGAGGCGGACGCCGCGTCCATGACCATGTTCAAGAACGGCGAGGTGGACCTCTTCGGCGCCCAGCCCGAGCAGTACCGTCTGCTGATGAAGGATGCGGAACTGCTGAAGCGCGCCAGAAACTTCGAGTATGAATCGCCCATTTCCGGCTACGTCTATATCGCCTGGAATCAGAAGCGCGGCGGCAAGCCCACGCGATTTGCCGACCGGCGCGTCCGCCAGGCCATGACCATGCTCACCGACCGCCAGCGAATCATCGACGAGCTGTTCCTGGGCTATGGCAGGGTGGCCTCGGGGCCTTTCTCGCCGCAGAGCCGGCAGAACCACCCCTCCGTTTCGCCCTGGCCCTTCGACATCGAGCGCGCCAAAACGCTGCTCAAGGAGGCGGGCTACGAAGACCGCAACGGCGACGGCGTGCTGGAGTCACCGGGCGGCGAGCCGTTCCGCTTCCGCCTCAGCTATCCCTCCGGCAACGAACTGTATCAGCGCGTCGTCCTGCTGCTTAAAGATACCTACGCCCGGGCCGGCGTCGCCCTGGAACCCGATCCCCAGGACTGGCCGATCATCATCAAGCGCCTGGACACGCGCGACTTCGACGCCATCAGCCTGGGCTGGACCGGCGGCATCGAGACCGACATCTACCAGATGTTCCACTCCGATCAGGTGAAGGACCAGGGCGACAATTTCATGTCCTATATCAACCCCGAGCTGGATCGCCTGATCTCTCTGGCCCGCTCCACCATCGATGAGGCCGCGCGCATGCCCCTCTGGCAGGAGGCCCATCGCATCCTCCACGAGGACCAGCCCTACACCTTCCTCTTCAACCGCACCAGCCTTGTGTTCATCGACAGGCGCATCCACAACGTCGAGCGCACCAGGCTCGGCCTCAACTTCGTCCAGCGCTACGTCATGCCTGTCGTCTGGTTCGTTCCGGCCGACCAGCAGAAGTGGAGCAGGTGACGGGCCATGATCGACTACATCATCCGTCGACTGCTGCTGATGGTTCCGACGCTGGTGGGGATCACGGCCGTTGTGTTTTTCGTCATGGCCTACTCGCCCGGCGGCGTGGGCGCCACCCTCATCTCGCGCGACGCGGAGCTGCGTCCTGCCGAGCGCCGCGCCCTCGAGGAATACTACAACAGGCGATACGGCCTGAATCTCCCCCGGCCCCTTCAGTATCTGCGGTGGCTGGGACGGGTCTCGCCCGTGGGTCCCAAATCGGCCCAAGAGGGCTTCCCCAGGGGCCTGGCTTTTGGTCTGAAAGCGCCCGATCTGGGCGAGAGCATGAGCCGGCACCGCCCGGTTGGCGCCATGATCCTCGAGGCCCTGCCTGTCACCCTGCTGTTGAATCTGATCACCATCCCCATCATCTACAGCGTCTCGATCTATCTGGGCATCCATGCCGCCAGACACCGCGGCAAGCTTCAGGACGTCGGCTCAGGCACGGTTCTCCTGGGTCTGTGGTCGATCCCCTCCATCTGGGCCGGCGTTATGCTTATCGGATTCTTCGCCAGCCGCGAGTATCTCAAACTCTTCCCGACCACGGGTCTGCACGACGTGCGCGCTGAGTCGATGCTGTTCTTGCCCAGCTTCGGGCCGGATGGATTTCAGCGCGGCTGGCTGCTGGATACGCTCTACCATCTGGTCCTGCCCGTGATCTGCCTGACCTACGGCGGCTTCGCCTTTCTGGCCAAGCTCTCCCGCGGGGCCGTGCTGGAGGCCCTCATGGCCGACTATGTTCGCACCGCGCGGGCCAAGGGGCTTTCCGAAAAGGCAGTCCTTTACAACCACGTGCTGCGCAACAGCCTGCTGCCGCTGATCACCGTCGCCGCCCACCTGCTGCCCGGCCTCATCGCCGGCGCCGTCGTTGTCGAAACCATCTTCGGCATACCCGGCATGGGCAAACTCACCATCGACGCCATCAACGCCCGCGACCGCGAGGTCGTCCTGGCCACCACGCTCGTCGCCGGAGTTCTGTCGCTGATCGGCATCCTCATCGCCGACATCTGTTATGCCATCGCCGACCCGAGGGTGAGTTATGACAAGTGACGCCGTAACCATCGGCCACGAGCATGTGCCGCCCGGACCGCCGGCCGAGGCCACACCCAGCTTCGCCCGCATCGTCCTCCGCCGCACCTTCGTGAGCTGGCGCGCCCGCGTCGGCGCCGCCTGGATCGGCCTCATGGCGTTCGCGGCCGTCTTCGCCCCGTTCCTGGCCAGCAGCCATCCGCTGGCCATGAAGATGGATGGCCGCTGGTCCAGCCCTCTTCTGCAGCACCTCACGCCGGCGGATGTGATCCTCCTTATCGCCGCGTTCACGGCCCTTGTGCTGCTGTGCGTTCCTGCGGCGATGTCGCGGCGCATGATGCTCTTCGGGGGCGTCCTGCTGATCCTCATCCCCACCGCCTACCTGACCATCAAACCACCGGCCACGGTGGTCTACGAGCGATACCGCGAATTGGAGGCCGCCGGCCGAATCGAGCGGGCTTTCTACGCTCCGATTCCCTACTCCCCCAGCGACCGTCTGCGCGACCAGCCCCAGGCCAGCCTGCGGGCGCCCGACCGCCGCCACCTGCTGGGCACCGAAGTCCACGGCGCCGATGTGCTCAGTCGGATGATCCACGCCGCCCGCATCGCCCTGGCCATCGGCCTGATCGCCACCGGCATCGCCGTCGTCATCGGCGTCATCATTGGCGGCCTGATGGGATATTACTCGGGCACCGTCGACATTCTGGGCATGCGTCTGATCGAAATCTTCGAGGCCATCCCCACGCTGTTTCTGCTGCTGGCGTTCGTCGCGTTCTTCCCCCGCAACCTCTACATCATGATGGCCATCATCGGACTGACCAGTTGGACCGGCAATGCCCGATTCATCCGCGCCGAGTTCCTTCGCCTTCGGAAACAGGATTTCGTGCAGGCCGCCATCGCCGCCGGCCTGCCCCTTCGCTCCGTCCTTTTCCGACACATGCTCCCCAACGGCATCACGCCCGTGCTCATCTCCGCCAGCTTCGGCGTGGCCTCAGCCATCCTCTCCGAGAGCACGCTCAGCTTCCTGGGCCTGGGCCTCGTGGATGAGCCAAGCTGGGGACAACTGCTTAATCAGGCCCTTGGTGTCGGCGGCACCTTCACCTGGTGGATCGCCCTCTATCCCGGTCTGGCCATCTTCCTGACCGTCTTCGCGTATAACCTCGTGGGCGAATCGCTCCGCGACGCGCTGGACCCCAAGCTCAGCGGAATCCAATGAGATGAGCACGCCCCTGCTTCAACTTGTGGACCTCTCCATCGCCTTCGACACCGAACGCGGGCCCATCGTCCCCGTCCGCGACGTGTCCTTCTGCATCTTCCCCGGTCAGACCGTGGCCCTGGTCGGCGAGAGCGGCTGCGGCAAGTCCGTCACGGCTTTGTCCATCATGCGCCTCATCCCTCAGCCGCCCGGGCGCGTCGTCTCCGGCCAGGTGCTGCTCGATGGCCGCGACCTGCTGACGCTTCCCGAGGCTCAGATGCGCCGGGTGCGCGGCAAGGATATCGCCATGATCTTCCAGGAGCCGATGACCAGCCTCAATCCCGTCTTCACCATCGGCGATCAGATCAAGGAAGCCATCGTGCTCCACCAGCGGGTCTCCCGCCGCGAGGCCCGCGAGATCGCCGAGCGGTCGCTTCGCGAGGTGGGCATCGCCGACCCCCAGCGCCGACTCGACGAATACCCCCACCAGATGTCCGGTGGCATGCGCCAACGCGTCATGATCGCCATGGCCCTGTCCTGTCAGCCGCGCCTGCTCATTGCCGACGAGCCTACCACGGCTCTGGACGTAACCATTCAGGCCCAGATCCTCGAACTCCTGCGCAAAATCCAGGCCGACACCGGCATGTCGATCCTGCTGATCACCCACGACCTGGGCGTGGTGGCCGAAAACGCCGACGTCGTCGGCGTCATGTACGCCAGCCGGATTGTCGAGTTCGCAACCGTCGAGGACCTCTTCGACCGCCCGCGCCATCCCTACACCCAGGCCCTGTTCCGCTCCATCCCGCGCCTGGGGCGCCGCGTCGACCGCCTGGAGACCATCCCCGGTGCCGTGCCCAATCCGGCCAGCTTCCCGCCCGCCTGCAAGTTCCATCCCCGCTGCGCCCTCACGCGCCGGCTGGCCTTGCAGGCACCGGCCGAACAGACACGCCGATTTCGGGCGGGCGATGAAGATGTCGTCCTCATGTCGGCCTGTGTCTCGAACAGCCCCGTCCCTCTCAACTATCGCGGCGGCGGACCGCCCAGTGACGAGAGTGATGAGCCTCTCCTGCGCGAAGTCGCCCCCGGCCACTGGGCCGCCTGCCACTTCACGGAAAACTACGCAGCCGCTGCCATGACCCGGCCCATTCTCGACCACAAGCGCCTCACTGCGACTACAGCCACGGCCGCTGCCCCGGAGGCTTCCGCATGAGTGGCTCCACTTCAGACCGCCCCGTTCTGAACTACCGGGGCAGCCCTCTAACATCCGACCAGAGGTCATTGACATCGGCCGACTACGTCCCCCTTCTGGATGTGCGCGACCTGCGTACCTGGTTCCCCATACGCCGAGGCGTCTTCTCGCGGACGCAGGGCTACGTCAAGGCGGTCGACGGCGTCAGCTTCCAGCTCCACGAGGGCAAGACCCTTGGCCTGGTCGGCGAGAGCGGCTGCGGCAAGACCACCGTCGGCCGAACCATCCTGCGCCTGATCCCGGCCACCAGCGGATCGGTCCACTATCGCGGCCGCGACCTGCTGGCCGTTCCTCCGGGCGAGCTTCGCCGTCTGCGCCGCCACATGCAGATCATCTTTCAGGACCCCATCGGCAGCCTCAACCCGCGCATGACCGTCGGCAACATCATCGGCGAGCCTATCCAGGTGCACGGCATCGCCCGCGGCCGCGATCGCGAGGAGATGGTGGCCTCTCTCTTGCGGCGCGTGGGGCTGGATCCCTCCTTCGCCCGCCGCTATCCGCACGAGTTTTCCGGCGGACAGCGACAGCGCATCGGCATCGCCCGCGCCCTGGCCCTCTCGCCCGAGTTCATCGTCTGCGACGAGCCGGTCTCCGCCCTGGACGTCTCCATCCAGTCGCAAATCCTCAATCTGCTTGACGACCTCCAGCAGGAGCTGCGCATCGCATATCTGTTCATTGCTCACAACCTCGCCGTCGTCGAGCACTTCTCCGACGAAGTGGCCGTCATGTACCTCGGCCGCATCGTCGAGCACGCCTCGGCGGCCGAACTGTATTCCAACCCCAGGCACCCCTACACGCTGTCGCTGCTGTCGGCGGTTCCCGAGCCGGATCCGCGTCCCAAACGGACTCGCATCGTGCTCCAGGGCGAGGTTCCATCGCCCGCCGATCCGCCCGGCGGCTGCGCCTTCCACCCGCGCTGTCCGCTGACGGTAAAGGCGGCCGACGACGCCGATGCCAAAGACGTAATGCAAGTCTCCTCCGCCGGCATCAGCCTGCGCGTGCTGCGCAGGTGCGTCCTTGAAACACCGCCTCTGGAACAGAAGAAAGGCGAGCGCGGACACCTGGCGGCGTGCTGGGTGGCGCAGTAGGCACATTCGGCGTCCCCCGGTGGTACCTTCGGGCCCGATCAACCTCGGCTCCGTTGGTTTGACAGCCGGCGAGCACACGCTCACACTTGAGGTGGTAGGCAGAAACCCGCAGTCCTCATTCACCATGGTCGGGCTTGACTACGTCATGCTCCGCCCCCTTCGGAGGTAGCCATGAACGCTCAGACGTCATCGCATAGAGCGGCACACGATCGGTCCGACGCGCCGTCCCGGCGCCAGTTCCTCTCGCGCGCGGCCGGACTGGCCGCCCTGACCCTGCTGCCGCCTTCGGCGCTGGCGGGGGGCGCGGCCGCCCGGCGCACGGCGGTCGATCAGGTTCCGCTGGGCAGGACCGGCGTCATGCTGAGCCGCCTAGGCTTCGGCACCGGCAGCGACAGCGGCAGGATCCAGACGGCCCTGGGCCAGGAGACCTTCAACGGCCTGATCCGCTATGCGTTCGATCAGGGTATCACCTACTTCGACTGCGCCCAGAGCTACGCCACCTTCGAGTGGATGGCCGGCGCCATCCGCGGCCTGCCCCGCGAGAAGCTGTTCATTCTGTCGAAGATCGGCGGCCAGCCGCAGGACATCATGGCGACGATCGACCGCCATCGTTCGGTGTTCAAGACCGACTACATCGACTGCCTGCTGGTCCACTGCATGGTGCGAGATGGCTGGACAGACCCGTGGAAGCGCATCATGGACGGATTCGATCAGGCGCAGGAGAAGAAGTGGATTCGCACCAAGGGCGTCTCCTGCCACAGTCTGCCCGCCCTGCGCACAGCGGTGAGCTCGCCCTGGCCGCAGGTGCATCTGGTGCGCGTGAACCCCCAGGCCAAGCACATCGACGGTCCCATCGAACACTGGGACCGCCCCGGCGACGACCTGAATCCCGTCATGGAGCAGATCAAGGCCATGCATGCGGCCGGCCGCGGCGTGATCGGCATGAAGATCATCGGCAACGGCGATTTCAGGAACGCCGAGGACCGCGAAAAGTCGATCCGCTTTGCCATGGCCCAGCGGGAGATCGACGCCATCGTGATCGGCTTCAAGAGCCGACAGGAGGTCGACGAGGGCATCGAGCGCGTGAACCGGGCCCTGGCGGCGGCCTGATGCCCGTCGTCTACCGCGAGCCTCCGCCCGGTGGCGTGGCGGGGTCGTTGCGAGGCAGGAGGCGATCGATGCCAAGCTTCCCGCCCGCATCCTCGCCCATGAGGTCTTTGATCGTCTTGCGCAATTCCTTGACGGCGCCGCCCACTTCACTTTCGAGCTGCGCCGCGACCCGCTTCACGGCGCCCTCCAGAGCGGAGCGCATCTGGGCCGGCAGGTCGGCCGTCGCGGCCCCGCGATCCACCAGCGCCGTGATGGTCTGAGCAGCCACCTGGCGAATGGCCGCGCCGTTCTGATTCCCCGCTCCGGTGCCGATGCCCTCCAGGGTCATGCTGGGGATCGGCACGGTGATCTGCTGCATGGAGTCAGGCAGGCCCGGTATGCCCGGGCGAAGCACGACGGAGGCATCGTTCACGGTGAGGCGGTCGATGATAAGCCGCACCGGCTCGCCCTGCGGCGACGATGGACGATCCAGCAGCACCTGGAAGTTGAAACGCCCGCCGGCCTGCTCGACGACGATCGTGGGACGGGTCAGGACCAGCTCGGCGATGTGGATGGGATCGGATCGCAGATCGCGGTAGCGGACCCGGATCGCGCCCTGGTCCAGCGTGAGTATGTGCGGGGCGGAGAAGTCCTGAGCCGAGGCGATGCGCAGATTCCTGAGTCCCAGCTCGCCCCCGAAGACGGCCAGCCGGGCGCTGTCGAGGCTCGTCTGGAGCCCAAGGGACTGGGTGCTTTGCACCTCGATGGCCCTGCGGACGATGCCGTTGAGGGCCAGATACACGACGATCCCGCCGACAATCAGCAGAACCGCCAGAGCAAGTACAATGCGCCGTGCCAGTTTCATGCATCCTCCACACAAAGGGGCCGGGAGTTGTCGCGCCCCTGGTTTCGCCGCCGGCCGCGGCCGAGCCGCAGGACGGTCATGCTGCTTACGTTCCTTATTAGACGCCCCGGCGGGCGGAAAGTTGCACGGCATTCCGATGTGGCGGCCGCCGAGAAGGGACCATCCGTGAAGAAGTCCAATTTCGACAGGCATCGCAAGCACGAGCACGGCGCCCCGTAAGAGAAGGACCAACCGCAGTCGCGGCCCACAGCCCTTACAGCGCCTCCGCGGCGCCTCTCCGTGTCGCGCCGCACGCTCGCCGCCGGCTTTACCCGATGAACACCGGCACTTCGCTCTCGATCTCCAGCAGCGTATCCCGGTCCGAGCCGATGACGTCGAACGCGCAGATGTCGAAGCCCCTGCCGCCCACGATCGTGTCCATCGCCCCGCCGTCGATGGCCACGAACACATCGTCTCCCTCATTGCCCACCAGGCTGTCGCGGCCCGCGCCGCCCACCAGCAGGTCGTTGCCCTTGCCGCCCATCAGCGTGTCGTTGCCGTCGCCGCCGTGAATGACGTTGCGGCGGTTGTTGCCCAACAGCACGTCGTTGCCGCTTCCGCCGATCAGGTTCTCCACGTCGGCCATGACGTTGTCACGCTCGCCCTTGTACGCGCCGGCCGGCGGCGCGCCGTCGTTGGCCTTGCCGTCAAGGGAAATGACCAGGTCCTCGGTGCGGTGGGAATAATCCGCGGTGTCGATGCCCTTGCCGCCGGAGAAGACGTCTTTGCCGCTGCCGCCGATGAGCGTGTCATTCCCCGCCTCGCCCATGAGGATCGCTGCGCGGGACCCGCCGCGCAGCCAGTCATCGCCCTCGCCACCGTAAAGCTCGGTCTTGACGCTTACGGAATCAGCGATGCTCACGCGGTCGTTGCCGGCCCCCGCCAGCACGCGGATGCGCTTGACCGCCGCCGCCGGGGCGGTGAAGCCCAGCTCGTTGATCGCCACCGTCATCACGCCGTCGCTCACCTCGACCGTGATCACGTCGGCATCCTCGGTGCCGTTGATGAGCAGCAGGCCGCCGTCCAGGGACACCGACGCGGCCAGCAAGAGACGCATTTCCAGTGACTCGTTCACCCAATGGATTTCGGCAAGCCGCCGCCGCCGACTGCAACATTTGTCCTATAATGACGCCCCGTGCCGGGCGGAAGTCTATGCGCCCCGGCGCGACCGCGATGGAAACCGATATGCTCAAACCGATGCGACAGTACCTGGTTGCCTGGCTGATGCTCGTGACGTGCGCTGCGCCCGCCTGTGCGTGGAGCAGCAAGGAGCACGTGCTGCTGACCCGGCTGGCGGCGATGGGCCTCCTGGCCGATCCCCGGACGCCCGAGCCGATGAAGCAATGGCTGCGCGATGCGCTGGGCGAGCAGCGCACGATCGAGCAGGAGAAGGAACTCTTCCTCCACGGCCGGGCCGGCATCGTCCCGCGCGGCGTCGATGGGCTGGCCTACTGGTCGGTCATGCCGGATTTGATTGCCGACCTGGAGCGCGACCGCAAGCTGGAGCCGTACGGGGTCAACGAAGGCCGCCTGCACTACATCGACGTCGAGTTCTTCGCGCCCGACCCCCAGAAGCGCCGCTATGTTGACGACTTGAGCGGCAAGCCGACGCTGGCCGACTTCCCCCGCGACATGACCGACGAGCGCTACGCCAGCGCTGGGATGCTCCCCTTCGCCGTCGAGCGGACCTACGCCCAGCTCGTGGCGGCCATCCGCGCCGGCCGGCTCAACGACCGTCCCGGGCAGTTTCCCCGCGACGAACACGCCACGCGCTACGCCGGCTGGCTGGCGCACTATCTCCAGGACAACACGCAGCCGCACCACGCGACCATCGACTTCCGCAGCCACTCCTACTTCCCCGATACCATCCGCGCTCCCAATGTCCACGGCGACATGGAGTTTCGCCTGGTGGATGATGACAAGAACGACTATCCCCAGCTCAGAGCGCAACTCTGGGACGAGCTGATGGCGGCCCTGGAACGCGTCGAAGACCCTGTGCGTAGCGACGACCTGTGGCAGGCCACCATCGAAGTTGCCCTCATCAGCTACGATGCTTTGCCGATGATCGGCCGCGCCGCCCGGCTCGCCTATCCGCGCGCCAGCGCCGCCGGCCCCGGGCCGTGGGATGCGGATGCTTTCTTCAACTATCGTGGCCGCTACCTGGGCCGCGAGATGACCGTCCTGCAGATGAAGGCCCACCAGCTTGCCTGGGCCGTGAAGCGCGTGCAGCGCGTCTGGCGGCAGGCGTGGGCGCAGGGCACGCGCTAACGGCGGGCGCGCCTGAGGACGGCGCTTCTTGCGTGGCGGATACACTATGACCTCATGACCCTGTTTTGCGTGCCCCTTCCGCGTTCGACGCGGCCATGGCCACAAGCCGATCTCATTGATATAACGCTTATGTGCCTGAGGCAACCTTCCAGGATCCGCTCGGACGCCGAATTCGCCTCTCCAATGCTACATGGTTTGGACACATAGTGAAGCGCCATCCCGAAATGCGGGCCCACCGCGCTCTTGTAGGCGCCGCCTTGGCTGATCCACTGGAGATCCGGATCAGCGATGCTGATGCGGATTGCAGGCTCTATTTCGGCAGCGGGCCGCGCGCGGATAGAATGGTCGTAGTGGTTGTTGACTTCCCGGCGGCTTCGTGAAGACGAGCCATCTGGTGAGGAGCGCCAGAGGAGCCATCGAATGGTCAAGACAGACGCCATAGAAGGAATCGTCGACGACATCCTCAGGTTTCACTATGACCTGGCCGCCGATGTCCTGTACCTGCGCCTGTTGTCGGCCGAAGACAAGGCTACTTACGCTGATATCACGGCGCACGGTGATCTGCTCCTCCGCGAGGAAGGCACCGATCGGCCGGTGGGGCTGACCGTCATTAGCTGGTGGAAACGATTCGGCCAGGGCAACTTCCCCGATTCCATCGAGGAAATCCAGAAACACATCGAACCGCTGGCTGGCAGGTGGGCGGCCTGAAACCATGTGGCGTCCCCAGCTACAACGCGCGTCTGGGGGCAGGGCACACGATAACGACTGCGGCCGGCCAGACCTGCACCGCCGCGCGCCTCCGCGCAATCCATATCGTCCGCCGCGCCGCGCCCGCTCTCACACGCGGTGCTCCAGATACAGCTCAAACAGCGCCCGGTCCACATTGAATCCGTGGTATGGCTCGAACTTCGCGCCGGTCCGGCCGTGCTCGATGATCCCGAAGGGGCCCTTGAAGTTCCACATGACGTAACCCCAGCGATACTTGCGGTAGATGCCGAACAGGTCCTGGAAGAACCGCATGGCCACGTCGTTGGGGGTCTGGTTGTAGCAGCCGAACTCGCCGACGAAGACGTGACCGCCCCGCGTCTCGAGCTCCCGCCGCGGTTAGTTAGTTAGGTCACGAATGGACGGCGGATTGTTGGCCGGCGGCCGGGCGGGCGGGGTAGCGAAAAAAAAGATGAACTGGACGAAATGCATTTGACATCCTGTGTATGGGAGGTATGGTGCGATTGCCTTGAGGTTGAAGGACCAGCGGGAGGCGACATGGACAGCCAACGATGGGTACGTGCGGCCGGCGCGGCGGGGGGACTGACGCTCTTCGCCGCGATCCTGGGGTGGTTCCTCTGGATGAACTTGCGTACACCGCCCCTGGCCCAGCGCGGCGAGCCGCTCGGGCCGGTTGAGCCTGTGCCGACTGCGCCTCAGGACCACCAGGTCCGCGATCCGCCTACGCGCCATTTGACCGACCGCGACCCTCCCGCGCGCGATCCGCCAGCCCGTGATCCGCCAGAATTCGCCATCGTCACGACTCCGCCCCGCCCCGGCCGCCGCGATCCGGCCAATCCGACCCCCATCAACATCGACACCGCCTCGCTTGATCTGCCGCGAAACGTCTTCGCG
>Ga0308417_1000549_pt1 | contig 27171 bp, 25 predicted proteins | sample HotsprSampleOS65_FD_203528 | JGI IMG/M metagenome (GOLD analysis project Ga0308417, IMG submission 203528) | Hot spring phototrophic mat microbial communities from Octopus Spring, Yellowstone National Park, Wyoming, United States - 20090730_OS65 ...
CGGGCCGAGGGCGCTGCGCTACTCGAGGGCTCCGCGCCCTCGGCCCGATCCACCACGGCCCCGGATAGGGGCAAACGGAGAACAGGTCCAAGTTATCTGCGGTAGGAAAGTGGGGAGCACGTCACCGTCGTCCCCGCTCTTGCCGCCGTGGCTGCCTGGCCGATCCTCGGGGAGCCTTTGGGGCTGAGCGGCCTCCTTGGGGTCATTGCCGTGACCGCCGGCATGATCCTCGGGGTCCGGAGCTGTCGCGTTGACGCCGCCTTGCCCCGCCCCTAGCGTCGCATACCATGGTGGAACGGCTGAGGGTCGCACTCGCCCAGCTCGCCCCTCATCTTGGCGCGATCGAAGCGAACGTAGAGAGAATCGTCTCGGCGCGGGCCCGCGCTGCCGCCGAGGGGGCCGATCTTGTGCTAACGCCGGAACTCTCCGTCGCGGGCTATCCACCCGACGATCTCGTGCTCAAGCCGGCCTTTCTGGATGCCTGTCGCAAGGCCGTCGAGCGTCTCGCGCGATTGACGGGCGACGGAGGTCCCGCCCTCGTGGTCGGCGCGCCCTGGCGCGAGGGTGACACGCTGTACAACGCCGCGCTCGTACTCGAGGGCGGGCGGGTCGCCGCCATGCGCGCCAAGCACGAGTTGCCGAACTACGGGGTGTTCGACGACAAACGCCACTTCGTCCCTGGCCCTGCTCCCGGCCCTGTCTCCTTCCGCGGCTTTCGCCTCGGCCTGATGGTGTGCGAGGACTGGTGGCTGCCGGACGTGTGCGAGACGCTTTGCGAAAGCGGGGCCGAACTCCTCGTCTCCATCAACGCCTCGCCCTACGAAGCGGGCAAGCAGGACCTGCGGCTCTCTCTCGCCGTGCAGCGTGTGGTCGAGAGCGGTTTGGGCTTCGTCTTTCTCAACCAAGTTGGCGGACAGGACGAGCTCGTCTTCGATGGCGCCTCGTTCGTACTGGACCCCGATCGTTCCCTGCGCGTGCGGCTGCGCGCACTGGAGGAAGGCTTCGCCGTCGTCGAATGGCATCGCGAAACCGATCGCCTCGTCTGCGGAACGTCCCACATCGAGCCCGAAGGGGGGAGGGAGGAGAGCATCTGGCGAGCGATGATGCTCGGCCTCGCCGACTATGTGGACAAGAACGGTTTCCCGGGCGTCGTGCTCGGGCTTTCGGGCGGCATCGACAGCGCGGTCACGGCGGCCATCGCGGTCGATGCGCTTGGGGCAGAGCGCGTGCGGTCGGTCATGCTCCCCTCCCCCTATACCTCGCGCGAAAGTCTCGAGGACGCGGAGGCGTGCGCACACGCCTTAGGCATCCGCTACGACGTAATCCCGATTGCGGAGGCGATGGACACATTCCACCGCTTGCTCGCCCCGGTCTTCAACAACCGCCCCGCCGACATCACGGAGGAGAATATCCAGTCCCGCATCCGCGGTCTCATTTTGATGGCGCTCTCCAACAAGTTCGGCGACATGCTGCTCACCACGGGCAACAAAAGCGAGATGTCGGTTGGCTATGCCACTTTATACGGTGACATGTGCGGCGGATTCTCGGTGCTGAAAGACGTCTACAAGACGACTGTCTTCGCCCTCGCCCGGTTCCGCAATGCGCATCTTCCGCGCGGCGCGAAGGGGCCAAAAGGCTTGGTCATTCCCGAACGGGTCATCATCAAGCCGCCCTCGGCCGAACTGAAACCTGGGCAAACCGACCAGGACACGCTGCCGCCCTACGACGTGCTCGATTCGATCCTGGAAGGTCTGGTCGAAGGGGAACACAGCGTCGACGCGCTAGTGGCTAGGGGGCACGACCGGGCGACGGTGCTGCGCGTGTGGCGCATGCTGGATCGCGCCGAGTACAAGCGTCGGCAAGCCCCGCCCGGGGTCAAAATCACGCCGCGCGCCTTCGGTCGCGACCGTCGCTACCCTATCACCAACGGTTTCACCGCGCTCGTGCGATGACCGCGCCCTTATTCGCGCCGGCCGGCGGCTGGGTGGTGCGCATCGTCGATCTCTCTGCCAGCGAAGAGTCCGATGGCGTCGAGGAGGTGCGCGGCTTCGCGACCCTCATGCACGCCAATGCCTTCGCTCGCGCCTATGTCCGCGACAGCGTCGAGCGCTTCCGTTTGCCAGGGGCGTCGCCGCGCGAGGTAGCGGCCGCTTGGCACGTCTTCGGCGAGGACGCGGAAGTCCTCGAGGCGGGCGACCTCGCGTGGTCCAGCGTTGTGGAACTCGCGTTCTTCGCCGCCAATCCCGCCCCGCCAGGCAGCGACGAGCGCGACTGGCGAAGCCTTGACCCGCGGCGTCTCGGCGGTGCAGCTGACTGAACCGGTCATGCCCACCCGGGTGCGGTTCGCGCCTTCGCCGACGGGCTTGCTCCATGTCGGGAATGCTCGGATCGCACTGGTCAATTGGCTGTTTGCACGCCAAGTCGGCGGATCCGTCCTCCTTCGCTGCGACGACACGGACGCTGCGCGCTCGCGCGCAGACTATGCTGCCGCGATGGAGGAGGATCTGCGCTGGCTCGGCCTCGACTGGGACGAGGGCCCGCTGCGGCAAAGCGAACGGCTGGCCCGTTACGCCGAGGCGGCCGAGGCGCTGAAGGCCTCAGGCCGGCTCTACCCCTGCTGGGAAACGGAGGAGGAACTCGCCGCTAAACGCCGCCACCGGCTCGCTCGCGGCCTCGCCCCCGCCTACGATCGCGCCGCACTCGCGCTCGACGCGGAACAGCGCGAACGCGCATCAGCCTCCGGTAAGGCGCCCTACTGGCGCTTCCGCCTCGGCGATGGCGAGGTCGTATGGAACGACCTCGTGCTGGGCCGACGCGCGGTGAAACTGCCGACGGTCTCCGACCCTGTGCTCGTACGCGCCGACGGCACGCCTCTGTACACTTTCGCCTCCGCGGTGGACGATCTCGACTTCGGAGTCACCCACGTGATCCGCGGCGAAGACCACGTGACCAACACGGGTGTGCAGCTCGACCTCCTAGCCGCGCTCGGCGCGGAAACATCCGCCCTCCGCTTCGCCCACCTTCCTTTGCTGGTCGACGAAGCCGGCGAGCCGCTCTCGAAGCGGCTGGGCTCTCTCTCCCTGCGCGCCCTACGGACGGACGGCGTGACAGCCGAGGCGCTCGCGGGCTACCTTGCGCGCCTCGGCACGCCCGACCAGGCGATTCCTGCGCTGCCGCGCGATCTTGTCGCGGGCTTCGACCTGTCGCGGTTCTCACGCAGCCCGCCCCGGTTCGACATGCGCCAGGTGCTGGCCCTCAACCGTCGCGTGCTGCAGGCGCTGCCGTTCGCGGCCGTGCGCGATGTGCTACCCAATGGCGCGACCGAGGCCTTCTGGCATGCTGTACGTGGCAATCTCGACCTTCTGTCAGAGGCGCGTCACTGGTGGGAAGTCGTTTCGGGACAGATCGTGCCGCCGCCCCTGCTCGAGGAGACAGCGTTCCTTCGCGCTGCGATTGAGACGCTGCCGCCAGAGCCGTGGGACGGGACGACCGCCAAGGTGTGGGCATCTCTGCTTGCGCAGACCACGGGGCGCAAGGGCCGCACGCTGTGGCGCCCGCTTCGCCTGGCACTGACCGGCGAAGAGCACGGTCCTGATCTGGCGGCCTTGCTGCCACTTCTTGGCCGGAAGCGCGCCAGCGAGCGGCTCCGTCTTGCCGCCGGCGTTTGACGCCGTCTTATCGCCGTCGCATACCGCGCCCGCCATGCCCGAGCTTGTCCTGTACAACACCGCAACCCGGCGCAAGGAGCTGTTCCGCCCGCTCGATACTGGCCACGTGCGCCTCTATGTCTGCGGCCCTACAGTGTACGACCGAGCGCACATCGGCAATGCGAGGCCCGTGATCGTCTTCGACGTGCTGGTGCGACTCCTGAGGCGGCTCTTTCCGCGCGTCACCTATGTGCGCAACATCACCGATGTAGACGACAAGATCATGGCCGCCGCCCGCGACCGCGGCGAAACCATCGCCCAGGTGACGGAGCGCACGACGCGTTGGTTCCACGAAGACATGGCTGCCCTGGGCGCGCTTCCCCCCGACATCGAGCCGCGCGCGACCGAAACGATCGGTGAGATGATTACGCTCATCGAGCGCCTTCTCGCCTCCGGCCACGCTTATGAGGCGGAGGGGCACGTCCTGTTCCACGTCCCTTCCTTCCCCCGCTACGGCACGCTATCGCATCGTTCTCTCGCGGAGATGGAGGCAGGCGCGAGGGTCGAGGTCGCACCCTACAAGCGCTCGCCGTACGACTTCGTATTGTGGAAGCCCTCGGCCGACGATCAGCCAGGATGGCCCTCGCCGTGGGGCCGCGGCCGACCCGGCTGGCACATCGAGTGCAGCGCGATGTCGTGGCGTCACCTGGGGACCGACTTCGACGTCCACGGCGGCGGTCTCGACCTGATGTTCCCACACCATGAGAACGAGATCGCGCAGTCGTTGTGCGCCTTTCCCGGCTCAGGGTTCGCGCGCGTTTGGGTACACAACGGCATGCTGCTCGTGAACGGCGAGAAGATGTCGAAGTCGCTCGGCAACATCGTCACCGTCGCCGAAATCCTGGCTCACGGCCCCTGGGCGGGCGAAGCCTTCCGGCTGCTGCTGCTGAAGACCCATTACCGGATGCCGCTCGACTACACCGAGACGGGGCTTGCCGAAGCGCGACGCGAGCTCGACCGGTTCTATCGGTCGCTTCAGCTTGCGGGCGACCCACCCCCCTCGCCGGCTATCGCCGAGACCGTGCTTGCCCCTCTGCTCGACGATCTCAATACGCCCGGCGCGCTCGCCGCGATGCATGCGCTCGCCGATCGTGCTCTCGGCGGCGAGCGCGAGGCCGGTGCGCGTCTGCGTGCCGCTGCCGACCTCCTCGGGCTTCTCCCCTGTTCCGCTGCCGACTGGTTCCGGGGCGGCATCGACGCGAGCGAAATCGAGGCGGCGATTGCCCGCCGCCTTGCCGCCCGTCGCGCCCGAGACTACGCCACAGCGGACGCAATCCGCGCCGATCTGGCCAAGCGAGGAATTATGCTCGAGGACACGCCGGCCGGAACCACCTGGAGGCGCGCGTAAATGCCGCCCCGGATCCACCTCTACGACTGCACGTTGCGCGATGGCCAGCAGATGCAGGGCGTGGATTGGGGGGTCACAGACAAGGTGGCGATCGCGCGCGCGCTCGACGCCTTCGGCATCGACACGATCGAGGGCGGCTGGCCCGGCGCGAACCCGATCGACGATGCGTTCTTCGCCTCGCCACCGCCCCTCCGTCATGCGCGCCTCGCCGCTTTCGGCATGACGCGGCGCGCGGGACGTTCCGCCGCGAACGACCCGGGGCTTGCTGCCGTGCTCGGTACGGGAAGTTCGGTCATCACGCTCGTCGGCAAGGCCTGGGACTACCACGCCGAGGTGGCCCTTGGGGTCACGCTCGAAGAGAACCTTGCGATGATCGCCGACAGTGTCGCCGAAGCCAAGCGCCGCGCCGGCACGGTGATGTTCGACGCCGAGCACTTCTTCGACGGCTTCAAGCGCAACCGCTCCTACGCCCTCGAGGCGATCCGCGCGGCGGACGAGGCCGGCGCGGATTGGATCGTGCTCTGCGATACCAACGGCGGCACCCTGCCGCACGAGGTGGAAGGGATTATCGGCGAGATGGTGCGCCTAATTCCCGGCGAAAGGCTGGGTTTCCACGGCCACGATGACACCGGCAATGCGGTAGCAAACAGCCTCGCGGCGGTGCGCGCCGGCTGCCGGCTGGTCCAGGGTACGATCAACGGCATCGGCGAACGCTGCGGCAACGCCAACCTCGTCTCGATCATCCCATCCTTGATGCTGAAGATGGGCTATGCGACCGGGGTCAGCGAGGACCAGCTGCGCGGTCTGACCAAGCTCTCGCGGCTGATCGACGAGAGGCTGAACCGCGCCCCCGCGCGGGGCGCTCCCTATGTCGGCGAATCGGCCTTTGCGCATAAAGGAGGCTTGCACGTCGCGGCAGTTGCACGGGACCCTGCAACCTACGAGCACATCCCACCCGAACGCGTAGGCAACCACCGCGTCATCGTCGTCTCAGACCAGTCCGGGCGGTCGAACATTCTCGCCCGGCTGCGTGACGCAGGGATCGAGATCGACCCCGAGGACGCTCGGGTGAAGCGCATCCTGGACGAGGTGAAGGCGCGCGAGTTCGCAGGCTACGCCTATGACGGGGCGGAAGCCTCGTTCGAGCTCCTAGCCCGGCGCGTACTAGGCACGGTGCCTGAGTATTTTCGCCTCGAGTCGTTCCGCATCCTGGTCGAGCGCCGTCACGAGAGCGAACACCCCCTCTCCGAAGCGACGCTCAAGCTCGTCGTGAAGGACGAGCGGGTGCTGACGGTGGCGGAAGGCAACGGGCCTGTGAATGCGCTCGATGCCGCGCTGCGCAAAGGGCTCGAGCCGCACTACCCGGAGGTGCGAAACCTGCGCCTCGTCGACTACAAGGTGCGCATCCTCACGCCGGACCAGGCGACGGCGGCGACGACGCGGGTGATGATCGAGTCTGAAGGCCCGGATCAGGCGCGCTGGAGCACGGTCGGCGTCTCAGCCAACGTTATAGAGGCCTCCTTCGGCGCGCTCGCTGATGCCGTGACCTATCTGCTGCTGCGCAAAGGCGTTGCGGCCTGAGGCGAAATGCGGGGCCTGCCGCAGCCTCTTGACGAACCGATCCTGGGGGAGAGGATCTTAGTCATGGCAAAGGGTCCTGCCGCTGCCCTTGGCATCCGCCATGCCAGCCACAGCGACACCGTGAAGCGTCTGCGCCGGGCAGAGGGGCATTTGCGTGCCGTCGTCACCATGATCGAGACAGGTCGGCCTTGCCTGGAGCTCGCCCAGCAGCTCCACGCAATCGAACGCGCGATCGGCAACGCCAAGCGCGAACTCATCCAGGACCACATCGACCACTGCCTGGACCGGGCGATCGAGGACGGCAAGGCGGAGGCCGCGCTCGCCGAGTTCCGCGCACTGACCAAGTTCCTGTGACGCCACAGCACCGACAGCGATGGACTGAGCAGGCCCACCCGTCCTCGCTAAAGGCGCGACAGCGGCGTGACCGCGGGTTCCGCCGGCCTCCGCCCACGGCGCGTTACTCAGGCCGGTACCAGGCGGAGCAAGGAGGGGGCACGCGTCGGCAACACGCGCGGCAACGGGCCCAAGCCGTGATCCTTACCTGCGCCGCGATGGCTCCTTGCATGCGCGCCGGGAAGCGTCGTTCTCGCGCCGCACCAGGGCGCGGGCTCGCCTCCCTCGCCTGCGCAGCGCCAGGGCAAGCGTGCCTTCGCTCCCTCGCCCCGCTCGACCTGTTGAGCGACACGATCCACCCCCCTTCCCTGATCTGTCGCCCCGGTCTGCGGCGTTCGCCTCTTAAAGCGACGACCCGCGTCTCTTGGAGAGGACGACGAGGCGCAGAACCGCCCTCACCTTCGCTGTCGCTGCAGAGCCTGCGGCCGCAGGCGGTGTTGCTCAGCACGCCAATTACGGCCGCGCCACCGCGCCAGAAACGGGGAGCAAGCGAGCCTTCCGCGCGGCGGACAAGCGCAGCCATCGCGCGCTGGACACCCGCTTCACCGACAATAGGGATATCGATGACCTGGCTAGCAAGATCCCTTCGACCAAGGCGGGGTCGATATGGGCAAAAGCGTGTTCCGCCACGGTGCAGATGTCGTGGTGCGAACGCTTGCGGAGGAGATCAGGCGGGGCTTGCGGCTTGCGGCCCAGGTCGCAGCCCCCTAATCCCTCGCGCGTGGAGGACGAAGCCCCCAGCAAAGTCAGTGGCCCAGTGGGCGAGAACACGCCCGTCGTCGTGCTCGTTCGCCCTCAGCTCGCGGAGAACGTCGGCGCGGTCGCGCGTGCGATGGCCAATGGAGGCTTGTTCCATCTGCGCCTCGTTGCCCCGCGCGAAGACCCTCTCGCTGACCGCGCCCGGCGCACGGCCTGCGGGGCGGATGCAATCCTCGAGGCCGCAACGGTCCATGCTTCTCTTGCGGAAGCGGTGGCCGATCTCCATCGCGTGTTCGCCACCTGCCCCAGACCGCGTCACGTCATCATCGCCACCGTCACTGCCCGTGCGGCAGCCAAAATGCTTCGCGAGGTCGCCTTGCGCGGACTCCGCTCCGGACTCCTGTTCGGCCCCGAGCGCAACGGGCTGACCGCAGAGGATCTTGCGCACGCGGATACCCTCGTGCAGGTGCCTTTGAACCCCGACTTCAATTCGATGAACCTAGCCCAGGCCGTGATGGTGTTGGCATACGAGTGGTGGGTGTCTGCTGACGCTACGCCCCCAGTGCGGCTCGTCACCAACGAGACCAGTGTCGCGACCAAAGGCGAACTCGAGAACTTCCTCCGCCATCTGACCATCGAGCTCGACGCCTGCGGCTTCCTGCGCAACCGTGAGAAGCGCCCGACGATGCTTCGCAACATTCGCCATTTTTTCCAGCGCGCCGAGGTAACGGAACAGGAGCTGCGCACGTTGCACGGCGTCGTAACGGAGCTCGCGCGCGGCCGACGTGTACGCGGTCGAATCGAACCTGGGATGGAGGTCGAGCTAGACGAACCCGAATAAGCGCCTTGCTCGACGGGGGCTGGCCGGCTCAACCCCGCTCGTGCGGCAAATGGCGGGCGAGACGACGGGCGAGCAGAAGTCCGAACAGCCCCCCAAGTGGCGCGCCCGGCAGGGCGAGTAGCCAACCGAGATTCGCACCTTGCGCGATCAACCCCATGCCGACCCCGAGCGTGAAGCCGCCAATCAGGCTGCCGACAACTCCCGCGGACAGGCCCAGGATCAGCACGTCGTTCCGCGTCACCATGCGCCGCGCATAAGGGAGGCGGCGAAGGTTTGACAAGCGGGGCGAGCCGGAGTAGGCGCATGAGCCTTCCCGGGAACGCGAACGCGAGTTCCGCCCTCGCCACTGGGCTAGGGCCTACCGGGACACTTCGGGCCGCGCGACGGCCTTTGTGGCCCAAACACAATTAGGACAGAGCTGCGCATGACCAAGCGTTTGGCAAGCAAGTACAAGGTTAATCGCCGCCTCGGAGTTAACCTGTGGGGCAGGCCAAAAAGCCCGGTAAACAAGCGCGAATACGGACCAGGACAACACGGTCAGCGCCGGAAGAAGCCGACTGACTTCGGTCTGCAGTTGATGGCCAAGCAGAGGCTGAAAATGTACTACGGCAATATTGGTGAGCGCCAGTTCCGCCGCTATTACGAGGAGGCGGTGCGGCGGAAGGGCGACACCTCCGAAAGCCTGATCGAGCTTTTGGAGCGGCGACTCGATACGGTTGTGTATCGGATGAAGTTCGCCATCACTCCTTTCGCAGCACGCCAACTGGTCAGCCATGGGCACGTGCTGGTCAACGGCAAGCGCGTGACGATCCCATCCTTCCAAGCGCGCGACGGCGACCAGATCGAACTGAAAGAGAGAGCAAAGCAGTTCGCCTCTGTGCTTGATGCGGCGCAGTCGGCGGAACGCGACGTGCCGGAATACCTCGAGGTTGATCATCGCGCGATGCGCGGGCGATTCCTGCGCGCGCCGAAGCTCACCGACGTCCCCTACCCGGTACAAATGGAGCCCGCTCAGGTCGTCGAATTCTACTCGCGCTAAGGCCGGCAGAATCGCGGTTCGAGCGCAGGCCCCAACCGCGTCTCTATATCCGATTTGGGCGCCGCCGCCTGAGTGGGATAGTGCAATCTTCCCGGCCCGCACAGCCGGTTGTCGCCCCTGCCTGGGTGTCGGCACGTTGCCTGTGGGCGTCACGCCGTCACGCCCGAGGAGCACAGGCCTAGGACGGCCGCCACCTCCTGCGGTCCTGCCTTTCGCCAGGCGCTGACGGGGAGCGACCATGAGCTGTCTCCGGCCCCGCTCTGAGTCCGATCGGCTTGCGCTACCCCGCCCGCAGTGAATGTTTGCAGACGATCTCCATCCGCCGCCGGGTTGGTCTGGGCAGGGCGCCTCCCCGCTTTGGCACCGACACTGCCGCCGCCTCGCGACTCGCACCGCCTTCGTCTTCGCAAGGTGAGGCAGCCAGCGGGGACAGTGCGCCCCCGCGACGCCGTTGCCGATAGGGGTGCTACCAAGCGCCAATAGTCGCGCGCGCCGGGGCGCGGCGTGCGCGAAGCCCTGGCGCGAGGTTTTGCGACGGCGCGTGACCTTCACGCGCTGGCGCGAACGGCGCGCAAGAACCGCCTCGACGTGGCGAAGCAAACCCTCTGTTCAAAACCCTATCTGCTGGCACGCGCTGTGCTAGCTGCAGCGTGCGCCGGCCTGACAATGGCCCACCGGTCGCGGTAGACCGCGGCGCCGAAAACGAGGCGGACTAACGAGACGGGAGACGACCATGATTCGACGCCGCCAACTGCTCGCCACCTCAGCGGCCGCCTTGCTGGCTCCAACCGACCTGCGCGCCCAGGGCCGTACCCGCGACGTCCGGGTCGGCTTCACCCAGGACGCGCTCACCCTCGACCCCGCCAACCACCGAAACCGCGAGACCCAGACCATCATCCGTAACATTTACGATGGGCTGCTCACGCGCGACCCGGACATGCGCATCGTGCCCGAAATCGCGGAGGGCTGGCGCGCGGTGGACGCGAAAACCTACGAATTCCGCCTGCGCAGCGGCGTGCGCTTCCATTCCGGCGACCCGCTGACGGCGGAGGACGTCGCCTTCACCTTCAACCGCCTCGTCCGGGATGGTGCCATGGGCGGGCAGACGAGCCCGCGCAAAGGTCTCCTCGGCCCTATGCAGGAGGCGGTTGTAGCGGACGAGCGGACGGTCCGGCTCGTCCTGGGCGAACCTTGGCCGATCCTGCCCGCCATGCTCCCGTTCCAGGAGGTGGTGAACCGCCGCCACGTTGAGCGCGTCGGCCAGGAAGGCATGCAGACGCGTCCCGACGGCTGCGGGCCTTTCCGCCTTGTCGAGTGGCGCCGTGGCGAGGCGATCATCCTCGAACGCTTCGAGGGCTACTACGGCGGGGCCCCCGACATCCCGCCCGCCGGCCCCGCCCAGGTCGACCGCGTCATCTTCCGGATCCTGCCTGAGAATGCTGCCCGCGTCGCCGCCCTGCTGGCTGGTGAGGTGGACATCATCAACGAACTGCCCCCTTCCGCGATGCGTCAGGTCGAAGCGAGCCCGAACGCCACTGTGGCGAAGGTGAACGGCACGCGCACCTTCTTCGTCGCCATGAACACCAGCAAGGCCCCGTTTACCGATGTGCGGGTACGCCGCGCGCTAAACCACGCTCTCGACAAGCAGGCGATCATCGCCCGCATCCTTAACAACACCGCGACACCCTTGCGCGGCGTGATGAGCCCCGATGCCTTCGCCTTCAACCCCGACCTGCCGGAATACCGTCACGACCTCGCCCGCGCCCGGACGTTGCTCGCCGAAGCCGGCGTAGCCGAAGGCACGGAACTCGTGCTTGACACGACCGCCGCACTGAAGGAGGTGGCGGAGGCGATCGCCGCCCTCCTCTCCCGCACGGGGCTGCGCGTGCGTGCCCAGGTCTGGGAAGGTGCGGTGCTCACCCCAATGTGGCAGGATCCGGCACGGCGTCGGGACCGGGACATGCTGCTCACCTCCTGGGGCAACGCCTCCCTCGACCCCTCAGACATCATGCTCCCTACCTTGCGCACAGGCGGGCGCGGCAATACCGCGGGCTTCTCCCACCCCGAGGTCGACCGCCTGCTCGACGCCGCAGAGACGGAACTCGATCAGGCCAAGCGCGCCGAAATGTATCGCCGCGCGCAGGCGATTGTCACCGATCAAGCCCCCTGGATCTTCCTCTGGCTGCCGCAGGACATCTACGGCATCTCCAGGCGGATCTCGGGCTGGAGACCTCAGGCTGACAGCCGGATCAACCTGCATCGCGTGCGCATCGTCGCGTGACGCGGGCCGCCTGCAGGCGCAAACGGCTGACACGTCCGCAATGATCCTCGTGCGTGATGCGCCGCGCGGGGCCGGCAAGCGGGGCAAGGCGGCGGTTCTGTGAGTGCAACTCGCCTCGTCGAACGCCTCCTTCAGCTCCTTCCAGTGCTTTTCGGGGTGAGCCTGATCGTCTTCCTGATGATCACCCTCACCCCGGGCGACCCGGTGGAGATCATGCTCGCGGATCAGCGCGCCACCCCCGAACAGGTTGAGGCGCTTCGCCGTGACCTCGGGCTCGACCGTACGCTGGCCGAACGCTTCCTCGTCTTCCTCGGCAACGCGCTGCGGGGCGATTTCGGCATCTCTTTCTTCCATCGCCGCCCTGTCTGGGACGTCATCGCCGAGCGCTTGCCGGCGACCATCGAGTTGACCCTTGTGGCGCTTCTGGTCGCCGTCGCGGTCGCCATCCCCTTGGGAGTGATCGCCGCCGTTCGTCGCGACACATGGCTTGATCGCGCGCTTTCCGCCGCGTCGCTGTTCGGCGTCTCCCTGCCGGGGTTCTGGTTCGGAATTCTGCTCATCCTGCTGTTCGCCGTCGAACTGCGGCTTCTGCCGGTCGGCGGGCGAATCGGATACGCATACGACATCCCCCGCACCACCGGGTTTCTGCTCATCGATACGCTGCTTGCCCGCGACCTTGCTGCTTTCCGCAATGTTGTCGCGCACCTCGTCCTTCCCGCCATTACCCTTGGCCTTCCGACCGCTGCCCTGCTTGCCCGCGTCGTTCGCTCCTCGATGGCCGAGGTGCTCGCCTCCGACTACATCCTCTTCGCCGAGGCCAAGGGGCTTCCGCGCCGGCGCGTGCTGCTTCTGCATGCGCTAAAGAACGCCTTGATCCCAGCCGTGACCGTGACCGCGATTGAGACTGGCCAGCTTCTGGGCGGCAACATGATCGTCGAGACGGTGTTCGGCTGGCCGGGCCTTGGGCGCCTCGTGGTCGAGAGCATCTTCGCCCGCAACTATCCGCTGGTGCAGGCGGCGGTGCTTCTCTTCGCCGTCACTTATGTCTCCCTCAATTTCCTCGCCGACCTCCTCTACACGGCGCTCAACCCGAAGGTGCGGTTGTGAGCGTGCCTGCCGCAGAGGCCGCGAAGGTGCAGGATCTTCGCCCCCTCTCCCCGCTTCGCCTCGGCCTCGCGCGCTTCGCCGCCAACCGCACGGGGCTCGTCTCGGCCGGTGTCATCCTCGCTTTCGTCGTGCTCGCACTTGCCGCCCCGTGGCTTGCGCCGCACGACCCGGGGGAGGCCGATCTGTTCCGCCGCCTGCAGCCCCCAGCTTGGGCCGAGGGCGGAGAGTGGGCCTTCCCCTTGGGCTGCGACGGGCTTGGCCGCGACATCCTCTCGCGTCTCGTGTGGGGTGCGCGTATCTCGCTGTTCGTCGCAGCGATGGTGATCGGCCTTGCGGCGGTGATCGGCACTCTCGCCGGGCTTGCTGCAGGCTACTTTCGTGGCTGGATCGATACCCTCGTCTCCCGCCTTGTCGATACGTTGCTCGGCTTTCCCTATCTCGTCTTCGCCATCGGCCTGATGGCGATGATGGGCCCGGGCCTGCACAACATTGTGCTCGCCCTGGTCTACAAGGAGTGGGTCTTCACTTGCCGCGTGGTGCGCGGCGAGACCTTGGCCGCACGCGAGCAGGATTACGTCGAGGCCGCGCGCGCCCTCGGCTGCGGCCCAGGCCATGTCATGCTGCGAGAGATCCTGCCGAATGTCCTCTCGCCCGTGCTCGTCGTCGCCACCTTCCGGATGGCCTACGTGATCATCATGGAGGCATCGCTCTCCTTCCTCGGCCTCGGCGTGCAGCCGCCGACCCCCTCTTGGGGGGCGATGGTAGCGGACGGGAGGGATTTCCTGGTCGATGCGTGGTGGGTCTCAACCACTCCAGGGCTAGCCATTCTCGCCTTGGTGCTTGCGATCAACCTCGCCAGCCAAGGGCTGCGCGACGCCTTCGACCCGAGGCTGCATCCGTCGTGACGGGAGCGCAGCCGTTGCTCTCCGTGCGCGGGCTGCGCACGGTGTTTCCGACGCGCCGCGGCCCGCTTGCCGCCTGCGACGGGGTGGATCTCCACCTCGAGCCGGGCGAGGCGCTCGGCGTGGTGGGCGAGAGCGGGTCCGGCAAGAGCGTCACGTTCCTCTCCATTCTCGGCCTCATCCGCCCGCCTGGACGCCTCGCGGAGGGTGAGATCCGCTTCGAAGGTCGCGACCTCCTTCGCCTCCCCGCAGACGAACGCCGCCGCCTGCGCGGACGAGCCATGGCCCTGGCGATGCAGGACAGCCTCTCCGCGCTCAACCCAGCCCTTACCGTCGGTACACAGATTGTCGAGACCATGCTCGCGCATGGGCTCGCCGGAAGCGCGCGCGCTGCACGCGAACGCGCGACCGCACTTTTGCACCGGGTCGGGATTCCCTCAGCGGAACGGCGTCTCGACGACTATCCGCACCAGTTTTCCGGCGGCATGCGCCAGCGGGCGATGATCGCGATTGCGCTGGCTGCCGAACCGAAACTCTTCGTCGCCGACGAACCCACGACGGCGCTCGACGTCACCATCCGCGCCCAGGTGCTCGACCTGATCGACCATCTCCGCCGCGAACGGGGGCTCGCGGTTGCGATGATCACGCACGATCTTGGCGTCGTGGCAGAACGCTGCGACCGCGTTCTGGTCATGTACGCTGGCCAGGTGGTCGAAGAAGGTCCGACAGCGGAGGTGATTGCGCGTCCGCGCCATCCCTATACGCGGGGACTGCTCGCCTCGCTGCCTTCGCTCGAGGACCCTGACCGGTCGATCGACGCCATTCCTGGTCAGGTACCTGACCTGACCCGGGTCGATGAGGGCTGCCGTTTCCGCAACCGCTGCCCGCTTGTTGTCGAGTCCTGCGCCCGCCCGGTTGAGCTTCGCACCCTCGGTCCTGGGCGTCGTTCCCGCTGCATTCGCGCCGAGGAGGTCGCGTGAACGCGCTGATCGAGGCCGTCGGTGTCGCCAAGACCTACGCGCTACGTCGCACGATCGGCCAGCGTCTTGCGCGCCGTCCCGCACCGGCGTTGCGCGCGGTCGCGGGCGTGGACCTCGCCGTGCTGCGCGGCGAAACCCTCGGCCTGATCGGCGAGTCGGGCTGTGGCAAGTCCACGCTTGGGCGGCTCCTTCTGCGCCTGCATGAACCGACGGCGGGCACAATCCGTTTCGATGGCGTGGACATCACGCACGCACCCGAACGCGACCTTCGCCCGCTTCGCCCGCGGATGCAGATCATTTTCCAGGATCCGTATTCGTCGCTGAACCCGCGTCGTACCGTACGCGAGATTCTCGCCCTCCCGCTCGCCCTTCACGGCGGGTTGCGCGGCGCGGAGGCGGAGACGCGCATCCTTGCCATGCTGGACCGCGTAGGCTTAGCGCGAGCGCATCTCGAACGCTATCCGCACCAGTTTTCTGGCGGTCAAAGGCAAAGGATCGGCATCGCCCGCGCCCTCATTCTCCGCCCCGAGTTCGTGGTCTGCGACGAACCGGTCTCCGCCCTCGATGTCTCGGTGCAGGCGCAGGTCCTGTCCCTGTTGCGCGACTTGCGCACCGAGATGCGGCTCGCCTTGCTGTTCGTCAGCCATGACCTTGCCGTGGTGGCGCATCTCGCACACCGCATCGCTGTGATGTATCTCGGCCGTGTGGTGGAGGAAGGGCCGCGGGATGCCGTGATAAAGCGGCCTGCCCATCCCTACACGCGCGCGCTGCTCGCCGCTGTGCCGCGGCTCGACCGGCGCGATGCGCCGCGGCCGCGACCCGTTGGCGGCGATCTTCCTTCACCTCTCGCCCCGCCGCCCGGCTGCGCCTTCCACCCACGCTGCCCCGAGGCCGGGCCCCGTTGCGCCCGCGAAGTCCCGGCCCTCGTTGCCGTGCCGGGGTCGAACGCGCACAGCACGGCCTGCCATCTGCACGTAGGCGGTGTGGCGTGACGAGCGTCATCCTCCTGCACGGGGATCCCTTCGCGCGCGGGGTCGGCCAGGCTCGCGCTTGCCCCGAGGCCGCCGAGGACGTACGGCGCGTGGTCCGCTCCGGGCTCGCGGAAGCGCCCCTCGACTCTCCTGCCTCACGCACGTTCCTTGCTTCCCAACGCGACTGGATGCACCGCAACGCCCCCGAAGCGATGGCCGAGATCGCCGGCATCGCCGAGGGGTTCGGCCTAGGCGCGGACGAGGTGTTTGCGCACTTGCACCTGAATATCCTCGCCGACTTCGCCGCCGCCCCAGCCGAGGCCGGAGGCTGCTCCGCCTTCGCCCGCCACGGCTTGGTCGCCAAGAACCGCGATGTGCGGTCCGAACAGGCTCGACTGCAGCGCCTCTTCGTCCACCGCGATCCAAGCTGGGGAGGGCGCAGCCTGCTGTGCCTTGGCTCGCTCGGTGCGCCGGGAGCTTATTCGTCAGGGATGAACAGCGAGGGGCTTGCGGTCGCTGATACGCAGATTCCGACCCTCGATCACGGGCCCGGGATGCTGCGCTATGTGCTCATGACCCGGCTGCTCACCACCTGCGCGCGCGTGGCCGAAGCCCTGCACGTGATCCGTGCACTCGCGCATGCGGGCGGGGGGTCGCTGGTGCTCGCCGACGCTTCCGGGGCGGCAGCCGCGGTGGAACTTCGCCACCACCGCGTCGATGTCGAGCAAGCGCCATGGGTGGCGCGTACCAACCACTACCTCCTGACCGCTGGCGACCCGTTGCCGCCGGTCACACACTCCGCCGCCCGCCTCGCCGTGCTGCGCGAGGCCGTTGCCGCCGGCCGACCGCCCGAGGACATCCTCGCGCATCAGGGACCAGGCGAACCGCTCTGCCGTCCCGCGACTGACCCCTCTCCGACCATCTCCGGCGCGATCTGGGACACAGGGCGCCTCGCCGGTCGGATCGCGTTCGGACCTCCCGCGTCTGCCCCGTGGCGAAATGTCCGCTTCGCGGACGGCCAGTGGCGCGAAACGCGCGCCTGAGCGTAGACTTCACGCCGGAGCCTCCGGGACCGGCGGCCATGCCCTATTCGGATCTGATCGGCGAACACGAGAGCATCAGAGCGGTGCGGGAACTCGTTGCGCGGGTTGCAGCGAGCCCTGTGCGCCAGGTCTTGCTCTACGGCGAGACGGGTACCGGGAAGGGCTTGGTCGCCCGTCTCATTCACCGGCTCTCCCCGAGGGCCGCCAGCCCGTTCGTCGACGTCAATTGCGCCGCGATCCCGGCGACCTTGATGGAAAGCGAACTCTTCGGCCATGAACGCGGCGCCTTTACCGGCGCGCAAGGCGCCAAGCCCGGGCTGATCGAGGCCGCGCAGGGAGGAACGCTCTTTCTTGACGAGATCCGCGAAATGGATTTGCAGCTTCAGGCCAAGCTGCTCACCTTGCTTGACACGCACGAGTTCCGCCGCCTGGGCGCGGTGAAGCCGACCCGGGTCGATGTGCGTTTCATTGCCTCGACCAACCGGATCCTGCTGTCCGAGGTGAAAGCCGGCCGCTTCCGCGACGACCTCTACTGGCGACTGCAGGTGGTGGCGGTGAACATCCCGCCTTTGCGTGAACGCGGCGATGACGTGATCTTGCTGGCGGAAGCGTTCCTGCGCCAGCACGGGAGCCGTGCCGGCCGCGTGATCCGCGGGCTCGAACCGCGCGTGGCCGAGATCTTCCGCCGGTACTCCTGGCCCGGCAACGTGCGCGAGCTCGAGAACCTGATCGAGCGGATCGCCATCCTCGAGCGGGAGGAGACGGTGCTGGTGAAGCACCTGCCCGACCGGATCCTGCGTGAGGTCGAAGGCCGGGCCCCGCCGGCTCTGCCGAGGACGGAACTGCCGGCTGCTCTCGCGCCGGAGCAGGGCTTCCATGAGGCGACGGAAGCCTTCCAGCGCGCACTGATCGCCGAGGCGCTGCGCCGCGCTGGCGGCAGACACGGGCGGGCGGCGCGCCTCCTTCGGCTGTCGCGCCATGCGCTCAGGCACCAAATGCTCAAGCTGGACATGGTAACTCCTGCTGCCGCTGAGTGATGAGGCCTTGGCACACGCCGTGCACGCCTCCGCTTGCGCGCCGTCCGGGCCGGTGGGGATCGGCTGCGCAAGAGGGAGCCACGCATGGACGCCGTCACGATCCTATGCCCGACCGGGCATCTCGGCTTCACACCCCTGGAGAAGGGTTCGTTCCTCGCCGGCTGCGATCTGCGGCCGGATGTCATCGTCGCGGACTCCGGGTCTTGCGACATCGGCCCCTATCCCTTGGGTGCCGACTCGCAGGCGAGCCCGCCGGCTTGGCAAAGGCATGATCTCGAGGTGATGCTGCTCGCCGCGCGCCGGCTCGGCGTGCCGATGATCGTCGGTTCTGCCTCGGATACAGGAACCGATCGCGGGGTCGCTCAATTCGCTGCCTTCATTCGCGACATCGCGGCTGAACACGGGCTCGCTCCATTCCGCATGGCCACCATCTTCTCTGAACAGTCGCGCGAAGCGCTGCTCGCCCGACTCGCCGACGGCGTGCCAATCCTGGGGTTGGACGGGCGGGCGGATGCAGACGATGCCCTCCTTGCTCGGACCGACCGGATCGTTGCCGTGATGGATGCGGAGCCGATCGCGCGCGCCTTGCGCCAGGGCGCCGAGGTGGTGATCGCCGGCCGGGCCTCCGACTGTGCGCTGTTCGCTGCCCCCCTGCTCAACGCCGGCCTGTCGCCTGGTACCGCATATTACGCGGGCAAACTGATGGAGTGTGCATCGTTCTGCTGTGAACCGTTCATGGGCAAGGAGTCCATCCTCGGAAAGATCCGCGAGGACGACATCCGCATCACCGCCCTGCATCCCGGCCAGCGCTGCACGCCCGCCTCGCTCGCCGGCCACGCCATGTACGAACGGCGCAATCCGTTCTTCGAGCATGTGGTTTCAGGCACCGTCGACATGCGTAACTGTCGCTATGACGCGGTTGACGAGCGCACAGCGCGTGCCTCCGGAGCCGTATTCGTGCCCGCCTCGCAACCGATGGTGAAGCTCGAGGGTGCAGGAAAAGTGGGCGAACGGCGCCTCGCCATCGTCGGTATCCGCGACCCCTATACCATCGAGAACATCGATGCCGCGATCGCTTGGGCACGCGCGCGCCTTGCAGACCGTTTCGGCCCCTCAGAGCAGGCTGGCTGGACGGTCCACTACCATCTGTTCGGCCGCAACGGCGTTATGGGTGAACTCGAGCCCACCCCGCCCGCAAATCCGCACGAGCTCGGGATCGTGGTCGAGACCGTATGCCGCGACGCGGACCGCGCCGAGGAGATTTGTGCACTTGCCGCTCGCAACCTGTTCTACGCTCGTCTCGCCGAGGTTAAGGGCACTGCCGGCACAGCGGCGCTGATGGCGGACGAGGTGCTGGTCGGCAAACCGGGCTACGAGTGGACGCTGAACCACCTCTTACCCGTTCGCGACGCATGCGAGGTGTTCCGCACCGAGTTTCACATGGTTGACGGCAGGGCGCGGAGGGCCGCCTGAGATGCTGAAGAACCGGACCACGCTGCGCGACCTCGCCTCGACCATCCGCAGCAAGAACGCCGGCGTCGATCACATCACATTCGACATCATCTTCAAGGACCGCGCAGCCTTCGAACGCGTGCGCGACTCGGGCGTAGTCACGCCCGAAACGGTCGCAGCACTCTTTAACATCCCACGCGAACGGATCACCGATTTCGTGGTGTTTGAACCCGCGAAGGCGATCAAGTTTACGCTGCGCCGCCTTCGGCCCTCGGGCAGCCCAGGCGAATCGGACGTGTTCGGATCGCAGCATTACCCACCGCTGTTCGAGGTCGAGGTCCCCTGACGCGCCGCCCCGCGGAGGGCGGAATGACCGCAGACACGGGTTGCAAACGCCTCGCACACCGCGGTATGGTGTGCAAGGTAGGCAGGGTCAAGGCGCGGGGGCGTCGTGGCAAGGCGGCGCGGTCCAGCGGAGGCTGGCGGCAATCTGTTCGACAGTGCGGCAACGCTAGCGACCAATCCGACTGAGTCTCCGCCCGGGCATCTCGGACATCGCGAGCGGTTGCGCGCGCGCTTCCTGAAGGGCGGGCCGGACGCGGTCGCGGACCACGAACTCCTTGAACTCCTGCTGTTTGCGATCCCCCGGCTCGACACCAAGCCGCTCGCTCGTGCCTTGCTCGCGCGATTCGGCTCCTTCGCCGGCGTGCTGTCGGCACCGCCCGAGGCTCTCCGCGCGGTGCCTGGCGTGGGTGATGCGATCGTCGCCACACTGAAGGTGGCACAAGCTGCCGCGGTAAAGCTCTCCGCGGCCGAACTCCGCGATGCTCCCGTGCTGAACGCGTGGGACAAGCTCCTCCACTACCTACACGCCGTGCTCGCCCGCGAAACCGTCGAGCACGTACGAGTATTGTACCTTGACAGCAAGAACCGGCTGAAGGCGGATGAAACGCATGGCCGCGGCACCGTCAACCACACGCCGCTCTATCCGCGCGAGATCGTTCGTCGCGCGCTCGAGCTGCAGGCCACCGCGCTGATCCTGGTCCATAACCATCCCTCCGGGGACCCAACACCGTCGCGGCGCGACATCGAGATCACACGCGAGGTCAAGGAGGCAGCTGCGCTGTTCGGGATCGCGTTGCACGACCACGTCATCGTTGGCAACGGGCGTTTCGCGTCATTCCGCCAGCTCGGGCTCCTATAGCCGGCGTCGGCGGGAACTGAACTGTTGTCGTCTCCGAGTCGTTCCAAAGATCGTATGCACCAGTCGGCGATGGCCTGCCTGACTTGCTAGGCACCGTCTTCTGAGCCTTCCCCGGCAGGACCGACGCCGAGAGCCAGTCAACCGACGGTTCCCCCGCAGCACTTGCGAGCTTACGGAAGCCTTGTCCTTCGCCGCGCGAGGTCGCTCGCCGAAGCCGTACCTCTGGCGCGGCAGCGCCTCGGTTCGCACAGCTTCGCTGCGCGTCATCTCGTGCAGGCCTCGATCCATGCCCAGACCTTTGCGCGGGCGGCGACCGACCCGCAAGAGAGAGTGACACGCAAGGCGGGCCGGAGGCGACCGATTGTCTTCGTCGTCCGCAGTTGTCCTCGCGGCGAATCAACCGCATCGCGAGTGGATGTTGATATGGGGAGTAATCCAGGATGCAACCTGCGTGCGCCGTGTCGCCGCTGATGACCGCGTCATCGTCCGCCGAGCGAGGTTGGGGCTTCGCCTCCCTCTGCTACGAGACGCTGCGCTCGCCGCCTTGCGCTTCACGCTCCATCGCGTCGATCCGCTCGAGTAGGCGCGCAAGAGCACTTCGCAAGGCCCGCTCGTCCTGGGCTGAGAGCACGGCGAGCACTTGCCGCTCTGTCTCCAGCGCGAGCGGAACAATCCGCTGAAACACCGTCGACCCGCGCGGGGTTAGCGAGACAAGAGCAAGCCGTCTATCCGTCGGATGCGGCGCACGCCGTGCCAGCCCCCTGGCCTGCAGCGAGGCGAGCGCGCGGCTGACTTTTACTTTGTCCATCGCGGTGCGTGTCGAGATCTCCGTGGCGCTGATGCGCCTCGCGCTGCCCAGGACTGCAAGGCAGCGCCATTCCGGGATCGTAATTCCGAATTCGCGCCCATACCGTCGCGCCACGAGCCCGCTCACCCTGTTCGCGGCTACTGATAGCAGGTAGGGCAGGAACGCCTCGAGACGGAACTTGGCGGTCGCCTCTGCCTTCCCTTTTTCCGCAGTGGCGAAGCGGCGGCTTGACTTCCGTTTCATCTGAAACGATATCGATGAGAAGGTTGCAGGTGGCTAGCCTGCCGCGTAGCAACGGGGAGGGTTTTCGATGAGGCACTATATCCGTTTTCCCCGCCTTGAAGGGGAGACCTCTCGCCAAGCGCACGCCGACCTGCCGGCCGGCACATACGAGCGCGAGCTCGGCAAGGAAGGGTTCTTCGGGCCTTCGACGCAGATGCATCACCGCCATCCGCCCACGGGGTGGTCATCCTGGGAGGGCCCTCTTCGTCCACGTGCCTTCGACTTGAACCGCATCAATGCTGAACACCCATCGCCCTTCGATGCGCCAGACCTGCTGTTCAACCAGCATGTTCGCCTCCGCCTCTGGCGCGCGCCGGCGGCGATGGATCATCTGGCGCGAAATGCGGATGGCGACGAGCTGATCTTCGTCCACCGCGGTGCAGGCCGCCTGTTCTGCGACTACGGCCACCTCACCTTCAGACAAGGCGACTACATCGTGCTGCCGCGGTCGACCATGTGGCGGACCGAGTGCAGCGAGCCCACGACCTGTCTTCTCATCGAGGCCACCGGTTCGACCTACATGCTCCCCGACAAAGGGATGCTTGGTCATCACGCAATCTTCGACCCTGCGGTCCTGGAAACCCCCGCGATCGACGATGCGTTCCGTGCCCAGCAGCACGAGCGCACAACTCGTGTCGTGATCAAGAGACGCAACGCGATTTCCGTTTGCACCTATCCGTTCAACCCGCTCGACGCGGTCGGCTGGCACGGCGACCTTGCGCCTGTGAAGCTAAACGTTGATCAGATCCGACCGCTCGTCTCCCACCGCTATCATCTGCCGCCATCGGCACACACCACCTTCGTCGCCAACCGCTTCGTGATCTGCACCTTCACGCCGCGCCCGTTCGAGACCGATCCAGGGGCGTTGAAAGTTCCATTCTTTCATAACAACGATGACTATGACGAGGTTCTCTTCTACCATGACGGCGACTTCTTTTCGCGCGACAACATCCGGGCGGGCATGATGACCCTGCACCCTTGCGGCTTCACCCACGGCCCGCACCCAAAGGCGCTGGAGCGCGCCTTCGTCCAGCCTAAGCCTGCGACAGACGAGTACGCGGTGATGCTCGATACGCGCGATGCGCTCGAGATCGGCGATGCAGCCTTCGCCTGCGAGTGGCCCGACTACGCGGACAGCTGGAAGGTGAAACGGGCGGCGGAGTGAGCCTCAGGTATTAGGGCAGCGAGCGGAGCGGCAACGCGATCGGCTGAACCGATGATGCGACCGAATAGCCATAGAGCCTATTTGCGCGGCCGAACGGCCCCACCGCGCATGGGGCTGCGATGAAGCTCGCCTCCCTTCGCGAAGGCGGGCGCGACGGCCGGCTGGTTCTCGTCAGCCGCGATCTCGCCCGCTGCAAGTACGCAAGTACCGCACCCACACTGCAGGCTGCCCTCGATGACTGGAAGAGGCTCGGCCCCGCTTTGCAGTCGGAATGGTCAGCGTTCGAGGCCGACGCGACACAAGGCTTCCTCTTCGATGTTGCGGCCTGCGCCTCGCCACTGCCGCGCGCCTATCAATGGGTTGACGGGTCAGCTTACCTAAACCACGTCGAGCTCGTCAGACGTGCGCGTGGGGCTGAGATGCCGCCCTCCTTCCGCGATGATCCGCTGATATACCAAGGAGGATCAGACCGCTTTCTCGGGCCGACAGAGGACATCCCGCTCGGTGACCCTGCCTGGGGGCTCGACTTCGAAGGCGAGGTCGCCGTCATCCTCGACGACGTACCGATGGGAGCGGACGAAGCAGCTGCCCGTGCGGCCATCCGCCTCTTCCTCCTCGTCAACGACGTTTCCTTGCGCAATCTCATTCCCCACGAACTCGCCAAAGGCTTTGGTTTCTTTCAATCGAAGCCGGCTTCCGCTTTTTCGCCCGTTGCTGCAACGCCTGACGAGCTTGGGCCTGCCTGGGACGGTGACCGACTGCACGGGCCGCTTCTCTGTTTTGTCAACGGCACGCTGTTCGGCCGCGCCGATGCTGGGCAAGATATGCAGTTCGGCTTTCCCCGCCTGATCGCGCATGCCGCGCGCACGCGATCGCTGGCCGCCGGAACCATACTCGGCGGCGGTACAGTCTCGAACACGCACGCCGACCTGGCCCGCGCCGCGGTCGCGGCGGGCGGCATCGGTTTCGCCTGCATCGCTGAGGCGCGGACGATTGAGAGCATCGTTCATGGCACGCCGCGTACGCCATTCCTTCGCGCAGGCGATCGTGTACGCATCGACATGCAGAACGCCGAGGGTCGCTCCATCTTCGGAGCGATCGACCAAAATGTGGCGGCGGTCGCTGCCGAGCGTGAGGCGGCGTGACGATGGGTAAGGCCTTCGCCTCAACCGCCGACCTTGCGGAGAAGCGCGTCAGCTTCGACGAAATCGGCCCCGGGCTATACGCCTACACGGCAGAAGGCGACCCGAACTCCGGTGTCGTCATCGGCGACGACACGGTGCTCGTCATCGACGCACAAGCAACGCCGGCCATGGCCCAAGATGTGCTGGCGCGGATCCGCGGTGTCACCGACAAGCCGGTTCGCCATCTCGTGCTCACGCACTACCATGCCGTGCGCGTCCTCGGCGCATCGGCGTATCGGGCAGACACGATCCTGGCCTCGGAGGCCACGCGGGACCTGATCGCCGAGCGGGGTGCCGAGGATATGGCATCTGAGATCGGCCGCTTCCCCCGCCTCTTTCGCGGCCGCGAAAGTATCCCGGGGCTGACGTGGCCGAACCTGACCTTTTCGCGCGAGATCACACTGTGGCTCGGCCGCCGCGAGGTTCGGATCGTCCATCTCGGGCGCGCACACACTGCAGGCGACACGGTGGTCTGGCTGCCGAAGGAGCGCGTTCTCTTTGCTGGCGATACGGTCGAGTTCGGTGCCACGCCGTATTGCGGCGATGCGCATTTCCGCGACTGGCCGGCGTGCCTGTCGACGATCCGATCGCTCAAGCCAGAGGCGCTGGTTCCGGGCCGCGGCCGCGCGCTCGGCTCGGGCTCGGACTCGCGGCTGGCGATCGAGGGCACGGAGGCCTTCGTCTCGCGCCTCTACTCCCTGGTCAGCGCCCACGCGGCACGCGGTGCCGGGCTGAAAGAGACCTACGACGCCGCGTTGAGCGTTCTTCGTCCGGAGTTCGGGCATTGGGTAATTTTCGAGCACTGCATGCCCTTCAACGTCGCTCGCGCCTACGACGAAGCGATCGGTATCGACCACCCGCGTGTATGGACGGCGGAGCGGGACCTTGCCCTATGGCGCGCGCTGGAGGGAGCTTCAGAAGCAATGAGCGCGCAGGCGGGCGACTGATCAGAAGCGGCTTTGCGCGGCCCGCCGAGCGCAAGTGGCGAGCCGCGACAGAGCCAAGGAAACGACACGATGCCGGCGACCTACGTCAACCCGCGTTTCCCGTTCCGCCGTCCACCCGAACTCGACGGCAAGGGCGGTAGCGCCCGCGTTGCCATCGTCGGCGCGGGACTGGTGGGGCTGACGCTTGCGCTCGATCTCGCTCGTCATGGCATCGCCACAGTCGTGATCGACGACGACGACACGGTAAGCTTCGGCAGCCGTGCCATCTGCTTCGCGAAACGGAGCCTCGAGATCTACGACCGCCTCGGGCTCGGTCAGAAATTGCTCGACAAGGGCGTGACCTGGAAGGTCGGCAAGGTGTTCTTCGGCTCCAGCCTCGCCTACGCTTTCGACCTGCTACCCGAAGACGGCCACCGCATGCCGGCCTTCATCAATCTGCAGCAGTACTACGTCGAGGAGTGGCTGGTCGAAGCTTGCGAGCGGACGGGCCTGGTCGATCTGCGCTGGAAGTCACGCCTCACCTCCCTCGAGCCGCGCGCAGACGGCGTTTGTCTTGCCATCGAGACACCGGAGGGGGCCTACGTGCTGGAGGCGGAATGGCTTGCTGCCTGCGATGGCGCGCGCTCCACTGTGCGCGAGGCGCTGGGCCTTCTTTTCATCGGGCAGGTCTTCCGGGATCGCTTCCTGATCGCAGACGTGGTGCTGAAGACCGATCTCGCCTTCCCCGCCGAGCGTTGGTTTTGGTTCGACCCTCCGTTCCATCCCGGACAATCCGTTCTGCTGCATAAGCAACCGGACGGGATGTGGCGAATTGATTTCCAGCTCGGCTGGGAAGCGGATCCCGAGGAGGAAAAGCGGCCCGAGCGCGTGGTGCCACGCATCCAGGCCATGCTCGGCAAGGACGTCGCCTTCGATCTCGAGTGGGTCAGCGTCTACACCTTCCGCTGCCGTCGTCTCGACCGGTTCCGTCACGGTCGCATCGTCTTTGTAGGGGACTCCGCGCACCAGGTCAGCCCGTTCGGCGCGCGCGGAGGTAATGGCGGCATCCAGGACGCTGACAACCTCGCCTGGAAACTCGCTGCGGTCCTGCAAGGAACGGCTCCGGAAGCCCTGCTTGACAGCTACGATGCTGAACGCATCCCGGCGGCCGACGAGAACATTTTACACTCTACGCGCGCGACCGATTTCATCACGCCGAAGACGGAGGCGGCGCGCAGCTATCGCGACGCCGTGCTCCTGCTCGCGCGGGAGCACGATTTCGCGCGGCGCATGGTGAACTCGGGCCGGCTTTCCCAGCCGCACGCTTATGCAGCGAGCCCGCTCTCGACGCCGGATGCCGACGAGTGGTCTGGAGGGCCGCCACCCGGAGCACCGTGTCTCGACGCGCCGATCGACGACGGCTTTCTGCTGAACCGCCTCGGCAACAAGCCAGTTCTGCTGGTCTTCGGCGACGTAGCTGTGCCCGAGATCCCGGGTCTCGGCGTCGTGCGCGTTCCAGTCGATGGTGTGGCCGCCGCACGCTACGCCGCCCGCCCGCATACCGCCTACCTGATCCGGCCCGACCAGCACGTCGCTGCGCGTTTCCGTGACCCTCTCCCCGAACGGATCGCCGCGGCCCTTGCCAGGTTGTGGGGGCGGAACGACGCCGAAGCCTCGCGATGCGCCGCCTGACCATGCTCGACACCGCACCGAAACTGCCCGACCCAGATACAGTCTTCGTCACCCTGGTACGGGCCCACATCGACCTTTCGGCCAACGACTCGCGCCGCCTCGATGCAGCTCTCGTGCTCCTTCTTGCCAACCACATCGGCGACATCGCGGTCCTGGAACAGGCGATCGAGGAGGCACGCCGCGCAGTGCGTGCGCCGACCGGCGCGGCAGAGGACGAGGGAACGCCGCCGTGACCCTTACCCTTTACGCGTACTGGCGCTCCTCTGCCTCGTACCGCGTCCGGATCGCGCTTCATCTCAAGGGGCTTCCGTTTGCCATCGTGCCCGTAGACCTGCTGCGCGGAGGGGGTGAGCATCGCCGAGCGGATTATCGCGTGCGCAATCCGCAAGGCCTCGTCCCAACCCTTGAGCTGGCCCTTTTTTCCTTGGACATCCATTTGTCGAAGGACGCCCGAGGATGGATGCTTCCGAGATGCCGAGACGAGAGACCCCGGAGCGGGGTGATGGGGCTGATGCGCCTGTGGGCAGGG